>Ga0209932_1000020_pt1 | contig 54659 bp, 51 predicted proteins | sample SalPon2_B_H2O_MG_2_FD_185728 | JGI IMG/M metagenome (GOLD analysis project Ga0209932, IMG submission 185728) | Salt pond water microbial communities from South San Francisco under conditions of wetland restoration - Salt Pond MetaG SF2_B_H2O_MG... ...
AAGAAACTTCATCGGCTCACACTCGCACACGGTAGCTGAAGCCCTCGTGATTTGGTCACAACTGGAAGACTGCCCGCCATGCTTGAGGGGTAGGCTTGATTCTTTACGCAGCGAATTGAAGCACCTGCCGGAATTTTCTGAGTCGAACAGCTTCTCTCCAAACCACCAAAAAAAACTATGAGATACAAAGTGATCGAAAAACGGATGCTCGTTGTTGAATACGAGATCGAAGCAGAAACCGACAACTACGGGTATGACCTTGTGAGTTGTGAAGAAATTGAATATTAGAGAGAAAGGAACTCCAATATAATTAGATTGTAAATGAAACAAATGGTTAAATCGCGGTATGGAGCTAATAGACTGTTCTATTGGCAAGATTCAAAATGGTATGTCGATCTTAAAGAAACTCACTTTGTAAGATTTACTGGTGGGGTGGATGAATGTGAGGCAATCGATCCGGATGGTGGTCCCTATATCGCTATAGGTGATAAGCTTAGTAGTATATCTACCTTCCTTCCTGACATTACAATCACTAAGCTTAAGAGAATTAAAGCTGGAGTCTACCAATTGACATAAGGACCCTTTTTTTTTGTTCAAGTGAACACCATAAAGCTGTAATACAACTTAAAAAAATGCGGTTTATAGCAAAAAAGTATTTACATTAGCCAATTTTTAAGTTAGAATATATCCATAATGAACCAAGAAACTATGAAGAAAAAGTTTTCAGAAATCTCAGTAGGAGTTGAATTTGTCACCAAAGATGGTGTGTTCAAAAAGGAGGGTAAAACTACAGCGCTGTGCCTTGTTTCGACGAACTTCCCGCAACATGAGGGCAAAGTTGTAGGTGGATTCGCTAAAAACAACAACATCCTTGTTAAGCCGATAGAAGGCTAAAAGGAACTCCGATATAATTAGGTATGAGCAAGATTACGCGCGACGACTACTGTAGGATGTGGGACGCCCTCCTCGCCGGCAAAATCACAGAGCAAGAATGGCGCACCTTTTGTGACGCACTTTTCGTTCAGACTCTTGAAGAGAATAAAGATGTGCTGGTTCGTCTTAAGAACCGCTAATAGGAACTCCGATATAATTAGGTATGAGAGAGAAGGAAATAGATGATGTGCTACAGCAACTGAAAGATAAAGAAGAAGAGTGTCAAGAGCTGATTGAGCTTATCCATCACAAGGATGAACTCATCAAAGATCTCAAGAGACTTTTAAAATCAGCAGCTAAGCAAGTGCCTGGCATTGAGTATTAGGAACTTCAATATAATAGATTATGGTAAAAAAAGATAGAGACATTTACCGTGTACAAAAAGGCGAGAACTACTCTCTTTATACAAAGAACGGTAAAAAACATAACCTAAATGGTCCTGCTTTAGTAATAGGTGAAGACGAGCACTTCTATGTAGAAGGGAAAAAGTATACACAAACACAATGGACTGATTATGTATCTGCGTATACTGCTTATGAAAAGAGCCCTTCCGTAGAGAAAGATTGCTTCATGAATGCAATTGATTCCCCTGATGGAATCTATGTGGAAATGAATAAATATTAAAAATGGATAAGAATGAATTCTTTATATTGTTAATAGTTATTCTAATATTTATTTATTTAAGTTATATTGGAATGTTTGATTTACTTTAATGATGTATCAAGTTGTTTATAACTGTAAAGTCATCAAGGAGTTTGATGATAGACAGGAAGCTATTATGTACGTTGATAGCTTCTTCAAGTGTGGTGACTATGATGGAAGTAGTGCAAATGTCGACATCTACTTAGATGATAGAAAGTTATATTCTGCTTATTTAAATATAGCTTACAGATAAACGAAGAATAAATACCATTATGAAAAAGAAAAGTGTAGAAGATATCATACTTGACATCGAAAATAATATTATGCAATTGAAAGAAGCCACTGGCTTTGGTTTAGATAAAAAACAAAAATATCCATCAAATATTGATTGGCCAATATTTAAATATCTTGGAGGAGAGGTCCAAGGGAATTTAACTAAAACTCGCTCTATTGCAATGGATGATTCTGGTTTTATCCATTCACTGGGTTATAAGTCAGATATGCATATCGTAACTGATACTTGTACAGACCTTGTTAATAGAAAAGAAGTTGGATTTAAAGGTTTTATTGGTAATGTTGTAGCATCTAATGGAAAAACATATTACTTACCAGCGTATTCGACTTCTATTGGTATTCTCGATAGAAAATCTGGAGAAATATCATTAGAGAATAAATGGAATCACACACCTCAGGTACGCTCAGGAGCAGAAGGTGCGAATGGTATTATCTATATGCCGTCATATACTAAAACTTTAAGAATTTATACGTACAATACTAAGACTGGTGAGGCAAGTTCATTTAAACCACCTCAACCAGGATTCTTTGGTCATATCTGGGGAGCAGCAGCAGATAAAGAAGGCAATATTTATATGCCTCCAGCTCTAAGTAATAAGATTTTAAAAATTAGTAAAAACGGTGTTGCTCATTTATTAGAAGGTGATCCTGTTACGTCTGGAGTACGTGGATTTGATGTAAAGTATGTTGGAGCTACTTATGTAGAAAGCGTGAATAAAGTATTCTGTTTACCTAGATGTGGTAAAAAGATTTTGATTATTAATTGCGCTGATGACAGTTACGAAGAAATTGATTTGCCTGCAGATTATCTTGCAGTAGCAAATAAAAATAAAAACTTCCATGGATATCTTGCACCTAATGGATGGCTTTATAGTACATTTTGGGCAGACACAAAATTATTTAAAATAAATCCTGAAACGTATGAGATTGATTGGAAAGATTATGAATATGAATTCATGGATAGTCAACCTACACCAGAAAAAGGATCTGGTATTATGAATATTGGTACAGGTTATTCTACTTGTGCTTTGGTGAAAGATAAAGATGTTTATCTTGGATTAGCTGGAACTACAAAATCAATTAAATTAGAATTTTAATGAAAGGCTTCGAGCAGATTCATATAATAGCAAAAGATAGAGGTTTTAAATACGAACCCATAGCAAATACACCAAAATTCTATAACGAAAATGATGCTCTCAAGTATTGGGAGAATAATAAATTCGAAATATTAGATTCTAATTTCTATAATGATCCCATTGTCATTATAAGAAAGGAAATTAGCAACACAAAAACACAAGATTTATATGGCTGAAAATATGCATTTTGATGAACTCCACAGAGTTATCTACAAAATAGTCAGAAAGAGTGGATATACTGAAGAATGGTGGTTCAAATACGATAGTCAAGGAAATAGGACCGTTATCAAGAATATTAAGGAAAAAAAGCCCTTTTGAGGGCTAAAATCTGTATTACAACTTAAAAAAAGTGCTATTTTTTGTAAAAAAAGTATTCACATTAGCCAATTTTTGAGTTAGAATATGCTCATGACGAAAACAATATTGTTCATTGCAACTTTATCATCGATTGTCGGGGTTTGTCTTTATGAAAAAGAATCCCCTGAAATTGAAACTGTCAGAGAAGTAGTGGACAATAAAGTCGAAACAAAATCCGATTTTAACAAGCCTATTCTTGTTAGACCTAATGTTGTATTTGTGCAACAAATCAGTTACGTCGATAAGTCAGTTTCTCTAAAAATCGAAAACCTTAATTGGGAGCAGGAAATGCTTAAAGGTGTTAAGTTTTTTGAAGGGTTCAGATCAAAACCTTATTTCTGTTGCGCCGGCGTGAAGACAATCGGGTATGGTTGTACCGATAAAAACATTGTTTCTCGTGGTGTAATTAGTGAGAATAAAGCTTCTGACATTCTCCATAAAAACCTAAAAATTATTCAGGGTAAAGTTTTAGAAGAAGTTAACGTTCCTCTTAGTGATTCTCAATTGTGTGCCCTTACGAGTTTTGCATATAATGTAGGTATATCAAATCTTAAAAAACTTATCAATGGTCCTAATCGCCTCAATGAAGGTAATTACGAAAGTGTAGAAAATATTATGCCAAAATACCGTATAGCCGGTGGAAAGGTAAGAAAAGGTCTTGAAAAAAGACGAGCATGGGAAGTTTCTCTTTGGAAAGGAGAACCAGAAATTTTATAAATACAAATACGATGAAATTTAAAGGTAAAGAAAACATTGTCAAAGAAGTTCAAGGTAAACTCGGATTATCGGCTGATGGAATTGATGGACCTAATACATGGAAAATGATTTGGGAACAATTAGTTCATGACGGAAAAGGTGCACCAGAAAAACCAGAACCTCCAGTTCAAGAACTTAAAGATGATTATCCAGAAGTTTATAAGGCTTCTCCAAACCAATCAGGTACTATTAAGCCTAAATATGTTATCCTTCACCATAGTAGTGGTAGCCATGATGGTACTCGTTCATGGATTTTAAACTCTGCGTCACAGGTGAGTTACCACTATCTTATTGCAGCTGATGGTTCCCGTACACAATTTGTCCATGACACTAAACGAGCATGGCATGCTGGTAAATCAAAGTGGAATGGTATTACTGGATTAAACGGACACAGCGTTGGTATTTCATTCTATGGAAATACAAATTCTAGAACTCCAAGTTCAGCAGAAATTGATTCTGCAGCTAAAAAGTGCAAATACCTTATGGATAAATTCGGATTTGGTATTGAGAACATCTTAACACATAAGATGATTGCTCCTGGCCGGAAAGATGATCCTTCAGATGCAACTTACCAATTGGTTATTAATAGAATCAAAGAGCTCTAAGTTTGAGCATCCCAAAAGGTCTTATTGATCTCATTGGGAACAGAATCCTGGGTCGGGCGAAGAGTCTTATGGCGGCAGTTCATATAGATTTCATCGCCCGACTCATTTGTTCTAATGCCTGCAGTTCCTGTTTCCCAAAGCGCGGTGAGGGCCCCACCTGGATCTGGTGGTGCATTATCGTATTCCCATGTGGTATTATTAGTTATTGTTACCCATGCCATACTACTATTTATAATATTAGGTAGTTGGAGATAAAAAAAAGCCGAGGTTTTCCTCGGCTTTTGAACATTACTCAGAAAAATAAATCTTCCTTTCTAATTCCCTGTAACGTTTATCTGAATGCCAAATTTCTTCTAATTGAGGAGAATATTGACCTTCTTTAGTTTGAATCGTCGTTCCTGGGGTCAATGTTATTGTAGAAGGCTGATATATGTTTAAGGTGTCGTTTTTCAGCGAGGAGCTGGTCCCGCAAGAGATCAGCACGCTCGGTAGCAGCAGAAGTACGCTTACTGCGAAGTTCTTCAATTTCATTAATAAGTTTAAGTTGTTTTTCTCTAGACTTCTCTGTAATATCGTAATAAAATGTCTTATTTCTTAATTGTAAATAAGCATTTACTGTCGACAATACTGTTTTAATCAAGCCCATTTTATTAAAAAATTATCGTTTGCCGCCTTTTTCCTTCGCTTTACCAATGTTAAGCGCTAGCAAATCAATAACACCATATACTTTGGCGAGTACTGATCCTTTAGCTGGAGTAGGTGTAATAGCAGCAATGGATGATGCAAGAGCAACAGCCGCAGCTAATACTCCAAACCATGGCTGATCTTGAATGAATGTAATTAGGAATTCCATATTTCTTTTATTTGAGTTAATGAGACAACTAATTTAATTGTCTACGAATTTATTTATACTTAAATGGGTTTTAAATACATCATTTTTATAAATACTATCACAAGCCAATGGCTACCTTTATACCACATCCGCAAGGTGATGATGATAATCGCCTTGAATTAACACTTGAGCAGGCTCGCGATTTCGCAGAAAGATTCTGTCAACCTAAAGATAACACTTTAGTAGAAGATTTCGACGAAACAGCACGCGAAGCTGCTTGGCGTTTATTGCAGGCACTTGAATTACACCAACATAATGAAGGTCATATTTGTGAAAAATGCCAAGCTGCAGAGGAAGAGAAAGAATCAATAGAAGAAAAGGTAGAAGAAAATGTTGAAACCATTTCAGATAATACTACTATTGATAAATTGACTGAAATTGCTGAAAACAATAAAGAAATTCTTAAGAAAGCTGCAGCCGTAGGAGCTGTAGCTGCAACAACTCAAGCAGCTGAGGCTGCTACAGTGGAAGTTGCTAAAACAGGCATCAAAGCATCTATCAGTATGTTTATTCAAGAAACCACAGCAAAAACAGCGGCTATCGGCACAGCTGGGTTGATGTCAATAGGCAGCGGTGCATATTTTCAAGCAAAAACTGTTAAAAATGAAGGAATTGAAGTTGCTGTTGTGACAGAACAAGAATATGGTGTATTTTCGTCAATGAACGAATTTAGTGAATCTATTTTTGGTGTGTCACCCTTTGGAAGTATAGAGGAATATGCTGAAAAAGGATATGGAGACATTGAGGGAACTGGACTGGAGGGTGGAGGAGAAAATGGAGATGGTGGTAGCGGGAATGGAGGGGAAGATTTAATAGACGAAGAACAATCGAAAAGATTTAAAGAAGCGGCCGAGAAGAAGAAAGAGTTAGAAGAAAAGGGAATTCTTCCGAAAATCGAAGAAGAATTAGAAAAAGACAAATCCGTAACGCCTGTAGGCAATGAGTAATGGAAGAAATATTTGATAAAATTTTAGGCCCTTATATGAATTCAATGCCAGAATTGACTATTTCTATTATTGGTTTACTTGGAACACTTTCTTATATTATACCAGAAAACAGTAAATTAGGCAGAATTCTTGCCAAATTGACTGGAAATTTAAGAAAAATTAAGGACTACCTACTCAAAAAAAGAAATAAATGAAAAAACTAATATCACTGATAATATCACTATTATTCGCAACTTCTTTATCGAAGGCTGCTATTGTCACCTTTACTGGAGGAACTGCAAATCTTGCAAATGGCGAAATCGTCATCACTGATGCACAATCTTATAACGATGGCGTGATGAGCTATCAAGAAGGAGATGTCATCCTAGACTATTTGTCCCCTAATGAAGATTGGAGCTTTCAAACCGTAGGAAATTACTACGGTGCTGGAGATGACGTAATTCATGGCCATTGGAGCGCAATCTCATCTATTGAGATTTACCGTGAGGGAAACACTCCTTTTGATCTTCAGTTCTTCCATTTAACATCTAACACTGAAATTGGTGGAGGAGCAGCAACTGGAGACGAAATCATTGCTATTCAAGGGTGGTTAGATGGAGCAGCAGTTACTGAAGAGTTTCAATTGCCAAGTGAAGATTGGGGTGGGGAATACCAAGATATTTTTCTCCCCTCTTCGTTCGATAACGTTGACAAAGTCGTTATTCGCGATTTGTCTCAATGGACAACAGGAGAGTACATACAAGGCGAATGGTCAGCATTCTGTTTTGGAATGGATAACTTTGTATTTGACGAGGTTGTTCCCCAAGAACTGATTATAGGGAATTCAAATGAGCTTGAAGTAGTTCCAGTACCTGAAATTGGAACTTCGTTACTTTCTTGCTTAAGTGTATTAATGCTTTTTAGAAAAAGGAGGTAAAATTAGAAAACTTTACTTATTTTAAGTAGAGCAATAACAAAAAGGATATATCCGAACCCTAAAAATAGGGATAGGAATATCCTTTTTTTTCTTTTCAATCTTTGGTATTCACGATTAGCGGGGAAAGAAGACCTGAGAGGTCTCTCAAATAATGCTCTTTTGAATTTTAGATTCTTTTTCATGACTTTTTTTATTTACAATCAGTCAATACCTGGTATAATAATATCATGAAAGCAAAAAAGTCTAAGAAGTTTCTTAAATCCGGCCGTGTTGCTGCACCAGATTATAAATTTACTGGTGATGAACCGACTTGGCATAATATGTCTGAAGAAAAATATGAACGCATTCTTAGCAAATGTCTAACATTCTATAATTACTATCTTGATAGGGATGATTATATTTATATCATTCAAGAGTTTATGAAGAAGAATTCATACGGGATTAAAGATATCAAGGCAATTGAGTATGTTCCAAAAACAAGCTATGTTTTTAACATTACAGGCAAACTATGCCGTTGCTATAATATGGGTATGCCAAAATTTGGAAAATACTTTGACACAGTTATACAAAATATTAAAGAGTTAATTTCTGACGCTAAATCAGAAATGCTTAATAAGAAATTTAAATCTGTCGAAAAGGTGGATGCTCCTAAAAAACCAAATGTTCATGCAATTATGACCGAGAAAGTTCGGACTTCTGTATTATGTGAACTTGAAGGCATGTTAGATGAATGGACAGACCCTAAAGCAAAGATTAAAAAATTTAATATTGCCTCAATACTTCGAGGAGAGAATATACCTATTGCATTCTTAGGCCCAATTGTTGAATGGCTTGAAAGACATAAGAATGATTATACTGACGCTTACGAGAAGAGGTGTCCTGATATGGTTGAAGGTTTTTCATATCTTTCAAAACCACAACTTCGAAACCGCATTAAAGCTCTTGATGATATGCTTAATGAGATTATCCTTTACAAAGCTTCAAAGAAATCTTCTCGTAAACCACGAATTAAAAAGGCTAAATCTGCTGATAAGCAAGTAGAACGTTTGAATTATCTCAATGAATCTAAAGAATATTCAATTCAATCGTGCGATCCAACAAGAATAATTTCTGCACAATTGTTATTTACATTTAACACAAAATATCGTATAATGACCATGTACAAAGCAGAGAATCGAGACGGTTTTACAGTATCTGGTAGCACACTCAAAGGGTTTGATCCTAAAACATCCATATCATTCACGCTGCGTAAGCCTAAAGATTTTCTACCAATTGTTGCATCAAAAACACAAAAACAAATTGAAAAGGAGCTATCTAAGATAAAGACAAAACCAAAATCACCAAATGGACGAATCAACAAAAACACTATACTAATTAGAACTCTATGAGCGAAGAAAAAGATAAAAAGGTTATTATTAAACCAGCAATCACAAAAGAACAACTAAGATTAGAAGTAGAAAAACTCGTCCATGGGGATGGTTTGTCATACACCGAGTCGATTATTGAAGTTTGTAATAGAAAAGAAATTGATCCTGAAGATATGGCTAAGCTTGTCAAAGGACCTCTTAAAAGCAAACTCGAGGTTGAAGCAATGGATAGAAATATAATCAAAAGAACAACATCAACATTATTTTAAATCATGAAAAAAATAGGACAATACGAACCAAAGAAAAAAATACGCCGTAAAGGCGTGCACGCTAAATCAAAAACATCTAAAATCAAAGGATCAACCAATTACAAAAAACCATATAATGGTCAGGGACGATGAGTGCAATTGAAGTGATTAAAAGCGCTGAAGAACATTGGTATCAAATAAGATGGAATGCTGTTGTTGAATACAAAGATGAGAAGTATGTCATTTGCGTAGAGGAAACACCTAAATGGGGAGAGCGGGATTTATATTATTATGATGATACGAAAAAATTGGATGTAGGTGATAGAGTCAATGATACTGAAATTTATGAAGCAATTATCGAAAGACTCAGTGATTCAGGATGTTTGACACAAAGTGAATTATATAAAGGGGAATGCTTCTTTGAAGATGAAGACGATGAAGCACCATCCTTTAATGTTCCTGAATTCAGTAAGCCTAGTACTGAAATTCCAGTCTTTGATCATGTTCCAAAGGAATTTTAATAATGAATGGGTATCTTGCATATCAAATCTATCAATCTCTTAAGCTGCATTTCACTAGCGATTATGATGCAGTAAAATATAATTATAAGACTGCAGTAAAAAGAAACACATTTGAAAAACGAAGAGATCGTTATTTCTTTGAAAAGCTATCTCGTCGATTCAACAGAGAACAGCTTATTGATTATTTTACATCTAACCTAATCGAAAATCCAAACGTTTGGATTGGAGATATGAGTGATGATGTTTATAAAGCCTATATAGCAAGATACGACAAATTGACTTATATGTTTGAGCAAGATATGAAATCTCTTTCAAATAAGGGTTATACCTTTGATGATATTTGCTCATCAACACCAGACTTTTCCCAGAGTCCTATCTTAGAGGCTCTCAGAAGTGGCCAGATTAACGTTGAAAGTGTTATCCTATTAGACATACTCGTTAATTTTTTAAGGCGCCTGAAGAGCATTCTGAGTGATCCTTTGGGAATAAATAAAGATATGATTGATATGCTAATTAGCTATAAATCAATCATGCTGCAGAAGCCATTACCAAGAAATAAAATTAAGGATAAAGCACTTTTAGTATTTACAACTTAACAAATTTATGGTAGTATAGACTCTGTCAGGAAAAAACAAAATATACACTGCAAATACAAAATAAAAATACTATGTCATTCGAAAAACTAAAACAAAATCGTGAAAGCGCAATCTCAAAGTTAGTCTCAGCCGCTGATACAAACACAGAAAAAAAGACTTATGGCGATGATCGCTTATGGAAACCAACTGTGGATAAAGCAGGTAATGGCTATGCCGTTATTCGTTTTCTCCCAGCTGGTGCTGGTGAAGATCTTCCATGGGTTCGCTATTGGGATCATGGATTCAAAGGGCCTACCGGCCGTTGGTACATTGAGCGTTCTTTGACTTCAATTGGTCAACAAGATCCTGTCTCTGAACTTAATTCGCAACTTTGGAATACAGGTCGTGATGAAGATAAAGAACTTGCGCGTCAACGTAAACGTCGACTGCATCATGTTTCTAATATCTTGGTTATCTCTGATTCAGCTAATCCTGAAAACGAAGGAAAGGTTTTCCTTTATGAGTATGGAAAGAAAATCATGGACAAAATCATGGATGTAATGCAACCACAGTTCCAAGATGAAACACCTGTTAATCCATTCGATTTTTGGTCTGGTGCTAACTTTAAGCTTAAGATTCGTAATGTAGAAGGCTATCGCAACTACGACAAATCTGAGTTTGACGCACCAACAAGTTTGTTTGATGGAGATGAAACTCGCCTTGAAGAAACTTATAATAAGCTATACACTCTTGGCGAATTTACTGATCCGGAAAACTACAAATCCTATTCAGATCTTAAACGTAAAATGTTTGAGGTCCTTGGCGAAGCTGAAGTAGCATCAACAATGTCTACTGAACAGCAAGTTGAAATGAATACGACGAAAGAAGAACCTTCTTTCAAAAGTGTTGATACTGAAGACACAAATGTGAGTAACGATGATTCTGATGAAGATACTCTTAGTTACTTCGCAAAACTAGCATCTAGCTAAAATAATAAATATATACGAATATGAATAAACTAATTGTTGTACTATCATCGTTTGTCATGGCTCTTTCAGCTATTGCTGATGAGAAAAAGGATAAGAAGCCAGTAAAAAAGCTTCCACCTGCTATGGCTAAATTTGATAAGAACAAAGACGGTAAGCTTTGTCCTAAGGAAAGAGCTGAAGCTAAGAAGGCTTTTTTAGCAAAGTACGATAAGAATAAAGATGGTAAGCTCTGTGAAAAAGAGCGCAAAGCCGTTGCAGCTGATCGTGCCAAAGCAGCTAAAGCTCGTAAGGCTCGTAAGGCCCGTAAGCTACCTAAAGGTTCTAAGGGTAAAGTACAAAAATAAACATAACTAATAATACATAGTTAAGGGGGATGGTCTTTTGGCCATCCCCTTTTTAGCTTCCGGCTGCAGATAACGCATCTCCTGCGATACTATTTCCGTTTTGAACGATATATGTCACGTTGTTAGTTGTGTTAATTGATGCATTAGAGTCTCCAGTACTAATACCACCAGTGTTTGATTTTGCCCTTTCCTCTTCAAGTTTTAGTTTTTTCTCGAGCTCATCTTTCTTTTTAAGCTCTGCTTTCATATCCTTAATATTAGATATTTCAGCATCAACATTATTTTTTAATATCCGTGTACCTTCATTTAAATCATCGATAAACTTTATAGCAGATTTTTTTAAAAAGAAATCAGGTATTTTATCAAGTAAACTTGCAATACCTTGTTGTAAGAATAAAAAGAAACTTTGAATTGTTAGACCAATTTGTTTTAAAGTTAATTTCATTCTTTCAAATGTAGAACCACCAAAAACATCTGTGACAAGAGCTTTAATAGTATTAAACGGGATCATCACTACATTAACAATAGAATTCCATACTTTAGTAAGTCCTTCCATTATTTTTTCAGTGTCCCACATAAAAATGCCTTTGACTAAATCAACAATTCCACCAAATGCATCCTTAATACTTTCAATGATTACTTCTGTATTTTCCGTGATTTGATTAGCTAGTTCTTCAAATCCTAACCATTCTGCGATTTTAGATGGTATCATAGTCAACAATCTTAAAAGACCTCCTACTAATCCATCAAATAGACTATTAAATCCTTCTTTTATACCTCCTATGATACCATCTTCGCTATAGCCTCTCATGAAGCCTTTAACAAAATCAAAGATTCCTATTAAGATTGTTAAAGGTAAAAATACTTTTCCTAATATTCTTCCTATATTTCTGAAAATACCGAATATCTTATTGTACTTTCTTGCAGCTTTGACCAGCGATTTAAAGAAATTTCCTATTTTTTTGAAAATACCAAAAACTGTGTTTCCTGCTGCTCTTAATTTTTTAAGACCAATCGCTTTGATAGTTTTCCCGATTTTTCTGAAAAATTCGCCAATGGCCTTGATCCGATCAATGACATACTTGACCACACGCATTTTACCCAATTTCTTAAAACTTAAGAAATTAAGAATTTTTCCAAAAGTTTTAAATGCCTTAACAGTTTTTCTGAATGTACTAACAGCAGCATCAAATACACCTACAATACCAGCAAAGAGTAAGAATGCCTTAATAATTTTAAAAATAAAACTAAAAATTGACTTTGGAGATTTCAATAACCCTTTACTAAAACTAAATAGACCTTTAAGTAACGTAGGAACGATATTAGTAATAACTTTTAATAAGTTATCGTACTTCTTTGCAGAATCAACCTTTTCTTCAAGCCTTTTTAATGCATCTTTCTTTTGTTCATCAATAAGAGGGTCGGAAAGAGCTCGAGAGTTCTCAATCACCACCTTTTGAGTGATATTACTAAAATCCTTTTTAGTGATGTATGGTTCGTTAGCCATTATTTTGTTTTTGTTTTAATTCTTCTTCTTCAATATGGTCTTTTAAAAGTGTAATATAAATCTCCCTTTCCCATGGAATCATGCTATCTAATTCTGATAAACTATATTTGTGGTGTTGTACTAAAGAAAATTGAACATGATAATAGTTTTCAAGTGAATTATGAGAAAGGGCTAGGTGAAAAAATCACCTAAACCACTTAAAACTTTTTTGTTTTTATAACCCGTTGGTCCTTCAAATTCAATTTCATATTTAAGAGAAGGTGCTGAATCAAGCCATTTCTTAATTTCTTCTACTTGTTCTGTGTTTAGAGAATCAATGAAGTTTTCAATGTCTTTTGGGGTTGCTTCTGAAAATGGGTATACAGTATCATTATCATATACACTTTCAATTACACTCGAAAGTGCTTGAATAATTGGATTTGTCTTGTTTCTTCCTCTGGCAGCACGTTCAGCATCTTTTAAACCAGGAGATCGAAGAATAATTCCGACATCATCTGTAAGTTTAATGTTATTATCAATAGCTTCTCCCTTTGTTATTTTAACTTCTGAGAGGTCAATTGGTACTTCAACAAACTCACCGCTTTCATCGCATTTTACACGTATTTCTGTTGTTTCACCTACACTTTTTGCTCTAATTTGCAATAAAATATATTCCAAATCGCTCATTGTGAGTGAATATAAATCGAGTTTATTAAATGTGCAAGCTTTAATAATGTCTTTCATAGCAGCAATCATACTTGCATCTGTTCCTGCTTCTTGTGCAATCATTAATACTTTTTCCTCTTTTACGAGGAATGGGCGGAATTCAACCATCTCATCACTTGAAGGGATAGTTAAAAAATATTTGGGTGTTTCAATTTTTGGTAATGTCATAATAATTTAATTATAATTTATATAAGTCGTTTGAATACGTCAAGCTTGCTGCTTGTACTATTTATGATCGAACGAAGACGTGTTTCAGTCACAAATCTATTGTAAGTCATATTTACTGATATTTGTATTTTAGCATCAGTGTTTTCATTTGAAAGGCTAATACTATTAACGGACGTTGGATAAGAGTCGATTAAACGTACACCGTAGATAGTAGCATTATTTTTATCTAATAATTGGATGTGGGTATCAGTTTTATAATCACTATCGTAAGAAACTAAATGTGATTCAGGATCAATAATACTTTCCATCCATTTATCAAACATTTTTTTAATATAAACATCATTTGTTAATGTGAATACAAACTCAACATCTTCTTCGATAATAGTCTGTGGATACTTCCTTGGATTTCTACCGAAGGCATCGTATTCACCAGTTTGAATAAGACGTCCGGGCAAAAAACACGAATCGCAAAGTATGCTTATATCTCTTGGATCATTAACGATAGGACCTTGTCCAAATAAACCACCTAAGTTTAATAATGTTTCTGTAGGAGGAAGTATTGTAACTGAAAATCTATTTGACGCAGCTAAACCTCTTCTTTTACCAATTGTTGATTTAAAATCATCAATTTTAGAAGGATTAAGAGCATTATTAATATCGTTTTGGAATGACATAATTAGGTGAATTGTTTTCTTGATTGTTGCCATACACCTTTCGCTTTAATCCTTATAAACTGCTCTGACGGTAAGAAGAGTACAGTCTCCCAATGCTGGGCAGGGATTTCCACGATTCGTGATCTAATGTGGTCGGTAAGATAATGTTTAAAGCAAGGAGCGAAATATCGTAGTCTTGCATTAGATTTTAAAAAATTGTATTTTAATTTCAACTTAGTAGTGCTATTATATTTCTTATTGTTTGTATATTCTGTAAGTTGATCAAAAAAGATGGCTCTATAGCCTGGTGAAAGGTAATGAAGGTTGAGGCCGTAGAATCCACCTTCTGCTTTGTCAACTAAGAATATAAGAGGAAATCTGTCATAGTATGGTAATGTCTTCTTATGCTTTGGATCATAAGTGTACATAAACATACGACCAACGAGTGGCGTAGTTCTATATTCAAAGTTTTCATCAGATAAAAGTTTTTTACGACTTGGTATTGTACTTAGAAGCTCAATCTCGTTTCTAAACCATTCAAGCGATTCCTTTGTATTACGCTCGATGCCAGAAACAGTTGCTCTATCTTCAAGTCTATTAATAAACGTTGCCATCTACATCTATTTATAAAATTTTTATACCAAACGAACGCAATGTTTCTTCAGTCCAAATTTCAAATATCATATCGTGTTTATATGCAAATGCTTTCGCTGCTTCCCATTTAGACTCATTTTTAATGTATGTCATTACCTCAGTTAGGTATCTTTTTGTTTTACGAGAAGGTTGTTTAGGAGGTTGTGTTTGTTTTTTAGGCTTTATCTCAATAATGTAAACACTATCCTTTGTACGTACAAACAAATCTACGAAATAACGATGGATTTTATTATCCGTTTTACAGCGATACGGAATCACTACTTCTTCTGAGTTCCAACCAATTATATCTGGATTACTATCCAACCATTTAAACGCCTGTCTTTCCCACAATGAACGATATTTAACATTTTTAAAATCTCCTTCGTATTTCTTAGGATTCTTTACCTTATAACGTCCAGAATATGCCATGATTTTATTATAAATAATACCAAAGAAGTATTTATATGGCTATTAATATACCAAATGCAACTGAGTTTATACCACATGCAATTCCTTTTAAATCCAAAAATGCATCAACCGGAGGTGTATTAAAGTTTCCAGAAAACATTGGTGATTTAAATAGACCTTACGTATGGTTTAGATGTAAGACTAAACCTGGAGAAGCTCCCTTAAACATATATTTTCCGTGTCCTCAAGGATTGGCGTTTAATGATGGAGCAGCGTATAATACAATTGACATGGGAATGATTGATACGATAGGTGAAATTGCTAATGCATCTATTAATGCATTTCAAGGAAAGGATAAATTACAGGCCTCCCTTAATGCTGCGCTAGAAGGCGGGCAACGCATTATGAAAGAACTAGAATCTGCTGGAGGTTTAGGTGCTGGTATATTAGCAGCTAGAAAGCTTGGAGCAGATAGGGTAGCTACATCTTTAGAACTTAGAGGACAGATAATACAAAATCCCAAAACAAATACTGCATTTAGTGGAAACACTGTAAGATCTTTTCAATTTGATTTCAAAATGATTGGTAGAAGTGAAAATGAAGTTAAAATCATCGATAAGATACAAAATGAATTTCGAAATCAAGTATATGCTAAACGGCTAAATGATGGAAATATTATGTTAAAATATCCCAATCAATGGGAAATTAGATTTATTGATCCTAGAAATGGGCAAGAGTTAAACTATGTTCCTAAGATTTATTCATGTTATTTACTTGCATCAAATACTATCATAAATAGCACTTCGAATACTTATAGAAAAGATATGTCTCCTTATGAAGTTGATATGTCATTACAATTTCAAGAAACAAAAGTTCTTACTCGGGATGAAATTGAATCTTTAGAAAATAATGGTGATAGGACAAGTTCGGCTAAAGAAGCTGCTGAAAGCATCCTTGGCCAAGCCGAAACGTTGACTAATAGTGTAATAAATAAGGCAGCTCAAGAATATACTAAGGCAGCTGAAGCGCTCAATCCCGAAAATAATAAAGAATAAGATTAGTTAAATTATGTTTTTTAAACAATTCCCCAAAACGCAATATAGTATTGAAAATGATGCTATATTAACAAATGTCACTGATTATTTTCGATACGTAGATATTGTTGAAAGGTTAGCTAATAACCTATATGCGTATAAAAAAGTTCAAATTGGACATGGTGAAAGGCCTGATGTTTTATCACAAAGGTTGTATGGAACTCCTGATTATTATTGGACATTTTTTATATGCAATGATTCGTTAAAAGAAGGTTTATCAGTATGGCCTAAGAGTGATCCAGAGATTAAAAATCATATAGCAAACCAGTTCAAAAACATATCTGCATTTAGATTTCCATTATCTGAAGAAGATACGAATGGTTCACGATACACCCCTTTAGGTATTCCTATTCTCAATAAAAAGTATTTACCTTATTTGAAATTGTGTAGACCTATTGCTGTTCGTGTATGGGCCGAAGCTAAAATCGTTGATTACGATCCTAACAAATCACTTATTTGGATTGACAATTCAACTATTGGTTGGTATTCAGATGATTCGACGATAAATGCTAATAACGGAAATGGCGGAGAAATTGATACACAATATTCGAATAGCGCAAAGAATAAGTTATTTTATACTTCTGCATCTGCTCAAGACTTTACAGTTCAGTTTAGAGAAAATGGAAACTTATCTGATAAGATTGAATTCCAAAGGGAAGTTCAATTAGCTGCAATTCGATTTAAGCCAAATGTAGGATACGATACATTTCCGCTATTTTCAATTGATAAGTACTATACAATTCGATCGACACAGTATTGGAAAGATGGATCGTTAGCGCCTGCGTATTATTATGATTCAAATAATATTGAAGAAGAAATTAGCGAATACGAGGCTGGAGAGGAAGCAACAAATTATAAATCTATATATGACGATATGCTTGAAGACAATGAAGCTTTAAAAGAGATTAAAGTTGTTTCTCCAAGTTATATTGAATCGTTTGCAAGAGAATACAAAAAACTGCTAAATGAGTGATAAATTTAATAGATCATTTGTTGATGAGAAAGGTAATTCTTTTAATGAATCATCTTATCAATTAACAAATTGTATTATTACTAATAATGATGGCCAAGTTGCAGACATTCGCAACATGGTCGGATTTATAAAAATCCACGAAAGTCTTTTTGCAGCATCTCTCGTGGTTGAAATTGGTATTCGCGACGAAGTTAACTTTCTAGAAGATTTTGGTATTGTTGGTAACGAAAAAATTAAACTGTCGATTGAAACAAAGGTATTAGATATCGAAAAAAACATAGATTTATCTCTTCGTACACAAAAATACCACGACTATGCTCGATCTGCAGATGATAATCAGACACAAGCATACGTTCTTATTGCAGTGTCTGAGCACGCATATATTGCACCACTTAAGTTGATATCACGTACAGTTTATGGTAGCCATGATAAATTGATTGGAGATATATTCAGAGGTGATCTTTTTACGCCACTTGTTGTAAATGGTAAAATGAATACGAAATTCAGAGGGAATATTAATATTCAAAATCCAATTAAGGCATGCCAAAAGATCTTAGAATCTGCTGCTGATGTAAATCAGACTCCGTATTTTTTGTATCAAGATTTGTCTACGAATATTTACCTTTCACCTCTCAGTTTTATTAATGACCGAGAGGAAAATCCAGTCTATCGAACATATAAGAATGATAAGCAATTAAGATCTTCTTCTGATTCGAAGGCTAATTATATCGAGAGGTCGTCACAGATTCTTAAAATATCTTCGAATATTGGTCTTTCACCATCATTGCAGGCGAAGAAAGGTGCCTTTGCATCTGAGCATCGTTATATTAATATCAATAAAAAGACATCATACGATGTTAAATTTGAATACGAAACTCAGATTGATCCAAATAATACTACATCAAAATTGTTACCTCGAATAAGTGGTGCAAATACAAATGATCCGGATGTCGAAGAACCTTTGAATAAGATAAGAGAGTCGAATGTCGAATATCATTTCGTTAATGAAAATGCGTATCAAACAAACAATGGAGAATCATTAACGATTGGACAGATGAATTATGAGCAAAAGCATATATCTGATGCTTATATTGCAAATTATGATGCATGTTCACATAAGTTTGAGGTGATGGGTGATACATTATTGAATCCTGGCCGAACGATACAGATATTATTTCCAAAATCAACGTCACCTGAAGTAGCAGGAACTGATAATTATGATCGTCTATTGTCAGGTGATTATCTTATTTTTAGTACATTACATACATTTATGGATGGAACACACACGACAGAAGTCGTAGCAAAGACTGATTCTATCCGACCTACAGAAACATTATGATAACGAATCCACAATTTTTTATTGGTGTCGTCGAAGATATTAGCGATCCATTACAATTAAACAGAGTCAAAGTTCGTATATATGGCAAACACTCGTCTGATTTAAATCAAATGCCGACAGAAAACTTGCCATGGTCAAGTGTTGTTATGCCGGTCACATCTGCTTCTGTATCTGGTGTCGGATCTTCGCTTGGTCTCGTAAATGGTAGCTGGGTATTCGGTGCATATATTGATGGCAGTGACGAACAAGAATCACTTATCATGGGATCAATACCGGGTGAATCTACACCTCCACTTAATAATACACAACCAGCAGGATTCCAAGATCCAGAAGGCCAATATCCAAAAAAAGTTGGAATCGATACACCTCATGCAGCAACAAAAAAGAATTCAAAATCATTCATAAACAGAAAATCTAATACAGTTAGAGATATACCACTAGCAACTCGACCCCAACTATCTAGTCTTACGGATGACAAAAAACCCGAAGACGAAGCAATATCAATTCCCGAAACAGAAACCTGGCACAATCCACAATATCCATACAATAATGTCACTCAAACCGAAGCAGGACACATAATTGAATACGACGATACAGCCGGATTTGAAAGAATATCACAAACACACTCATCTGGTACTACATCTGATATAATTAATGATGGATCTAAGATAGATACTATAGTAGGAGATGGCTATACCGTATATAACAAAAATAACACAGTCTATATAGTTGGAAATTGCAATATTACCGCGAACGGAGACATAAATGTTAAATGTGAGGGCAATTATGTCTTAGACGTAGAGGGAGATCTGATATATAACGTGAACGGTAAGATAATTACAAAGACGAACAGTGACTCTATCACAGAGATCTTAGGCAAAAGAGAAATAAACATCGGCAGCACAGATCTATTAAAGGTGAAAGACAGTCAAACAATCGAGGTAGGGGATGATATGCTCTTAACGGTGAAGAACGATCTAGGGCAGACTATTAATGGTAAAAGCGAGATAGCACACCTCGGCGATACTAATATTAACTATGGTACAACACTTGATACGACTGTGAATTCAAATCATACTGATATGGTGATGGGATCTAAAACAATTACATCTGTTAGTAATATGAAACTTAACTGTACTGAAAAGATCCATATAAATACTCCAATACAAAGGAATAGTGGAGATGTTATAGCTGGTGGCGGTGGTGTTTCCCTTATAACACACTTACATACACAAAAGAATGGTAATGATAATGGTGGTGGAATAGATACTACGGCATCGATTGCAGGAACAGGAGCAGGATCATAACTGAATTTTTTTATTTACAGTAGTTATAACTTTTGATATAATATTCTAAGAATAACAAAAACACCTCTATATATTACTTTATAACTTTAATTATCAATGGCAACAACAATAAATTATCCATATCAGATAACAACACTCAGTGCTAAAGGATCAGCTGAGGTTATTGCTCGTGGTATTACTAATGACTATATAACAGAATGGTCTTATAATACTAATACTATCGGATCATGGGACCGTGTTGCAGACTTTCCTACTGTCGTACGTACTGGTAATTTTGTTTGGTGTTGGTATCGGGAATATATCGATAGAGCAATATATGTGCTAATCGATGTAGTACCAGACCCTCAGGTAGAATACCAATTAGGTAATAATATTGCATATCCAGCATTATTGAATGGAAGTGTAGGTGAAATAACGTATGCAGTGACTCCAGCGAATATTAAAACCATTAATACCGGTAGTATTCCAGGCCCAGATAATAGTCCAGATTTAAATACAATAACCGATGGACCATACTATAAATTAGCTGTAGGAAATAAATATGTGCACGTAACTGGTACGACTGCTGGTTATAAGGCAGGTTTTTATAACTCTGACAGAAGCTATAAAGAAATCGTTGCAGATAAATGGGGAAGAACACCAAATGTATGGGGAGGTTTTGCCACAGCGAACGCCACATATGTTCCATGGGTAATTGGTTGGGGCACATCTCAAAGCTTATTAACAAGCAGCAATACTGACGATGGAGATACAATCTATGGTATATTTGCACCATTTGCGACTTATGAACAATTCCAAACATTATATGGTGCAGAAAAAGATTGGATCTATTCTACATCAGGATCCTCATATAAAACATTATTTGGACCGACATATAACACATCAAACAACGCAGGCATACAATATACTAATACATCTGATATAGAAAACGACTATCCGTTTACTGTTGAAGAAATGCAACCACAAACAAATTATAGAGATATACCCGGTGATACAAACCAAGACGGAATTGACGATAGTACAAGCTTCGAAGATGCATTAGCAACTTATGCTACAGCAGCAAGTATATTCCCCGGATTAGATATAACAAAGTGTGGTAACCTTGCAGACCTATCAATCAAATTACCGGGTATCGATCTCCCATCAATCAATGAACTCAAGAATACCGTAAAGGCCGGGATCGATACAGCAGTATCCTCAACAGGCCTTTTGGAATTGGGGAAAAAGCTCGAGGGGTTTAAGGCTGGTTTAAAAGACAAGCTTCCAAAGGTACCTGTAATCGAAAATCTGGCTAAGGATATATCTGAGTTGAAGGATGCGACCGAGGATACATTTGAGAAGTTGAAGAAGAAGTGGGAGGGAGCTGTTGATGATATCGAGAGTATTATTGATAATGTCCGTAATCTTGGTGGTTTTGATGTATGTCAGTTTGTTACTGATAAGGCGAAGACTGATGAGGATGGTAATTTGGTGAAGAAAAATGACGCTCCTAGTCCTCCAGATATTGATATGGTTGAGTCATCGACTGGTGGATTTTCTCCTTATAAAGAAGATTACGTTACAGCTCCTGCAGCATTGAATATCGGTTGGAATGATGGTGATTATCTCAAATATCGTGCAATGCTTACTTCTAAGATGGATGTTACGAGGACTGCAGATTTAAGAGCTAAGTATCCATGGGCCCAATATTCTTATGATTTTCCTATTATTACTAGTAACCTCGAAGAATTCCTTAAATCACCTTTAGCGCAGAAAGTTAGAAAGTTAAAAAATAATAAATCACCGGTCCCTCCTAGTGATTTGCAAGAATACAATCGAATAGGTACTCCTCTTGTCCTTGAATTTAAGAGAGCACTACTTGTCAATAACCTACATCAACAAATCAGCGTGTTTGTTTCTAATGCATTATCGCATGTTGGAAAGCGAATAATAAAAGACTATTCTCCAATTCCAGTCGGAGGCGATGTTTCGAAACTATGGTACGGCCTCGAAGAAAGAGGGTACTATAAAGATTACCCTATTGGAGGTAACGTCGGTGATCCCGACGGTACGCCAGTTATATGGAGAAAGGAAGACGATGATGTTATTCAAAAATTTGTAAAAGAATACGAGAAATATATATCTGAAAATATATTAACAAAAGAAATAATTGAAGAAGGCGAATTTAATCATGTCGGCTTTACTGCACATTACGAAGAACCAACAGGTGAGCCGGTCGCCCGCCGTGTATTTGAAAGATTAAATGTAAGTGGAGTAGATCCAGGTCCTGATATATCTACACCTCCTCCTCCTCGCGAGTTTATTAAATCGAATTCAGGTAAGGTATTCTATACAAAAGGTTTTAAATCAAAAATCCGCAATCAGCCTATTAGGGCAGATTTATTCGGCATGCTTGAAGCGACTGCATCAGAACTCGGATGCTCGTTTGAAATAACTTCCGGAGGCCAGCCGGTTAATGGTATCCTTGGGAAATATGGCGGAGGCGGCAGGACTGGTTCCCATCGACATGATAATGGATACGCCGCTGATGTTAAGATTCGTAACAAAAACGGCCGGCTATTAGGTGCAAAAAATGCTAATGTGAATGCTCGAGATAGAAAAGAATTAAGCGATATAATCGTATCACTATTAAAGAATGGTATTACATCAGTCGGAGCAGGGACAGTATATATGGGAGGTACTGCTGTCCACCTTGATATTACCCCATCTAATATTTCACCTGCCGCAGTTTGGGGTAATAATGATTCCCGCAGCGGTGCACCAGGATGGCTAATAAGTTTATACGACGCGAATTAAATTAAACATATCGAATAATTATTATATGAAATCAATCTATCTTAAACCAGACGTGAATGGCATTGTTCGCGAAAAATTTCTTCGAAAAGAAATTGAAGAAGTCGTCCGTACTTCGAAGCTTAACAAATACGTTCCTGGAAATGCCACAACACTTAAAGTTAATGGAGGTCATCCTGAAGAATATGCAAACTACTTTATATCTCTTATGAAGAAGTCATCAAAACTTAATGCAAACTTCGAGACAACCGTAAGAACCTATTCCTCAACAGGCAATTTGGTAGAAGTCAAACGCGTTGGCCTGTTTAGTATCAATCCATTGACCTGCCCTGGAATTAATCCTCAAAAGCTTTTTGATCCAAAGGTAAACGTGAAAGAAGGTATTCGTCTTTATGAAGAATTAATATTAAGAGAAGGTAACCTTCCTGCAATTAGTGGTGTGATTTTGATATAAATAGTATTATGGCGTTGAGATCAGACTATAATGTTAACGAAAAAGCACCAAGTGTTTTTGCAGGCGATCCGTCTGGTCTTTTTGCAGACTTACCTTTAGATTTTATTGCCCATCCAAATACAAAAGATATCAGACCTATTACGGACGTCCAAGCAATCCGCCAGGCCGTTAAAGTACTTGTTTTAAGTAATTTTTCTGATAGACCATTTCACCCTGAACTTGGATGTAATGTAACATTCTATCTTTTCGAAAATGCTGACCAATTTACTGCTCTTGCTATTCGTGAAGAAATCCTTCGAGTTATCAAAGATCACGAACCTCGGGTGATAAATCCGAATGTCGAAATCGAACTCGATCAAGAATACAATCGACTTCTTGCAACAATCGTTTTTCAAATTAGGAACACAAACACAAACACCGAGGTATCATTCTACCTTGACAGAATCAGATAAAAGACCATGGCTCTTAAACAAATTAATATCGCAGAACTTGATTTCGATGCAATTAAAGACGAAATCAAAGAATACTATAAACGTACCGAGGGTCCATTTAAAGATTTTGATTTTGATGGTTCAGGTCTTAATTTAATTCTTGATATCCTTGCACACAATACACACTATAATGCTGTACTTGCGCACCTTGCTGCTAACGAAACATTCATCTCTTCAGCTCAGCTTCGTAAGAATGTTGTCGCCCGGGCAAAATCATTAGGATATACACCAAAGAGTGTTTCTGCCGCTTCTGTCACTTTAGAATTATCTAACTTAGGTGATGTTACTACCATTCCGGAAGGTACAACATTTACAAGTACCGACACTTTAAACAACGAAAAATATACCTTTGTTACATTTGAAGAAGCATCCGATCCTGAAAAATTTACTGTATATCAAGGTACGATCAAAACTAAAGAATACCTCTTTGATGATAAAGTAACAAATCTTAAGTTTGAAATTCCAGATGCTTCCGTTGATCGTTCAAAGATTGTTGTAAGTGTATTTGATTCTGTTTCGTCGACACAAAAAGAAATCTATACTCAATTTTCTGAACTTCCTGGGATTGACGGTAACTCAACACTTTACTTCATTAACGAAAATCCAAATGGTCGCTTTGAAATCTCTTTCGGTGATGGTGTACTTGGTAAGAAACCACTTCCAGGTGCACTTGTTCAAATCAAATATCTTTCGACAAAAGGTGCTGCAGCAAACGGACTATCAGTATTTACTACAAGTGATACATTGTTTAATGCTTCATCTCCTACGATTACTACTGAAAATTCTTCATCATCTTCAGGTGGAGGTAGTAAAGAAACAATGGAAAGCATTCGATCAAATGCTCCTCTCCAATTTCTTTCACAAAACAGAGCTGTTACAACTGATGACTATAAAACATTAGTTCGTTCAAACTCAACTGCAGAATCGATATCTGTTTGGGGAGGTGAAGATAATGATCCTCCTGAATATGGAAAGGTGTTTATCTCAGCTAAACCAAACAATGCAAATACTCTAACACAAGAAGAAAAAGATAAACTGCTTCCTATCTTAGATGCAAAAGGTATTCTTACAGTCAGACCAAAAATTATAGATCCTGAATTTACGTATTTGTATTTTGAAGTATTTGTCAATTACAATTCTGCTCTTACAAATAGAGCTTCCGGTGGAATTTCATCTTTAGTAGAAAGCGGCGTATCAAGCTTTAGCGATGATTATCTTGAAACTTTTGATGGTGTGTTCCGTTATTCACAATTTTTAGAATATATAACAGATCTAGATCCTGCGATTATTAGTACATATGCTCGTGTCTATTGTCTTAAGAAATTTACCGCAACAACGAATAATACTACGACATATAAGTTGGAATTTAATTTCCCACTTGAAACACCCGCTGATCCAACAGAATCTCTTATCTCAACAAGCGGTTTTGTTTATGACGGTATCACATACTACTTAAAGGATGAAGAATCGTCAACAGCCAATATTAGAAATATCTATCGATACACACTGAGTAGCAATGGTATTGAAATTGTCGATGAGAGAAATGTAGGAACTGTCAATACCTCAACAGGTATTATTGAAATTTACGATTTCGACATTAGTTCTAATACTACTATCTCAGTGTTTGCACGACCAGACTCAAATGATATTGCTCCGAAAAGAAATCAAATTATTGAAATCGATTTAATTAACACTAAAATCACTTCAACAATTGATACAGTCGCAACCCGCGGGTCTGCAGGAGCAAGCAATTATGTAACAACACCTCGTGAGAAATAATGCATACGTCAATAGCCAATTATAGACCTCCTAATCACGAAAGAGAAAAGGTAAGAGAATTAGTTCCGCAATATCTTCGTGATTCTGCAGCAAATCTTATTTCCTTCATGGAGGAATATTATGGTTATTTAAATCGCGAAGGTTATGCATCGTATGAGATTAATCACATCATTGATGAGAATGATATTGATGTAACATCTGAAAAATACTTAGATGCTATTCAAGGTGAAATTGCTAAAATTGTTCCTAATTCAAATGTTATTGATAGAAATATATTATATAAAAGAATTATTCATTATTATCGAATAAAAGGTACACCAGAAAGTGTTAGTGTATTCTTTCAAATAATGTTTAATTCATTAATTGATGTATACTACCCTGGTGATAATCTATTAAAACTTTCAGCAGGAACTTATAGCGAAGAGTCTTCTGATTACACAAAGTCTTCGGGGTTTCTTTCAGGTAGTGATAAAATACAAGATTCAGATTTTTGGCAAGATTTCAGTTATCAAATTAGAACTACTGTTGAAGCTTCAAAGTGGGAAAACTCGTTCTCCCGATTAGTTCATCCTGCAGGAATGAAGTTTTTTGCATTAGTAAGTATAACATCAATTTCGCGAAGTCGATGGGATCGACTTGAAACATATGAACAAACGCCTGATGATAGCGAAGCGTGGTTTGCATCTTTAAGACCTCCTAGACTTCGTGGGATCGATTCATATGAAGGATCACACACACCAAAATACCAGCCTGGTTGGTTATCGACATATATTAATGAGCTTATCATTTCAGTTGCTGAAAATTATTATGATACTCCGAGCGAACCTAATGAATCGACATTAGATCGCGTAATTAATATTAAAACGAAGTTGCAATCTGTGACGACAAATTGGTCAAATCAGATTAACGCTGAACAATATTATGAACGAGGTTTTTGGGATGATCCAGCAGAACTTTCTAATTTGAATATTCTTCAGGAACCTCTTTCAGTGCTCATCAATGAATATCAACAAGAATACGAAGCAAATAGACTTGAAGCTGAAGAAGCTCCTCAACCTGCTACTATTATTGACTAATTAAAAAATACTGTTAAAAAACATTATAAATAACTTTAAAGAAAAACAATTATGCCTGCAATTATTACAGACGATTTTCGAAGAAATCAAGCGAAACTTTTAGTAAACGATATTAAAGCATCAGCTGATTCTAATTTTGATTCACCACCTGGAAACTCAAACGAGAGTACCTGGCCATTTAGAGGTAACAATCGTTATTCCATTGGTTTAGGTAAGTCTGATCCGTGGGAAGATAATAGTGGAGGTGCTAGTGAAGGAGATAGCGGATTTGTTGTTCCAACTCCACAGGGAACTATCAAAGAAGACCATGATGTGATTTCTAACCTTTCAACATTAAAAGATGTTCCACAAAATGGAGTTAAACAACTTATCGCAAAAAACCCTTGGACTTCTGGCAGAAAATATAAAGTTTACGATGAAGCTGATGATGATATGTTTTATACTACAGGAGAGTTTTATCCTTGTGCAGTAACGTATAACAATAAAGTTTATCTTTGTCTTTCTAATACTGCAACTTCTGCAGATTTTACTTCAGTCGCTGCTTCAACCACAGCTCCATCTGCTGCTAATAATTACGGAATTAGTTCTAGTGGTGATGCTCAAGGGTATGTCTGGGCTCATGTTGCTGACATCGATTCAAATGATCCTCTTACAACTAATCAATTTGTTCCTATTAATGGTTCACCCACAGTGTCTGATTCTGAGAAACAAAGAACTGGAGGGCTTATTAGCCATATTGGTATCGTTGATGGTGGAAGCGGATATACTTCTGCTCCGTCAGTATCATTAATAGCAGTTAAATATGACGGAACTCAAGCAGTTACAGCGTTTAATGTTATAGCTAGAGCTATTGTAGAAGGAGGCGTTGTTACACGTATCGACCTTGAAAATGCTGGTGAAAATCCGGATACTCTTGGATCAGAGAGTTATTGGTCAACTGATGCTAGTGATTATTTAACATCAACTGTAAATGAGCGTATTAAATATGTGACAGTTTCATTTAGTGGTGGTGGAGGAAGTGGAGCAAAAGCTTACACAACAGTTGCTCCTGTCGATGGTTTTGCCGCTAATGCAATTAACATTCTTCCAACTTGGTTTGTTGGTATAAATGTTAATTTTGAAAATTCAGAAAGCGATAATGATTCTGCAATTGTTGATTTTAGACAAGTATCTCTTTTGAAGAACTTCGACCGAGAAGCCGATAGCGGAGATACTACTCTTGGTGTTTTAGATGCTCTTAAGTATGTTGTTCTAACATCACCAAATACATCAAACATTAATAATCTTTCTCAAGGTGATGTTCTTACATGTGGGTCATCAAAATTTTATTTTGATTATTATGATTCCTCTTCTAATAAACTTTACTATCATCAAAATTCTAATGCTGATGTAAACTTTATAAATCCTCCTGCTTCGACTGCAGTCACTGAAGCATCTAATGCTATTGGTACTACTGATTCCACAGGTTATAATAGACCTGAGTACAATGCATATGATTCTCCACCATCTGGTAGTATAACGAACGGAGAAGTTATTTTCCACGAAAATAGAACACCATTTTCTCGAGGTTCTTCACAAACTGAAGAGGTGAAGATCATCATTCAATTATAATAAATAAACTTTATGGCAATCACCACATATTCTGACGCTCCGTATTTTGATGATTTCGATCAAGACGATAAGTATTTGCGTATCTTATTTCGTCCAGGTAGGAGCGTTCAAGTAAGAGAACTTAATCAGCTTCAATCTAATATTCAAGATCAGATTGATAAGTTTGGCCGTCATGTGTTTAAAGAAGGTGACCGTGTTTTAGGAGGTTATACGACATATGATTCAAGTATTAGAAGTATTGGTGTTGATCTTGGTTCAACGTCAGTAACTTCAACAGAACTTTCTGCATTAGCTGGTAAAGAAATCAATAATGGAAGTAACTGGAGAGCTAAGATTCTAAAAGTAGAATCTGTAGGAGATCCAATTACCGGTTATCGTTTTTATGTTAAGATTATTGGCGGAGACAGTTTTGATAGTATTGCAGATGAAGATACTTTCGTTCTTTCAGCTGGTGAAGATAGTGTAACAATTGCAGGATCTACAATTTCAGCTGGAGCTCAATTAGGATCATATGAAACTGATGTTGATGAACTTGCTTACGTTGGCGGTATTTTTCAGGATGAAGGTGTATTCTTTATTAAAGGGCATTTTGTTCATACTGATGCGGCGACGGCATTCTATGAGAAAGCAACTTCAACAACTAAATTAACCGGATCTGCTATTTTTGATGTTGTAGAAAGCATTATAACAAGTTCCTCAGATTCTTCACTTAATGATAACGCGAATGGTGAGCCAAATGTTAATGCTCCTGGTGCAGATCGTTATAAGATATCTTTAGATCTTAAGTTTATTCCTTCAGATGATACTAACGTAGCATCTAATCAAAAAAGAATTAAACTTCTAGATGTTAAGGAAGATAAAGTTGTCAATCCTGCCCGCACTGAATATAGCGAGCTTGGTAAAGCACTTGCAGAAAGAACACAAGAAGAAAGCGGTTCATACGTTGTCAACCCATTTAAAAACGAAGTTCGTGAATACTTCAACGATGAATCCGGTAATCGTGGTAAATATACTGACGATGAAATTTTTAACTCTCCCGGAACTCCTCTTATCTCAGGTGTTACTGATACTGCAACTGCTGAAACTGAAGGTAAGAAAAGGTATATTGTAGGTGTTGAACCCGGAGTTGCATACGTTCAAGGATATCGCGTAGAGCTTGAAGATAAGCAAGATGTTGTTTGCGATAAAGGAAGAGAATCTTCCGATGAAGGAACTAAATCTAATTATAAACTTTCAGTCAATCGTGGGCAATTCATTGAAGGATCATTTACTGATTCAGATACTGATTTAGAAATCGCAGATGTCGATAGTTTTCTTTTTGCGCCAGATGAGGAGTATAAACTTTTTGCTGATTATAATTCTTCAACCTTAATCGGAACTTGCCGAATTCATGCAATTGAAAATACAGGTATCGATAATATTTCTGGTAATTCAACACCAGATGAAACTCAAGCTACTAAAAAACTTTATATTTTTGATATAAAGTTAGAAGCTGGTAAAAAGATTAACAATGCAAAAGCCCTTGCATTAGATGCATCTGCTACTGACGCTACCTCTAATACAGTTTTACATAATAGTAGTGGCTTTGAACTTAAAGAAATAACAGAAAACGCTTCTCGCATGGTATATCCACTTGGAGGATATGATATAAAAACTGTTGATGTTTCTAATGCAAAGCGTATCGTTCAAAAGCGTTATTCAGATGCTACATCGACGACTGCTGGAACTATTACTATTACTGCTGCAGGAAATGATAATTTTACAAGTACAGATCCAGAAGATTACGTAATTATTCAGAATAACGCCGGAACTGATAGTGCAGATGGAGAAACATTTGCAAAAGATGTTTCAATTGCTGGAAAGGTTGCTACAATTAAACTTCGGCGTGCAGATGGGGATGAACCGACAGCTGCAAATGTTAATAAAGTTGTTGTGCTTGCTCCTGTTGAAGTACCTACTACACTCGGTATTAAAACGCAAACATCTACAACATACACAGAAGCAAGAACATTAGGCCATGGTGATATTATCACTTTAGATAAAATTGATGTTTATAATATAACAGGTGTAACACATAATAGTGTTTCATTACCTATTTCAGATTTTGAATTGATTACAGGCCAGAGTGATACTCACTATGGATATTCTCAAGTTATTTACAAAGGATCATCAAGTTTAAAATCTGCAGATTTGGTTGTTAGTTTTGATCATTATGCCCATACAACTTCTGGGGTGTTTGCAGCTAATTCTTATACAACTGATGGTACGACACTTGTTGATTTGGAAGACATTCCACGTTATGAAAATCTCAAACTATCAAATTGTTTAGACTTTAGACAATCAATTGAGATTTCAGTTGAAGGTGGAGAGACCAAACCAAATTCAGTTTCTGACATCGATTTCACATATTATAAACCTCGCCGTGATATTATTGCATTATCTCAATTAGGTGAACTTAAATATGTAAAAGGTAGTGCGTCTGAAAATCCAGTTTATCCTCAAACGCCTTCCGATTCTTTAACACTTTACAAGATCGATAAGCCGGGATATTTGTATTCGCTTAACGATTTAAATATTGAAGCACTCAATAATCGTAGATATACGATGAGCGATATTGGAGATCTTGAACAGCGTATTCAAAATCTTGAATATTATACAGCATTATCGCAATTAGAATCTGAAGCTGCTGAAACGCAGATTAATGACGGTGACGGCCTCCCAAGATTTAAAGGTGGTATTATAACTGATTCATTCAGAGGCCACGGCGTTGGAGATACTAATAGTGCTGGTTATCGTGCTGCAATTGACCGCGATAACTTTACAGCCCGTCCAATGTATCTTTCTGATAATGCTCGTTGGAGTTATATTAGCGGAATGGGTGCAAATGGTCTCAGTGTTACTTCTTGGAACGGAGGAAGTATTTCATCAACTACAGCTTATTCCGGAAAACGCAAAAACTCTCTCACACTTGACTTTATTGAAAAGGTATTGGTTGATCAACCATTTGCATCGAATCATATTAGTGTTAACCCATACGATGTTGCAACATGGAGCGGTAACCTTGAACTTTCACCATCTAGTGATGAATGGAAAGATGTTAATAATGCTCCTGAAATTATTACTAATATTGATGGTGATAATAGCGCTCTTCTTCAAGAGATTGCCAATAATCCAAATATATTAGGTACTGAATGGAACGAATGGGAAAGCCAATGGGCACCAGGCCGCAGAGGCTTAAGCAATACATTTAGTGAAGATGAGCGTATTTCAAGAACACGCGCTCTACGTAGAACATTCCGTCGAGAGCTTCGCGAAGGTATTCAAACATCTCTTGTGGAAAACTTCCAAAGGGAAGTAATAGATGACAAAGTATTAAATGTCACCTTTGTTCCATTTATTCGCTCACGTAAAGTATACTTTAAAGCAAGTATGCTTAAGCCGAATACTACATTCTATCTCTATTTTGATGATGTTAACATTACATCTTACGCTACTGACGATGAAGCATTTGTTCAATTCGGAGGTGGTGTTGCAGCTGCTGGAGGAACAGACGTAGCAAGATACGAAGGTAAGCAAGGAAGCGATGTTATGTCACCAAGTGCTTCACCCGCAATTGTATCAGGTATAGTTTCAAACGCTGCTGGTGAAGTTGATGGTTGGTTTGTTATTCCTAATAACGACACTCTTAGGTTCCGTACAGGTTCACGGCAGGTTAGACTTACCGACAATTCAAACAATAATAGAGTCTTGGAACTTTCTTCTGCTGAAAGTACTTACCATGCAAAAGGATTGTTAGAAACTCGTCAACAAACAATTCTTTCAACCCGGCAGCTTGTCTTAGAAAGAACACGAGCTCAGGAGAGTAGGAACGTTTTAGTGAGTGAACGTGTTGTCCGCAGAGATCCTATCGCACAAACGTTTATGATTGGAAATGAGCCAACAGGTATTTTCCTTTCTTCAGTTGATATTTTCTTCCAAGCGAAAGACCCAAATCTCCCTGTTGAACTGAGTATTGTCTCTGTTGAGAACGGAATTCCTACGCAAAAGACAATTCCATTTTCAAAGGTAACTAAACTTCCTGCTGACATCTGGCCTTCAGGTGTTACTGCAAATGCTACTGCTGCGGTCGAAACAAAGTTCATGTTCGATACACCAATTTACTTACAACCTGGTGTTGAATATGCGATTGTTCTTCTTTCGAATAGTGCAAGGTATCGTGTATGGCACGCTGAAGTCGGTGGTACAGATGTTGGAACAAACGCTGAAACTATTAATAAGAATGTCAATATGGGTGTTCTTCTTAAGAGTCAGAATGCTTCAACATGGACACCTGATCAAAATAAAGATCTTAAGTTTACACTAAATCGTGCTGATTTTAAAACAACTTCTCAGACAGGATTGTTTACTGGACTTTCACCACAAAGAGGCCAAGTTACATACATTAACGTTAGTGACGGAGGTTCTGGTTATATTGCTGGTCCTCCTGCAATAACTATTGGAGGAGTAACAAGCGGCGGCGCTTCAACACAAGCAACCGCTAAAGCCTTTGTTAAAAAAGGAGGTGTTATTGAATATATCGAAGTTATAACAAACGGTGTTGGTTATACAGGGGTTCCTGATGTTGCTATTGCTGCTCCTAGTGAAATCAGTATCCCAGCGCGGGAAACCGAAGATGATGGAGGATGGGTTGACACGGGAAATAGCCGCATTATCTTACCAAGTCATGTGCTTGAAGCAGCTAATGGCCAACAGTTTACATATAAAAACAATGGAGGAAATACCATTACTGGTTTGACGAATAATACAACGTACTTCGCGAAAACTGTTGATTCCAATGGTATTGAAGTTTCACATAGTAGAATAATTGAGCTAAGTACAGCACTGAATGGAACTAAGATTACTTTCACAACCGGAGGCTATGGTGGATCAGCACAAACCCTTCTTCCAGTTTCAACAGCTACTGCAACTGCTGAAAAAGATGTTTGGAAAGCCTCTGCATATCTTCCCATTATTCAAGATATGCTTCTTCCAGAATCAAACGTTGATTACACGTTGAACGATAGTGCAACTGATGCATACACAGTATTTCCTGGAGAATTAATTTATACAGGTAAGCGTGTTACGCATGATTCTACTAGTGCTCATAATGGTTCTGGTGCAGACCAGTTAAAACTTCAGGCTGAACTATCGACAACAGATTCTAGGATTTCTCCTATAGTTGATTTAGATCGTATTTCACTTGTCACATTTGATAACATTGTTAATGATTCAAGCGAGTTTGAAACGACAGAAGACGATGGTCAGTGTGCTGCAAGATATATTACAAAAAGTGTAAAACTTGAAACTGCATCTGATCAGGTTGATGTTTACTTTGACGCTGTCCGACCAAACGAATCTACATCGATTGAAGTTTATGCTAGATTTGGTAATAGAACTTCTGATAATTCTTTCAATGCTATTCCATGGACTAAGATTGAAACAAACAGCGAAGTTCCAATAAGTTCAAACTATCAATTTGGTGAAGTACATTACGAAGGTTCAGTAGATGAAGAATTTGATCAAGTTGCTATTAAGATTTTGTTTAAGTCTTCAAACCGAGCATTTGTTCCTGAAATTAAAAACCTTAGAATTATTGCATCGTTATAATGGATAAAAAATATGTTAGAAAATCTCCCGGTATAATTATTAACAAAGACCGAGCAGGTTATAATGCAAGAATGGTGGCAAAGAAAAATATTAAAAATCAGCAATCCCAAAGTAAAGAAATTAAATCATTAATGTCTGAAATAGAAGAGCTGAAACAATTAGTTAACAAATTAATATTAGATAAATAGTAATTATGGCAATGGACTCAACAAATTTCGATACCTTTGATTCACCAGCTGGTGGTGTAGAGCTTAGTGATAATTTAAACGATTGGCGTAAAAAGACCAATGGTATTATTCAGAAAATTACAGCTCTTCAAGCAGAAGTCGATTCTGGTGATATCGATGATAATGCTGTTGTTCTAGGAAAGCTTGAACAAATAGCAAATTTAAAGGTATTAGGAAATATATCTGGTTCTTCTGCAGATGTGAGTGAGGTTTCTATTCTTGATGAAGATACCTTTTCAAGTAATAGTGCGACTGCATTGGCTACACAACAAAGTATTAAAGCATACGTTGATAGCATTAAGCTCTCTAAAACATATAGAATAATTTCTGCGAATGTTGATCGATCTACAACTGGAAATCAATCAGCTGATGAGATCGCGGGTTGTGTTACTTCTACTAGTATTCTGTCACCAGAGCCCAAGTTTACGGCCGCAGGAATATATGATAGTGATAGTACAAGTGATCCATCATCATTAGACTGGTCAGACATTCTTCCAATGACGTTTGCTTCCAATGTAGAAAAAACGATTATTAGAGCACGATGGAATTGGGACGGAGCTGGCGGCAGTGAAGAAATGAGTAACGGAACAATTGTTATTGATTGGGAAAATAGTAAAATCTTTGGATCTGTTATTACAAATTATGAAAATGAAATTCACATCGTTTTACCACAGACAACAATTTCATCTTCAGCTACTAATTATGACTTTCAAGATTATGTTGTAACAGGATTCTCACCGGATATGAGAATCGGTATTACTGGATCAACAAAAACAATTACTAAGCTACCGTGGTTTACACTTTCAAATTCTACCAATACTTCAGTTGATGCAAAAAGCCCCGATGAAGCTCAATACGAAATAGAAAACCACATCCGCGGATAATTATATGGCAACGTATTCAAACATATTTATTGATCAAGGATCAAACTTTAATACTTCAATCGACCTTTCAGATTCGACTGATCTTAATTTGACGAATTATACTGCAGCCGGAACTGTTGCTAAGTCGTATGATGGTACAACAAAGGCGACATTTTCAACTAATATAGATTCTGAATCTTCTACAGTAAGTATTTTCTTAAACGCGTCACAAACTGCAGGTTTGAAACCAGGCCGTTATGTTTATGATGTAATCATTGTATCGCCCGATAGTCCAGCCATTGTAACAAGAATTCTAGAGGGTCAGATTGATGTAACACCTGGAGTCACTTTCGACTCATCTGCCCCAGAATCATAATATGTCAATAAGAGCCAAGGTAGTCACACAGAATACAATCAATGCTCAGGTAAATCCTGATAAAAAGATTGTACCTAAACAAGTTTCTTCTGGTGGTGGAGGTGCCGCATTGACTGATGGTGATGGGATTTCAGATCTAAATTATAATGGAGCTTCTCCAAAAACAATTTCTGTTGATGATACTGTCCTTAGGACAACTGATAACACGGTTGTAAAAACAACAGGAGATCAAACAATTGAAGGAACAAAAACTTTCACTGACACTGGATTAAATCAGCTTAGTGACGTAACAATTACAAGCGTCGGAGATGATGATCTAATAAAATATGATGGAAGCTCATCAAAATTTATTAATACTAATATTATGGACGGTGGAAACTTCTAAATATATAAATAGAAAAAAGTTAACTTAAATAGAAACATTTCATGGCTAATACAATTAGAATTAAAAGAAGATCATCATCTGGATCTAACGGTGCACCATCTTCATTGAAGAATGGTGAATTAGCATATAACGAATCAGATAATACTTTGTATTATGGTTACGGTGATGACGGTAGTGGTAATGCAACATCTATTCCAGCAATTGCTGGTGGAGGAAATTATGTTACACTAACTACTAATCAAACTATTAGCGGTAGTAAGGATTTTACTGGAACATTTTCTTTAAATGGTACAGCGGTAACAGCTTCAGCAGCTGAACTTAATCAACTTGATAATGTAACATTAGGAAATGTTGTAACACTAAATGTTGGTATTTCTGATACGAATCTTCTGCAAGCTGATAGTACAGTAGCCGATAATGACTTTTTAAGAATTAACGGTACAAAGGTTGAAGGACGTTCTGCAGCCGAAGTTAAAGCAGATCTTGACCTTGAGATTGGTACCGATGTTCAAGCACAAGACGAACTTTTGCAAGATATCGCAGATATTAGCGGCACTGCGACCGGAGCAAACCAATTTATTGTATCTACTGGTGTTGGTACGTTTCAACTTGAAAGTGGTGCTACAGTACGAACAAGCATTGGCCTTGGAACTACTAATTCACCAACATTTACTGGTTTAACTCTTAGTGGAGATCTTAATGTTGATGGTGGTGATATAACATCAAATTCTAGCACATTTAATTTCCTTACTGATAATGCTTCTGTTGAAACACTTAATATCGGTGACTCTGGTGGTAATTTAGCAACAACATTTCCAGGTCTTGTAGATATTGATAGCGGCTTAAATGTAGGTGCTAGTGATGAGTTTAGTGTTGATGCATCTGGAAATATTTCTACTTCAGGAACACTTGCAGCTAGCTTTGCTGCAGCTACTACAGATACAGATGCATTCTTAGTTAGCGATAGTGGTACTGTTAAAACGAGAACAGGAGCACAGGTTCTTAGCGATATCGGAGCTCAAGCTTCAAATGCTCTTTTAACAGATATTTCAGGTCTTACTATTGCTGATGGTACATTCCTTGTTGGTAATGCTTCTGGTGATATTGTAGCTGAAAGTGGTGCTACAGCACGGGCTTCTCTTGGTGTCGATCCATCAGGAACAGACAACTCAACAGATGTTACACTGGCCGGTACTCCTGATTATATTACTATTAGTGGTCAAGTAATTACAAGAAATCAGATTGATCTTACAACTGATGTAACAGAAATTCTTCCAGCAGCAAATGTTGGAAACCTTCCTGCATCCAAGATCACAAGTGGAACGTTTGCTGATGATCGAATTAAAGCTACTAACGTTACTCAGCACCAAGATAGTATTTCAAGCGTTGGTACTCTTGATGATCTCGCTGTTACGGGTGATGTTACTGTTTCAACTGGAGACGTTGTAATTACAGCTGGTAATTTAGTTGGTCCTTCAACATTCTATATTGATCCTGCTCCTAATGATTCTCCACATAACAATTCCCCAGATAGCCCAGCTCCTACTGGAACGGTTGTTATTCGAGGAGACCTTCAAGTTGATGGTACGACAACAACAATTAATTCAACTGAGATTTCTATCAATGACAAGAACATGGTTCTTGCAGACGATCAAACAAGTTATACTGGTATTGATGGTGCTGGTTTATTGTTTGGTGATACCGGAACGCCCGGCCAGGGCCTTATTGAATTCCAATATGTCAATGCTACAGATAATGCAGACAAGCGTATGGAACTTACTGGTGCAGGTGGAGCTGGGATTGATATTGGCCTCCATATTTCAGGAGGTCTTTATAACACTGTCGTTGATGGTGGCACGTTCTAAAAAATACACTATACATAACGTATAAATAGATATCGTAGGGTGGTAAATCCTACGATATTTTATTATATACTCTGAGCTCTATAGCTCTTCTTTACCGATTCTATAATCATGTCAAATACAATTATTCTTAAGAAGTCAGGCGTATTAGGAAAAGCGCCTCTTACTTCAAATCTTTCTCTTGGTGAAATCGCAATTAACTATAAAGATGGTTATTTATTTTATCGCGATAATGAATCATCTCCCGCTGTTCATAAAATTAATGCTGGTGATGCAGATACTGTTGATGGCTTCCATTTGAACCAAAACGTTCTTACGACTTCAACTCCTACCTTTGATAAGGTACGCCTCACAAATGGAAGTGACGCAAGCCTAAGTAGTACTGATCACGCTTTTCAGGTAGGTGCATCAAGTGGACTGAATCTTATTATTGATAACAACGAGATTCTGTCCCGCAGCAATGGTAGTGCTGCCGTATTATATTTTCAGAATGATGGTGGCGATGTTAGGATTGGTTCAAATGGAGGGACATCTAGATTCTATGTTCAAGACGGATCCGCGGCCGCTCCAGCAATTACATTTAACAATGATGCTAACACTGGAATTTATAGAATAGCGGCTGATGAGTTAGGTATAACTTCTGGAGGCACACTAAGAGCGCGATTTAATTCAACTGGTATTGTATCATCTGCAAATGTTTATACTGCTAGTGGTAGTGATTTTAGAAATTATGGCGGTATATGGAAAGCTTCTACTGGCTTAACTGGTAACGGATTTCGATTTAGTAACACTGTAGACGGTACAGCTTTAACTATTAGTTCGACTGGTGATACAGTTGCTTCAGGTTCAGTCACTGCCACATCACTTGTCAAATCAGGGGGAAGCTCTTCAGAATTCCTTAAGGCGGACGGTAGCATAGATAGTAATACTTATCTTACTACCAGTTCTGCGTCTTCCACTTACTTACCACTAGCAGGTGGTACGTTGACTGGTGGGTTATCTGGAACAACGGCGTCATTTAGTGGTAATGTCGGAATAATTGGGACAGGAAATTTAAGCGTAAGAAATACATCTAGCGCAGGTAGTGGGATACAGTTTTTAGATGCTACTTGGTCAGCGGGTATTGAGCATAACAACGGGAAGCTATTCTTTAGATCTGGTGGTCAAAATGACAGGATGACTATCCATAGCGGCGGTAACGTTGGTATAGGAACAACGAGTCCTGAGACTAAGTTGCATATTCTAACGTCTAACGAAGGCGTGAAGACTACTTATGCAGACGTTGCAATAGAAGCAGTAGATGCACAATTAGATTTGACCAGCAGCTCTTCGGGTAGTTGGGGATCGGCAATAAATTTTGTTGAAGGAGCAAGCGTTTCCGCTAATACAGATGTCTGGTCTATTGCTCGTCAAACCACAGGAGGGAATGGAGATTCTTCATTGCGTTTTAATTTTGGCACTTCTAATCAACATGACAACGCTCACAAGGTTACATTTGCGTCTTCTGGCAACGTTGGTATAGGAACTACTTCACCAAACCATTTATTGGAGATTGATGGAGGGACGGAAAACGCATTTATTCAATTAACCACTCCCAATAGTAGATATGGCGGTATAGCTTTTGGTGACCCTCAAAGTGCAATAGCGGGTAGAATACAATACTATCATGGAGATGATAGTTTCCAATTTGATACTGATGGTAAGTTTACTTTTGAGGGTGGCAACGTTGGTATAGGAACAACGAGTCCAAATGCTTTATTAGAATTAAGTAAAAATGGTGGTGGTTCAAGCACAACTTTATTAAATGTAGGAGGCACTGGAAATGGACGCATGTTGGTGAGGCACATAGATGGAAAGCTACATACATCTGATGCCACAGATGACCTATATTTAAATTACTTAAGTTCTGGCCATATCTCTATGGTTAATGGGGGAGGAAATGTTGGTATAGGAACAACGAGTCCGTCACAAAAACTACATGTAGTAGGAAACACAACAACTACTGGAGTATCGTATACAGATATTGTTCAGACATATAGTGGTTCATCTATTGACTTTAGACATCAAGATGCATCTGTTGTTATGCGTGTTGATACAGCTAATGCGAGAATTGGTATAGGAACAACGAGTCCAGCAAAGAAGCTAGAAGTAAATGTTGGAGGCACATCTTCAGATGGGATTTTAGTTGTTGGTAGTTTAAACCCACATATTGAAGCTAAAGATTCTACAAACTCTGTAAGAACAGTAATAGCATCAGAAGATAGCCTTGGCAAAGTTGGAACAATTTCCAGCACAGATTTAAAAATTGTCACAAGTAACACTGAACGCATACGAGTTGATACCTCTGGCAATGTTGGTATAGGAGACACAACACCAGCTTATAAATTAGACGTTATTGGAACATTAAGAACAACAAGTGCGGCATATTTTAATAATGATGTAGTAGTTACTAATAACCTTACGTTAACAGGCGCACATAAACCAACGTTCACTACTCCTGACGATACAGTTTACACGCCATCTTATAATTGGGTTACAGCGACCCCTTTTAATGCTGCATGGCATGACTTAATAGCCTTTGATAGAAACTATACAACCACTCAAGAGATTTCTACAGATGGGACAAACTTCTCTTCTGATACTTTAGAGCTTGGGTTGTTTGATCAGAAAGATAAAACTAAATATGAAGTTGTAGGTAATGGAGAAAGAGCTGTTAGGTGGACTTGGACGGGAGTAGCTTATAGTGTGGGGAGATATTTCCATATAGCTGCGGGATATTCTTCTCCTTCACCGTCTTGTACGGTAAAAATTGAAACAAGCTCTGATGGCTCGACATGGACGGAGATACACTCAAGCTCAGGGATACCCTTCAGCGCAATTAATAGGTTTTATTATGTAGACCCTTATGTTGGTGATGGTGGTGATAACTATGTAAGGCTAACGATTGACAAAGGAAATACTGATACTAAGACGATTAATCTTACTAGCATTAAAATGCTAACCCAAAGATTGGCTGATCAAGGTCAAGGTAGAGAAGATGAATTACCTTTTTACTATGACAAAAACCAAAATATTGGTATAGGAGTAGCGGCTCCTGACGGCCCACTTCATGTTCAATATAATGATAGTACAGCTAGATCTTCTGTTATAGACAATACTACAGTAGGTTTAAGAGTAGAGAATACTAATTCTAATGGGGTGTCTCAAATACATTTGAGAGCTGGTGATGCTGATGCACATATTTTAGTTGAGGATGTAGGTTCTAATGCTGCTGATATGTTCTTTTCTGTGGATGGAACGGAACCAGCGATGGTAATAAAAAATGATGGCAACGTTGGTATAGGAACAAATGATCCAGATACAAAGTTGCATATTGCACTTGCAGGTGGAAGCGCTCAGTTAACTCTTGAAAGAACAGGCGGTAGTGCAGGAAAAGCAGTACTTGCTGGCGCAGCAGAAGGCCTTATAGTGTATGACGATGCTTTTGGACCTAAGATGTATGTGGGTACGTCTGGAACATACAATGGCAAAGTTGGTATAGGAACAACTAGTCCATCTCAAAAGTTAACTGTTGCAGCTGGTCACATATTATTAGATAATAATCAACAAATCAGATTTAAAGATTCAGGTGGAACAGAAAGGACTATTGTTCAGCTTTCTTCATCCAATGATTTATTTATTGGAGGTAGTTACGCTGGTGCTTTAAAATTCATGGGTGGAGGTTCCTATACGGAACAGATGAGGATTCATGACGACGGGAACGTTGGTATAGGAACAACTAGTCCTAGCAATGCCTTAGAAATTTCTAATGCATCTTTCGCTAATCAATTAAGAGTATTAAGACCGCAGAATACAGAGGGTGGTATCGCAGGAATAATTAATATAGCAGGTTTCAATTCAGCTTCCGTAGTTAAAGATTATGCGAGAATTGGAGTAATCATAGATGATAATACTAACGCAACAGAAGACGGATCTTTAGTATTACAAACTATTACAAATGGAACTAATACTGAAAAAGTTCGTATTAATGCATCTGGTAACGTTGGTATAGGAACAACGAGTCCAGCAGAGAAACTACACGTAGGTGGGGACATCAGAGTAGGTAATGGCGGCTCTAGCGAATATAATCACGTTAATTTTACTAGAGCAGGTGGCTCTAACGTAGGAGCTATTGGTTGGCATAGTGACAATAATTTTTATGTAGGAGGTCATCCTTCTTATGGGCCAACTGCTGGCAACATAGTAAGAGTTTATGGGTTCGGTAGTGATATACGTTTAGGGGATAACACAAATGGAGATGTATTAACTGTAGACGCTACTAACGGCAACGTTGGTATAGGAGATACAACACCATCTTATAAGTTGGATGTTGCTGGTGATATTAGAGCGACTGGAGATCTTAGAGCAGACGATGATATATTTATTGCAGGTAATACATTAAGGTTCACGAATGATGCGGCATCTGCTTACATTCAATCTGTAGATACACTATACATAGAAGCTGATTCAAATATCAACGATACAGGTGGTAAGCCGATCATCTTTAGAACTGCCGGCACAACAAAGATGACGATTGCTGGAGATGGTGATGTTACAATCGACAACGACTTAATCGTATCAGGCGACCTTACAGTCAACGGAACCACGACAACTATCAACAGCACAACTGTTCAAGTTGACGATAAAAACATTGAGCTAGGTAGTGTCGCTTCTCCTACTGACACTACCGCTGATGGTGGTGGTATCACACTGAAAGGTGCTACAGACAAAACAATCAATTGGGTCAACTCAACTAGCTCTTGGACATCTAATCAAACTTTCTCAGCACCGAACTTAACATTAACAAACTTATCAACATATAGTGGATCAGATATCACTGCTTTAATGATTTCTGGTGGTAATATTGTTGGTAAGAGAGCTTTAGGGACTGCTGCGTTTAGTGCTACAAGTGATTTCGCTACAGCATCTCATAACCATACTCTTGATTCTCTTAGTAATACGACTATCACTTCGAACACTTCTGGCGAGATTCTCAAATGGAATGGTTCAGCATGGATTAACAATACCCTTGCTGAAGCGGGTATCGCTGCGGCAGGTGACGAAAACATCATTGATGGTGCAACATCTATTTGGAATGCTGATGGCGATGGCGATGTATTTACTTACAATGATTCAAACCCAACACATAATAGTAAAGGTACTGGAGCTGTAATTTATATTCGTGGTGATGGGTCTAATGATGGTGGGCTTGTAAGAGCAGGTATATTCACATCCGATCATGTTTCTACTGCTAATGGTTATTATGTTGGAACCCTTTTGGGGACAACTAATTCTACGACTACTCAGGTAATCAATAATTCTGGTGAGTGGACAGGGGCTGTAATATCTTCAGCAAAACTTGATGCTGATACAGCTCATCTTTCTGGAACTCAAACATTTAGTGGGGCTAAGACATTTTCTGTTAATCCTAAAATATCGCATACTGGTAATATTTCTTTTGCGATGGATAAGAGTGATGCTACTACGACTACAAATTTAGTATCTTATGTTAGTTTCCAAGCTGGTGGTTCGGAAGTAGGTTGGTTTGGTTTTGGGAGTAATGGCTCTTCAGATCTTACATTAAGAAATACAAATGGAAAGGTCGTTCTTAATGGTTCGTCTGGGTCTGATTTAGGCACAGTTGTTTCTGGAACATGGAATGGTAGCGTTATTGCTTCTGCTTACTTAGATTCAGATACCGCACACCTTTCTGGAACTCAGACGTTTAGCGGGGCTAAGACATTTAGTAGTGCATCAAAGTTTGCTAGTTTATGGAGTAGTTCTACTATAGAATCAAACTCTTTTTATGTTCAAAACAGCACAGATGGTTTCGCTTTTGGTGTAGGTACTAGTATTTCAACTTGGTTTAGTTGGGATAATAATGCTGGATTAAAAAGAGCAATAGATGTTTGGAATGATGGTAGTAAAATTCTTTTGGGGAATGGTGGCCATGATGTAGAAGTATCAAATGATTTACTTGTATCGCAATACATATCTCATACTGGTGATACAGATACATTTATTAGATTCCAACCTAATGATGTTAACTTAACTGCTGCGGGGCAAAACCTACTTCGTGTTGATGGAAATTCAACACAAAAGACTGTTGTAGTTAACGAGGTTGGGATTGATGCAGATTTTAGAGTTGAGTCTAGTGGAGAAGCTAATGCGCTGTTCGTAAGAGGTTCTGACGGCAACGTTGGTATAGGAACAACTAATCCTGCTGCTAAACTACACGTATACAACAGCGCAGGAGGGGACGCAACCGACAAAGCGGGGATGTTATCAGAGGCGGTAATGAAACTGCAACCTCATGCTAGCAATTCAACCAATATGCTATTCGCTCAAGTTAATAGCGGAAATGGTATTGGTATACAGGTCACCAATGGTCCTGCGACTGCAAACTGGGATATAGCATTGAGTCCCTTTGGAGGCAACGTTGGTATAGGAGATACATCACCATCTTATAAACTAGACGTTGCTGGTACATTTAGGTCAACTGGTATAGCAAATTTGAATTCAGGTGCTATTGTTACAAGCGGTGGTATTTCAATTAATAGTGGTGATCTTACTGTTTCATCTGGAGATGTGGTTATTACTGATGGTGTTTTACAAGGACCTTCGCGATTCATCATTGATCCATCTCCGTATGAATCTCCTTATACTTCTCCACTCAATAATTCTCCACAATCAACAGGAGAGATTATTATTCGAGGAGATCTTGAAGTTGAAGGTCACCTTGCAGCTACAACTAAATCGTTTTTAGTAGACAACCCCAGAACTGGAGGAAAGCTTCAGTATGGTGTGGTTGAGAGTGATGAACATGGTGTATATGTTCGAGGAAAGACAGATCAAAATATGGTTGAACTCCCAGAGGAATGGGAATGGCTAGTTGATGAAGATAGTGTTACTGTTCAACTTACATCAATTGGTCAAATGCAAAATCTGTTTGTTATTGAACAAAATAACAAATATATAACAGTAGGTGGATTAGCTCATAATGGTCAATATAATTATGTAATATATGGAACTCGTAAAGATGTTGATCCACTTGAAAAACATTTATAATAAAATTATGTTCGAAAATAGAAGTTATTTAATCTTTAATATGTCGGAAGTCGATTCGATTGACTTTAATAACGTGCTGGAAACGTCAACGGAAACGCTGCGCTTATCAGTAGATGAAACAAAATCGTTTGTAAAATGGGAGGGTGAAACTCCATCTTTTGTTTCTGATTTGACAGATACTGAAGGGCCATACTCCCACAGTCAAATCCTTGAGATTCTTTCTGAAGAAGCGTGGACTCCTACAGGTCAAATGGAAGAATAGATTATGGCATTATCCCACTCACCAAAAATTGTAACTGATGGTTTGGTTCTCTGCTTAGACGCAGGGGATGGTAAGTCGTATTCTGGTAGTGGGACGACTTGGACGGATAGGAGTGGGAATGGCTATAATGGTACTCTAACAAATGGACCTACTTTTGATTCTGCAAATGGTGGAGGTTTAACTTTTGATGAAACCAATGATTATATAAACTTTGGTGATGCTACAGATACTAATTTTGGTAGTGATAATTTTACGATAGAGTGCGTAGCTTACATAGACCCCAATGTTAGTAATAATACTTATAAAGGCATAGTGGTAAAAAAAGGAGCAGGAGCTGCAAATGCTGGCTACGGTATTTATTACAATACTTCCCAAGAAAAGTTTTTGTGGTCAACCGCTGACGGGTCTTCCTATTCAGAACGCTTCTCAACAAATACATGGTCAAGTATAGAAAATAGTTACGCTAACATTGTAATGGTCAGGGATAGTGCAGCAACAAACAATGGTCATTTTTATATAAATGGTGTATATGAATCTTTAGCTTCTACCGCTAGTGTGCTAGACGTAGACAATACGTCTAATTTGGTAGTTGGTGCATCTAGTACTCTTTATTCTCCATATTACCTTAAAGGTAAGGTTTCACAGGTAAAATTATATAATAGAGCTTTAACAGCCTCAGAAGTCCTCCAAAACTATAACGCCACAAAAGGTAGATTCTCATAATTATGGCTACATCATATTCACCAAAAATAATAACAGATGGGTTGGTTCTTTGCTTAGATGCGGGGGATAGTAAGTCGTATGGGGGTAGTGGGACAACTTGGACAGATAGGAGCGGGCAAGGTAATAATGGAACATTAACGAATGGTCCTACTTTTAATAGTGGTAATGGAGGTTATATTACTTTTGCAGGAGATGATGATCATATACCTTTTACCTGTGATGATTTCGGAACAGATAATACTGTAGAGATGTGGGCTAGATGGCATGGTACGGGGAATCGTATGTTTTGTGCTTGGAGTTCTTGTTACGACATTTGGACTATAGATGGTGATTTAGGTTTTAATACTTGCGGTGGAGATATTTATGGATTTAGTGCATCTAGTCTAGCTAATATTTGGCATCATTTTGTGTTTGTATTTAAACAACAAATACAAGATAATAGTATCTATATTAATGGTGTATCTCAAACATTGAGTAAAAAAAGAGGCAATACAAACTTAACCTCAAATAGATCTTTTAGCACAAATTTCCGTCTTGGGGGTTGGACAGGTGGTAGTTACTATTACGATGGAGATATGGCGATAGCTAAAGTATATGATAGAGCCTTAACAGCAGCAGAAGTCCTTCAAAACTATAACGCAACGAAAGGAAGATTCGGACTATGAGTGCACATGCAAACCCAGATATTGTTACAAATGGTTTAGTATTCGGCTTTGATACGGGGTATCCTTTTGTATCTGAAAGCCATGAAACTTTTAGATATAATAGAGGAGAGCCAACTACTACATTTGATATCGGTACAATGGTACCTACTAGTCTAAATACTTACTTTACTAGTAATTCTGTTTATCAAAATAATTTGCATGGAACTGCCTGGGATTGGTCCTATTATCCTAATTCTAATATAAGTACTGAAGGAGGAATGGAGTGGGTCCCTAACTACGAGGGCCCCGGGTTTACAGGAGCCTGGAAAATGAAAAAGAGAGCTGGTGGAAATAGTGAAAGTAATTTTTCAGGAATAGCACCAGGAACTATAGATAGCAGCAAAACTTATACAGTTTCGGTATGGTGTAAAACTGATCAGGCTACTATGGCTAGAATACATCTCAATACTACCAAAAGTGGTTCAAGCTATTGGGGTTATGCAAGCGGCTATCATTCAGGAGGTGGAGATTGGGAAAGATTATCTGTAACAATACCTGCAGGAGCAGGAAACACATCTCTCAACACAATAAGATGTCAATGTTTGGGTACTAATACTAATGCAGATGCATATTGGAGAGATTATCAAGTGGAAGAAAGAGGCCATGCAACTCCTTTCATATTAGGTGGAACCAGATCGTCTACAGGTTCACTTATAGATCTAACTGGAACAAATGATATAGATGTATCAGACGTATCATTTGACAGTAATGCACAAATGACTTTTGATGGGACGGATGATTATGTTAGTGCTGCATCATTCGATATGGGAACCCCTACTGCGATAACATTAGAATGTATTATTAGATTTAACGGCTCTTTAGATAGTGCTGATAGGAAGGTGATGCATTATAATAAATCAGGAGGAACCAACGCCGTTTTTCAACTAAGAAAAGGCTACTCTGCTTCTAGATTAATGTACCAAGCTCATAACGGGAGTCAGTGGTATACGATGACAGATACTGACGCTATAGAATCTGATACTTGGGCGCATTTTATAATCACACATTCTGGGACATCTGCTATAATGTATAAAAATGGAGTTCAGTCAGCAACAGCGACAATGGGTAATTTGGAATGGACGAATGCTAATAATCTCTTAATAGGGTATAGGGCTAACTCTGAATATTGGAAAGGGGATATTCCTACTATGAAAATATATAACAGAGCCTTAACAGCAGCAGAAGTTCGACAAAACTACAACGCAACAAAATCGAGGTTCGTATAATTGTAATATTCAATAAAAGTATAAATAACAAAAATGGCTAATATATTAACACACCCAACAAACGGAGCAATTTATTTTGATGACAGCGCCGCGGGTAGTACAACTATACCTGCATTAACTGGAGATGCTGTTAGTTTGAATTACGACGGAAGTGCAGGATTAAACATTACTAGCTATAATACAACTTCAACAGATAGGTTCAGTATCGATGGAGAAAGCGGAAGGTTGTTTAGTGTTAATGATAGTTTAACGGGTACAATTTTTAGTGTTAATGATGCTGCAGGATTACCTGTTATTGAAGTTGAAAGTACTTCATCTACTGATACTATTACAATGGGAACGTACGCTTCCAATGCTTTAGTGGTTGCAGGTGATAGAGTTGGTATCGGAACAGCTTCTCCAAGTTCTTCATACAAACTCGATGTTGTAGGATCAATTCAAGCATCTTCTAATATTCACGCAAATGGTAATATTTCTGCTACTGGTAATTTTGAATCATTCGGATCTTTTAGTATTACTACTATTGATGCAGCTACTGGTGACTTAGATAAATTTTTAGTTAGTGATGGAGGAACTATTAAGTATAGGACAGGAGCGCAAGTTCTTAGCGATATTGGAGCGCTTTCTTCAGAAACAGTCACGAGTTTAGCGTTAACTTCTGGCTCTTTGGTTTATACTGATGAAAATGGCACAGATACTTCAATTTCCCTTGCAGCTTATTTAGATGAAGATTCTAGATCTATTGCTTCTGGTTCTTTGAATAGCTCTACAGGAATTGTTACATTTACAAGAGACGATTCAACTACATTTACGTTAGATCTTGGGCCTCTCCTTGATGATACTAACCTTGTTACTTCGGTAGCAGGAAAAAGCGGAGTTGTAACTTTAGTCAAAGGTGACGTTGGTTTAGGTAATGTTACCAATGAAAGTAAGGCTACGATGTTCACTAGCCCTAGCTTTACAGGTGATGTTGTCATTACAGATGACACTTTTCCTTTCATAAAGTCTTCAACTAATGCAGTAGGTGCTGGAATTAAATTTAGTGATCAAACGTCAGGTTACACGCAACAAGGAACCTTAACATTCCGACATTCCGACTCTCAATCTTATGGTTCTGGCGCTTCGTTTGAGTTCGCTACAACAGAAGGCACATGTACTATTCTTGCTGATGGTAAGTTGATGTATGGTGAGGGAATCTACTCTAAACCTGCATCTGGAACAGGGGCTGGAACAAGAAAAGATTCTAATTGGGATACAGCTTATAGCCACGTTTCAACTACCAACAATCCTCATAGTGTTACGGCATCGCAAGTTGGAGCATATACTTCTGGTCAAACGGATACTTTGTTGGCTGGTAAGTCTCCTACTGCTGGTTCAACTAGCCTCACCACCGCTGGGGTATTAACTGTTGATCAGTTAAACATGAGAGATGCAGGTGACTATATTACCTTTTATGGAGACGACAGTGCATACCACGCGATTGGAGCTAGAAATTCCGCAGCTGGTGCTGCTGATGATATCCGAATTAATAGCTACGGAGCTGTTTATGTTAACTTAGATAGTAATAGTAATAATGGTGGAGGGGCGAACTTCCAAATTGGAAGACATGGAGGACAAATTAACAGTGGAACTATTAGTGATTGGCTATTTACAGTTGATGGTGAAAATGGCAACGTTGGTATAGGAACAACTAGTCCATCGCACAAGTTAGAAGTAGGGTTAACTAGCTCTGTTGCTTTAGCTAATCAGCCCGCAGAACCTTTATTTGTTAGTAATGACGGTAATAGCGTAGATGGTAGAGTATTTATATCAGTAAAACATGATGCAGTTAATACTGCTTCAGCTGTAGGAGCTGGATTCAAAATGACAGCGGCAGCGGTTACTAGTGGGACTGCATCTTACGATGATTCATTAATATTTTTAAGGTCAGCGGGTACAAGTAATGTTACTGTTCACTCTGCTCCAAGAAACATTCAATTTTACGTAGATAACCACGATACAAATGCTGGTAGTGGAGCCAATTATAATGATTTAGGTGATCTCGCATTGACGATAGGAGAAGATACTAACGCAACTTTTGCAGGTAAGATAACATCTGGCAATGATATTGTTAATGCAACAGCTGGAGTTTATACTTGGGTTGGAGATACAGATACTTATATACAACGATCTGCTGGCAATGAAATAACTATTAAAACAGGAGCTTCAAATGCACTTGTTTTGGATTCTAGTCAGAATGCGACATTTGGAGGTAATATTATAGCTAGCGGTGCTGTTTACCCTGCTACAAATGCAGCAGCTAGTTTGGGTTTAAGTAATAAGCAATGGGCTGGGTTAGACTTAAGTTCTAGTTCTGCTATTACTTGGGGAAATGGAGATGCTGAAATAATAGAAGGAGAGACTAACAATTATAGTTTAACATTTAAAACTTATGACGGAAGTAGTAACTCAGCCGCTTTAAGATTAGATGGAGACAATACGGCAACTTTCACAGGTAGTATAATAGTTTCTGGGACAGTAGATGGTCGTGATGTAGCTGCAGACGGTACTAAACTAGATGGTATTTCAGCTGGTGCTAATAATTACTCACACCCAACACATGCTGGTGATGATATTAGTATCGATACTGGAGCACTTACGGGTGCGACAGTTATCTCTGACCTTGATTTCAATATTACAACTAATACATTAGGCCACGTTACTGATGCCAACGGAACTGTTTCAACACGGACATTAACCGCAGCAAACCTTGGTATCTCTGCACCGAATGCTCCAACAAGTGTAAGCGCATCTATTGTCGGAGAAACAATTGATCTTACCTTTAATGCTTCAAGTACATCTAATATTGATGCTTATCTTGTTTATAGTTCTGTTGATGGTAGTGATTATGGATTGATTCAGATTATTCCTCCTGATGACTTCTCTGCAACAATGAGTGTTATTGATAGCGCATTTACTGTCACAGGTACTCAAGCATATCGTGTATATGCAATGAAGTATGGCATTCTTTCAAGTGCTGGTACAGCGAGTGTTTCATACACAGTAAGTTCTGCGGAACCCACTGATATGAGTGTAGTTAATTTAAATAATGCTTATTTTGTTCAATGGAATCCTCCAAGCGCAAATGAGAGATTCGTTAGTGCATACAATGTATACAAACATGAAGCGGCTACAAGCGGATCTCTTTCACGTTCTTCAGCATCATTAATTTACTCTGGACTTAATACAAACTTTATGTATCAAATTAGCGGAAATAATAATAGCAATTACCATCAATTCTGGGTAGAAACAACAATAGCATAATATGGACGAAGATTTAGAACATTGGGAATGGATCAGAGATCAAAGGACTGAAGATTTAGCTCTTGAAATGGAGAGAGGTGAGGATGATGCGCTTATCAAAATTTTAAAAGAAAATTTAGAAGAGGCTAGTTTAAAAGTAGAAGAATTGACTAATGAGTAGTTTAAAGCAACAAACCTTAGCGAGGAGTAAAATTCTATCTATTACTGGTGCATCAATGACAGATAGCTCAAGCAATTCAAAATGGGGATTATATCCCGTTTTTAAAGGAGGAGTATCCAATGTAACTGTAAGAAGCGGTAGTGGAGACTATGATGGTGGTGATCGTGTAATTGGTTATCCTAGTGGTTATGAAGTTGATGGAGATCTTTTGTTTACTGCAGGTTGGGGTGATGGCTTTGCAGTTAGACGTTTAAATAACGATGGAACGCTAAGTAGGATTTATTATGAAAGCCAATTTTTATACAGAGATACTGGCAGCACATATAACCATATGATGAATGTTGCTATCGATACTACGAATAAGTTAGGGGTAGTAATGACTTATAATGTCGATGGTTATACGACATTTGATTATAGCGGATGTGTAGATGGTGGGACAACATTTGTTAAAGACGCAAGACCAACACACACCAATCCTCAGAGGTTTATTCAGGCAGAAGGTTTAAATATTTCTAGCGCGGGTTTATACTATCAATCTGGTATGGTAGCTGCTGGTGAATGGATTTATGTTGGAGAATATGATGCCCGTCATTATAAGAGAGTCGTTAGAAGGAACTTAAATACAGATGCAGAAGAGGTTATTGGCAATAGCTCTGGAACGGCTGATCTATATTCTGGTAGCGCTACAATTGATAGAAGCGGTTATCGGTATACTCTTCATTATGATGAGATCAATGATAGAGTTTTCTATTTCTCTTATTATAATGGCAATTTTATTGTAGTTTTAGATGCCAGCACATCTACTCCTGAATTACTTTGGTGCGATATTGCTGATGCTGGTAATGGAGATGACGGGTATGATATGGGATTATTTATTCCAGATCCTACGAATAGCCCTAATAGAATGTGGGTTACTGGATCAAATAGATTTTTGGATGTTGATATTACTCCATGTTTTACAGGTTCTGCCCCTACTATTCATAATAGGGTTTTCCCTTCAGATTCGTTTCATTACGACGCTCTTTGGAGAATGGGTACTAAATATCAAAAAACATCAGGCGTACCTATGGATAAATTACCATCTTATCCTAATTTTATTCCTACAAACGCAGATCGTGATAGAAATAGACAAGGTGGTTGGATAGATACGACTAATAATCTTATGGTAGGGATGGAGTATCCCTATGATTATACTGAGGATACATCAACTGGAAGTAGAGGTCGTAGCTTTAACCATGGTTATGGTTGCCCAATGGTTCTTATGGAATCTGCAAATGGTACAAGATACTGGGTGAAAATGGGGTATGGTGGTAGCGATGGTCACTTATTTATGACTTGGACTGAAGACAAATATCCTAATCAATTAATAGGAAACTGGGAAGTAGTTTTTGGTACATTCACACTTGATAATAATGCAAATATTGATCAGGTAAATTTACCAACCGTGTCTAACTTTAAAATACCTTCATCGTGTTCTTTAACAGTTTATGTTTCAAATAATAATGGAACATCTTGGGAAACTTACGATAAAGACACAGAAGACAGTCATACATTCTCAACCACTGGATATCAATTGCGTATAAAAATATCTGCAAGCGGCCAACCAGATAAATCGCCTTATTATAATGGAAAAGATGGAGGTGAATTATATGTTTTTTATAGTTCACTTCATGAAGCCGCAAAAGATTCCAATATTAAATACAAAGTTAACAGAAAACGTCTTGGAAGACAATAATAAATAGATATTATGGCAACAGTAGCAGGTTCACAGCGACAATTAACACATACATCTAATACTTATGAAAGTAATGGTGATGTAACTATTGGCGGTAATTTAAATATTAATGGTACTACTACAACCATTGATACAGCTAATCTATTAGTTGAAGATAAAAACATTGTCATAGGTGATGTATCATCTCCTAGTGATACTACGGCAGATGGCGGTGGTATTACCTTGAAAGGTGCTAGTGATAAGACAATTAATTGGATTAATTCTACTAGTTCGTGGACATCCAATCAAACTTTCTCAGCACCGAACTTAACATTAACAAACTTATCAACATATAGTGGATCAGATATCACTGCTTTAATGATTTCTGGTGGCAATATTGTTGGTAAAAGAGAATTGGGGACTAACGCCTTTAATAGCACTGCGTTTTTAACTAGTTATACTGAAACAGACACGCTAGCTACTGTAACAGCTAGAGGGAATGTTACCTCACAATCTATTAGTATTAGTAATACGCTTAGTACTACTAACACCATTTTTGCTAGAAAAGACAATGTAAGTAATTATGCAAATGCACAAGTTAGATTAGATTCGTTTGGCGGTTCAAGTAGTTTAGTAGGACTTGGATTTCATATTAGCGGTAGCGTTGGTAAAATGCTGTTTACTAATTCTTCCGGCGATCTTTTCTGGGATAGCACTAATTCTAAAATCTGGCATGCAGGTAACGATGGATCTGGTTCTGGCTTAGATGCTGACACCCTTGATGGATATAATGCAGAAGAGGGAGCTGTAAATAATAGTATCGTAAAAAGAGATGGTACAGCATCGATTAAAGCTTATGGATTATCTTTATTGAGGCAATCAACGGCAAGAACTGGAATCACTTGGTATAATGAAGCATACTATAACTGGCAAGATTATATGGCTTCTGCTGGGACAACAGGATGCGGTCCAAATGGAAACTTAACAGCTCCTACTGGATTAGCTGGAGTCACGTCTTGGGCATTACGTTCAAGGATGGAAGGTGTAGCCACTTATGGTTGGAACTGGGAAACTGGTGGTAGCGCTGGCGGAGGAGCAACTGCTACATCAAAAATGTCTTTGAATGCTACGACTGGTAACTTAGAGATAGCAGGAACATTCAAAAGTAATTCCATTAACGCAGCTACATCAGATACTGATAAATTCTTGGTTAGTGATGGAGGAACTATTAAGTATAGAACCGGGGCACAAGTTCTTAGTGATATTGGGGCTGCGGCTTCAAGCCATACTCATACTAAATTAGAAGGATTCTCTAACCAAACAGAATATGATTTAATTAGGGCGGGTAATATCAATGGTCTCTATATGAAGGCTCGTTGGGATTCAGCAACAACCAACCGCTATTGGGACATGGGTTATGTGGATGGCAATGGTACGTTCTACACTGGTCTAAAAGTTATAAACGGTGGTGACATTACTTACAAAGGTAATGAAATGTGGCATGCAGGTAACGACGGCTCTGGTTCTGGCTTAGATGCTGATTTACTTGATGGTATTCAAGGTACATCATTCTTAAGAAGCGATGCGA
>Ga0209932_1000022_pt1 | contig 51968 bp, 56 predicted proteins | sample SalPon2_B_H2O_MG_2_FD_185728 | JGI IMG/M metagenome (GOLD analysis project Ga0209932, IMG submission 185728) | Salt pond water microbial communities from South San Francisco under conditions of wetland restoration - Salt Pond MetaG SF2_B_H2O_MG... ...
ATCAGCAGCTTCAGCAGCTTCAACACCACCATCGGCAGCAGCTTCAACACCACCATCGGCAGCAGCTTCAGCAGCATCAACGGCTTCAACGGCTTCAACGGCAACATCCTCCTGGGCGACAACATCCATACCAACAGCAGCATCAGCAGCTTCAGCAGCTTCAACACCACCATCGGCAGCATCAGCAGCCTCAACGACAGCATCTTCAACGGCACCACCGTCGGAAACGTCCTCACCACCAGAACCACCACCATGCTCACGGCGGTATTGCAGCCACTTCACAACACGCTTGCGGGCACCAGAAACGGTCAGCTTGTTCCAGCCATCGCGCTGCCTCAACCACAACACGAATTCCTTCAACACGTCGCCAGCAAGGCACTCCAGACCGCCGTCGCAAGGAAACGAGTCGAAGGCGTCATCCAGATTCGAGAAATACTGGAAATACTTGCCAGGCGTTAATTGAGAGGACAACATACTTGCGCAGGTAAAGATTAACACACACACACACGGATATATGCTTACTTAATTATTTGGAATGAACGGACAACACAGCGACCACTCAAATACTACTACCACCACCACCCACTCATTAACCAAGTCTTACAGAAACACTTGGACAATGACGATGACAATAACGACTCACCAAGCAAGTCTTACAGAAACACTTCAACGACAAGTTGGAATACATCATAAATAGACACACCCGGACGCCCAGTTGTTTTGATGATTGTTGTTTGATGCTGCTGCCAATGCTCTCATTTACATGTAATACTAGTCACGCTCGCTATTCATTCAGACACAAGGAGCGACACCGTGTCGGTCGTTCCCTTGTTTGCCTCTATCTCAGCGACCATCTCAGCAACCATGTCCTCAGGGAAACGTTTCAGAAGGACCTCCCTGACAACCGACATGCTCAGAAGGTTCTTTCGAGAGGATACCTTCTTCGAGAAAGACAGATCACCGACTCTGATCGTCGTCAGATTCTTCTCATCCAGATCATCCAGGAGACGCTCCTGCAGATGCTTCTTCTCAGCAGTGAGTGTCCTGTACTGTCGACCAGCCTCTGTCGCATCGTCTGAGAGGACGGCGAACTTCTTGTAGTCGGCATCGACCACCTCTTCCTTCTCAGCAGCAGCTGCCTTCTTTTGCTTCTTTTGCTTCTTCTGCGGAGCCGGCGGGCACACCAGAGAGGACGAGTCGATGATCGCCTTCTTTGGAGTAGTCTCAGCAGACTCAGTAGGGGTCTCCTTCTCAGCAGCAGCCTCCTTCGCCGTGGCCAGCATATGCCTGATTTTCTCGCATACAACAGCGTCCACTGCGCCCAAGTCAATCACCTCTTCCTCGCGAGCACGCTTGGTACCATTGGTAGCAGCAGTAGCAGCAGTAGCAGCAGTAGTAGACATCTCGGGGGGTTGCCGGCACGGGTGTAACTTATATTTATTTAGAAGTGAGCAACGCTGTGGGGGTGGGCACTTTTATAGATTCACTCAAACATCAAGTCTTACTGTAAGACTTCAGGGGAGGGTGGGGGGGGGGCAACAGTCAACGGTATACACACCCACGGGCCATCACTTTTATTTGTGTTCCATCTGCACACCACTCGATGATTTTGAATCGCCCATTCAAGGACGCCGTGATTTCCGTGGCAAGGATCATCGAGGAATTCGAGAGAAACAGTCATGTCCTCCTCGACCAGGTCAAAAAGGTGTTTGACGGGTGGACTTGTCAGGATGACAGTGAAGAAGATTGGTGTTTTTCGACGCAAGGAATCACGGTGTACTTTGACAGTCCGAACAGGATATTTGTGGAGTTCTCCTTTGTGGATGACATACATCTTACCGAGTCGGTCGACAAGAAGTGGCACTCGGTCGTCTACATGTCGTCCCTGAGGAATCCCAGCACCGTCATGTACCATCTCAAAGGTCCACCCACACCCGGAAGTGAATTCGAAAAAGCGCTCGGATACTCTGTGTCATCCGATGAGGAGGAGTTCATGCGCGTCGTCATTCACGCCATTCATCTTCCCGACTGCAAGATGGCGTACATCCACAGTGCGCTAGGACTGTGGCTATGATTTGGGCACAAATGACTTGACATCAATCAATCACGCAAAGGGCGAACGTTTTGCATGGTGATACGACGACGTGTGAAAGGAGATGTTGCCTGTCCCCTCCGTGTTTGTATCCACCTCTCTAATCCATCTCTATTGTACACGTGTTTGATTTTTCCGTTTCTGTTCACGTCTGTAGTCAAATACACGCGTTTATTGATTGGGATATATCTCAGACTGTTCAGTTCTGTAAAATTGCTCCCGATGTATTTCGTGTGTGCATCAATGACGTGGTTCCTCTGAGGAGCAGCATTTGGCCGGGCACGAATGACATTTGCTGAATGTCTCCTCATTTGCTGAATGTCTCCTCCAAGAAGTTGTTCGAGCATGGGGCGATACATGGGACGCCGTCTTCCTCGTGCATCTACATGGGTTGTCCTGTATCTGGCCGCATCAGCAAGTGTCCTTAATTCACCCAACAACCCCATATCACCGGTTCCGACACCTCTCAACCATATTCGTTCATCTTCTCTTCTCGTTGCACTGGTAGATCTTTCAGGATTTACCCAGTGGTTATTTTCATACGCGAATATCATATAATCATTAATACATAATATATTTGATTGATGATTGTTTACTTGGATTTCCACGTTGTACCGTCCAAACCAATGGATCCTGTAATCAAAACTTGAGGAATAACGACCTTTGTGTCTGATAGCGCATGACTGACTTACACGAAATTCGCAACGTGTGAGAGCCACGCATTCTTATTTACATACACACCACCCATCCGTTTATCATGCTCTGCTATTTTTGCGATCAACCCGTGGACTCGGAGGACACGTGCTGCACGTGCTTAGAGGAGGGCAGGTTTTCGTATAGTACCAAAAAAGACGTGGTTTCCGCACTGACAGTGGGCGACAGAGCGGAGGCACCACGACGAGACCAAGGGGAAGATGTGGCAGAACTGCACGCGGATTATCGCGGATCTGCTGAAGAATGGCAATACCAAGCTGTACTTTGGGGAGCCGGTGAGCGGGGATTATTATCCGGAGTATTACGAGATTATCAAAGAGCCGAGGGATCTGGGGACGATCAAGAAGAACCTGGATAGCCGCACGCACTACAAGAACATCTACGAGCTGAGGGACGATGTGAGGTTGTGCTTTGAGAACTGTCGGATGTTCAATCCGCAGGGGCACCAGGTGAGGAACTTTGGGGACGCTGCGAGCAACGCGTTTGAGAAGAAGTGGGCGGCGAAGAACGTGGAGGCTGAGTGGGAGGGGGAGCTGCAGAGGCATAAGCTGGCGATGGATCGGCTGCAGGCGGGGGCGAAGAGTCTGCCGGAGAAGATCAAGGAGGTGGACGTGACCACGTTTGTGTCGACGACGGGGCCGTGGACGCAGCCGCAGATCATCAAGAAGAGCACCGGGGGGGCAGAAGAAGAAGGACGTGCAGATCAAGGACGCCAAGGGCTGGGCGGACCTGTCCAAGGGCGAGCTGAGGAGGCGCCAGGAGGAGGTTCAGAAGCAGCAGGAGGCGGCCGAGGCCGAGGAGAAGAAAAAGCAGGAACAAGAGGCCGAGCTGAGGAAGCGCCAGAGCCTCGAGCTGGACATGATGAATAAGAAGGCAAAGGCGGACGCGGAAGTCGACCTGATGAAGCAGGCAGGACATGGCGGGGAGGACCACTTGGAGGACTTGGACATCGGCGGCGACACGGGCGGGGAGTCTGACGACGAGGAAGAGGCGATGATGGATATCTAGGGAGTGGATTTGACTTTGACTGTATGAACGTTTGGATGTGTTACGACAAAATTGACACGTGTCGGACGACACGTGAGGGTCTCGGAGGTCTTTAAGCGCTGGTTAAAGACACATTATTGCAGCGCCATCCGAACCAGTTTCCAAATCCGCCTCGAAAGACACTCCCTCGTCTCTCGTATGACGTCCCGTGATGCATTCCCGCCGTGCTCTCGAATCAGTTTGATGCATTCCAGTCGGATTGGGAGAAGACCGGTACTGTTCTCTTCCTCGATGTCGTAACACCCCAGAAGATGATCGAGGGGAGTCTTGTCGTCGCTGGATTTGATATTCGGGTCCGCACCGTGCTCCAGCATCAGTCTGATCACAGTCATCCACGCATCTGGTTTGACTACGTATTGACGGCCATGCATGCTTGTCCTGCCCCTGCTGCCGATTGCTATATGGCTGGACAAACAGAGGACGTACAGCAGTGTGTACCCGTTGTGAATGGTATTAGGATTTGCACCTGCCTCCAGAAGCGACCGTACCATCCGTACGTTCCTGTTGTTGATAGCAGCAATTTCAGAAGCCACCGGGACAGGGTGATTGCGAATGTCCATCGACACCAACCGTCTGGCGTGCCAATGGAGCAACGGTATGTTGGTGCGATAAGCAAAGGCGTTCGGGTCCCCTGAGTTTTCCAGGTACGAGCGCAATGCTGTCTCGTTTACCAGGATGTCCCACTGTCGCCTATTTTCATTATATGCATTCAATTGCTGTACACTATTCGGCAGTACCACGGGCTTCTTCACCGCCTTGCGCATGACTGCAGTGTACACATGCCGTGGCAGTGTGGGGTCGCCCAGCTTCTCCCGTGTCCATGGATTTGTCGGGACGGACGTTGACGAGAACCACCTTGCAAGAAAGTCTACATCCTCTGTGCGCCAAATCAGTTCCCCATTGCTTTTGACTCCAACCGGGAAAATGATGCCACGTCCTTTCGCCAAATAGTCGTGAGAACCGCTAATAGGTACATTCGTGCGTCGAGACGGTGTGGTATCGTTTCTGTGCTGTTCTTCTTGGAGACGTTTCCGAAAGCGACGTTGGATCACTCGTGCAGCCTTGTCCCTATTCATTGTATGTACTATTTGTTTCGTATTTTAATTTGAAATTGATTGGTGTTACAGAGAGGTCACAGAAAATCACGCATTAGTTCATCCAAGTCATCCAAGTGATCAAATTCATTCAGCAGTAACGGCGGCACCTCATTCATTAGAACTGTTCTGGATCATCATCGTTATTACATCATTCGTAGTAAAAGAATTGCCAAAATCTAGCCAATATAGCCATTCTTGCAAAGTTCCGCAAGCGCGCAATACGGCAACCCTTGTGGCTTGTCCGTCGTGATAAAGTTCCTCACCTGCGTCACATCCAACAACTGTGTCAACTTGCTCTCAGCAACCTTGATCTTCAAACTGGACGCAGGGTTCTCTCCGGACTTTGTCTTGCGGTAGAAGATGAGGATATTCCTGAGCTGCTTCCTGTAGTTTTCGGAGGGCAGTTGATTCCAGTGCACGCCCCATCCCCGCTTCTGTTTGTTGCTCGTCACCGGGTCGGCCACCTTGCCAGATCCAATCGACTTGAGGTAACATTCAATGTCGTGCTCCAGTGCCGTCGATTTCTCACATGCCAAATCCAGCCGCACAAAATCGCCCGTATTCGTGGTGGACCGACGCTTCTTACCCTCCTGTTTCTCGGGGGCATTCTTCTCGATCGCAGCTAACACGGCGTCGATACGTTTATGGAGCTTGCAGTACGTTGAGGGGTCGTACACCTTCCGGAAATCGACCCACTCCTCGTGCGCGTACCAGTCCTTGTTCGGTGACGCATTCTCGTTCGTATTCAGGTCTTCATTTGTCGGCAGGACGGACTCCATGACAACAGCCAGATTCTGCAATCTTTCCTTGCTGCTAGTCTTCCACTTGTCAACAACAGGGGCGAACGCTTCGTGCAGAGTCTTAGGGCCGTGGACAAGCTGATTGTACAGACCGACGACTTCCCACCCAAACAGCTCGGTGGGATTCCCTTTCGGCCCGAAAAGTACCGTTGTCATGTTTGGTTGCGCATCCCCTGATGAATCTAACGTGACGACGGACTCCAATATCTGACGCGCACGACCTGTCAGCGCGTAGTTAGAATCGTTCTCGTCGCACTCGTACGCATACATCGGGTCTTGGAGCTGCAGCATCTTCACCGGGGTGTCCATCTTCTCCGACGCGCGTATCTTTCCTTGCAGATTACTCAGTCCATTCGTTACGGCAGCCATGATGCTCTTGTGCTGCTTCAACTCTTCCTTGAGATTCTCGCACAACAGAGCGCTGCACGGTGCGTTGATGGGATTCATTTGCGCATACACCACCTCGCGTTGCGCGACTTGGACTTTACTGGCATCGTAGATTTCCAGCAGTTTTTCGCAACATTCGTTAACGATTCTGATCTTTTCACTAACGCTTTCGTTCATTGTACCTGTCTACCCTCCAACCAAAAAAAACTCAACAGGGCTACCCCCTCTCTTAATTATTTAATATGAGAGTGGTGAGGGTCAGGTATACACTAAACAATGAAAGGCTCCTCCGTGAAAAAAAACTTCCTCTGTCAACATCTTCGGGATGGAAGCGTTCCCACAGATGACACCACGGCCGACTCGTGTCTCTTCATCGCCATGCTTAACGACTTGTTTTCGGAAGATATGCCCAATCAGTATACGTTCCGGCTTGTCTACACCACGAACACACAGCACGTCACCAACTTGCCTCCGATACACGAGAACTGGAAAATGCTTGCCCAGAGCCACAGGGACGATATGGCAGCGTACCGGGCAGAACTCTCCGACGGATTCAGCGGGTATCGGGTCTTTGCGACGTCGAGCCATTGGAGTGTGGTCGTCATAGATACCATGTACGCCGTCCACGTGTGCGACAACTGCCTGAGCATGTACAAACACGAAATCAACTCGATGCGGTGCAAAGACTCGAGCAATCATATGTCGTACCCGGCAGAGGATCTTGCGCGGTTTTGGGACTCGTTATCCCATGATCTCAGGAGCGAATGTGTCAGGAAAGCATCGTTCCTATTGGTGTTGTACATTGATGACCAAACAATCGTCCCGGAGTACAGGAAACTCGTGAGCGTTGTCAGAGGGGACGTCAGCTGCAGTGGATCGACGCTCATCAGGTGTCTCGATATTGTCACAGAGGGGACGTGTTACCTGAGAACACGTGTCGAACGGACCATCCTCAGCGAACCAGTCCTCAGGAACGGGGGGTACGTCGCCCTGATGGCACACGAACTCTGTGTGGCACTGATTGACGCGTACACAGAAAGCGTTGCCAACTCCCTGATGGAGGAACCCGTGGTCACGAGCAAACCCAAAAAGGTAAAGAAGAAGAGCAGAGAACGGTTCATGAAACGGCTTGATCATATGGTGTTCGGCTCGGATATGCTCACGTGCTCATCCTGGGCCGATCTGACTGCTGATGTATGCTGATTCGTTGTTATGAGTATGTACATAGTAATCAATCAATAAAGAATCATCAAAAATCACACCCCCCAAACGAGATGCTACATTGTACGTTGCTTGTATCATTGTTGAAGGCATGGTCAACCTCCGAGTAAACCTGGATGTACTCCCCGGGAGTCGTCACAGTGCCGTATACATACACCGACTCCACAACGGGGACATCCAACATATCCAAATGGAGCACATCCAAATGAATCTTCAGCGTCTTGCAGTTCGGGAAAGAAGCTACCCAACACAGCAGCGATGCCGATATGTGCACGTGCTCAGCCTGACACACCATCGGAAGCATGTCAGCAACACGAATGTCCAGTATCTCAATCGTCTTGTACTTTGTCAGAATGTGCTCAAACGATTCAGGGGACAGGCGCACATTCCGAACCGAAATTGATGCAGTCATGGGTGGATGCGTCAAATGGACAGTTGGTGCAGTCGGCGATGTGTCATCATCCGATCCCTTGTAGATAATCGTATCCAGCGAATCGTGTCTCTGCATCTCCGGAAGTCGTATGCTCTTGCTCCTGTCGCCCAGCAGAAACTGGATCGTCGAATCTGTAGACGTCACCTGCAGAGACTCACTTGGCTCCACAAACTCACAGTGCAACTCGTCACACTCCGGCTGCCATACAGGGAGGGTGATGCTCTCGTGTTTTATGGCACACAACGTCACACTTCCCATCTTCTTGTTCACCAGGTATGCCGGCGCCACCCTGTTCCACGTGTAGGGGTTCACCCGAAAGGTCACCTTCTGCCCCAGCAAATCCCCCTGGTGACGGTCATACCACTCCAGAAACTGTCCACATGTATCACGGTCGTCGACAGTAATTACGTTATCATTGTAGTCGTCAGTCAGCATTTGTCAATGACGATTCGGGCCTTGCGAATCGATGATGTTTTGGCCCCGTATTATTGTTTTTTTTGATTAAGTTATGAGGAGGCCCCTACCCCTTCTGAATATCTATATCATTGATATTCGAAACGTATAGTTCGCAAAAAAATCAAATGGACTGTCTCAAACATGCCCCCCCAGAGTATCAACGCTATTTCGTCGAACCAGAAGGCGTTGAGCATTACAGGTTGCTGGAACAATTAACGAGTGATATGGATGGTCAAATCGTTGTTGACGTTGGCACGTTGTACGGACTCAGTGCATTTGCCATGTCTCGGAACCCGAACGTCGAGGTGTGGACCTACGATATCCAGTCCTTCATCCCAGATGACGTCCCGATTAAGACTATACCCAACATCTCCTTCCGCATCAAAAACGGTATCGAGGCCATCCCGGATTTCGTCGACAAAACCACGCTCATCATGCTCGATATCGATCCACACGATGGCATACAAGAGCGTCAATTCATCGATGCACTGGTGGAACACAAGTATACCGGCCGAGTCGTGTGTGACGACATCCACCTCAATGATGCCATGAAATCGTTCTGGGATTCTGTGACCCAGCGCAAAGAAGTGAGAAAGGACGGACACCACTCTGGAACTGGCATTATCTATTTCGACTGATGTTGAGTCTTGTAAAAAAAGTCCAGTCAGTGTTGCCCGGGTACACCGTGCAGGCGGTCCAGACACCCAGGGGGGAATGCATCCAGGCGGTCAGGGGGGGTCATGTTGCCCTCCTGTCTTCCACATGTATTCGTAACGCCCCGGGGATTTTGACACTCATCGCGAATTCACCGGGATCGTCAGGGACAGCCAGGGAGTGGAAGAGGGGACACTTGGTTATCGCGATCGATCATTTACAATATTGATAAACTTGTAATAACGCTTGTACACTCAGCATGCAATAACTGTAAATTGTGCTGACGCTCCAATTTCCCAGCATCGTCAATCACTCGCAACAGCTCCACTCGAGACTTGATACACATCACAAAACTGATCAGGGAATCAGTCTTCCGGAGGTAGGACTCAATGCGGTGAATCAGCAGGAATGTCTTGATCACGTTTTGCAACGACGTATCCCCGCACACGTACTTCAGAATCTGCTCCATCACCAACATGTACAGCGTCCGCAGCCTCGTCAACGTCAGACTCACCAGTGGTGTGTCCAGGATGATCCGAACACTCCGAGCAATCGTTCGGTGCACAATATCATCAGATTCCAACGTTCGGTATGCTATGTCGGCAGTGTACCCGTTAAACTGCTCGATACCAGCCAGGTCCGACGCAATTCCCTCCGTTGGGTAAAAGGTTGTTGTCTGCTGCTCTTGCTCCGAGAACAGCTCGTCGTAAAAGTGGGGATTGTCCACCAGGCCCTCAATGCGCTCACCCGTGTCGTAGTTGAATCCCGTGCGGCATTGGGTGCAGTACATAATCGGACACCCATCCGTCCGCTCAATGCACGTCCGGCATACGGGGCACTGCTTTGATGACGCCTTGATTGTACGCACGTTCTGCAAATCCGTATCCAGGCAGATGTGTCCGCTGCCGCCAACCTTCCAGCAATCCCGGCAGTGTTCGACGTCACACACGCTGCAACACGAGGAGGTCTCCGACTCCCTGCCCAGATCCACCACGCCCGGACACTCTGCTGCCGTGCACCGGATCATCTCAAAGAACGGTTTTTGGACGTGAGAAGGCGAGGGACTGTCCACCATGTAAAACTGTTGTCGGTTGATATCCCGTGCCATCAGTATCGACTCCATCTCCTCTTTATACATCCTGATCCGCGTATTCAGGGATCTGATGGCAGCAACGCTCTCCTTCTGCATAAGCTCAATCATGTCGATGGTGGAGGTTACCTTCTCGCTCGGGGGGGCGGGAGGTTCGTACAACTCTGCAGCGTGTTCCCCGCACGTTTTGGCATCCACAGCCGAATACTTGAGCTGGAAGTAGAAGAACAGCGTGCCGGGCATCTTCTTGCACTGAGGACAATGACTTGTCACCTGGCGTATCCACTGAACACTGTCGCGCTCGAGGCCGCAGGATGTACACGCAGCCTCCGTTGTTGGATTGTTCGATGCAGCAGCGACGTTGGCACTGAAGTCTACCTTTGCAAAGCGGGCCATGTGGATATCTTCCACGGTCTCCGTAAACGATCCCCACCGCACCTGTGTGATTGTATTGGGACCCGCCTTGACCAAATACACAATCTCCAGAAGCTTGCCAAAGACCTCTGCATCGTCGGGAGCATCCAAATACGCCGGGATGGCCTGACACGACATCTCCAGCACATCATGCTCCAACCACAGCACCGACACAGCCCTCCCGTACATCTTTCGATCAATCAGGTTTCGAGAGCAGAGTCCGTGGTAGGCTGCACACATTTCTGGGAGAATGCCGCGGTATACTTCCAACGACTTTTGCACATGATCGTTCACGTTTCGAAGATGGTCCAAAGGACACTCAGTCATGGACCGCTTGAGTGTGGGCACACTGACGGTGGGAGGGATCAGTGTCCCCATAAGCATCCCCAGATCGTTCTTCTTCTTCTCGGAACATCTCAACAGCACTTCATGTGCACTCTTGACCTTCTTCTCCAGTTCTGTATACCTCGCAATTGCGGCGCGGCTCTTCTTGTATACCCCGATTTGACCGGTCAAACCAGGGACTGCCGCCTCGATCAGAGACTTTGTAAAGCTCTCCACAACAGGCATTCCAGCACGGCCAAAGATTCTGTCCATATCGAAGACTGACCAAATCACATTACACACCGGACAAGATGGGCGTTTTTCCTGGGTCATCCAGGTGAGAACGCATGACGAGCAAACCTGTTCATAACAACAGGGCGCTTCCACACACGGCTTGTCCTCGCAACAAATTTTACAACAAGGCTCATCCATCATCTTGATTTATGTATGGGGCATACTCATCCACCACACTAGAGATAATCTGAGGGTTCATCCCCAATTCCGAAACATAGGTCTGGAGACAGGATGCCCTGAAATCGTCACTCGTTTTTCCAGTATCTCGCATTGACGCTGCTAACGATCCAATCTCTTCCCGAATGGCCCATAAGGGACGGATCGGTGTTTCGTGGATGCCGTCAAATGTTCCCACCATTCGTCCCATCTTTCCGGTGCTACATACCACACTCCCGTTCTCAACCGACGAGGCAAGCTGGGTCACCAGGATGGCCTTTGTGTCCTCGTCAACGGAACCCCATACCCTGTGCAACGCATCTTGCTCGCTCATACCCAACACACTGTGCGCCACATCCGATAAACTATCCAATGTTTCCAGCGCATTCCGTTTCGTTTCCTCCGTGCTTTCACAGTCCAGGATGTATGCACGCACCTCCTCCACCGTGCTCTCCTGAAGCGTTTCTGGAACAGGGAGACCTTTCAGTTTCTTCGAAAGCGATCGCATCACACCGTGGTCATGCACGTTCTGTGGATCGTTCGGAATCAGAACCTCCGGCACGTTGGTGATCACACGTCGTTGTGGCGTCGGTGGGGGTGTCGTAGGTGTCATTGTCTGCTGCTGGTGGTAATACCGCTGGGCTAGCTCGGCAATGCTGTACCCGGGAATCAACGGAAGATGATCGGCGCCATTGTCTTCGTCCGGAATCTCTGTCCGAATCAATACCTGTATCATGCAGTGTCTGGAAACGTCAGGGTCAGGACACCGGGAACCAAGCTCGAATAATGTCGTTGCCAAGTCCTTGTTCGAGCGGTATTGCGGGTACCACCCGTGATCATACACATTCGCGACGTCAACCAGACAAGACCAGTCACGTGTATCACGAAAACGATCAACAAGTGTCTCCAGGTGCTGTAACACGTCAAAGGGAAGCTGCTGCACGGGCGGAACGGTCGGGAGTCTCCGCTTCTGTTGCTTCTGTCGCTGTGTCCGCCGTGTTGTCGCCGCACGCAGTTGTGCAGGGTGTACCCACAAAACGACCACGGCAAGTACCACCATGATCCACCACATACTACCAATCTCCGAAGAAAAAAGAATGGCTTAAAGACCACAGACCCACCCGACCAACCACCAAGCCACCACAATCCTATGAAAGATTTCCTGGTGGTCAGAAAATCTGAAGTAGGAGTGTTCGGATACAAGGCAGGCATTCTTGAATCCATCACCAATGAGTCGCCAAGAGCCGTGCGTTTTACAATCTACACAACACCAGGAGAATCGGAATGTGTCGTCCTGCAAGAGAAAGAGACACGAGAACTCAATATCGATATTTGGAAATGCATACGAGAACGATTTATGCCGCACGTCGAAGCGGAAAGTGACACCTTACTCTCCGTCCAATGGAAATCTGAGGACATTGGAAGTGCTCTTCCTCGTCTACACACTGGATCAGATGCATCCGATGTGTAAGTATATGATAGACGACTTTATCTGCAAGATGGCCGTGCGACTGTCAGCAAAGTGCAGCATCGTCTCCAGTGTCTGGCTGGCAATTAAGTATTACGGGGCTCGTCCATACATTCCCACAGCGTATGATATGTCAGTCGCAACGACAATTCCGGAGACATACATCTTATCAGCCGAACTCAACGATCTGAACAAGATCAATTGGGATGTCTCCAAATTTACGCATGCTTAATCAGGTACACAATGATAACTGCTATGCTCACCAGGATAAGCAACAGACCAATGCCACGCAGTCTGTTCTGTTTTGTGAACGCCTCCTGCAAGCCAGCACCGCTCGTGAAATCCTCCGGAATGCCAGTGAATGCCTCCTGTGTATCCGCCAACAACGTATGCATAATTCCGGGGTTGTACGCATGGGACTGGTCTTCTTTTACCGGGCCAACCTCGGCAATGGTGGCAGTGGGATCAAACACGGCCTGTCGGGGTGCAGGAAGGCGAACAGGTACATCGCTCTTGGGTAACTCCAGGGTTTTTGTCGTACGAATGTCCATATACTGCTTGTTACAGAGAATTTTTATCAACAAATGTAATTACGAAAAACGAACAGTCACCTTGATATCCGTCGACGTTGCACTCTTGATGGCAGCTCGAGACAGTTCCTTGCGCTTTGTGGTGGAAACGCCGCCAGACGAGGTTCTGTTTTTCACAGACTGCATCATATCCTGCTCAATCACCTGGAGATGCTGTAGCGCATACTGAATAATACCGTTCGAGAGAGCAAACCGGAAGAAGTTGAGCTGACCAATCGTGGATTGTAATGAAGTACCGTCAGAATCCACGATTGATATCCTGTTGCGCCGCTGAAAAGGGTCAAAAAGACGCTTCGAATAGGCCTTTAAACACCCCTTGTATTCCATATACACATTCACCACCTTGTTGCCGTGCTGGTAGGTGATGTTGTTCTTCTTCGAGTAATTGGTGACCAGCCAATCCAGGGTGCGCAACGAGAGACCCGTCCTCCCCCGCAACACCTCCGTCAACGTCTGTAACGCCGAGGTATCGTTCGCATAGTACCGTTTTAACGTCCGTAAGAGGACCTCTTCCTTCGATTCAATCATGACCAACCCTATACCCCGCTGCTGCTTTAAGTGTATCACACGAACGTGGTGCGCACGCCGGAAAGCATGCCAGTCTCCGTGATCCACCTGTAGTGCACATGCGGCGCCACCGTCTTCTTCATCACGGCGTTTCCAACGGTGTACGGGTGTGGCGCGCGAACCCGGAACAACACTTCACCATTGATCACCTCCGCCACGCCAGAGTTCTCGTACGAGCCGTACGCGTCAAAGGGGTTGGGAGCAGGCTTCTCGCTGGCCCAGAACACGGCGGCAATCGCATCCGCAGGGGCTTTGACAGACACACTGGTATCATGGCCATGAGGAAGACGGGGCTTCAGTACACCAATCGGGAACGCCGTGGGTCCCAGGAATGGCAGCCAGGTGGTCCGGCAATTGATCATCCAGAAAGCGGACACAGAGGCCAATGCAAGCAACACGGGGTGAGGCGCTTTCGTTACGTTAAACGCGTGGGTTAGCGAAATCAGCACAAACAGGATGACAAACGCCTGAGCAACCATACGGATCTTATGCGCCATGAATTTCATATGGTAAGTAGCACACATTTATTTTCCGTGCTATACAGGAATGGATCTTGCACGCCTGGCAACGGTCAACGATCGACTCAAGTTGCAGTACATTCGGAACATCTTCTCGGATCTCCTGACATCCATCCAAAACCTCCCATTCGAAACGAAATCAAAGAGGGATGCCATTCCCATCATTCGTGCCGCTGCCAACGCCAACATCTACGACGGTGAGTACGACGGCGTGATTCGCAAGTATTACGCATTCCGGGGAGACTTTACCAAGGTGTGGTTCACCCTCGATCTCTTTACAGTCATGCCAGACGACATCTCCACGGAATCAGACAAGGAAGAAATGCACGTGATCATGACCTACCTGACACAACAACTCCTTCGCGAAGTGCGACCCGCGCTGGTGGAAGAACTAGGCATTTAATGACTGCGCAATGGACGTCGCACGAGGCGCCTGCTCCTGTAAAAACTGGACCACAGATCCCTGACTTGGTACGTACCCCAACAAATGACGACACAACGACTGTGCAAATTTCCATGAGCTTTCGTGCAGTTTCCCCAGCACAAACAGCTTGCAGGCCAAGTACATACAATCGTACTCCCGAGATTTGTAGAGACGCTCAAAGACGCTGAGAGAGGTGACAAACTGCGGGTCGATCAGGTGCACACGGAACACATTACCCCGAACCCTGGAGAACATGATGTTATCCGGACTGAGATCGACGTAGGCAATGTTTGATTTCCGCAGCAGGTCCAGAAGGTCCGACAACGCCACGGACAGACCCCGGGGCTTTCGGTTGGCGATTCCTGCAGCTCGTAACAAGGCCGTCAACGTAAAGTCCAGTCTCGTCATCACAGTCACGGAATACGTCGTATCGTCAACACGAACGTCCCGGCTTTCGATCACGTGCGCGCAAGGGATGTTATGCGATGCCAGTAACGAATAATTGCTTGCTTCCAGCCCCGTCTTGCTCACCTTCAAAACATGACGAGGATGGGTCAGGGCATACACACGTCCCAAACGGCCGTGACCCTCAGATGACCAAATCTTAATCTTCTTCCCGTCGATTGTCACGTCCGACAGCAAACATCGAAGCAACGAAAATCGGTACGACTGATGCTGTTGGTTGGGGACCATCGTATGCGGCATCTTTCTTGCCAGGGAAACAACGCGCGACGGAATGTACACCTCCAAATGCTCTAATCGAGCACACGGAGCACCACAACAGCATTCCATTTCTACCGTGGAGGTGAGAATATAATAGCGTTATACCTCATGGATATCGAGTCTCCGTTTGATAGGCAACAGTCCACGACAGCCAGGCTGGTCCAAGATGAAGTCCGAACACTGGTAGCGGGGGCTCTTAAGCGAGAAGTCAAATCAATTCTGCGATGGAGGGATTTCTGGAAGAAGACAGGGGACGCATTCGAAGCCATTGCCAAGGGGTTGACGGGTGTTGGAAGTGTCCTCGCCTTTGCTGCATCGTCTGTGGATAACATTAAGACCGCCGACATCCTTGCATTTACGAGCGGAACAGTCGGTACGCTCGGACTCGTCATGCTCACGTATGCCACCTATGCATCCAAAGAGTCTAAACAACGCACGGCAGAAATCAATAGCGTGCTCACGTCCGTTGGTGTGACGCCCATGGTGGATATTGTCGAGTCAGAAACAACGGATGATTGACGAGTACAAATTACGAAGACCACTGTTGCGCACTCAGGAAAATGGTGATTGCAACCGTACCGGCAAATGTCCTGTCCACCAGATGACGCACAATCACGTCCGGGAATGAGGAAACAACAATACCAGCAACCGCAGCGTTAATGCCCAGGCGTGTCCAGACATCGTGCACGTGCGTGTTGATGATGTGCGCAAACAGAAGCGCGGGGATACCAAGCAACAGGATGTCTTTTACAAGGATAAGGCTATCCGGTCGGTTCATGGCATAATGACAGAAAATCAAATGTCATACATCCGACACTCCACGTCGTCAGGAGTGGCACTGCATACGATGTCTTGCACCGTAAGACGAGACGATTTTAGCCCGTGCAACGTCTCCGAAAGCTCCTCAACAGTCGACCACGCCACCTGACATTCTTTGCTCCCGGGACGAGACACACACGCGGTCTTGGCTTCTCTGATCGTCCTCTCCATATTCAGTCGGACATGACAGATGGTACGCTCCAGGGCTACGCCGTGAGGCACCCTATAACGACGCACATTGGTTGAGGCAGCAGGAGAGTGCATATCCATAATAATGTAGGATACTATTACGTTCGTATATTCTGTATCGCATAGCAACGTGCCATACAGAATACACGGGTTTGACTTGACGTGCAACCTTGTTGTTGATGACGGAATCTGTAAAAAATAGGCGAGCGCCTTTTGTTAGGAAATGAGTTGGGCAAACTTCCTAGTGCAATCCGATGTGGGGACATCAACGCACCTTCTTCGTCGCCCGCTTCTTCCGACCACCCTTCTTCTTATCCCTGCACTGCTTGGTCGCCCTTTCCAGGACCTGGCCTTCTTTGCACCGAGCAGCAAGTTCTTTCAGGGACGGCCCCGACCTCTTGGGGGCATTGTATTGATGATTACCTTGTATTACCTTGTATTACCTGTGTGAACGATTACCTGTACTGCTGCGCCTTGAAGATGGCCTTGGTAGCTGGGTCCATGGACGCCCACCTGGCCTTGGCAGCCCGAGACGCGGCCCTGGAACGGATGCGGCCGTACTTGTCCTGGAACAGGTCCCTGCTGGTCAGTCCTCCAGACGTCTTGAGTCCCTTTCCGCCGAAAACAGACCTGCGGCTGGCGGTGGCATTGCAGCGCTTGGTGGTGGGGTTCCAGAACTTGCCCATGGCCTCACACCTGGCCTTCTTCTCGGCCAGGGTAGGTCCATCGGCCTCACGCCTGCTCTGACGGCAGCGCTTGGTCGTCGAATCGTAGACCTTTCCTTGCATCTTGCATTCCCTGTGTTTCTGTGCGACGGTTTTGGTGATTGCCATGATAAAGGGTAGATGAGAAATAAAATTTCAGGGACACTTACATGGTGCCAGAGTGTAGAATCTGTTTATCAGGCACGGGTCCGCTGATTTGTCCTTGTGCATGTACGGGCTCCATGGCGTATTGTCATAAATACTGCGTTGATGCATGGATGGAACGACAACAAAGGGTGAAAGGGTCTCCATGGAACCGATGTGAGTGTTGTGGATGTAGGTATTCACACACGTCCTGGGTTTCCGAAGTGATAAAGTACCTGAAACTTTGCTGCGCAACGACGGATGATTATTATCTGTAGTGTACTTATAAATGACCAGTGATACCAACAGTACCCAAGGGTCCGTCAACGAGTCTCTTGTCATCAGCGATGAATACCTCTTCCCCCTCCTCGTTCCTCTCCTAGGTGGCGTTGTATCCGGTGGGGCCGCTGCGGGGACGAAAATGGCCATCGGCAACTCTGGGGCCTTGTGGTCTTCCGGAGAACGGCCAAACGACGTCGTATCCTTCTACAAAGACGCAAACTTTAACGGGAGCAGGAGGGATTTCCCAATTCATGCCCACCATATCCAGGACTCTATCAGCAAGGGGACTCTGGGTTTCATAAACAAGGAGAATGACACCTACAGCTCTGTCATTGTTCCAGAGGGAGCCAGTGTGATCGCATACTGGGATGCCGGGCGCAAAGGCAAGGTTATCCACTTTCCACCTGGACGCTACGCCAATCTGGGTGAATGGAATGACAAGATTTCCTCATTTGAAATCATCCCAGAACAGAAGGGGTGCACCGAACGCGAGCGTGATCCAAATTATAATTACGGACTGCGCATCTACGACGGCTCCAAATGGCATTGTGGTACCTGGGAGGATACCGGGTGCACATGGGGACATACCAACAGGGAGCGTCTTCAGTGCAAGAAACGGAAGTAATACACGGCGCCAAGCAACACCAGCACGCTGCATACCAACATCGCATGTCCAAAGAAAATTTCCATCCATGACCCTCGTGTATACGCATCGACAATGTACACGCGTGTGATGGTTCCAAACGCATTCACACGAATCACAATCACGGGAGAGCTTGACGGGTTGGAGACGAGGGGTGTTTCCGTGATGATGACTTGCACATTCGGGAACGACTTGGCAATCTCTGCCCGTGTCTGCGCAATCCACTTGGTTTTGACATAGGACCGGTTGATATGTTGGATTCTTGTCTTGTCTTGCAGTGAGACCATTATCTTACAGATGCGTTTTATTCTACAGCATATCAACACTGAATGAATTTGTCCTTGACCCGCCGAAACAGATCTGGCTCACTCCATCCCACCGTGTCCACATAATTAAACCAAATTGAATACTATGTGGAAAATTGCAAAATCGACGGTGCGAGGTGCGCATTTCAGCGTGGATTGTTTGTGCACGGAAGAGGGTATCCGCTTGGACTCTTTGGAGTTCCCAGCTTTCTGGATTTCCATCAACTCTGAGACGATGGAAGTCCAGGGGCGCTTCGATGATGGGTGGTTCGACGGCAAGCTGCCCCCCCGTCCACAATGTCGCCTCGAAATCTCAGATAATTTCTATCCGGGACTTCTTGTCTTTGATGAAGACGGTGGTGCTGTTGAAATTCTTCTTGTGCCAGAAAACAGGACACTCCACTGACAGTTGTTTTATATCTACGGTCTAAGTAGTCATGCATTCATCGTCAGTGCTCATTATTGCTGCTATCCTGATGATACTGATCGTTATGTACACCTGTAATCACGACACGTTTACGAACCTGCCCTACGGTGATATTCACTCCAACTTTACACTACAGCCGACGTCGTACCTCGAGACCTCTGTTGCTGCTCCTACTACTCCTGCTGCTCCTCATGTTGCTCCTGTTGCTCCTGTTGCTCCTACTACTCCTGCCGCTCCCATGACGTCCCCCGTGACCACTCCCATGATGCTATCATCGTCCCTGTCGTCGAACGGAGGGTGGAACAAGGCGTATGCCACGCACTACACCTCCTACCCGGCCTGCTGCCCCCAAGGACCCAACTACGATCCCAGTGCACCCAAAGGAGAATGCAAAAACTACTCGGGATGCAAATACATGGGCAAATTCGCAGGTGTCAAAGGGACGCTGAAGCTCGAAGAAGTTAGGGACAGGAACATCGTCGCCTTCTTCAAAAAGGGAGACAAAAATGCATGGAAACGAGTCAAAGGCAAGAAGCTGCGCGTGAGGAACCCAAACAATGGAAACACGTTGGAAGTCGAAGCCCTCGATACCTGTGGGGATAACGATTGTAACGGGTGCTGCTCCAAGAATGCGTCCAAAGGCGGTGGTGTGCTCATCGACTTTGAGTCACATACTGCTCAGCGTTTCTGGGGGGGTAAGCCACGTAACGGGGTGATCGAGTGGCAGTACGTGTAAATTTTCTCCCCCCATTTGATATCATGTCCTATCACGCCGTATCCATGTACGAAACGCCCATCCAAAGACGCGTCTCCGAAGAACTTGAGCGACGACTTGCAAGGAGATCAACAAACTCCGTCACCTCGCCATCCCCCAGTTTCACCACGTACTACAGGCGCATCTTGCAAACTAATGACGGAGCACGGTGCGATTGTAAATGTAGACACGTCATGAGGTGAGATAAGGGCTTAAGGGATCATCCTCCTGTCGAATTAAAGATATCATGAAATCCCAGCGAGATAGACTCATCGAATGCATGAATCTACGGACTCAATGGAAACAAAAGATGCTCGTCCCATTCCCAGAAGAACTTGTCGAATCGATGAATGTCTTTGTCAGGGGCACGTCGATGTCAGGTACCGTTGACCTTCTGGGACACGAATTCCAGTATGCGTTTTTGGTGGAATCTGGAGAAGAGTCGTACATCAAACTTGCCAGCGCTGCTGCTGAGAACTAGTCTCATTTTAAAGAAAAGTTTGGGTGGTGTCCCATTAAAAAACAAATGTGTAAACACCACCGGGTCTTCGCGTCAACACAGAACGACTTTGACACAAGCACATCAGTCTCGTCATCCCATAGATGCTGCGCCGAAAGAACGCTTATCGAGCGGTATAAAATGGATGCCATCCGACACGGTGTTCGCATGCATGATGTGCACCGCTGGCTCAAACGGAAGATTAAACACATCTACGTCTTTCGATACGACAGTGAGGGCGGTTTTCGGGTATCCTTTCCATGTCACCTGTGCCGCCAGGAACTCATCAAATACGGGATCAAAGTGACCTGCTTTGACCAGGACGGGTCACCAGTCTCGTTCCACCCAACAGAGCTTCCACCCAACATCTTCACCTCGGCCCAACGACGTCTGTTTGACCATCCCTAATCATTCAATCATGTTACAATTGGTTACTGGTCTAAAGCAATGTTGATCATTCCTCGAATCACAAGTGTATAATATGAGGACTTGCCAAGATTGTCGGACTGAGAAGGACAACAATTTGTTCGAGTCAAATCGTAAAGTTTGCAAAGAATGCCGAAAACAGTGCAGAAAGTTGAGTGTGGCGAAGGCAAAACAAACACGCACCGATGCAAACTTGCCTGAGATACCATCAACACACACTTGTACTCAGTGTCAGCGGACCCCGGTCCAAGGTGCCACGTTTGGGATGAGAGCAGATTGTGTCTCCGTGCGCTGGAAGTCAATGTGTCACAAGTGTTTCACAGGGATGGGGTATGATCAAACGTACCGCCAACGGGAAAGAGCCAAAGATCGTGACGGGTATCTAGCCCGCCAAGCGGCAAATATGAGGACATGGCGGACAAACAACCAAGCGCACCACCAGCAGTACATGCGAGATTACAGTCAGTCTGTGTCTGGCAAGATGAGTGTAGTAAGAACAAGCGCAAAGCAAAGGGGTATCGCTTACGATGAGCGAGACGAGGATATATTTAGCGAGCTCATCACTCGATCATGTTGGTACTGTGATGCCCCACCGACCGGAGTGAATGGCCTGGATCGTCTTGACTCAAAACTCGGGTACACTCGAAGCAATGCCGTGGCATGCTGTTCTGTATGCAACTTCATGAAGATCACCCTAACTGTCTCAGCCTTCCTGGCGAAGGTGTCACAGATTGCACAGAACGTTAGACAGTCTCATGTTTATGACGCAAGTTGCATGGACATGTCGACTCGTATGGGAAGCAAAGGTATGACAAATCCCGACAGAAAGAAGATGATGCTGACCACAGCAGAGCAAATCAAACTAAAAAATGACCCGTGCTACCTATGTGGAGGGCCTGGCGGGGGTATTGACCGGGTTGACTCGACCCAATGCTACAGACCAGATAATTGCAAGGGATGCTGCCAAACATGCAATTACATGAAGAAGGATTACAACCTCGATTTCTTCGTGCATCAAGTGACAAAGATACACATGTATAACGTTTCGAAGTGAATGGAGAGCAAAGAAGATATCAAAAGACACACGTGAGTGACATTTGATATCCTTTTTTTACAATAATTGAAGCAGTCACTTGTCCATCTAATTGGAATAAGCGCGTTTGTTCCCTTAAGTTTCCCTAAGGGCCGGACTGTATCTTACGGCGTCTCCGGTTTGCTCAACCTTCATCGATACCGCACACCCGTTCAGTCTCTGACGGCCATCCATAGGCTTGCATAACGCCCGTAGGATGTAACCATGCGGATTTCCCATTTCTGTCGATAACAACATCATCCAAACGATTGTTACTGTACCCGAGTTCCGATCTCGGCCACGTCACTGTTTCCAGTGAACGCTTAGTACGTTTGGCTTTAGGGGGTTCCCGAACAACAAGGTGTGTCGCAGAATTTTTTAAAATCCCACTAGCAGCTGGCCTGGGCTATATTCCGAGGGCACAACGTCTTTCCTACAGCAAGAGCTCGGTTTGCTGCAGACGGCTACTTCTTGGACCCGCGTATCAATTCATGATGCGTAACTGAGCCCGCCCATACCTGACATGATCCTGAGGACGTTGAAATTAACTCCGAAAACGCGCAACGCAGAAAGGTTGGCAGCATCGGCAATGGTGGAAGTCTCCGGGTCGGTGACGTTCGCAATATTCGTGGCAGATCCCGCCTTGTCGGCCTGCTTGAAGGTGAGCGCAAGAACAGCCGAGTCGATGCGGGACATGTTCAGCGATCCGCTGGGGGAGTGCTGCATCGGCGACAGAGCGAAGTTCATCAGGTAGACACCAGCATCCGGGAACGCCTTGTTCGCCTGGTACGGGTACACGCGGTTATACACCGACCCAGACCTGACATCCGTGCGATCATGGCCGTTGAGGAGCAACTTGGCGGACTGGAGTGGGGCCAGAGCCTCAGCAGTGACACCAGCAGCTCCTGCAGCGAACTTGCCGTGCGTTGCCGGATCAGCAATAACAAACGCGAGCATCTTGGTTGGGTGGTTCATCGACAGACGAATTTGCTGCGATTTGTTAGCAGTCGTCGAAATTGCAACCGATTCATCACCAGTGAATTGAATCTGCTCGATGAGATACTCACTCGGCTGGGACGCGAACTTCTTGCGTTCTTCCTGGTCGAGGAAAATGTAGTCGGCCCAAAGCGTGGCGTCCAGTCCGGCGGAAGCGTCAACTCCTGGGATGTTCGTCAGGTCGTCAAACTCGAACGTGACGCGGAGCTCGTGATACTGCAACGCAATAAGCGGCAGGTAATTGCCCGGGGAACGACAGAACCAGAAGAGGACAGGGACAAAGAACTTCTTCTTGGTTCCAGTGGCCTCACCATCAACGAAATCGGTCATGGCCTTGTAGGCGTCACGATCGGTGGCGGTGTTCCTGTACAGGTTGTCGTAGATCCTGTACCAGGTAGACGTCAGCTTATCAAGCTGCTGTCCACCCAGCTCGACCGTGATGCTCTTGACAAGCTGCTCGGCAGGGTAGAAGGTATCAGCGGCGGCCTTGGTGAGGGTCGCCTCGAGGTACATATCTCCCAGGAGATCTCCATTCCTGCTGATCACGGCAGTGACCTTGCGGCCTCCCCCGACGGTTCCCTGGAACGTCTGAGCGATTGGCTCGACGGCAAAGTTAGTATGGCGTTTGAACACCGTCTTGAAGTACGTGATTTGAGGACTGCCAGTAAGGTATCGTGTTTGTCCCAGCCTTTCGAACTGGGCACCGACTGTATCTTAAGATCTCTCTGGCTGCATACACCATCATGGAGACCCCATACCCGTCCAGTCTGTGAAGGCTTACCATAGGCTTTGCATAACGCCCGTAGGTAATGTCACTGCGGATCGCCAATTTCGTTGCAGATTGCAAGTCATCCAAGCACCTTGTTACGATACCCAGGTTTGCTGTTCCTGGCCCCTGGGATCTTTCGATCACAGGTTCGTAGTGCTTGGCTTTACGGTGTTCCCGCTGCAAGGTATGTCGCTGACAAAGACCATGGCATCTTTTTGTCAACTAGCCTCTGGCTCGTGGTCGGAAGCGCAAATGATGTTCCAGCAGGCAGTGTCCGAATACCTGCTGCATGAGACTTTTAGACGCAAATTTATACGTCCTGAGCGCCGAAAGCAACGAGTTGAAGTAATCCACCTCCCATGGTACATACTAGATGAGAAAATATTTCACGCTGATTTTACACGACAGAAAATAAACGTAACGAATTGCCTATCCCCTGCTTGACGTGGCCACATTCTGATCAATCTCTTGGAGAATCGTTGATGGAGTCTCCTCGGGGGGCGGAGGAAGACGTTCATCTTCCGTGAGGTGCTTGTCAATACCCTCCTTCTTGACAATCTCCGTGCGGTCCTGGAAAAACTCTTTGGCCTTGAGCTGAGACTCCTTGTAGTCTTTCATCAGGTCGTTGAGGTACTTCTCCTGATACTCAACGTCTTCCACATCGGACGCATTGGGAGGAATCAGACACCACTTTCCAACCTCCAGCATGAAGATGTCAACGCTCCCGTCCTGGGCTTGGAGTTTCTTGACATGGGAAGCAGCTTCCTCCTTGGTCGTAAAACAACCACGGACTTTCATTCCAAGTTTCTCATTCTTCTGTCGTTGCTCAGGGCCAATGAACGATACCAGGCAAAACCTCTGGCCATTCGGAGTAAAAGTATCCTCATCGAGGTAATCAACGGTGGTATCGAGTGGTGTGTCCATGGTGATATCGTGCTTGGGATGGACTGGTGATGTCCTTTAAGTCTCTAACAACTAACAAGTTTCTTTGCCGGATTTGAGTTTTCCCAGGTGTTTCCACTTGTCACCGCTACCGGAACACCTGACATACGTATCATCGCCCTTGGGAAACATACCTGCAGGGAGCGATGTGATCGGGATACGACCAACCTTTCTCACGTTGCCCGTTGTGAAATCTTTGCCATTGTTCGTGTTACCGCTTGCAGCATACCCCGTCTTGTGGATATCAATCAGGAATGATCGTCCGTTCTTGTCTTTGTTACTGCAGCTTGGGGCGTTCCGATTGCATATGTCAACAACGTACCCCAGGAATCCAGGCGCAATCTTGGGTCCCGTGACTTCCACCACGGCAAATAACCACTCTGCAGCATGGTCCTGGTGCACGGCAACGGGGTACACCCGCCGGTCGCCATACTTTACTTGGAATTGTCCGAATGAAAACAAGTCAACGCCAACATACCCCGAACCGTTGTCGTCACTCGCATTCTGACCGTAATACGAGATGTTCGTGGGAATGGTGGTTGTTGTTGCAGTTGTTGCAGCTGTTGCAGTCTTGGGGCGACGACATTGGTGCTCACCATGACCTTCGTGTTGCCATGAGCAGCCCGTATCCTGCCACCCCGCCGGACACAACCACCTGGCTCCTTGCAACGTTCTCCTGGTATACTCGTTTGCGTTCGGATCACCAGGCACGCATGGCGACAACTTGCGACACTGGTACTGCCCCTGAGTCGTTCCGTGTTCCCATGAGCACCCCGTATCCTGCCATTCCCTGGGGCAGACCCACTGGTTTCCGGTCAGCACCCTTCTCATGTACACGTAGTTTTTGACGTCTGGGGGCATACACGACGATTGAAAGCCATCTCGACCCATTTGGTACACAACGACCAAAAGACACACCAACAGTATTACATGGGTCACACGGATCGTCATCTTGTTGTTTTCTTGGATTTTTTCTTTATTCGCACCTGAGGCCTCGTCCGCATCAGCAGTTCCATGGTCTTGTTCTTGGTGACCTCCGTCGTCGCTGCTGCCGGTGGCCAGAACAGGTCCAGAGCACGTTCCGGGATCGTGAACGGAGGACCCACGTAGTCCGTGCACGTCACGTGACCTTCTCGCAGCAGATCTTTACGGCTGAAACAGCGTTGGTACCCGATCCCTTTCTGGCGAAGCAGCACAAAGTATACCGTCGATGTCGCATGTGGTGTATACCCTTTGTTCCCACACCTCCTCGAAGACGATCGGAGCACAATGCAATGGTCGGCGTACCGGTGCATGGAGGTAAACATCTGGTCACGAAACGCCGGTGGAAGAACCTGCTGTATCATCTGCAGTGCATCAGTATACTCGGCCAGTGTATCCGCCTGTGGTCCTTCCGTTGTTCCAGACAGGCTCGTTGTTGTTTCTGATGGACCGGCCGTCACGATGCATGTCCCGGTCGGCTGTGCATCCGGGGTTCGTATGCTGCACCTGTGGACCCAGTGATGAATTTCCATCACCGTCTTGGGGGTATTCACATCCGTAATCGTTCCCTTGTTGTCCACCACCTGAATAGGAATGTACACGCCTGCAGCATTCTTTTTTCGAGACCACGGCATTCGTAACCCGCTGCCCCCGTACACAGCACCGTCCACCACCTGCATCCAGTCGACAGAACTACAATTTTCCTGCAGCTTTGTCACCACGTGCATTCGGAAAGCCTTTGCAATGACGGGAGTCACGTACACCGTATCCCAGGTCATGTGCACACCAACTTTACCGGGGGTTTCCACATCTTTTCGGAGCACCACTGCATCCGAATCGCTTTCAAAGTAATACCCTGCCACGGCAGCCATCAACTGGACGGCTGCCGTGATAATAGGTTGTTCGGGAACGGGGTGGTAATCAAAGTCGACAAACAACCGAAACACGGGCGTTTTCGATTCGACAACGTACAACGGCTCGTTTTTTGCAACGTTGGATGCGTACGTATTCAGAAACGCGCCGTGTCTATTGTCAGGGACTTTGAGTTTGCCACCGCTCAACAGGAGATGTGTAAAACCCTGCCCCTTTGAAAAATACTGCGAAAACATGTTACTTCTTTTGGTTTGCCTTGAAGAGAGCATACGTCAGGGCCTTGTTCGCAAACTTGTGGCTGTAGACGGAAACGCACGAATCTTGGTCGGCATCGTAGACATGGTTCTTGGGGCACTGTCCGAGGGAAATGGCAATGCTCGTCTGACTACATGAGGGTCCGACCTCGCGCATGAGGGACGTGGTAGACCTGTTCTGCAGGCTGCTGGTGTTGTAGCTGTGGTCGTGGTCGTTGTTGTTGTTGTTGTTCACCTCGTGCATGAGCGACGTGGTAGACCTGTTCTGCAGGCTGCTCGTGGAGTACGAATGTGGCTCCGCAAGACGAACAAGATCAGTGGTGGGCAGTCCCTGGATAGCACGTTTGAGTGATGACGAATCTTGGCTGTACATGTGCTATATTGCTTAGATAATTTTAAAAGACGCCTTAAAGAACTGCGAATTGTGGTCTCCGAGTATATGCCGCAGAAACCTGAATCGATAATCCTCTATGCATCACAGGTTGCAGCGTGTATCGGGTACAATAAACACAAGACACCCGCCGAAGCAATGGAATCTATGTGGGAACGCATGTACCCAGACTCGTACAGACAGGCCATGCAACGCACGGGGCTCATCACCGAAGCACAAAAACTGGAGAGCATGGTCTCTGCCAATCCCCTCATCGCCAAAATCATCGGCGATTCCACCACACCCTGTGATTCGTCCGCACACGTCTCCGTCACCTACGACGCCACGTCCAAACTGATTCAGGGATTACACGTTGACGCCGACAGCAGAGAAATCATCGACTCGACGGTCAAGCGGAACCTGTACACCACCTACGGTACTCTGTCCGAACATCATGCCCTCGCCAAGATACGTGAAGACGTGCTCATCGACGCCAAACCTGATGACGTGTTCTACAAAAAACAAGTTGCCACGGTTGACGGCATTGTGATCTACGTCGGGGGGAAAATCGACGGGATCACAGAGGACAGGTCGTTGGTGGTGGAGATCAAAAACCGTATTCGCAGACTGTTTTACAAGGTCCCCTTTTACGAAATCATCCAGCTGCAGTGTTATTTGCATCTGCTGAATGTTCGGAAAGGCGTTATTGTCGAGTGTCTTAACGCATCTGACTTGTCTACCACCATGAATGTCGTACCAATCTCCAGAGATACACATCTCTGGGAAAACGTGCTCATCCCCAAAATGAAAGACTTTGTTGTCCAGTTTGTGTCGCTCACCACAGATACCACCCTGCAAGATGCGTTCCTCAAAGCACCCGCACACAAGAAACAAACCGTCCTCAGGAGATTCATGACAACCATTTAAAGAAGTTTCGTGCTCTGGGAAGAACAAGGAATCGTCATGAGTAGCAACGTCGAACAGCACTACGATGGAGTCACCATGGCCACCAGGGAACAGCGTGCAAAGGGCAGACTGTACGAGATGAAAAAGTTCCATAACCTGATGAAGCGTAACCTGTTGAGGACCTTTGCAACCTTACAGGAACGCGTGCTGGATCTCGGGTGCGGACGTGGTGGCGACATCGAGAAGTGGAAGGAGTGTCAGGTGGGCTATGTGAGAGGCATCGATATCAGCACCAACGAAATCGATGAAGCACGCCGTCGAGCGTCAGCGTGCATTCACACCCGCCTTCCCAAATGTGAATTCCACGTGGCCGATCTCACCAAACCGATCGAACAAGAGGAGGAGAAGTATGACGTGGTGAGCGCCATGTTCTGTATTCATTACTTCTTCGGGTCACTGAAAACGCTCAAAATATTTATGGAAACCGTATCCAAACACCTGCGATATGGAGGTCACTTTATCGGCACGTGTTTGGATAGTAAAAAGGTACAAGAATGGGTGACGTCCGGAAAGACCAGCAGTGTGCTCACCATCACACCAGGGAACGCCTTTGGTCGCACGGGAGGATTTGGCAGGGAGTATACCTACGAACTGTGCGATACGGTCACCGAAGGCGCAACAACGGAGTACCTCGTCGATATGCGAGAGATGGTGCGCATTGCCGAACAGTTTGGACTGCGATTCAAACAGGCAACTCCCTTTATGCCCACAACTGACTATGAGGGGAAGGAAGCGTCGGAAATGTGTACCACGTTTGTCTTTATTAAGAATCAACTCTGAGGAATTTAAAGTTCCGGAAATGCATCACCGTGTTGTTTTTAGGACTCCATGACGAATCGTTTCCTCCGTAAAAGCTTGTCATCCTGAACGACGTCAACATCTCATTCGGGTCACTCCTCAACACCACATTTTTCAGCGTCTTTGTCACACCGTTCACCTGTAGTCCGAGAATACCGTCGCTTTGACCCGGCGTATTCATCCGAACCTCGATGGCAACCGAATTCTTCCCAGGTTTCAATGTAAATTCCCTGTTCTGGTCCCACACGTCGTGGCCGGGGTAACCGCCTTTTTTCGACTCACCAATCGAGGTCACGCGTTTATAGTCATCCTGCTGCTGATTGTATGCACGCACGGAATCCCCTGTCGTCATGTAGACATACAAATTCGCGTGCCCCCCTCGATGCCACATCACACGAACTGATCCTTCCCCCTTCTTCCAATCACGCCCGTTCGAGCACTGTCCTCGCTTGGTCCCGTAGCAGAAACCCAACAACTTGCCGCCCTTTACAGGGTCCCATCCCTCCGGCAGGTATACATCGTAGAAAGCAACCACGTGACGGGCAGGGAAGATGTTACGGGGGTTGGTATCGAAATTTCCACCTCTGTTCTGCCCGGCCAGGTGCGTCACTTCCAAGTACCCGGGGCGCACCACAAACTGGCCCATACTCCCTTTCGCATCCCAGACCTGTTTAAACGTGGCAGGATCAATGCCAGGGTCAATGATGGTGCCGCCGGTAGGAGGAGGAGCTACCGGGGGAGCAATCGCCCTCGGAGGAGCTGCAGGCTGAGTTGGCGGGGGAGGTGGTGGAGGTGGTGGGGGAGGTGGAGGTGGTGGTGGGGGTGGGGGAGGTGGTGGGGGTTTCTTTTTGCATGACAACTGCGACAATACAGGTCCGTCGCGGTGTGTGCATTTGGTCGATGTAAACCCATTTGGACACACATACTTTCCCTTGGCGTTCTTCACTTTTGTGGTGTACTCTGCACCAGGTTCCCGCCCAGTCTCCGTGCACGCCCGAGGGTCCACAGTCGTCCCATCGATCCTTCGTTTACACTGCAAATCCTGCAAAGTTGACCCATCTTTTCGGCTGCACCTGGTGTTGATATACCCCGGGGGACACTGCCACAACCCTTTCTTATACTGTCGACGCTTGGTGTACTCATATGCCGGATCTCGGGAGGTCTCCGTGCACGGAGTTTCAGACTTGGCGGATTTCAAACGTTTACACTGCAGCCCGGACAACGATGGACCGTCACGATGCGCACATTTCGTGTCCGTCCATCCCTCGGGGCACGTGTACACGCCGTTATTCTGGTACCGCGTGGTGTACTCGTACAGAGGGTCCGCTTGCGTCTCCGTGCACTGAGGGACGGGCTCCTGACCCTTTGGTTTCTTGCACTGCAGAGATCTATCCGCGCACTTCGTATCCGTCCAACCCGGGGGACATTGCCACACGCCCTGTTTGTATTGCTGCCTGGTCATATAGTCGTACTCGGGGTCCTGTGCGGTCTCCGTGCACGCTGCAAAGTCAACAGAGCCGATCCGTTCGTACGCCTGCAGCATCGCCTGCTGGTCTTGCCGCCTCTTATACAGCCTCGACTGCGTATCCTGGAGACGAAGCTGGGTGTGCACACTAAAGTCTCCACTCGATGCCAGATCTGCGTACATGGAGTGCAGATCTTCTACTGAATCCATACTACCAAAGACTACAGATTTTTTTCGTACTCCTCTATCGACCCAAAGGAATTGTGGACGCTCGATGCCCGGTGAGGACCAATCACCGTGTGTTTCCGAAGACCCGTCATCCGTTGCTTGCTCATGTGTCTCGATACCGCAGAGTATACCGACAGAACGTTCGTATGAGATATCGCAAGGGCACGGTGCACAATGTTGACGCCATCCTGCATACCCTCTTCCACCGCCCTGGTAATTTCCTTTTTACGGAAGACAATGGCAAGCAGGAAGAATATGAGGATCATCGTGACCAGCAACGGTTGTTGTCTGACAACTCCCATCAAATATGTGGACATGGCAAATGATGACGACCGACCTGCAATAAACCCAGCAGCCTCGGAAACCCAAGAGACCAGCGTATCCCACGGGTGCTCGACATACAGCCTTGTCACCGTATACCTACTACCATAGCCAGAAGACGGTGCAATGAGTCCGGTAGAGATGATGGGCACCAGACGATTGATCAACACCTTGCTCATCCCCAGACTCTTTAGAAATCCCACAGCAGCCGGGACCTGCGCAGTCGTGACACTCTTCAGGTGCACCGACAACAGGAAAAAGTGCCATTGCATGAGCTTGACTGCCCCATACCCGATTGTTTCGTACACAGACATGCTCGCTCTTGGCATGTGATTCATCGTGCTCGTAATCTTCCCGTGCAGTTTCGCAAGTTTCTCGTCCACAACCACAAATAAACCTTCCTCAAAGGCATTCACGACCTCTGTCCGTATAAAGTCCATCTCCTCCAGCTCTTGCAGCGTTGTCGACGATACATGTGTCAGGGCGTCATTAATCTGCTGAATCCGTCTCCCTATCTTGCGGTACTCAATGCGGGTAAACTGTATGTTGTTGGTCTTCATGTTTTTGTCATTCACCGCCATGATTCGTTCCATCAACGCCGCAGTCTTCTCGACATCCTGGACGCAAAACAGCAGCATCTCGCGCACGTAGATGTTTGTCGTGCACTGGGTGTAAAACGATTCTCCCACAACACTCTTCACGAACTGTGTCTGCAGAAAACCCAATCCCTTCATGATTTTAGGCAGGGCCATCGTCATCGTCAACTGGGACGCCATATAACATGGGATACATTTTTTCCTCTCGTACTACTACAATGACGCTGCGAATGGTCATTCTTTGGGCTGCGCTTGCTACTGTCGTCAGTCTCGCAGCAAGATACATGATCCGTCTCAATGATCCCATGGGGTACGTCAACTCGAAATACAACCCGCATTTCCAGATCACATACTTTGAGGGCACGCGACAGTTCGACCCCCTTTCCTACGACGACGCCATGCACGCCATTCGAGAGTTCTCCAGGCTGTACCAAACCTCCTTTTTGAAAGAAACAGACCCGGCAACCGTCCTCAAACACATGAGCAGACAACGACGCCTGATGCACCGTCACGTCCACACCCTGCGCCGATACTTTCCCAATACCTCACAGCTCGATAAACGTGTCTTGGTGGGGTTGGAGCACACGGACGGGGGTATGGCGTGGTGTCTCTCGGATGTCACGCAGCGTCATCCACACACACACCTCATGTACGGCGCAGGGAAACAGGAGGATATCGTACGGGCTGCAGAGGATGTGTGGTCCTGAAATTATATATTCTCAGCCCTAAGCATGATGGGTATAGGGTACTCCACACAAAACACGCTCCTTGTCCTTGCACTGGCCCTTGTTCTCACCGTTCTTTGGCCCAGGAACACCATCGAGGGCATTGCTCCCTTCCAATTGTCTAAAGGAGGCAAAAACGGCAAATCACGAAAACCCCGTCGCCGTGGACAGTCGGAAAGACCAGGGAAATGGTTCAACATCCTCACCACATTCTTTGGACAGGATGCAAATGACGACAACGGGACAGGTGCTGGAGGTGTTGGTCTCTTCAAATTTCCATACACACGACACATCAATGATACGTTTGGAACACGCACAGTATACCCCATCGCCATGCCGACGAAAGATGTCAGATATTATAAATACAAGATTTTGCAGATTCAGAATGGGTCTAAATCGGTGTTCGCGCAAGTTGTAGACGAGTGTGCTGACGGAGATTGCCCATCGAACGCCAAAGAAGCTGCTTCCAAGGGGATGAAATTGGTGGATATTCACAAGACGATGTTCTCAGCAATTGGAGTCCCTGGCGGTGATAAGAAGATGAAGATGAAAGCAAGAATCGTTTCCTCGGGTGGTAAACGAGATGCACAGATGTCGTCCGTGCTCACGTCAGATGGGAAGAGAGGTTGGGTCCAAAGTCACTGGAAGTAAGCAAGTATCTACATCTGAATAAACACACAAATATACCCGTGGTTGAAAAAAATATGGCAACACTTTCCGGGGTATGGACGCAGAAATGGTCACAAAGGGCACACAACAGATCGTTAATCGAGGTATCTCATGGCGTCATCCCGAGTTACCAAACAGTCAATATCAGGTCGTATACACAAGAAATCTGTACGCGTAATCAGGTCGTCTTGGAGACATCCGAATTGTTGATTGGCAATACCCCAGCAACATGGGTCACACACGGATATCTCGAATACGTCGCGAGGGAATCGGGGGGGTACTTCACAACGACGTCGTTTGAGTTCGGAAGACTCTACACGGAGGAAACGTCCGATACGTGGGAACTGTACCCCAACATCACGATATCAATGTCGCACATTATGAATATGTCCGAAGTGGTCGTGATGGACCCAGTTGCTCGCGTAGATCGAGACGTACAACAGCGTCTGTCCATGTTTCAGAGACACACGGTGTTGAACAAGGTGATGACAATCTAGCAAATTCGATTGAAAATTTAATCTCACCACCACTGTAAATGATGCCCGTTGGTAGTAACGAGGAACATAAACCAGTGCACGATGCAATGACGCTACACGACGAGTTCTTCTTCGATAAAATAAAAAACGCAATCTTAGGAACTGCTGACAAGGCAAAGACTGCCGTGCAAAAGGCAAATATTCCCGAGAAGGTGGTCAGTGCTGCCGGAAAAGCCAAGGACGTTGCGCAAGGAGGAGCCCAAGGTATCCTCGGAGGAGCAACAAACACCCCCAACACCGCACAACCACAACCACAACCAGCGCAATTGCCCTCGGTCGCACCGCAACCGGGATGCAGCATCACTGGACCGGACCCGGCATTCAACTATACCAGGAGGATACAACAGGGTGAGCAATGGGTGTGCCCGGACGGGTGGACCGATACCGGATGCAGCTGGCAACACGGGACGGCGCTGGGACCCCTGCAGTGCATGCAGCCCTACGTGAGTACATGCACCGTCCCCGATGTCGTCGACCCGGCATTCTCGTACACCACAAGGGTAGAGGATGGTGCGGGGGGATGGGTGTGTCCGTCTGGCTGGCAAGATACCGGGTGCGGGTGGAAGGACGGGAACAAGGGGCCGCTCCAATGCAGAAAACAGAAGTAATCATGCGTCGTACTCCAGCCGGACCAAATCCCGTTCCACATCTCTTTTTAACTTTTCCATCTCCGCTTGTATACGTGGCACATCCTGCTTGTCGGGATACGCGCCCTCGGAGATACCTTTCAGTAGACGATTCACACGTGACAAAATCTCCCTCAGCACAGCACGTTTCCGCATGGTTTTCGTGGTATACGAGGGTTTTCGCTTGGGCCACCACGCGGGGACCTTGTTGAACGACTTTGTGTCAGGTGTGAATCGAACTCGACGTGCCATATATACACCTTGCGGAGAATTAAATCTACGCATTGAGCAGGAATGACTGCGTTAAATAACAGGGCAAGGAAACGGCTCGAGAACCTGCACCATGAGTTGGCTCCCTGCAAAGATCCCAATAAGATAAGGAATCCATTCACCAAACGGTGCATCTCCAAGGATAAAGTGACGTATCTCAGAGTGCTCAAACGAATTCGGGACGGGCTGAACAATGCCAGTGGTGGCGCCACACCAGGTGATACGAATAACACGCTGCGACAAATGGAACTCGGGGAGATTCAGAGGCAACAGGGACTGATAGAGGAGACGCGTCGTCAACACAATGCCACAAAAAGAAACAAAGACGTTGCCGAGGAGCGGGTCGCATTTCTACAGGCAAGTCTCCAGGCATCTTCCCAGGAAACAAACGGCCTGAAGACGGCACTGCAGGAAACCAAGGCACAACTTGCAAACGCACAGTCGCAGGTGAAAGCCCTCAAAGAACAGGAACAAGAGGCCAAGAAACAGATGAATACCGTCGAAAAGCAGCTGACAAACCTTCGGGCACAGCACAACAGGAATCAAAGTAATAGAAACACAACGCTTAACACAATCTCTGCCCTACACGAAAAGCAAAAAGCGAATGCAAAGAAACAACTGAATAACGCCCAAGCACAAATCAAAAATTTGGAAAAGAATAAGAACAACCTCACAGGGACCGTCACAGCGCTTCGTCAAAACCTGAAGTCACAGGAGAACAACGCCAAAAAGCAGATGAATAACATAAATACACTCAATCAGAACCTGCAAACAGCCAGGGCCCAGTTGAAAAATGTCCAGTCTGAACTAAACACGCTCAAAGAACAGCGCGAAAAGGCACAGGGTAACGTGTCACGGGCACAGCAGAACGTGAAAGAGGTGCAGGAACAACTCAATGCGCAACGGACAAATGCAGCGTCGCTCAAAGATCAACTACAAAGTGAGAAGAAACGCGTCGCGGATCTACAGACCAAACTGAATGCCAGCGTGAAAAAACAAAATACCCTCAAAGCTAAATTGGAAAAGGCATCCAATGTGAGGGGCGTCGAAGAAATGATGCAGGCATTCTTCAAGCTTCGTGCGATGTCGTTACTCCTGACTCCTAACGAACTACAAACTGACGAAGCATTCAAACGTGAGAAAAGGAATTACCTTGTGAAGTTCCATCCAGACAAACAGACAAACCCGACGGTCAAAGCGTTTGCAACGGACCTGAGTCAATACGTCACGGGTAACTTTGAACGGAACAAGAATACACGCGACATTGTTGATCAACTTCGCAGCAACACCAGTGCCCTCTCCAGGAACGTTGCTGACAGAAACACCAGGATCAACGCCCTCACCAGGAACGTTGCTGACAGAAACACCAGGATCGGTTCCCTCACCAGCAACGCCGCTGACAGGATCAACACCCTCACCAGGAACGTTGCTGAGAGAAATGCCAGGATCGGTGCCCTCACCAGCAACGCCGCTGACAGGATCAGTGCCCTCACCAGGAACGTTGCTGAGAGAAATGCCAGGATCGGTGCCCTCACCAGCAACGCCGCTGACAAAAACACAACCATCCAGTCACTTGTCGCAAACAGAAACCAGCAATTGCAGAGTCTCCAGCAGAGTCTCCAGCAACAATATGCCTTCGAGGCGCAGCAGGAATTGAATCGTAGGGCAGCAGAACATCAACAGGTAATGACCAACTTGCAAGCGCAGAGAAATGCTAACATCGCAGCCAGGAATGATCAAATCAGTAATCTCCAGACGAACGTGTACGAAAAAAACGAGTATATCCGGGGTTTGGAGTCGTCATCAGCAACATATCTCAAGGAAGCCTCGGACAAAACGGAAGAGCTCAGCAAACACAAACAAGAATCGGCTCAGAAACAAGAGCAGGCTCTCCAGGCAATGAATGCTAAGTATAGGCAACAGCTCAATACTCAGAAAACTCAGATCGAGACACTTACACAAAAATTAAATAATACAATCAAACAAATGGCCGAACAACAACAAATGGCCGAACAACAAATGGCCGAACAACAAATGGCCGCCCCCCGTGCAGCAGCAAAAAGACGGCGATCAAGGCAGCGACAAGGGCGGCAGCAAGAGGCGACTGCACCACCACCACAACTACCACCAGTGACAACACAGTCTGGGAGAACCGTTACCCGCACGCAAAGAGCCGTAGAATCTAATCAACAACAAAGAAGAAAGCGACAGAAGACTAATTCTCCAGGTTCTCGAGTCGCCGGTGCAACTGTTTAATGCACTCCACCAACAACGATACCAGTTTATTTCCGGAATCGATCGTCAAATACTCGTTTCCTGAAACACTCTTGCCGTCCACATAATCGAACGGCGCAGGTCTGACTGCTTCCGGTAAGATCGATTGGACATCCTGCGCAATCAACCCCACATCCGTTCCTCGCATCGGCTGAGGTGTCTCGGGGTTCCACTCAAATCGCACACCCTGCAACCTTTGAATATCCTCCAGAGGGGTCTCGGATACCGGTCGAATGTTACATTTGAGCCTTCGATCGGATGCGTACGCCGCCACATCTCCAACCGCATTCACGTTGCCCCCGAATGTACAATCGTTATTCGTCAGATCCAGGATCATGGGCCACTGACCGTTGACCTGTGTAGACGACGTGGCATTCGTGGCTCCTCGTAAGACGCTCAATTTGTTGTTGTTGCACTCAATAAATGCCGAGTTATGGTTCGTATCCTGGAACACAACGGTCGGTGCTACGCCCGTGATGGTAGTCCCCAGCTCCAATGTGGGACTCGTCGACAGGACCACGTTACCGCCGAATCCAGTGGGTGTCCCCGTCCCGATTCGACTCACAGGAACAAACCCAGTCACCACATTCGATCCATTCAATGCCGAAATGCCGACCCCATTGCCCTGCAGGTACCGGGTACTGTCGCCAATTGTCACGGGAAAGACGGCCCCAGGCAATGTCCCGGTTTTCACATTGGAGGCATTGGTATGGCTGATCGAGACCCCATTACCCACAAATTGTGTCGATACATTCCCAATGGTGATCGGAAGCACAGACTGTGACACAGTTCCCAAAGACAACGACGAGGCATTCGTATTCGCAATCACACTCCCGTCACCCACGATCCGACCTTGTGCATCCAGACCGGCAACACCCAACGGCTGGCCCTTTTCGGATTCCAGTACCACGGGGACCCAACTCGCATCGTAATCATTGTTACTATTCTTCACGTACGCGTCTCCCACCGTCCCTGCCGGTTTGAGAGACCTCGCATCCACGTACGTTTTCACAGCGAATTGCGTGGGTGCCGTCGTTGCGCCTACAATACCCGTACTGTCAATCAACCGCACATCGTTCGACACCTCCTCTAGCTGAACACCAGCAGGATTACCTCCTCTTTTAAACGGACCAATCGCCTGTAGACCACTCAACGAAAACTTATCCGTATTCAGCGTGACTGCCCCGGTCAGCTGTTCTACAGCAAAATACTTCCCTATAGACTGGTTGCCCAGGTGGTCGGTCAGACAGTAGAACACGCGCCCAGGAAACACCTCGTAGATCTGATTACCCTCATTTGGCTGGCCACCGTACTCCAACAGGGCATTATACGTGACTCCGCTCCCCGCATACTCCATCACGTGCTGCCCAGTTCCAACAGTTGATCCCACAAAGAACTCCAGCGTCTCGCCAGGGTCCGCGGTGAATATGCCAGGGTACAGCGTGACGTCGTAGACCCCGTTCGTAATGAACGAGGCTCCAACAACCGTCTGCCACACACCCCGGTGACGAACCACAGATCCCTGGTCAGGTTTGCGACCCGTGGCGTTGTACATTCTGATCGGAGAGGGATTGGTCATCTGGACCGTCCCTGCCGCACCACTGCCTCCGCCGCCCACAAACGAGACTGTCGGAGTCTCCTCGTATGCGCCAGGACTCGTTACCAACACAGAATCCACTCGATCAGCCAACAACGTTGCCGTCCCCGTTGCGCCCCCGCTGCTGAACACCACCGTCGGAGGACTGGTGTACCCGCTCCCTCCCTTCCCCTCCGGAATCACCACAGAGGCCACCTCGCTTCGGTAGACATTGCTGATCGTCCCGGTGGCAATCGGGGTGGGCCAATACCCCGTGGCAACAAGCCCATAATTCCCGAAATCCGTCACTGATGTCGAAATGTTGGTGGTCCCCCCTCCAACAGATCGGTAGCTGTACGTGCAGAACGTGGTGAAGCAACTGACGAATTGAGCATATCCCGTGTTGACTATGAGATGACCAGGACCGCCCTGATTAACTTGCGTGAAACTATCACACACCATACTGCGCAACGGTGAGTTGACGTGTGTGACCCAGCCGTCCACCAAACACCCACCACCTGCACCAGTCTCGTCCACGTCGTACACCACCGTATCGTAGGGAGGCAAGACACTCAACTGCTCACCTCGCCGATTAAATGCCCCCGTAATCGAAGAGCAGTTCTGAATATAAGGTGAGCCAGTGATGAATGCTCGTTTGGATGTCGGGGGAGGAATGCTGATGTGTGGTCTGGCAAACAGGTTGGTATACCCGCTTCCAGGGTTGGTGATGATCACGGCATCCACCACACCATTCACCACATTGGCTTCTGCAGTTGCCTGAATACTCTCAGGGGGCGAGACGGTGATCGTAGGCGCACTCGAGTATCCACTGCCAGGGTTGGTCACAGTAAACGACACAGGGTTTCCATACTGTCCCTGGAAATTCATGGTGATCGTTGCCGTGGCCTGAATGCTTGGTGGCGCACTCACCGTCACAGAAGGAGCAACCAGGTACCCACTTCCGGCTTCCTGTAAATTGATTGTCTGCAGGTACCCACTCACATCCAGCGTTGCAGTGGCCGTGGCTTGTACACCGGCGCCAGAGGGAGGTGATATCGTGACTGTGGGCGCTGTGAGGTATGCGGTTCCAGGCGAGACGATGTTGAATCCGTTGACGCTTCCTCCGGTGATACTGGCCGTGACCGATGGCTGGATTCCCACAGATAATTGAGGCTTGCCCACCGTGACAGTTGGCGTCGTTCCGGGGTACAAATCGCCACTTGTGATCAGGGTGATGCTCCCAACCTGGCCAGACTCATTGAGTGTCGATGTTGCCGTGGGTGCTTGGCCCGTGCTGCTTTCAGGGGCCTCCACAACAACCACCGGAGGCACGTTGCTGTACCCCGTCGGCGAGTGCAACACATTGATGGCAGACAGCCGCTGAAATTGTACCTCTGCCTCTGCAATGCAACACGGAAACGAAATACAAAATGAGGGACGACGGTGCTGAATAAACCGGAACCCAACAATGTAACACAAATCGTCCACAAAAAACAGGTGATTCTTTGGGTTGAGCGGCTTTACCCTTGTGGACCGCAAGTTATCCCCAACAAGAGACACGCGTCGTTTCAAGTATACCGGGTTATCTATCACATACTCCCCGCTCTCAACATAAATGGTCGAGTATGATCCAGCAACGCTTGCTGCATGCGTGATGGTTGCAAATGCACTGTCCCATGAACGACCGTCATTCGTATCGCTGCCAGATGTCTTCACGTAGTACCGAATGCTCGATTTCATCACGCTCTGAATGGCATCCACCACGTTAATTCCATTGGCTACAATCGTATTGGCCGTCAAAATACCCGTATCCATACTCTGTCGACCAACGACACGCGTGGAAGAAAGGGTTTGACTCCCGGCCTGAATAAAAGCGTCTTCTCCCAATATCACATTACCAGGCTCCACCCGAAACACATTGCTCACTGATGCACTATTCCCAATGGTCATCGAGTTTGCAGCAATACTCCCGTCAATGCTCAAATTGCTCGTCGTGAGCGTGTCAGATTGAATGGTAGTGGCTACAATCTGTGTTGACGTGATGCTGTTGCTCTCGAATGATCCTTGCACACGTACATTCGCCTCTCCCCCAGCGTCCTTGCGGACCTGGAGCTGAGAACTCCCAGCAACCATTGAGTACACCGCAGACGAGGCCGATGACGCGTTCCCAACGCCAATATTTGCGGCAACCAATACTAATCTGTCGGCCATCTTTCTATGTACCTCACATATTTATTTTACAACGCTGCCCCGCCCTCATGGAACTCCAACAGCTTTGTCACCCGTCGCTCCAACACGTCAACACGCGCTGCTAATGACTGGACTGCTGCAACCGATAAACTCACCAATGCAGGTAATCGGAGTGCCTCCGGTTGCCCACCCCTGTACACCACGCCCTCAACAAACCCTGCATCGTCCACCTCCTCAGCAATAAACCCTGCCTGTTTTGGCTCGACCGCTGAATCGTTTTCTTTGTACTTAAACAGGGTAGGTCGTAACTTGTTGAAATACTCCAAGTACGCTGCAGGCATCGACACAATCTCCTTTTTGTACCGAGCAGACGACGTGTCAGTGGCTATTCTATTTCCACCGGAAAGCACGAGCGGGACTCCATCACTCGAACCGAAGGCGCCAGGGTACAAAATTCGTCCCGAGACATTGAGTTCGGTTGAAATCGTGAGTGATCCAATTGTCGAACCGGAGCGTGCAAACGTATCAAATGACTTTGCAATCCGGCCTCCCGATGTGATGATGGCGACTTGGTTTCCGCCCCCCTCACTTGCAGTCTCCCCGTCCCTCGTAAATAACCGAGCAGCCGACAAGTCACCCGTCATCGTATCACCAGACTTTGAGACCTTGCCGGCAACATCCGCCTGCACTTGCTGAACGTCCTCTTCAATGGCAGGGATGGTTATCTCATACAGGTAGTTAATGTCGGATGTGTTGAAAGAGATATTTTCCTCGTTTGTTGCTATATCAGAACGGATCACGTCGTCAGCATCATACAACGTGTCCAGATCGTCCCATATTAACGGGATATACCCGCTTATTCCATCAGTATCGATGATCTCGTCAAGTCGGGTTTCTGCTGCATCCATACGTCCTTCCAGCTGCGTCACGTCACCCTGTAACACACCAATATCATCCGCATTAAGATTCACGCGTTGATCCAAATTCTCCAAGTAATCCGCCACGCTCACGTCCTGAATGTAGACGTCAACACCCGTGCTGATCCCCCCATCCGCAAATATCCACGACTCTGTGTACACTTGCCCTACCACATGAGCCTCCCCAGACACGTCCAAAAGTCCACCCAGATTTGTCGACTGGGCCACCGTCAGATTGCCGTAGATCTGTGTATCGCTCTCCACGTACACATCCCCAACCACAATGGCGTCACCATTGCCGGTGAACGTACCCTCCACCAACACCCCACTCTGAAACGTCGCATCCGCCGTGACAGATAAGGTATCGTACACGTCCAACCCCAGAAACACTTGCACACCCCCCTCGAACACCGCATCCTTCTTCACCTCAACATTCCCCATCACCACCAGGTCCTGCGCTACGTTTCCATTCCCCATCACCGCCACGTCCTCCCCAATCGAGACAAACCCATCGCAGACCACGTTCCCCTCCACATACAACTGCTCACCAATGTCCACCGTATCCAAATTACTGTGACCAATCACCTGGAGCGACTGGTTGGTCGTTGTCGGAGATATACGGAGCGTTGGCTCTGAGGTATTGGCGTACCCCGTCAACGTCGCTGTGTTCATCGTCACCAAATTACTGTATACCCGGAAATCGTCCAGTCGACCCCTGAAAAGTCGCTGGGTGCCTATAGACGCAATGCAGACGTTTGAGCGTTCCAATTGCGCTTCCTCATTGCCACCCACCGTGAAATTACTGCCCAGGAAAATGCAGTCCTTAAAGGTTGGGTACAGGGTAAAGCTGTTGTTCTCATACGTGATGTTCGAGAGTTGCGTCCCCCCCTCCGAAAAGAACTGTAACGTCCTCGCAAACCGATTGACAGACGGGACTTGCTCAAACACCATAAACAAATCCAGTATTTTGAGGTCGGTGATGATGCTAACCTCCACAAACAGGGATTTGGTCTTCAAATCGTGGTCCACGCGAATCTCTACACGGTCCGTAAACCCAGGACTGCCGATTCCCAACGGTAACTTTGAGGGTGTTTCCACAAAGGGATCAGACACAGATGCACGCTCAGATGTATACGCCCGAAAGTCACCTTCCACCAACACACTATCGTTTGAAATACTAGCATACGTCTTCCGTACATCTCCCAATGAATAATCGAGGTCCACTCGGAACCATGTATCCTCTGTGCGACACGTAAGCTCGTACGAATCCAGCCACGTCACCCCGAAGTTAATCTCGTCCTGGAGGAGGAATTCACAGGACACAGAGAGCGAGGTGTTCAGTGACCCTATATCGTAGCGGGCATACGAGTACCCCTCGTCGGAAAAAGTGATGATATTGCTCCGGATCAGCTCATTCATCTCATCCTCCGTTCCTGCTCCAGCGTGCCTGTGGCCATCAAACGGAAATGGCCCCTCAAATACAGTGCGCTCAATCTCACTGTCGGCACGCTGGTTATACGTCACAGAGAAACCCTCAATGGATTTCGACGGACCCGTTGCTGCTACATCGAGACCCACAATCAACGGCTCGAAACTCCCCAGGAAGATCGTACCGGTGTCCACAGTGTCCAGAGGAGCAGCAATGTCAAATGTCGTATCGTCCACAACGGTCGCCACGTATACACCCTCCGGAATGTCGCCTGTGCCGTCAATGTAGACCGTTCGAGTCAGGCTGCCGGATACCATACTGGCAAACGAAGGCTCTGTGATTCGCAAAGATCCGTCCACAGCAGTCACCTGGGCAGTCGACGACGAAAGGACCTTGCTTGTGATCAACACGGCCTCATTTCCAATGTTCCCACCAGACAAAGGCGCATCTATTGTCACCGTCGAGTCCACAGAAGATACCACGTTCCAGACCTTGTTTAGTGCGGGAATGGCAGACCCGATGATCTGCACCTCCGTCCCGGGAATAAATGTGCCCTGTGCGGGAGGATCTCGCAAACCCAGCTCCAAACCGGCATCCTTTTTCACCGATAACGCATCACACCCGTACGATGTTCCGGGCAAATCGGGAGTGAGGACCACGTCGTCACCATCCAGTACCACACGCACAAACGGGGGATCAAAGCCTTGCTCCATAAACAACGATAGGGTATCAGAAGCGTCGAATGTCCACGAGTATTCCTCCACGCCGTACACAAATAAACTACTTCGCACGCCAGAAGCCTTGACTTCCACAGACAATTCGACGGGAACTGTCGCTAACAAATCATTCGTCTCCGTCACGCCAGATCCCCAGCGGAAGGTGTACGACCCCTCTTCCCTCGTATCCAGCTGCATCGGCGCGTCCTCCGTTCCAATGGCAAAGTACCGTTCCTTTATCAGTACCGGATCACCTACAGGTACAACGTTGATCAACAAAAACGCCGTGGTGGTATTAAAGGATTCCTGAGCATCCTGGAAATGTACCACGCCGTCATCAGGAGCACCCAACTGGGCATCGGGAACAGTATCGAAATCCTCAATCCTGACCGTCACAGGCCGCACAGGAATATCAAATTGGATGTTCTCCCCCACAATCACACAGTTCGACAAATTCACCTGCTCCAGCGTCTGACGATTCATACTCCTGCTCCCAATGATCGTGTTGTAACTACCGCTCCCGTTCGATGTCGAGTACCCACCCAAAATTGTGTTGTTTGTTCCCGTGAATTGACGAGCAACCTCTGTGCCCAGACAAGTATTGGTATCGCCGTCCCAAAAGAACTCCATCGCGCTCGTTCCAATCGCAATGCAGTTGGATGCGTCCCGGATATTCGCACCAGCTCGGTACCCCAGCAACACGTTCTTCACCCCGGAATATAACCCTTCTCCGCTGGAAACACCCAAACACACGTTCTCCACACAGTCGTACGCGGAAAACCCTGACGAACTTCCGACAAAACAGTTGTTGCTTCCCAGTTGATTTTGGTAGCCGGCATTGTGTCCGATCACCACGTTATCCGACGCATTATACTGTTTAAAGGCGGCGAACGATCCGATGCCCACATTACGAGACCCAGATACCACGTTGGCGCCTGCCTGGTACCCCAACAACACATTGTCAACAGCCCGAATCATCGACTGGCCACTATACGGCCCAATACACACGCTCTGATTAATGTAATTCGCATGCTGACCGGCTCGGTACCCCAGAAAACAACTCCCCCGGATGGAAGACGCCTCCGATCCAGCAAGTGTCCCAACAAACACACTGCTATCCGCGACGGCATTCGATCCGGCTTGGGTCCCCACAAACACGTTGTTCGTGCCGTTATCCACCCTTTCACCCGCTCCTAATCCGATTGCTGCATTGTTCTTAGCATCCAGCAACTTTAGGGCACCCAATTGCTGTACATTGGTGCCTCGTCCCGTGAAATATGTATATGATGGAAACGAGATGTTATCCATTCTCCTTATCATCATAGACATAATTTAATTGGTCTGTGTTTCCGTCGTCACCCTTACGCCTTCTTGATCGAGACGGAGGAAACCCTGTCGTCCCATCCACTGGGCATAGAGCTATATTGCCCCTCTGTCAGCGTCGTTGATTTTCCCTTAAAGTTGGTTCCGGAGAAGAGCACTGCTTTGAATCCAGGACTCACCTTAGCCGAACTTGCTTGCTTCCTGTCTACCTTTGACAGATTCATCGCGGCGTACCCAGTAAACGGCATAGGATGACCTCCGAAGGCCGCATCGTAGTACAGCATCAGAGACGTGTCAGAACTCGAGCCGTGTGACTGGTTTTCCCTCTTGTGTTCATCCCGCAGACACTTCTCCATGGGTCCGCCACGTTTGCCCAAACAATCCCGGCGTTTTCCTCCTTTGACATCCTTACACACAGCAAAGACGCCCTCATGTTTCCTTGCCATCTTATCGCACTTCTTACGAATCGCGTCCTTGCTGCTCTTTGACCCGTCAACATTCTGCTTGTTGTCGCGTTTCGCACGGCACTGTCTCTTGTCGGGGTTCTGGCACCCGGTATCCTCCCATCCTTTCGGGCATCTCCAGTCGTTGTCGGTATTGCCGTACTTCTTGCGAGTGCGGTACTTGTACGTTGCCGTATCGTGGGGCATACACGTTCCTGATGAAGTCGACTGGGTGGACTTATCGGAAGAGCCACCAACTTTGGTCACCCGAACGTAATAGGCGGGCACACACGGCTTACAGTCGTTCGTTTCCAGGTTGAAGAAACCACCCTGGACCTTGCCACTGCTGCCACCATAATACGTTCTGGAGGGTGGGTCAGTCTCAGGTTTCATTCGGAATTTGTAGTAATACACATCCAACTTGTACCCGGGGGCTATGTAAGCGCTCCATGGTTGACTTGATTTCATTTTGTACAACGATCCACCTGCCGACCCTGGGTTTTTCAAATCTACACTGCTGGAAATCTGTGTTTCCTTCTCAAATGGAACATCGCCTAAATCATACTGTTTACCGTTGTTCTTCTCTTTATTGAAGTTGATACCTGTAAAAAGCGAAACACCATCCTGCTTGAGAGAGGGTACCTTGCTTGTCATGTATGCAATGATCTCATCTGTCCTAGCCTTTTCTTTTTTCTTCGCCTCTTCCGCTCTCTTCTCCTGACAGGCTGAATTGCAAGGTTGTCCTGCAAACTCATCGCTCAACGTAAGAGGATCGTTAATGTCCGAGTACGAGTCGCACCTGAGAGATCCGACCATGGTCACAATGACTAACACCACAACAAACGCCAGTATCAACTTGGTATACTGCATCCGCATTACTTACATGATTAGATTTTTTCTGTTCGAAAAGAAATGAACACGTACAAAGATATGGTGACGCACTGGCGATCGGTTGCGCGTCCCGTATCGCTGCACCCCAGGTACCAAACCATGATCTCACCAACAATGCACATCCGTAACAGCTTTTTTGAAACTCGTCTCTTCAGAAAAGTACACGTGGAATACGCCACGGCAGGTAAAGTCGAGATTGTGCACCAAGTCGCATACCCCTTCCCAGAAACGCATATCCCCATCCTCGGCATCGATATCATGTACGTCGATGGAAACGTCACAATGGGTATCCTTGACTTGTCTCTCGATCAAAAGGATACCTCATGGAACCAGATGGTCAACTCGCTTGCGGAGGTGCACCGCGTCGGTGGATCGCCCAGGCCAATTCCAGACTGGGGCCAACCCATCTTCTCCGATCAGGTGGTATTCCTCAATGCCCCACGAGGATTCGAATCGTTTGCCGTTGACGTACAACACAAGTACGCCCAGCTTGCATGCACGGCAGGTCTCCGCGATCATCACACCTTCCACACCCTGTACTGCCAACAACAACGACAGAATACAAAGACACTGGGTATGCTCAAACACGCCTTCGGAGACCACGTGGCAAATGAGTACCTCAACGTCATGTTCGATTTGTAATTTTAAATTCTAATCCACTAGTAGAATGCCCGGGGGATTACTACAACTGAGCAGCTACGGTTCGTCGTCGACGTATTTGCACGCGTCTCCGGAAATCACGTTTTGGAAACAGGTGTGGAGGCGCAGTACCCCATTCGCAACAGAGGCCATCGAACAGCCCTTTAACGGTGGGCAGCCGACGTTTGGAGCCAAAGTGACGGCCCCCATCACCAAGGGAGCCGACATGGCCTACTGCGCCTGGCTCCAGATCACGTTGCCCGATTTGGCCGACTACGCCACCACCACCATCACGGCCACCTCCTCACAACCAAAAATCACCAGGGCGTACATTGACGGAGACCAGATCCGACTTCGCCTTGTCAAACCCACGGCCTTGCCCTCCTCGGGTTCCTGGGGGTGGTTTAAGGTGAAAATCTTCGGCACCAGCACCTACGTCCCCACATCCGATACAGACTACGATACGTTGGTGGAGGTTGGGACCGGAGCGTATACAGACTTTTCCATCTCCAAAAACGACTGGCCAGATCCATGGACGTCTGTGGTAAGTATTGTTGCCCAATGCGTTGATCCCAACTATGCCAACCCATCCTCCGAAAGTATGGAACGCACCATCACCAACATCAAATGGTGCAACAATATTGGTCAGGCGTTATTGGACAGTGTTGAATGGGAAATCGGTGGAACGCGTATTGATCGTATCCCCAACCCGGAATTCTTCGACGTATGGAGTGAGTTGACTGAAAAGGCAGAGAAGTGGCAAGGGTACAACAGCATGGTCGGTAAATTCGAAGACTACGATATCTGGGACGAAACCAAGAGCATTCGAGGCGAGCGCACGTATTTTGTCCCCTTGCTCTTCAGTTTTTGTACCAGCCCATCACAGAGTATTCCAATTGTCAGTATGCAATTTCACGAGGCGCGACTCAATATCAATTTTAGGGACGCCATTGATGTGGTCAAAGCCAATGTGCCCGTGACGCAACTGATCGGACAAGACGGCCAGCCCATCCAATTCACCAGCTGTCAACTGTATGTGGATATGGTCTACTTGGACACAGAGGAACGCAGAAGGATGGCAAGCATGGAACACGAACAACTCATCAACCAGATTCAGTACCTCGGAGACTTTGTGATTTCACCAAACGATCCTGCTCTGGTCAAGAAAATTCCGTTGGACGGACTGCAGCACCCCGTCAAGGAACTCGTGTTCGTGTACCAGGGGTGGCAACGGTACCAGCGAGATGCAGTCAACGGAAACGATATTTTCAACTACGGCACAGATTCTGGGGAGTACGCCATCCAACACGTCCGACTCACGCTCAACGGGACAGAAAGGATGCCACCTCGTCCAGGGCAATACTTCCACCAGGTCCAGCCGTATCAACATCATACACGCATCCCCAGCAAACACGTGATGTGCTACTCGTTTGCCCTCGAACCGGAAATGCGGAACCCCAGTGGAAGCTGCAATTTCAGTCGTCTCGAGTCGGCATCCCTCAACGTTACCATGTCACCCAACATCGATCCCAACGGCGGCAAGGTCAAAGTCTATGCACTGTCCTACAACCTGCTCAGGTACGCCCAGGGTATGGCAGGACTTGCCTTCACGAGCGGTGGCTAATTAAAATATCTATCTCCTATTTAACATGTCGATGAGCCAGTTTTCTTCCATCAAGAGCCTGTCATACCTGATGATCGGGTTGGCAGGCGCTGCTATGGCGGGTTCCGGCCAGTACCTTGCGGAATCCAGCCTCAAAAACGCCCGGGATACCTGTATCAAATCCGGCGCAAGCAAACAGTCGTGCGAGACCAAGTACAAGTCCCCATTCACGATGTTCCACAAGGTTCTCATGTATGCGGGATGCGGCTTTGTCCTCGGTGGGTTTATCGTTGTTTGGTTCCTCACGTCAAACTTTTCGAGACCCATGGGCGGCTACGGTGGCGGTATGGGTATGGGTATGGGTATGGGTATGGGTGGCATGGGCTTCTAATACAATTACCTGACAAGCAAACACACTTAAAGAGCACACCTCAAAACACACACAACACATAGATACAGCATGAGTTACCTGGTGGACATCCTGGGACACGTGGCAGCCTACGGTATTCGGGCCGAGGAAGCGTGTCGGGCGGTCATCGAACATACCGTCGAAGAATGCGCGTACATTGTGTGTCAAAAAACCGGTCTATCATTCGATTTTTTGACACCCATGAAGGGAGAAATTATGGAACGCATCATGAAGAAAACCAACGTCCAACCGACCGTGTGCAGAGGCAAGACCAAGCACGGAACACCATGCAAACGATTGACACTGTACGGGTTCTGCTCGGATCATAGAGAACAGGAGGAACACACGCTGCAGAAGAAACGACGTCTCACAAACAACGGGGGTCGTAGAAAGACGATTGATTTGACAAATCTGAGAATGATGCGGTATCAGTTTTGGTGAAGAAATGCTCGTTGTACCATGGCCATATCAACCTGGCGTAAGGTGATCAGCCACAATCCAATGGTTGATGCGAACACAAACGGTTTGAGCTTGTTGTCGTCAATTACGTACACGGGTGCAACAATAGAATGAATGAACGATTGTGACGTGTGCTCGAGGCCTCGTATATGTTTTTCAATATGCGTTAAAATGCAACCACTGTCGTTGAGAATCCAATGTAACATTAAGAAGGGAGAAATGATTGCATGGAAGACAAGCATTGTCTCGTTCTTGGAGAACGGAGCATATATCATCCATGCGATGAACAGGATGTGAAGGGTCCGCACCAAGATCCATGACCACTCTTTCATTACCCTTAGGACTTGTTTTTTTTCTGTTACAACCGTATAATGCCACCACGAGCAAAGAAAACCACCACCAGGAAAACCACCAAGAAAACCACCAAACCAGAGACCCGTTTCCAGCGTAAGTTGACAATCGAGCAGAAAAAATCCATATGCGCGTACAAGGCCCCCGTGAGACTGTCCAGTGGTGACGCTGTGCCTTTTTACATATTGCAGCCGAATACGAGCAGGAAGATTCGCCGGTGCATTAAGAGCGTGGGCACACGTGATCAGGTGGTGAAGGGACAAAGGTCATTCACCGGCAGGGGCGGGAAGATGTATTCCACGGACCACAAAAACAGTAATGGGATCATTCTGAATAACGCATGGGAACAGATTGGTCTCTCGAAAAATGACATCTTTGAGCACGAGGGGAAGCTGAAATCTAAGCGTCAATCTAAGAAGACATGGGCCCAGGTGAGTGGAGAAGAAACGACACCCACCAAGAAGGTTGCCAAGAAGACTGCTGCTGCCAAGAAGACTGCTGCTGCCAAGAAGACTGCTGCTGCCAAGAAGACACCCACTGTTGCTGCCAAAACCAAGGAGTGTCAAGAACAAGGCAAAGTGTACAACAAAACAACAAAGAGGTGCAGGGAACCCAAGCCAAGGGGACGACAATCAGCCAAGACGTCACCTGTGAAGAAGGTTGCTAAGAAGACTGTTGCTGCCAAGAAGACTGTCGCTGCCAAGAAGACTGTCGCTGCCAAGAAGACACCCACTGTTGCTGCCAAAACCAAGGAGTGTCAAGAACAAGGCAAAGTGTACAACAAAACAACAAAGAGGTGCAGGGAACCCAAGCCAAGGGGACGACAATCAGCCAACGTGAATTATGAACGTGAACGTGAAAATCGCTGGTTGCTTGGATGGGAATCGAGAACTGTTGCTGCCAAAACCAGGTTGTGTCAAGAACACGGCAAAGTGTACAACAAAACAACAAAGAGGTGCAGGGAACCCAAGCCAAGGGGACGACCAGCCAAGACGTCACCGGTGAAGAAGGTTGCAAAGAAGACGGGCGGTAAGCCCAGGATGGTCAAACGTAAGGTCAACATGACCCAATTCACCAAATAATTACAGTTTACTTAGAAACAACCCAACGCGCAATAATTCGATTTCCCCCGCTAATCCCGTCCCAGTCGTGCACAATCTCAAAGGGTGCCATGACCTTCTGCAGCTCAGGCAACAGGGGCTTCGGTGTACCCTCCGGGAGCTTGGGCGTCATTGGCTTGGGACCCTTTAGCAAAAACAAAATACTGATGTCGTTGATAAAATCATTCCCGTTGAACGTATACAGATTGGTCATACTTGTCCCACGTTCCGCAGCATCCATGATTTTGTCAGAGGCAGTGTCGACAATCACGTGGTACAACGCATCGCGAGCATCCACTATCTTCTGCAGAAACTCTTCCGGGGAGTCCAAGAGGGCATCGCGCTGTTCCCTGCAATGCGCCGTCTTCTGTACTGCTTGGTCGTAAAGCGAGGAAAAATCCATACCATGACGTCAGTCGTTCTTCCTTTAAGTGTCCAACAATTCCGCAATAATTCCGCATACCCACTTAAAGCCCCTCATCCACAGTGTGACTGGATATCAGCAAAGATGGAGACTCTGAGGGGCATTCTGGACCCGTATAAAGAGGGGGTGAGGAGAGCAGTCATCACGGATACAGGGCTCGTTCGGGATAAAAAGTATGAACCGGAGAAAAACGAGTGTGCAGTTCTCTCGGAAGTGTGCAGAGTCGTCTTTGATGCAGAACCAAGAGATATCGATCTGCTCCTGGAAAAGACGTATATCAACAACATCCAGTCGGCGTGGAATGCACTCTACGATGATGTCAAATTGGGACTTGTCGTTCCCAGAGTGGAGATGTACATGAAACACATCATGGCACACATGCGAGGCAGCACGTCGGCCAAACAGGTATACATCTCCGGCAAACTTGCAGTCGCATACGCAAAGAAAACGGAAACGGTCAAACTGCACGAACCCTTTGATACACAGGCGACCGTCAACACCATCAAATCGTTTGCCACAGATGAGCTGTACCCAGATCTCATCGAGACGTACCAAGAAGTCATACAGTATACCATCCCACCCATCGAGGATGTGGCAAACGTCATCCAAGCACAGCCAGATACGTGTGCGCTGTTCCTCAAACACCCACACCTCGACCATCTGTGCACCCTCTTCCCCGACCTTCTCATGGTCCTCTCCTCAGCGGCGTCCACGGTCCACGTCGCAGAAAGACAGCCGTATATGATGATGATGGCTCTCCTCGTGCGACACGGACACAGAGTCGATAGTCCCGTTGCACTCGATACGCTTGCCAAGTTGAGGTCCACAAAGTTCCACCTCAATCTCGCAGCCGCATCGGCCATCGTCGCTTCCACCACACCACGACAAGATCCAACCGTGACCTCGTTGTGCATGCTCGTAGAAACCCTCTGCACCGTCATTCAAAAGTCCTGTCACATTGATATACTCGACATGTAATCAATCACACACCTTCCAACGACCGAATGAAAGCCGTGATCCCCGCCAACGTCCTCGCACCGTTGTACTTGTACAGTCCCCCAGCCGTCGGCCTGTACAACAGCGTGGGGTACCCGGTGATGTTCCAC
>Ga0209932_1000025_pt1 | contig 47754 bp, 65 predicted proteins | sample SalPon2_B_H2O_MG_2_FD_185728 | JGI IMG/M metagenome (GOLD analysis project Ga0209932, IMG submission 185728) | Salt pond water microbial communities from South San Francisco under conditions of wetland restoration - Salt Pond MetaG SF2_B_H2O_MG... ...
AATACTTAGCAATCTCCTCACGAGTTTTATTAAGCAATATGTCTTGTCTTTTAAGTTCTGAAGCATTTTGTCTAATCCCATACATCAATGGAGCAAGTACCAAAGTTATAAAAATGTTCCAAAACAAGTATGGGGTTAGTTCCATGTTAGCTTCCTATAACTTTACTAACTGATGATGGGTTTATCTTTTCTGCAATCTGAGCATCAATACCATCTTTGTAAGCTTGTACTTGGTCAGCACCCATAACTGCTTCAACCCAGCCCTGTACTTGTGATACGGTCACATTATCAAATTCTGTAAAATTAGAAAGGTCTGAAGTATCAAGACCTATACTGCCATAAACTGAACTTGACAAGGGATTTCCGTCAGCATCATTATTTGCATCATCTTCACCAGACAACCTCCAGTGCACATTATATATCACATTTGAATGTCCGCTTTCTGTTGGGTAGACATCTACATTTGATACGTCCCAAGTATAATTAATAGCCATTCTAGTTTCCTCCTTTTAATAGCTCTATTTCACTTTTGAGTGATTCGATTTGTTCTTGTTGTTCTTTCATACCTTTAACCAAGTGGACAACTAATTTTGAGTAATCCATTTGGTAATATTCTTCTTCATTTTGTGAAACTGCATTAGGTACAATTTCTTCAACTTCTTGTGCAATTAGACCTTCGTCACTCTGTCCATCTGCTTTCCAATTATATGCAACTGGATTGAGAGCATTAATAACTTCTAAACCTCTGGCTTCACCAGTAATTTCTTTGAGTCTGGCATCTGAAGAGGTGTTGTATTGTGTAGCCGAACCACTTGTATTAATAGTACCTACAGAACCATTAGGGTTGTAAAATTCTATATGAGTGGCTGCTGCTGTAGAGTTTCTTGATGAAGCGGAATAACCAGGTGTAGACCACGAAAATAATCTTCCAGCCTGAGAAGCACCCGGAACTGAAGTAGTACCTATTAATACATTCCCACTACTATCAATCCTCATGCGTTCTGAGCCATTTGTACCAAAAGCTAAAGTATATGCTGTTGGACAAAACATATTGGCTACATCTGCTACTGAACCAGAAGCACTAAATGAGTAGCCATCACCACCACCAGTTGCATAATAAATACTGCCATCTGCTGCAATCCTCATGCGTTCTTCTGGGGAGCCTGTTCCTGAACAACTATTTACAACAAAGGCTGACTCTCTGTTTCCTGCGTTTGTCTTGACTGCTCCTATTGTTATATCCTGAACATCTGTACCATTAAAAGTGTTGTTCATGTTAAAACTAATAAGAGATACATTGTCTACAGCAGCTGATGAGTTATTGTGTATGCATAAACCAGCATCGGTTGTGCCATATGTTCCTAGAATATCTAAACTAAAGTCAGGACTAGTTGTTCCAATACCTACGTTGCCACCAGATTCAATACAGAACCTTTCTGTTCCAGTTGTCATGCTACTTGCACCAGAACGATAACGTAAAGCATCATCCCCATTTTCATAACCTAAAACACCAGAATTTCTAACGCCTGAAACACCAAAATGAATATGTGGATTGTAGCTATCTGAAGGTGCAAAAATTTGCAATACTGAATCTGCACCAGAGTTTTGTATTTTTGCAATTCCTTGAACGTCTAGTTTTTGTGCAGGATTTGTTGTACCTATACCTACGTTGCCTAAGCTATCTATTCTCATGCGTTCTGCACCATTTGTATCTAAACGCATAAAGTTTGAATTAGCATCGTAATAAACAGCACCATCACCATTATCAAATGTAACACCTGTTGTTGAGGTTGCTCCACCATCTATACGAGCAAAAGTATTACCTGTAGAGCTTATATGTAATTTTTGTGCAGGACTATCTGTACCGATACCTACCCTTTGGTTTTCATCTATCATTAAGGTCAAAGTATCGGTTGTTGAACCTGCTGCTCTTGAATAAAAAGCATGACCAGCACCATTACCAGTAGCATCATCTTGTATAGCAAAATATTGAGCAACTCTGTCTGTTGTGCCGACATTATCAATACTTATTCCTAGTGAACCTGCTCCACCTGCTCTTCTTACTTGTAAAGGATGTGCAGGGTTGGTTATACCAATACCTACATTGCCACCTAAAGGATTAAGTAATAAATCATACTGAGCTACACTGGTATCTAAAACATAAGCAGATTGTATGTAAGACCTAAAAGGAGATGAAGATTGAGTGCCAAATAGTAACCCATTACCTCCTGTTGTTTCAAATTTAACAGTACCTGTAGTTTCATCAATAGTATCATTAGGTGTCCCAAAAACATTTAATGTTTGATTAAGATTTCCAACTCCACCAATACCTACAGCATCTTCAGAAGCATCTACAAATAATGTATCTGTATCTACTGTTAAATCACCTGAAACTGTTAAGCTCGATAGTGTGCCGACTGAAGTTACATTTGGTTGAGCTGCTGTAGCTAGAGTAGCTGTTAAATTACCATGAAATTGAGCAGTACCATCACTAAATAATGTAAAGTCTGTTTGCCCTTGTCTACCAATTCTAAAATCATCTTCAGCTACATCAATTCTATAAAATTCATAAGTGCCATCATAGTCTGCTGCTGTATCTAAACGTAGTTCACCACCTTCAGCACTTCCAGTAGCTGCACCACTAATTTCTAAAATTGCACTATTATTATCTTCTGTTCCAATTGTTAGGCTGCCTGTAGTTATTAAACCTGTAAGTGTACCAAGACTTGTAATATTAGGTTGTGCTGCGGTTGTAAGAGTACCTGCTATGTTACCGAAGGCTACATCACCTGCAGAGCCTGAGAAGACTTCTGAAGTATTGGTAGCATCTGGAATAAATGTAAAGACTGAAGCACTATCATCGTAACCAAAGAAACCTACTTTAGCGGCTGTACCATTGTGCCATCTAAATTCTATACCTCTATCTTTATTATCATCTGCAACTGGAGCTGTATCGCCACCTAGAGTAAAGATTGGGTCATCAACTGTAACTGTTGTACTGTTGACTGTTGTCGTTGTGCCATTAATTGTTAAATCACCGGTAACTGATAAATCTCCGCCTACGGAAGCATTACCAGTGGTGTCCATTGTTGTAAAATCAGCAGCAGCTGGAGTAGCTCCACCAATAACTGTACCATCAATAGTACCACCATCAATGTCTGGAGTATTTATGTCTGGACTTGTAAGTGTTTTATTAGTTAAAGTTTGTGTGTCGGTCAGTGTAGCCACTGTAGAGTCTATCGCAACTGTAACACTATTGGCAGAAGCAGATGTATCTATACCTGTGCCACCTGCAACTGTTAAAGTTTCAGAATCTAAGTCGATAGCAATAGTACCACTATCGGTTGTTAAATCTAAATCTTGTGCAGTAACTTGTGAGTCGACATAAGCTTTAACGGATTGTTGAGTTGGGACTAAGGTTGCTGAGTTTGAAACCATGTCATCTTCATCAGCAAAGGCTGTAATGGTTATTACTCCATCTGATAGTGAACCATAAGTAATTGTTCCTGTTGTGGTAATAGCTGACGAACCATTGTCAATAGCTCCGAACCCTGAAGTAATGCTACCAGAGTTTAAAGCACCAACTGTGACAAGGCTTGAGTCACCCGGGTAAGCTGTCGCATCAGATAAGTTAAAAGCCGGAGTAGCATCTGACCCTCCAAGAGATACACTAACACCGCCATAAGACACTGACGAATTTGTAAGCGAACTATTGGCAATATTAGATAAAGTATTTGAAGCGGCATCTATAGTTTTATTGGTTAATGTTTGTGTTCCTGTTAATGTTGCAACTGTACTATCAATAGCTACTGTAAGTGTATTTGTTGCACCAGAAGTGTCGATACCAGTACCACCTGCAATAGTTAAAGTTTCGCTATCTAAGTCTATTGATAATGCTCCACCTGTATCACCTTGAAAGTCTAGGTCTTCGGCAGTTAGTTGAGTATCAACGTAATCTTTAACTGCTGCTGAAGTTGGTAAAGTTGTATCATTGTCATTAGAACCAATACCTTCTGATTCTAGTACAATCGCAGAAGCTTTGAAATTGTCTACTTCAATATTAGATACTGTGTTGTTATCAACATCTAAAGTTTTGTTTGTTAGTGTTTGTGAACCTGTCAGTGTTGCGACAGTTGAATCGATAGCTACTGTTAAAGTATTGGTAGCTCCTGACGTGTCGATACCTGTCCCACCAGCGATAGTCAATGATTCGCTGTCGAGGTCAATACTTAAAGCACCACCTGAGTCCCCTTGGAAGTCTAAGTCTTGTGCTGTTACTTGAGCATCAACATAAGCTTTAATAGACTGTTGTGTTGCTAATGAAGTTGCACTGTCAGAACTTAAATCGTCTTCATCTAAAATAGCAGTAACTGTTGAGCCACTACCTAGAACTAAGCTATCGAGGTTGGCAGTACCATCAATATATAAGTCTTTAAATTCTAAAGAAGAAGTTCCTAAGTCGATGTCATTATCTGTGACAGGAACAATAGCACCATCGGCTATATAAAGTTGTTGTACTGATGAGGAAGAAACATCAACATAAAACTCTATGTAATTATTTACAGTATCTATTAAAACTTTGTTTAAAGGTGTAGTTTCTCCAGCATCACCTATTAATGCTATTACTGGACCTTCACCTGCTGTGCCATCGTGTGCGTGTCCTGAAGTATTGCTAAATGCATTTACTAATTGATTGTATTCGTTATTAAATAACGCAGCTGTGATGGTATCGCCATCTGCGAATGTACTTTGTCGTGTATAACCTGCCATAATTTTTATCTCCTACCCGAAGGTATATAATCTACATAAAATCCGTTTATAATATAAGGTGCATTTGTGTCTTCACTAAGAACCCTAAAACTATTACTATAACCACTGCCGACTAATGGTATTCTTACTAGAGGCTGTTCAGCTGCACCAAATTTAGCTGTGCCAAATATAGCTGTACCAAATTTAGCTGGTGCTGGAACAGAATCCAAAACAATATCACTAGGTTGTGGTGTTTCATTACTATCGTAATCAAATCTAACTCTTAATGTTGGTTGGACTTCATTTTCTGGTCCAATAGACATTTTAATGTAATGTAAAGTTTTTAAAGTACCGAAGTCACCATAATCGTAATCGGGTGTCTGATACCTAGCATCTATATTACTACCATCAAAATCATCACCAATATCATGCTCATATATGTAACCTGTTTGTGAACCATGATAATGTTCTTCAATTCCTACCTCATTAAAGGCTGTACCAATCGCTGTAACTTCTATACCTTTGATTTCAGACCATTGAAAGCCATCTGGTCTTAATGTTCCTATAATACCTTTTTGGTCTGCTTCAACAAAACCTCTATTGGTATAAAATAATCTATATTGTGACTTGTCTCTATGAACCATGCTACTAATAACATAGTCATTAACGTTTCTTGCTAAGTCATTAATAATAGGTTGTATCTGTTTTGATACTGTACCTAACTCAACGTCACCAATTCTTGCAGTACCAGCCACTGTTCTAATGCCATCTGGTGCTAAGAATACTAAGTCACCACCAATCTCTTGTATGCTATAGCCACTTAAACATCCTACGTTCTCAGCAATAGGGTCAATTTGTATATTTACTGCATCGTTTATATTAATTAATTTATGTAAACTGTTTTCACAAAAAACAATTAAGTCTTCACGGAAACCTCTAATACCAACAATAGTATCGGATATTGCTACACTTCCTGCTCCTGCACCGGTAAAATTATTAGGGTCATTATAAACACTGTAATAAACAGTAGTTTCCTCACCTTCAACACCTGATGCTATTAGGTGGTGGTCATGCGATGTAATAAATTTTACTGGAGTATTGGCTCCGTTAGGTTGTATTTCTTTAGCAAAAAATGTTCTGGTTGTTAAATCTCCAGTACCTTCCATTCTAAATGAAAAAATATCTGCAGTAGAATTATCAGCAATAAATATTTCACCATAATCCATACCAGAACTTTCAAATAAAGCAAAAGTTGCTTGTTCTTGTCCTGTTCTTACCGAAGCTGATTTACCAGTAAAAGTAGCATAATTATCTCCACCACCAGCAGACAATTTATTTATCTGTAACCATGTAATGCCGTCTTGACTAAAATATAACGCATTACCTGCTACAACTATGACTCCATCGGCATAAGGTCTAACACCAAATATTTCAGTAGTTCCTCCTGTTGGTTGTGTCGCACTAGCACCACCAAACTTAGCAAAACCATTTATTCTTCTGTAGCCACCCTCAATAGCCACTTCAAAGTTTTGTAAAACTGTGGCTGCACCGGGAGTTCTTAATAAGTCTATAGAGTTAGCTGACTTAACTAAACCACCACTACAAGCTACTGTATAAGGTTGTGAACGTGCCATAAATTAAAAATAAGTTCTGTCGTCTGTCATTCTTGACGGAGCTTGATTGATTAAGTTTGACTTCATGTATTTCATAGCTTTTTTAAAGTCCTCTAAAGCAAATGCTGCTTGTTGTGGAGATTCTTTAAATTGCCAAACATAATATCTAGTTCTTGAAGTAATGACATTACTGTATTGTTCTGGTAAAACTATTGTATCGTCATAAGCTGATAAAGCTGTTGGTCTGTCAAAGGCATAAAAATGCACATTGTATGCTTTATCTGGTATAGGACTTAGACCAAATTTCCTAGCATCTGGTGATTGTATAACATATTTTGGTTCACCATATTTTTGTCCGTTTGCATCGTCTTCATTTTCTTGGTCTCTGTAGTATCTAGCCCAGTCTGCATGGTCTAAATATTTTAAACCTTGTGAGACGTAAGGTGCTGATTCACCTGAGACATTAATTGTTGTCAGATAAAAGTCGTCCCAGTCTATTGATGCATAGTCTGTTGTAATACTGGAACTACCTGACTTTAACAAATACCATCTGGTACCTGCTACTGTTTCTACTGTAACATTCCCATAAAAAGGGTCTGTACTACCACTTAATCCTGCTGAGAAAAAAGGCAACTGAGGTTCTTCATTAGCTATGTCAAACAATGCTTTGTTGACTGAATCTTTAACAAACTTTTGTAGTCCTATCGCACTTGCAAAGTTTGCTGCAGTAAGTGGTACTTCGTTTAGTTCTCTTAGAACCTCGTTAGTTATATCTAAATATGTTGTTGCCATTATTTCTTATGTATTTTTTGTATTTCAAAGTTTGCTGATTTACTGGCTCCTTTATGTGGCTTATAACCGCCAACAGGGTCTTTCATTAGTTTAAAGCTTTTACCGCTTTTCATCCAATGATAACCTTTAGGTGCTGGTACTTTCATGTTAGCAAGGCATAGCCTTTTTCATAGCTTTTTTAACAAGCTTACCTGCGTTGTACTTCATTCGTCCACCGCCATACATGTTTTCACGTCTAGCTGCTTTATTGCCATCCATGATACCATCAACCTTTTCAACCTTCATGCCACCCATGTAGCCTTTTCTTTTCTTGTCTTTATGCATCCCGTGCTTCATTATTTCTCCTTGTAAAAATGGAGGAGTCCGAAGACTCCCCCGTGACTATAATTAGTCAATAGTGTAGAAAGCTGATACTAATGCATCATCTCTCAATACTTTTGCTCCATATACATGTAAGCCTCTAACAATATCACCGAATGAACTTGGGTCTCTTAGGACTTCAGTTGAGATGATTGTTTGAGCTGTTGCTGTTGAAGAAATATGTCCACCTAGACATTTTCCTGTAGCATTTGAAACAGCTGCAATGTTATTGGATTTGTACATGTTGAAACCTCTTAACTTACCGCTAGATACTAGACCATTTCTGATTGAGCCTTGTCCTGCGTTGAAGTCAACAGAAAGAAGCTTAGAACCAGACTGAGACAGTTGCTCATAAAATTCTGGTGAAGCTACAAACCATCTACCTTCTTCAGGAACGTTTGCATCGTCTAATAGTCTTGCCATTCTTGCAAGTACGTTTAATGGGTCTGTTTCACTATCAGCACCTAGGTCAATAGAACCTGCACCATCGTAAACGTCAGCAGCTAATTTTGTTGCTGAGTCTGCACCTAGTACATGGTCTGGTGAAGAAGAAGCGACACCTGAGAACATTGATTCAATAACTGAGCTATCGAATGAATCTCTTAGAGCATAAGCTGCTGAAGATGTTGCAACTTCTTTAAAGTTGACGTGAGACATATCTCTCTCAATATCATCTACGATGAATTTGAAAGCTTTTGCTGAATCGACTACGAGTGTTAGCTCTTGGTCGGTTAGCTTGGTTTCGGTTGTGTCAGAACCTCTTGTGTAGTCATACACTGAGATTACTGGCTCTTTGATAATTTTAACAGAATCACCATAATTGCTGATTTCTCCGGAGTAGTCAGTATTTGTAATAGCTTCTACCACTGATGCCTTTCTGAAAAAGTTTAAAACTTTAGCAGAATATATGGAAGGCAGGAAGAAACTATTATTTTGACCGGCTACGGAGTTACCAAAGTTTGCATTTGTATCTGGGGTTGGTTCAAAATACTGTGCCATTTTTTACTCCTTTTGGGTTAATATAAAAGTTTATCTACTAATTCTACCCTCTTCCCAAGCTTTGTCGATTTCTTTTTCAAGTCTATCAAACTCGGCTGGAGATAAAGATAGAATCTCCTTTTCGGTCCAAACTTTAGCTTGTTGTGGCTCAACGTTGGTTGTCTTTGCAGAAACCATGTCAGCCGCTGAAGCTTTGGATTTAGAACCTGCCGATGACTTTTTCGGATTGCTATTTATACCCATGTCAGACTTAAATAAATCTAGTGCTCGACTTGCTGCTTCTGGGTCCCCTGAATTTTTATAAATCCAGTTTTGTATGGACTCAGGTTGAGATTTAGCCCAGTCATGAAAATCATCACTGTTTCTGATATCATCAAAATCAGGATGCTTAGACTTAAGTTCTTTCTCAGCATCTAGTCTTACTAACTCTTGCTCTCTAGATTGAAGAAGTTTAATTTTTTCTTCAAGCTGCTTTGCTCGGTTTTCACTTTGCATGTTAGCAACAGTTTCTACTACATCATAGACATCAGGATATTTTTGTTTAAACTCTTTAAGTTCTTCTTCAGATTTAGGTGGAGTGTATTTGACTTGTCCCTCACGGGCTTGGTCTAACAACTCTAACTCTCTCTGTTTAAACTCATTGAGCTTACTATCGTAATGCCTTTTTAAGTCATCGTAACGTTTTTTATAGTCGGGTCGCTTGTAGGGTGTTTTTGTTTCTTTGACTTCTTTTTCTTCTTGAACTTCTGTAGCTTCTACTTCTTCAGTTTCTGCTTGAGGCTCTTCAAAAAATAAGTTGTTTGAATTAACAAAAACTTTTTCTTCTACTTTGTGCCAACTCTTATCCGCATTATACGGGTTAGCTTTTTCTTCTTTAGCCATCTTTTTCTCCTATTCAGGGCTTAACAAATATTACAAGGTAGCTGCTGTACGGGCAGGGCTTGTCTTGCAAAGGTCGCCTTTCGGTTAATCTTTAACTACGCACATGTCCGAATGGTGACATCATAGATTTTTTAATTTCAAGCTGTGATTCATCTTCAGGCTGCATTTGCCTTAGCAATGATTCTTCAGCTGTCATTTGTTGTTGCGGTTGAACGTATTCAACTGTAACTTTTTTATCAGGTTCACCACCTTCTTGCATAGCTTCTCTTTCACCACCAGCATCGTAAGCAGCTTCGGCATCCTTCATCATTTTCATGAGGTTGTCTGCACCAATCTGCTCAACTGCTTTGGCAGTAAAGACAAATTCTCCATCTGATAACCTAGCAGGTATATCATCTGAAGTGCCTGTCCCCGGACCATCAACAGGACCGGCTCCAGTAAACTCGGAAGCTTTTTCAATCACTTTGTCAAACACCATGCTCAACTCAGGATTAGCTTCTAGTTGTTCCATTAACATAGACTCTTCTTCTTCGGACAATGCTTCGTCCACTATAAAGTCTATAAAGTTTTGTTCCATTTCTTCGTCAGGTAGCATTTCCATTTCGCCACCTTCGTTTTGTTGTTCTCTTGGTTCTTGTAAGAAATTTAAAGCTTTCATAAATAAATCTGGATGATTTTTTTGAGCATCAATAGGATTCATAACTACTCCAGTTTTTTCTTCTACCATATATTGTTCTGGTAATGATTTACCTTCTTGAGCTAAAGCTAAAACTTGTGGTAATTCATTTTCTGGTAATTGTCTAAGACCAGCAAGTATTACTCTATAGTTTTGCATTTCAGCATCGTTTTGACCTTCAGCAAAGCCCATTCTGTAATCATCAGAGGCTAATAAACCTCCTTGATAGTTTATTGCTCTTGAAGTCATTGGTAAATCTGATAAAAGTTTACTTCCTTCTTTTGTAGGTACTTTAATATAAACATCTAAGAACCTATCTATATCAGTAATATCACCACCCATTTCATCTAAAAATACATCAAATAGTTTAGCTTGTCTGGCAGTATCGCCTTTAGATATCATTTTAAGTTCATCTAAAGCTAAACTTTGTAAGTAAGCTGCTGGGTCGTCTGCACCTGTTTCTACTTTATCTACAAGAAACTGATAAAGCTCATTTGCTTCTTTAGGCTTAATTGGTCTTGTTTTTTGAAATGCTTCATCTATATCTGGATAGATTTTTTTAGCTTCTTTAAGCTGTGAAGCAAATTTACTACCTGCTTTACTTACTAATTTACCTAACTTATAAGGTTCTCTGTCTTTATTTAATAAACTTTTCTTAGCCATTATTGTTTTCCTCTTTTCTATTCAGGGCTTCCGCCACCTGCTGCTGCAGCTGCTCCAATTGTCCCACTAAACGTATCTTCCCCTGCAACCGGTACATTTCCAATTCCGATGTTGCCACCACCAGTGCCTGTAGGTCCAAGTTCCGTTGGTTGTTCAGGTGCTCCTTGAATGCCTCCCATAGCTCCTTGTTGTTCACCAACAGGTTGAGCTTCTTCGCCAGTTTCTTGTCTAACATTTTGCATACCTATTATTTGTGCCATCATTGCAGCTTCTTCTGGGTCATTGAGTATTTCATCAGGGTCCAAGTCTAAGCTGTAGGCAAGTTCACTAATCAATTTAGAAATCTTAACAAATGGTGCAATGGCTGGACTTTGTGCTGTCTGTAAGAACATTGTCAATCTTTGACTTCTTACTTCTTTCTGCATCAAGCTATTGGTACCTGTTGCTTTAACTTCTAAATCACCTTTAACGTCTAAGTCACCTTCAAAGAATTGCATGTTCCATTGGAAGTATGCTTCTCCTAAAGGCTTCAATAAAAAGTCGTCAAGATTCTTAACAACTGTTTTAATGTTTAGACTTGCTGCTCCTAATAACATTGACATACCGGAAGCAGTTCTAGTCATACTTTGTACTCCTGTTTGACCATGCGAGTAACTTGGTATGCCTGTTTGCTCATCGGCTAACTGTCTAAACCTGTCAAACATCATCATGTTTTCAGGTGCAGTGTTTGGGAACTTTAAACCATAAATGGCTTGTCCCGGCATCCCAGCTTGTCTTCTAAAGATTTTACCGGGATATATTTCCATATTCTGACCAGCTACAAGTGCTGATTCGTCTATGTCAAAAACTAATGAACCAGATAATGCTAAATTATCAATAGCCATTCTTGCATGACCATTCATAATCTGCTGAGAGTCATTCATATTCTCAGCTATTCCAACACCAAAGAAATTATATGGGTTTCTTTCGTATGGGAAAGCATGATAAGGTATTCTGTATGGAGTAAATGGATTGATAACTGCCCTTAGCAATTTATTACCACATATCCATGCATTGATTTGTACCTCATCTAAATCATCAATGTCTTCATCAAGTTCGATACCTACTTCTCTAGCATATTGAGCATCCATGATACCCCAATATTCAACTACTTCAAAAGCATTAGAATATGCTTCTTCAGTATCGTAATCATCTTTTAATTGACTTTCAAAGTCTTTTTCAAGATAATTAGGACCTTCTTGAATTGCTTCACGAATAGCATCTTTATCAAAATAAGGCATATTTCTTAATGCCCTAAGTTGTGAAGTATTCATGCGATGTCTATGAATTATATATTCACATTCATCTATGTTAGTTCCACCGGGGTCTGGATAAAAGTCCCAGCAACTAACAAATTCAATTCTAGGTACTCTAACTTGTATAGGTGAATATTCTCTTTCACCTTCATCATTAACTTGCCAATTATTAAGGGTTTTGTTGTAATTAAAAGGACCCTTAATAATTCCTGTTCCTAATAGTGCTGCTTCAAGCAATGCACTTCTAATTTCAGAAGAACCATTTGATTCTTCAATTTGGTCATGGATTAATTTTTCCATTCTCCTTGCAGCTCTTTGTGCTGGAGATAGTTCTGGTTTCTGTGGGTCTGGTGTTGTACCTTCTCTTAAGACACCAAGCTCTTCAGCTTTGTCTTCCAAAGACTGCTCTGAGTCTTCAAACATTCCATCGCCAAATGTAGCTCCGGGTTTAAGTACCTTACCATCTCCTCGATAACCAATATCAAACGGACCACCTTTTAAATTTCCTATGTTGTCTAATATATCTTCTACAGGTTCTGATGTTTCAATACCCGGTTGAGGATTTTGAAAATCTAAATAAGCATTTGCTTTTTCACCTTCAGGTATTTTAGTTTCGCTAATACCAATAGGAAATTTACCTGTGCCAAATAGTACATCGACTAATTGACCAAAAGCAGCTAATACTTTTGTTTTTGTTATCTTAATAAAGATACGGGACTTTTCGGATTCTCTAAACTTTACTCTTTTGCCGTAAAGCCCTCTGTAGTTTTCGTAGGCTTCTAGCCATCTTCTTTCGTCTGCATCTCTAGATTCTTCAGCAACAGAAAAACGACTTTGAATAAGTCCTACCAAATTGTTTTTTTGGTCTTCAATTAAATTAAGACTTTTTCCTGCTTCACCTTCAACATCTTCGTAGATGTAATCAGCATTTAAAAATGTGTTATTGTCTTCTGCCATTCCTTAATATCCAAATGTTGAATCTGATGGTACATATTGTTTTATATCTCTTAGTCTTTGCAATGTACCATACACTGAAGGTCTACTCATAATCATATAACGCAATGCATCATATGCATGGTCAGAAGCATGAGTATCAACATCCTCGGAATTATTCTTTGATAAAGGAATGCTTTGTAATTCTCTTATCAAGTTTTTACAAGTGCTGAATATTTGTAGTTTAGGTCTACCATTTGGTTGAACCTTTAAATACTCATGTATTTGTATTTTTCCTTGTACTCTGTTTTTGTCTGCTCTTCTAAGCTTGTGACCCATCTTTTGTAAAGCTTCACCTACAGTCGGACCCGATGCTCCTGTTTTAGCCCAAGCTGCTGTATCTAACACACCCGGAACAGAAAAAGGGTCTTCTTTTTCCATATCTGATATTATATAGCCTAATTCCTCTCCTGTCAAGCCTTTTTGATATAATTCCCTATAAATTATCAAAGTTCCATCATTTTGGTCTACTGTACCCCATAAACAACAGGATTCTGAGGCATAACCATAATCGATTCCTTTAAGTCTTTCCCAATGAAAAGGAAACTGAAAGGGGTCAACAACATGAACATTCATATCAAACTCAGCGAATGCTGCACCTTCTGCAACTTCCCAATTACCTTCAAGTAGCTGTTTACGTTGTGTTGGTGGTAAAGATTCCAACATCTTTTCATAAACACCATCTTTTGCTAAGTAAGGGTTATCCGATAGTTTAGCTGGAATAAACTTTCTGGTTAGACCATCAGAGCCTTCAAAAGATTTGTTTGGGTCGGCTGGTTCAATGTAACGTCTTTTCACCCAATGAGCACCAACACCACCGGGGTTAGCTGTACAACGTAAATAGGTTTTTATTTCTGGGTCTGTGGTTCTTAAACGAGATGCCAAATAGTTCCAGCCAAATTCTGTTGGTAGGTGAGTTATTTCATCAAAACCAATCCAAGAATAAGCTTGACCTTGATAACGATATACGTCAGCATCTTTTTCTAAGAAACCAAATTCTATTTTAGCTCCGGAAGGAAAAGTCCAAACCTTTTCAACTTCACGAAACCTAGCTCCGGGAAATGCTTGAGGATATAACTCTCTAGATTTGTCTATAAGTTCTCTGAGCTCTGGCATGGACCTTCTAAGTATTAAAGCCCTGTGAGCTTTTTTATGACAATACCTTAGAGGGTCAATAAGCATAGCAAAACTTTTACCACCACCAGCAGCACCACCATAGAGCACATCTTTTTCATCTGCTGCTAAGAATAATGTCTGTGGTCCCTCGTTGGGATGAAACAAAACCTTAGAGTCTTTAAGAGTATCTTGAACTGAAGGTGCTGCACTTTCTATTTCACTGTTTGTTAAGATATTGTTGTTGCTTTCACCTTGTAACGTATCAAGTACTTTATTTTCTCTTTTTAATTTTGTTTCTTTATATAATACTTTCTTTTTAAGTTTGTCAAGTTCTTTTTTTTCTTGATTTAATTTTTGTTTTCTGCGTTGTGCTTTAGAAAAATTATAATTACTTTTTACTCCTTGTGGTCTCCCTGTTTTTCTTTTAGGCTCACCTTTAGCATTAAGAATAAAGTTGCCTTCGGCATCTTTTTCATATTCATTTGGTAGTAATTCCCATAAGTCTTTTTTGAGCATTTTAGCTAATGCAGTGTGACTTATTTTTCTACCAGATTCTAAAGAGACTGCTTCGGCTGCTTCTCGAAGTGAAGCTTCTTGTTGAATAACAGCCTTAAGATATTTTTGTAAGATTTCTAATTGTTCGGGTATGGGCTGTAGATAACCTTTGATTTCTGATTGTTGATAACCAAATGGAATGGTTCTAGACTTTTTCTTAATGTAGCCTTCAGGCAGCATACTCATTTTTTTCTATACTTTCTGACTTTAGTAGCTACCTTTTTAGGCTGTTTAGAAAACTGTTTACCCTTCTTGGTATCTTCTCTTTTCTTTCTTGTGGTCGCAGCATATTCTTTAGCACTCAAAGCTTTTATAGCTTTTTCTGGTAAATAACGTTCTCCTGTTTTAGATGACTTTTTACCAGACTTAGTTCGCCATTTTTGTTTGGTCCAGCTATCAAGACTTCTTTGTGACTTTGCTTTTGGCATTTCTTTTCCTAGGTTTTCTTTTTGGCTTTGAATCGTTTCGCAACCATTCTTTCATAAATCTAAATGCTTCTTCTACTCCGTACAACATTACTTTTTGTAACCTCCGCCTTTGGCTTTGTACTCTTTTGCTAAAAGCTGGGCTTTCCGAGCCGACCACTGACCGGGTTTACCACCTTTAGAACCGGACTTAATCTTTTCGAAAAGCCTCTTACGCATACTCGGCTTGGTATAATTACCCGCTTCGTTGACACGTGATTTAGGCTTTCTTTTTGTTGTTGTGCTTTTTCTTGGCATGTTTAAATATCCTATCGAAGTTATCTCGATACTCTTGTGTATAAACACCGGGACGGGCTTTAGAGCCTTTCCCTGCTATTGTGCCTGATTTAAATTTTACAGGCTTGTCTGGGCTTCCAATTTGAGGCATATTACTTTTTAAAGTTTAATGCAATAATATTAACTATTTTTAATAGTTTGTCTAGCCACTCATCATCCTTTGGAGATGGTGTAGCTGCTGCAACAATAGAAGCAACAGAAATAACTATACTAATACTAATAAATAAATTATATAACCAATCTAAAATAAACATAATTTTAATTCCTTTTTAATAATAACAATAATTTATATTCTTTTTCTCTTTTTTTCAAGAGTTTTTTTTCTAAAACTTTTTTCAAAGTTAGTTGTGTTGTAATAGACATAACGCACCTCCTTAATAGATATGCGTTCCTTCGACTACAACAAAGTCTACTTCCGAGCCTATTTAAGGCTTGAACGTATTACAAAAGTTTAACCTTTCGTATTCTCTTTGTCTTAAACCATTTATTTCTTTTTCGTATAGTTTAAGTTCAGTTTCTAACACAAAAACTTGTCTTTCTAATTCTACTGTTTTTGTTTCTAGTTCTCTAATGTCAGGAAAGATATAATTGTTTTGATTACCTCTAATGTTTCTGGCTTCTCTAGCATTATTATCTATCCTTTCGTTAATATGAGCATAAGCATAAACAGCAACAGCAATGCTAACAATTATTTGCACTAAATAACTTAGTGAAATGTTCAAAGATGTTTTATCATCAACCTTGGCTACCATTTCACTTTATCAGCCCAATATGCTGCTGACATTTTCCCTTTAGCAATGTTTTTAGCATGTCTAGCCTTAAAGCTTTTTCTTTTAGCCTTCATACGAGCTGATTCACCCGGCTTGGGCTTACCAGCTGTTTTAGCTCCCTTTTCACCAAAACGAATAAGTTTAATCTTTTCACCTTCTTTAGCCACTACAACGTGAGACTTCTTAGGATGGTTTGGTGTTCTTTTAGGCTTGTTGTAACCTTTAACACCTGCTCGTTCTAACCTAGAATCTTTCTTTTTAGTCATTTTCTGTTTTTCCTTCTATGATTATTGTTTCTTTTTCAGGTAAAATAAATATACCTCCGTTGACATTGTGGTCTACTGAAACCTTATCGGTCTTTGTAACCCCTACTCTGTCTAGCAATGTTTGAGCTGCTTGAAGCTTAGTATTGCTGTTGGGTATTGGCTTATCACTTGTCATAAGCTCAACAAGCTTAAATGCGGCTTTTGGAGCTTCTTTAGCTAATATGTTCTGGGCTAAATCGACTATTTCGTCTTTTAAGCTTTTAACGACTTGATAGGGATTACCAGCATAACCAGCTAAATCTGCTGCTTTATTAATATCACCTTGTGTTTCTATTAAGCTATTTAAGAATAATTCTTGTTTTTCAGTAAGCTTTCTATCGTTTTTTATTAAGCTATTCATAGTAAGTATTATATAGCTATATTTAGACTTTGTCAAGAGATAAAAGAAAGTTCTTGACAAAACTCAATTTCAACTGTATAATAGCTATATAGGCTGCCGGGGTTAAATATATACATATACCCCACCTATATTTCTTTATAGAGCTTAATAAGCCCGACCTAACCTATCAAACCCTGTAAATCTTAGCGACCACCACCTGTGAAGTTGACAAGCTTTTTTAGCTCAAAATGTATAAGCATTAGTATATATACTACAGGGGTGGGGGGGTGCTCCTGCGTAGGGTGCGTAGAACTCCAAAGACTTTACAAGTCTTGCAAGTTCCATAGGAGTATGCATAGAAACTACGAAGACTTGAAAAGTCTAGGTAGATTTCTGATGCCTGTGCGAAGCTCTGTAGAGTTTACGAAGTAAAAATAGACTGTGAAGAGCTGTTGAGATAATCTAAAAGCTCTAAAGAGCTTAATAGATTTCATAGGCTTTATAAGGCTTTACAAGCTTTTTAAGCTTGAGAGGAAGGGAACAGAACCCCATAGAGATTAGAAGGTCTTACAAGCCTTATAAGGCTCTGTAAACTATGGGAATCTAGATAGGCTTTGGGACGTTTAAGGCAAAAAAAAACTCCCCGAAGGGAGCTTTCTAAAGTGAGATAAGCCCGAACTTACCTACGAAGCCGAAGGCTCTGTATGAGTTCTATGTGGGCTTGTGAAGGCTTAACAACTCTTCGAACTCCTTTGGAGTTAAAAACATATCTGATTTCGTCAACAAAAACATTTATGTTTTCTTCCTCGTAGTTCTCGTCACGCACTACAAGCACGTCACGCACTAGGTTATCTTTCTCAAATCTATTGTCTAAAACAATAGCTTGTCTAAGATGACGAGAGCAACAAGGTGCTAAAAGCACCCTGTCACCTTTGTAGATTTGCTCTGAAGTAACCATAGTTACTTAGAGCCCTCGATAGCACTTTCTAGCTTATAGGCTAGAATGTCATTCGCTACCTCTACAGGAAAACTCGAAGAGTTTCGAATCGAAGTCACTTGACCTTGTGTCAAATAACCTTTCTTCAAGTTCAACTTGGACATAAAATGTCCATTCAAGTTGCCATAGTTGATACCATCTGGCTTGTCCTCAACTCTGTTGAGATGACTTACAACGCCCTTTACTTGTAGCCATGTGGCACGTTTATTGGCATTCTTAGCCCATCTATCTTCGATAGAAAGGTTTGCGTTATCGTTTTTTGTTGCTTTCGCAACAGTCTTTGCGTTTTTCATGTGAAAAAACTCCTTGAGCCAAAGGCTCGATAGTTAAGCTCCGAAGCTACCCAGCAACGAAGCCATTACATAGTAATTCGAATAAATTTCGATTGTCAAGCTCGTCAAGTTCATGTTTTATAAATTCTTCCTACGCATAATGCCCACGAGAACAGGTAAAACCATGCGTACAAGCTTTCATGAATTTCATTCATGGCTCAAAACTACTGTTCAAACATACAGTATCAAAATTCACAAAAACACCTCAAACAGGCTTTTCAAATCCCTATATGTTAGCCATATAGATTTTTTTTCAGCACCCCACAATACACACGCATAGATATCTACGCACACACACGTGCACACATGCGTAGAGGAGATATTTCAAACTTTTTCACACAGGAAGGAGTATGCTCAAAAGACATCTACGACACGATAAACACTCTATGTGCATCTCCTAGCTTGACAATGAGCAACAGTTGTGGACAATGGTGTTGCTGACATGGTGTCGGCTAAGGAGTTTTAAAACATGTTTGATGGTTTGATATTCGGAATCGTAGACAACGGAGTGTTAGCTCTGTGTTCCCTTTGGGGAATTGACATAGACCAGAAACTATCTGGTAAAGGTATCAATGGTGCTTTGTATGGAGCATTGTTGGGGAATGCATTAAGTGATTTTATTGGTGGTATTATGGACTTCACATGGCTTGTAAGTCTAAACATAGCTATTGGTTGCTTGATTGTTATTCCTGTTGTAAATATTTATTTGAGATTTAGAAGAGAAAATTAATGAAAATACTTGACAGAACTTCAAAGACTTTGCAGAAATATTTATTATCTCCGAAGTCTGGTGATAATTACAGATGTTTCTTTTGGACACGAGAAGGCTTTAGATATGTTACCATCAAGGTTGGTAGAAAATGGGTTTCTATGAGTTGGACAGGAGCAAGACGTAGACTTTCATTGGCTATGTTCAAGAATCATGCATGGCTTCAATGGCGATACAATGCTCGGAATGACGCATCTTTAAAGGCTTTCGAGCAAACAGGTAGATATAAAAGACCTAACGTATGGTATAGAGATTATGGCTTCAAGACTAATCCAGACCACGAATCAGTAGATAAACTTGCTTGGAAATGTTAATGCGTGATAGAAATTCTATGCGTGTCTCTTGGGTTGACAACGAGCAACGAATGTGGACAATGGGTAGCAGTTCAGCAATGAAGCCGAACAACAACGGAGAAATTATGGCAACAAAGAAACCAAAGCCAATCATGTTCAGAGACGGAGAAATTGTTAAGCTTCGACCTCAAACATACTACGACAGTAATGTTGTAAAACAAGAAGAAAAACTACTAAAGCTTGGTCAAACATTCTTAACAAGAGAACAAGCAATACAAAAACTAAAAAGCCTTAGAGCTAGACGAGTTGAAAGTTATTCATTCAAGAATGACAGATATGATATCTACAGAGTTAAAGGGCAATTAGTAGGATTAAGAAACATTGCTAGACAGAAGTTCGACAATCGTTATGCTGTGTCTAGACATGTTCAAACAATGTATAGATTGGAAGTATTAAAATAAAAAGATTATTAAGTTTGTGGCTAGGACAGGCTTGGAGAGCATTTTTCTATATTGTATATTTCTCCCTTAAAGTTCTAGTCACAATTTAACATAAGTGTAAGATGAGCTTACTGTAAAATCCAGAAGTCTGAACTGTTTACAGGGTGACGAAGTAGGTCGTAAGATGAAGTTTAGGATAAGTGCTAGAACCCATCGCCTATAACACTATTGTTTGTCTCTTGCTAGTTTAGACAATCAAAATAGAATTAGCATTAACTTTTTAATAGGAGTATATTATGAAGAAAAACTTCAGAAAACCTTATGAGCCTGTATTTGAAGGCTCAAGTAGTGATGTATTGTATCGTGGTATTAATGATAAAACCACACATGCTTTAATCGCTAAGTATCTTGTAGATAAAAGTGCAAATGTTATCTACGATAAACCTGCTGAAAAGATTGCCGAAGCAATAGAGCTTTTATGGTCTGCTTTGACACCTTTAGATTCTTGGAGAATCAAACATGTCTACGAAAACTTTCCAGAAATATTTGTTCTGGCTCAAAAGTATCGAGAAGTTTATGGTTCACCAAATAGATGTTTGGTAGCTGAATTAGCAAATACTTATAAATGGGAGGAAGATAATGAATAAACCTACACGTTTTGAACAATTCAAACACGACTTGAATAAAGTTTTAGAAAAGCATTACCCAAACACAGATTGGGAGTGGGAAGACTATGATAAAGATTGGTCTGATGTTGATAACAACTCTAAAGATAAACATTGGCGATTGGTAAGATTATTTTTAAATGTTGAACACGAAGACACTAACAAAGTAATCTTCACCAAAAAAGAACTATGGGCTAATCAAGTTCCTTTGTTTGACTTTGAATACAACGAAGACCAACTACTTAAAAAAGCTTTAAAAGTTGGTTTTGTAACAAAGATTGGTGAAGACCAATACGAAATGAATGAAGACTATCTGGGAGGTGACTAATGAGTAAGCGATATGTTGTATGGGTTGGTGGTTGTGATGATTACTATACTGAATACGAAAAAGCCAAAGAACATTATGATGAATGGATTGAGCAAGGTTACGATGATGTACATTTAATGGAGGTGTCTGATGAGAGTTAAACAATTATTAGATTACTTAAAAGACTGTAACCCTAAAGCCTCTGTTGAGCTTCTAACTCAGAATGAAGATGGCGAGGAGGTCTGGCATGAAGTGCAAGATGTCTGGGCAGATACTTTAGATGAAAATGTTTATCTAGAATTTGGTATTAAGGAGGTAACTAATGACTAGTATATATCCAGAGGATTCTTGGGGAACATTCTACGCTGAATCAGAATACAAAGATGTCAAAGGCATACACCAAGATAAAAAAATAGATATTAATTTATGGACTGATACACAAACAGGGGATAAGTTTTTATCTCTTTATCCTGTTGATGAGAGTGGTCAAATAGATTGCACTAAGTCTTTAGGTTTTTATAAATTACAGGAGATAACTAATGGATAGAGATAAAGAATTTATAAGACTACTAGACGAAATGTCAAAGACTAACAAACCTTTAAGCGATTGGTTTAGAGGTGTTAAAGAAACTTTGGAGAAAGAAGAAGATTATGAAGACAAAGATTAAACTTTCTAAGCCTAGCAAAATGCCTTGTTACTCATGGTCATTACAAGCTATTGATACTTGTCCTGCTTCCAAAGGAGCAGATGGTAAGCTTGTTGATGCTTGTAAGGGTTGTTATGCTACTGATGGTAATTACAATTTCAAGAATGTAAAACAATCAAGAGACTTCAACAAAGAAGATTGGCAAAGAGCAGAGTGGGTATCCGATATGGTCGCCTTTCTTGATACTCAACGATACTTTCGTTGGTTTGATAGTGGCGACATTTATCATGTGAAACTCCTATTAAAAATACATGAAGTGTGCGAAAGGACACCTCATTGTAAGCATTGGATACCTACTCGCATGTTTAAGTTTGAAAAGTTTCAAGAGCCTTTGAATAGGCTTAACAGTCTACCTAATGTCAATATCAGATTCAGTTCTGATAGTGTCTTAGGAGAATTTACAGAGGGTGTGCATGGCTCAACTATCCTACCAGATAGAAGAGATGTGCATGGAGTCACTCGCTGTAATGCTTATCGGACTGATTATTGGGGTAATACTATCTCAGATGATGAGTTCGATAAGCTTTCTACTACGAAAGACTATGGGTTTTGTGGCTCATGTCGGGCATGTTGGGATAAAGATGTGCCTGTGATAGGTTATGTAGCTCATGGTAGAAAAATGATAAAGGTCATCAAAGATTTAATTGATGTCGTTCAACTTGTATAAAAGGAGGTATTATGAAAAAACGTAGAGCTACTATCGTTCAAACTAATAATGGTTTTAGAGTAGACCTTTATAAACGCATGGAGTTTGTTAGAAGTGTAGAATGTTATGACCATTCAGAAAGCTATGCCGAAAGGGTAGCAGAGAATTGGGTACTAGGAGTATTGTAATATGACTAAATATCAACTTGTAAAATTTAAATACGATAGCTCTTTGACAGAGCTTGAAAACTTTGATGAATGGTTTCGTTGTGCTAACGAAGAAAGGTTTAATCATGATGAAAAGCCTTTAAATCGTTCTGAAGCACAGAAACAATATGAAACCATGATGGGCTTTAAACTACCTTTTGAGGAGGGATTTGATGATTGATGAAAAAACAATCAACGAAAATATTCGTGAGCAGATTCTATGGGTTATAACAGACCTATGGACTATACCAGACAGAGAAGATTTGCTGTCTGATTGTATCGCATATGTCGAAGATATTATTTTATCTTTGGATAAACCAATAACTGATATTGATATCACACGAAGCACATGTTTGTTTTTACAACAACATTGCAGAGATGCTGTATCTTCTAGAGATTTAGAAGAAATGGAGAAATATCAAAACAGACACTAAGGAATTATTATGACAAAGAAAACTACAAAGTGGCTTAAATATATACCTAGAATTACCAAGTCTAATGTTTCTCATAGGAAACAATCTTATTGGGTAGACAAGTATGACTTTCAGCCATCATTCGAATTAGCAACTAATCCAGAGTTAATTGCTTATGTTAATTCTACTTTTTTAGGTTTGTTAGATGATAAAGAAAATTTATGTGAAACAAAATGTAAAAAATTAGGTTTTAAATATGATGAAAACATTGTTGATTCTTTTGAGTTTTATATGACTAATCAAAAGGATTTAGAATGTAGATATTTTATGGAGGTTTAAATGACTAAAGCAGAAATAATAACTAGACTGAATGCTATTAAAGAAGGTTCTGTACAAGATTTACAAGAAGGCTTTGTATCTTTTCAAAAGTATTGTATAGAAAATGAAATTGAAAAAGAAGATGATGATATTGATTGGTCTTATGTAGCTCGATTAGCTATTGACCTTGATAGATTTTTTAATCTTAAACAAGATATAAAAGATTTAATCAATAGAATAAACTAAAGGTTTTGGCTCAGCAAACAAGGAGATTTATTCTCAAATAATTTCGAGCCATTGATAGGTTTCAATGGGGGTAATGGGGTAGCCTTAAATATCCTGCGTTGAGCCAAATTTATTGGAGGTATTATGAAAAATTTATTACGCAAATGGCTTGGTATTACTGAGCTTACTCAATCGATGCTTAGTTTCAAAGTCGATGCTGACAAATCTAGTGACGAGTTGAAAGACGACATCATGAATGACTTGGAGTATGAGATAGAACGCAAGGTCGAGAACGAAGTCGAGGACCATATCTCAAACTACTCAGATAAGTTTGATGATATTGATAGTCTAAGGTATGACCTTGATGAACTCAAAGATACTTTTGAAAATGAAGACTTAAGTGGTGGCATTGATGAAGCTTATAGTCGTATCGAAGGTTTGACCAATCGTATTGAAGCTTTGGAAGAGAGTGTCTCTAGTCTATCCGTACTTGATAGGCTTGAGGCTTTGGAGGCTAAACTAAAATAAGGAGTAAGTATGAGCATATTGAATAAAACAGAACTAATGAACTTTGTTAGAAACCAAATACATAATGATTTGTATATGGAACTTTCAGAGGACTGGGAAAACGAAGAACCTGAATATTTTAATCCTAATTGGGTAAAGAATATCAGCGAAGCAGAAGATATAACAGAACTAAAATATGCTTTGATTAATATAGTCAAAGGTCTTAGTAAATATTTGGAGGAAAAAAATGGAATTAACTAAGAACGAATATGCGATTGCACAAGCTTTGTATAGCAATGTAGATATTGATAGTGTGTTATTATCTTTTAGATATGAAAAAAATAAAGAAGCTTATGAATACGAAATGCAAGTATCTCAAAGGCTAGTAAGAGTAAAAGAAATACACCCTACTCATATCATAGCTCAAGACTATGGTACAGGCGAATTAAAAAGATATAATTTAAATAAAATTACAGAAGATTCTTGCAAGGTCTTAACGGAGGCAGTATGAAAATGATGAGACAAAACCACCCCGAAGCACCTGTTGAGGTCGCTGTAAGTTTTGACAGGTCTCAACAAGAAACTTTTCATACTTTATATGAATCAGAGTTTCTTCCTTGGAACGAAGAAGTTACATGGAATGTTAGAGAATTGTATGACGGAAGTAAGCTTTACATTTTTGATGTCGAGGTTTATGAATTACTAAACGATATTATTGAGAAAGTATTATGAATATATTTTATTTTTACGATTGCCCAAAAGCTTGTGCCCAAGCACAGCCAGATAAAATGCTAGTGAAGATGCCACTAGAAACTGCACAAATGTTATGCACAGCTCACCGAGTTTTAGATGGTGATGAGTATGCAGATGCCAATGGTCTCTACAAAGAAGCATACAAGAATCATCCATGCACTATATGGGCTAGAAAGACATCCGGGAACTACGCATGGCTTTACGAACACTTTGATGCTTTGTGTTGGGAATATACTCATAGGTATGGTAAGACACACATGTCTGGAGCAAAACTAATGGATGCTTTGAGCAAAGTTCCAGACAATATTGAGCAAGGTGAAATGACACCTATAGCTCTAGCTATGCCCGACCAATACAAAGAACCAGACGACCCTATACTTTCGTATAGACAATACTGCATTGCTGAAAAGCATTATGCACAATGGAACAAAAGTAGACCAAGACCTACTTGGTGGATTGCACCTAATTCTTGGACTGCTTAATTAGTCATCAATGAAGATGAAAATGCTTGACAAAATAAATTTTATCGTTTATTTTAGGAGCATAAAATTTAACCATAAGGAGTTAATTTATGGCAATATTAGAAGGTAAAGCTTATTGGGCAAGTGTAACAACTCCCAATACGACTTATGAACCTGTTTATACTGTAGACTTAGTAGTCGATGCAGATACTGCAAATGACTTTGAGTCTAGAGGTTTTCGTGTAAAAGACCTTTCATTGAAAAATGAAGATGGTTCTCAAGAATCAATAGGTAAAGCTATTGTTATTAAAAGGAAAGTTAATGGTGCTAGTAATACTGTTAGACCAGCTCCAAAACTTTTTGATAAGAATAAGAATCCTATTGATACCATTGTTGGCAATGGCTCAACAGTCAAAGTTCAATACAATGAATGGGAGACTGAAAACAAGTATGGTAAGTTCAAGGGTTTGGACTTTCAAGCCATGCAAGTTATCGACCTTGTATCTGTTAAATCAGGAGACGGGGACGAGCTAGACCCATTTGGTGATGGTGAGGAGTTTTAATTATGATTATTAATTTCGATGGTAACTCATATGAAACTGAAAAGCTTACTGACCCAAAAGCTAGACAACAAGTTCAAGCTTATGTAAGTCAAATAGCTTTCAACAATCAAATGCAGATTAGTTTGCAAAAGTCTAACGATAAACTTCAAGAGGAGTTAAGACCTTTGTTAGCTGAAGAAGCTTTGATTGAAGAGGAATCAGAAAGTTCTGAAGAAGATAGTAATGAATCTGACAAAGACTAAAACTGATTACTAAATTTTCCTTTTATACTAGCCCTCTTCGGAGGGCTTTTTAATTAAGAATATTATGACAACTAATTTTGTAAAACATCATCTTCCATGTTCCTCATGTGGGAGTAGTGATGCATTATCAATTAATGAGGATGGTTCAGCTAAGTGTTTTAGTTGCCAAGGTTTCTTCCCTAAATATGAAAAAGGTGATAAGGTAAATACGAGTATGCAAAAATTTAAACAACCAGAACGAGCACTTAACCTTGAAGGTGGTAAGTTTGCTCGGTTAAGTGACAGAGGAATTTCACAGGAGACTGCCCAGACTTATGGTGTAAGGATTATGTATAATGCTGATGGCACGATAGCTCAACACCTATATCCTTTCTACATCAACAATGAATTATCAGCAATCAAAACAAGATACATAAAAGACAAACGTTTTACTTTTGAAGGCACGATTCAAGATACCGGTTTATTCGGACAGAATCTTTTTAAAGAGGGTGGTAAATATCTTACCATCACTGAAGGAGAGTGTGATGCAATGGCTGCCTATGAGCTTCTCGGTAGTAAGTGGGCAGTCGTATCCATTAAAAGAGGAGCTGGTTCGGCAGTAAAAGATATCAAAGAAAACATTGAGTATGTTGAAAGCTTTGACAATGTTATTCTTTGTTTTGACAAAGACAAACAAGGTATCGAAGCAGCGAAGAAAGTTGCTTCCATTATTAAACCTCGTAAGTGTAAGATAATCAATTTACCTAATGGTTATAAAGATGCCAACGATATGCTTCTTAAAAACAAACACCAAGAATTTGTTAGAGCTTGGTGGGATGCTCAAGTCTATACCCCAAGTGGTATCATTAGAGTTTCAGAAAAGAAGAAAGAGTTTTTCAATAGACCAAAGAAAGAAAGTGTTCCTTATCCTTTCGAAGGTCTTAACAAAAAACTTATCGGTATGCGACAAGGCGAGTTAGTTACTATCACAGGTGGCACAGGTCTTGGTAAGTCAAGTGTCACTAGAGAAATAGAACATTGGCTCGTCAATAAAACAGATGACAACGTGGGTATCATTGCCCTTGAAGAAGACTGGAGAAGAACAGTCGATGGTATTCTAAGTATTGAAGCGAATGCTAGGCTTTACATAGACCATATCCGGGAAGAGTTATCATCTGAAACTTTGGATGTTATGTATGAAAAAATCTTTGGTAAAGATAAAGTATTTATTCATGCTCACTTCGGGACTAACGATATTGAAGATATCTTTTCTAAGCTTCGTTATCTTATTGTCGGCTGTGATTGTAAGTGGGTGGTCGTAGACCATTTACATATGCTAGTGACAGCTCTGTCTGAGAATGATGAACGTAGAGGTATTGATAACATCATGACTAGACTTAGAAGTATGGTCGAGGAAACAGGAGCAGGTATTATTCTGGTCTCACACCTCAGACGTGTGGATGGTAACAAAGGACATGAGAATGGTATCCAAGTTAATTTAAGTCATCTAAGAGGCTCTAACAGCATTGCACAATTATCTGACTGTGTGATAGCCCTTGAAAGAAATCAACAGGCTGACGATGAAAGAGAGTCTAGAACGACACGTTTAAGAGTGTTAAAGTCTAGATACACTGGTGATGTTGGATTAGCTTCTTCCTTGCTTTATGATAAAGATTCAGGTAGACTAACAGAGTTTGATGAAGCTGACTTCAGTGGTATTGATGATGAGTTTGAACCAGACATACCTTTTTAGATTATGAAAAGTTTAGTATTTGATATCGAAACAGATGACCTAAATGCTACAAAAGTCTGGTGCATTGTGGCTATAGATGAAAATAATAAAGTCTATAGCTTTCATGGCGATACCATTGAAGATGGTTTAATTCTTCTCAATGAAGCAGAGATGCTCATTGGACATAATATTCTTGGTTTTGATATCCCTATCTTAGAAAAACTATACGATTGGACACCGAATGCCTCCATAAAAATAATTGATACTTTGGTGTTGAGTAGGCTTTTTAATCCTACACGAGAAGGTGGGCATAGTTTGGAGAGATGGGGTATCAAACTTGGAATGCACAAGTTAGATTTTTCTGATTTCACAGAGTTCTCTGATGATATGTTGAAGTATTGTATCGCTGATACCAAGCTCAACAAGATTTTATTTCAAGCACTACGTAAAGAAGCTATGGGATTCTCTAAAGAAAGTATTAATCTGGAACATGACATTACAAGAATTTTAACCAAACAAACTAAAGATGGTTTTGCATTTGATTTTAAATCAGCTACATTTCTTATCAGTAAATTCAATAAACTTCTAAAAGAAACAGAAGATAAAGTTCACGAAACATTTAAACCAAAATGGGTAGACGATAAAGTTGTTTCACCTTACACGAAAAAAGATGGGACTTTATCTCGTAGAGGATTGACAGATGAGGAATATAACTCTATAATAGAAGGTTTGCGTCCTAATAAACCTTTCATGCGTAAAACTCTACAGGAGTTTAACTTAGGTTCAAGAAAGCAGATAGGAGAATATCTTACAGATTTTGGCTGGAAGCCTAGAAAGTTTACTCCAACAGGACAACCTATTGTAGATGAAGCTACTCTAAAAGAAGTAGAGCATATACCAGAAGCAAAACTTATTGCTGATTTCTTACTATATCAAAAGAGATTAGCACAGGTCCAATCTTGGCTCGATGCGTTGGCAGATGATGAACGTATTCATGGTTCTGTTATTTCTACAGGGACAATTACGGGTAGAATGTCCCATAGAAATCCTAACGTTGCTCAAGTGCCTAGTGTAAAGAGCAAGTTTGGTGAGGAATGTCGAGCCTGTTGGACTGTTCCAGAAGGCTACAAGCTTGTTGGTGTTGATGCTTCAGGCTTAGAGCTAAGAATGTTAGCTCATTATATGGATGACGAGGAGTATATAAATGAAATTATCGATGGAGATATTCACACAACTAACCAACAAATTGTTGGACTTAAATCAAGAGATAAGGCTAAAACATTCATCTATGCACTTATCTACGGAGCAGGAGACGAAAAAATTGGTAAAATTGTTGACGGAAATAAAGCCGATGGCAGAGAACTTAAACAACGTTTTCTTGCTGGTCAACCTGCATTTAAATCTCTTAGAGAACGAGTGCAAAGAGCAGCTCAAAAAGGATTCCTCAAAGGACTAGATGGTCGTAAGATTATACTGAGACATCAACATGCTGCTTTAAATACTTTACTACAAGGTGGAGGAGCAATCGTTATGAAGAAAGGTTTATGCATACTTGACGAAAGATTAAGATTAGCTAACATAGATTATAAGTTTGTTGCCAACATCCATGATGAATGGCAGATTGAAGTAAGAGAATGTCAAGCAATGAGAGTAGGCGAGTTAGCAGTTGAATCTATTCGAGATGCTGGTAAGTATTTTAACATGCGTTGTCCTTTGGATGGCGAATATAAAATAGGGAGTAACTGGAGTGAAACCCATTAATATACCTAAAGATTATATATCTCGAAAAACTTCGACCATTGATTTTGGTTATGAAGAAAGTGAGATTGATGGGTATTTAAAACCAATACCAGAACAGTTAAAGCTTCTTTATACTGCTGAACAAAAAATAAAACAAGGTAAATCTACAAGAGTTGTTGCTCGTTGGTTATCAAAAAAGAGCAATAGATATATAAGTCACGTTGGTCTTTGGAAACATGTAACGAATAAAACATCACATGAATTTACCAAAGTTTGTAACCAACAAAAAGAAGGCTATATTTATATCTTAACCAACCCGGCATGGCAAGATTGGGTTAAAGTTGGCATGGCTGTGGACCCTGAAGATAGATGTTCTACTTTTCAAATAGGTTCACCATTTAGGGATTATGATATATTTTTTACTAAGTTTTTTAAGGATAGACAAAAAGCAGAAAGCAATCTACACAAATTGTTAAAAAAAGAAGCAGAGAAATTTAATGGCGAATGGTTTAAAATTTGCAAAACTAAAACACAGAGGTTAATAGAAAATTATGAAACCAAATAAAGAAGATAGAAAAAAGTTTGACCTAGACTTAGAATATGGTCAAGTGCGAGAAGATAAGATAGCAGACATGCTTCAAGATAAAAAGATTGAAGTTAAATCTGAACGTGATATTTGGCAGAGCACAGGAAACATTGCAATCGAATATGAATGCTATGGAAAGCCTTCAGGAATTAAAGCCACAGAATCTGATTATTGGTTTCATAATCTTTGTATTGGTGATAATATATTCTGCAGTTTAGTTTTTGATACAAAAGTATTGAAAAAGCTAGTAGATAAACTCGATACTTTTAGAACAGTATCCGGTGGAGATAATAACGCAAGTAAAATGTATCTTGTAAATTTACCTAAGTTGTTTTCATCAGATGTAATAAAAGCATTTAAGGAATTAGAAAATGAAAAAGAAAACAGTTGAAACACTTGTAGATGATATCTATAAAGTTATTGGTTCTTTAGCCGATAATAAACCTATAGAAATATCTGAACAAGACTACGAAGACTTTGGTAAGGCTATGTCGGATGCATTAAGACATTGGGCAACTCCTTCATCAGAAGCTAAACCAACAATTAGAATGTCTAACGTTGGTAAGCCATTGAGAAGATTATGGTATGATTTAAATTTAGAAAAGAAAGAAGAACAAAAACTATCTTCACCTATCTTTATTAAGTTTTTATATGGTCATTTACTTGAGGTTCTTCTTTTATTCTTTGTTAAACTTTCTGGACACAAAATAGAAAATGAACAAAAAGAAATAAGTATTTCAGGTATCAAAGGACATATGGACTGTATGATTGATGGTGAAGTTATAGATATTAAATCGGCTTCTGGTTATGCTTTCAAGAAATTTAAAGAAGGCACACTCGGAGAGGAGGATGCGTTTGGTTATCTATCGCAGTTAGCTGGATACGAACATGCAGAACAAACCAATAAAGGTGGTTTTCTTGTTATGAATAAAGAGACAGGAGAACTGACAACTTTTATTCCTGATGATTTAGATAAACCAAACATTACAACAAAGATTAAAACTGTTAAATCAGCTATTGCTAAAAAGACACCACCTCAAAGGTGTTACAATCCTATACCAGATGGAGCTGCCGGGAACATGAAGCTTCCTAGAGATTGTGTTTGGTGCCCATATAAGTTTGAGTGTCATAAAGATGCTAACGATGGACAAGGATTAAGAGTGTTTGAATATGCTAAAGGTAATGCATACTTGACACACATAGAAAAAGTACCTAATGTTAGGGAGATAACATAATGAATGGTAGAAAATCAAAAAAAGTAAGACATAAAGCAAAGCTTTTGTTTATTGAATGGATTGGTTCTTTTTTAAAAGAAGAAGATAAAAAACAAATTAATTTACAAAACTTTACAGAGCTTTTGCCTGACGAAACCCATGTATATGCCAATAGAAGATTAATGCATTCAGCATTTTCTTTTAGATGGTTCATCAAGTATGTTAAAATCTTAAGCAAAAATAAGGCTATAGATGATATCAAACTTACAGATGTGATGGAGTATGCGAGGGTATCGTAAGCCTAGAAAGATAAGACCTGTTGAAAAAGATATACCTAGTGGATACGATTCCAAATGGGAATATAATTTACATCAGACTGTCTTAAAAGAATGGGAACATCATGGCGACAAAGTCAATTACATAGTTGAACATAACTATGAGCCAGACTTTATCAAAGTCATAAATGGTATTGAATATCTTTTAGAAGCCAAAGGTCGCTTCTGGGACTACAACGAATACAACAAGTATGTTTGGATTCGTAAGTCTTTAAAAGATAATCAAGAATTGATATTTTTGTTTTCTAATCCTTATGCTCCAATGCCTCAAGCAAAGAGACGTAAAGATGGAACAAAAAGAACACATGCTGAGTGGGCAGAGAAAAATAATTTTAAATGGTATACGGAGGAAACATTACCCGATGAATGGAAAATATAAATTTAACGAAGATAAAATAATAAAACAAATAAAAGAATATGTTGATGGCACTTACAATCAGCACTATGCTAATGGTAAGTATCAAGCAACAGATATGATAATTGATGCCGGACACGGAGAAAGTTTTGCTATCGGGAATATCATGAAATATGCTATGAGATGTGGTAAAAAAGATGAAAAGAAAAAAGAGCTTATGAAAATAGTGCATTACGCAATCATAGCTCTATACATAGAGGAAAATAATGGAAGATAAAATAGGTTTAAAACAATATTTGGGTATAAATATTGATTATAATAAAGAAAAAGAGTTGGATAAATTTACTTTAGACACTCTTTATGACAGATATTTATTTGAAGAAGGAGGTGAAACACATGCTCAAGAAGCTTTTGCAAGAGCTGCAGTATATGGTGCAACGTATAAATCTGTTACGGACTTTGATTTGGCTCAGAGACTTTATGAGTACAGTTCTGATAGGTGGTTCATGTTTAGCACTCCTATCCTTTCTAATGGTGGAACCAGCAGAAACGGGCATAAGGCAAGGGGTCTTCCTATTAGCTGTTTCCTCAATTATGTTCCTGACTCTAGGGATGGTTTGTCTTCTCATTACGATGAAAATATATGGTTGGCTAGTTCAGGTGGAGGGATTGGTGGATATTGGGGAGATGTTAGGAGTAATGGTATTTCTACTTCTAACAATAGTCGTTCTACTGGTTCAATTCCTTTCATAAAAGTTGTTGATTCTCAAATGTTAGCCTTTAATCAAGGCACAACAAGAAGAGGTTCTTACGCAGCCTACATGAATATAAGTCATCCAGAAATAGAAGAGTTTATAAACTTTAGAAAAGAATCAGGTGGCGACATTCATCGTAAATGTTTAAACCTACACAATGGTATCAACATAACCAATGCATTCTTAGATGCTGTTAAGAGAGACGATGATTGGCGATTAGTTGACCCAAAGACCAACAAGGCTGTTAAGACAGTTAAGGCTAGAGATTTATGGTGGCAAATCTTAAATGTTAGAGCCGAGACTGGTGAGCCTTACATGGTCAATATAGATACCTGTAATGAAGCCATGCCTAAACAACAAAAAGACTTAGGCTTAGATATTAAACAGAGTAATTTATGTTCAGAAATAACACTACCTACCAACGAAGAAAGAACAGCAGTCTGTTGTTTATCTAGTGTCAATCTAGAATACTTCGATGACTGGAAAGACCATCCTCATTTTATCGGGGACTTAATCACCATGTTAGATAATGTGGTGCAACATTACATAGACAATGCGATAGATGTTGAAACCTTGGGAGGCTACAATGCCAACTACAAAAGGTTTAGTAATCACGTTAATCCTGATAAAAAGCCTTTCACTAGGTCAGCATTCTCAGCATATCGAGAAAGGTCATTAGGTCTGGGAGCTATGGGCTTTCATGCTTATTTGCAAAAGAATAATATTCCTTTTGAGAGTATGTTTGCTGCTAGTTTTAACAATCAAGCCTTTAAGCATATTAAAACACATGCTAAGAAAGCTTCAAAGTTCTTGGCTGAGATTAGAGGTGAAGCACCAGACGTAGCCGGTACAGGCTTAAGAAACGCACACTTACTTGCTGTAGCTCCTAATGCCTCGTCAAGTATTATTTGTGGTGGCACATCGCCTAGTATCGAGCCTTACAGAGCCAATGTCTTTACGCATAAAACATTGACAGGCTCGTATCAAGTTAAAAACAAACACTTAGAAAAAGTATTAAAAAGTAAAGGTTTAAAAGCAGAAGAAATAAATAATCTATGGAAAGATATCTTTGCTAACAATGGTTCTGTACAACACTTAGATATTCTTGATGATAATGAAAAAGAAATATTTAAGACAGCAAATGAGATTAATCAGATTTGGATTATTGAACATGCTCATCAAAGACAAGAATATATTTGTCAGAGCCAGAGTGTTAATCTTTTCTTTACTTTACCGAAGGCTACAGAGCCTCAAGAAGTGCACGATGAATACTTACAATACATTAATGATGTTCACTGGGCAGGAATGCATAAGTTAAAATCTTTATATTATTTAAGGTCAGATGCTGCAAGAGCTGCAGAAAATGTTAATATTAAAATACCTCGAATCAAATTAGACGAAGAGGGTTGTATTGCTTGTGAGGGATAATTATGGCAGCTAAATGGAATAACGCAACAACACATGTCTCTGTTACTGGTGTTAGAGGCAAGAAAACATCGCAAGGTAGAAAGAACTTAGCAACTTCTACTATGAACAAAAACTACAAAAGAAACTTTAAGAAATATAGAGGACAAGGCAAATGACCAGATGGGATAAAAGAGTTAAAAAACCTAATTGGGAGTCCCTAATCGATTGGGAAAAAGTAAACAATGCTCTTGTTATGTGGGTAGTAACACCAAACTGCATTTTAGAGAGAGCTAAAGAACGTGGGGTAACTTTGAACGCTAATAGAGAACAAATATATGAATTCTGTTATCAGACAAAAAGAGGTTATGACATGGATATGATTAAAAGTCATTTTAAAGACTTTGTTATAGAAAACTTAATGACAGAATATGGAGGAAAAGAAAATGAGTCTACTAAGTAAAAGAGAATATTATAAACCTTTCGACCATCAATGGATGTTCGATTATTATGTGCTACAAAATCAAATGCACTGGATGCCTGAGTCAGTACCTTTGCACACAGATGTTAAGGATTGGCAAGAGCTATCAAACGATGAAAAGAATTTATTGACACAAATATTTAGATTATTTACGCAGTCTGATGTTGACGTTGGTTCGGGCTACATAGATAAATACATGCGTATCTTTAAAAAGCCTGAAGCTCGTATGATGATGGCTTCGTTTGCTAATATGGAATCTATTCATCAACATGCTTATAGTCTGTTGTTAGATACTGTAGGAATGCCTGAGAACGAATATAAAGCCTTTGCTGAGTATGAGGCTATGGCAGACAAGCATGATTATGTCGGGAACTTTAAGCCCTCTAAAGCCAACAAAAAGAGTATAGCTAAAACACTAGCAGTCTATTCTGCTTTTACTGAAGGCTTACAACTCTTTTCAAGCTTTGCAATCTTATTAAACTTTCCAAGGTTCGGTAAGATGAAAGGTATGGGTCAAATAGTAACCTATAGCATTAGAGATGAGTCTATGCACGTTGAAGCTATGACCAAGCTCTTTAGAGAGTTTATACAAGAGAATCTAGATATTTGGACAGATGAGTTCAAGAAAGAAATTTATGAGATATGTCGAGAGATGGTTAGTCTTGAAGACAAGTTTTTAGACCTAGTATTTGAGATGGGAGATATACAGGGTCTAACAAAAGAAGATATGAGAAAATACAATCGCTATATAGCCGATAGAAGATTATTACAATTAGGATTAAAAACTAACTATGACCAAAGAGAGAATCCTTTACCTTGGTTAGATGAAGTTATGGGTGTTGAACATCAAAACTTCTTTGAAGGTAGAGCTACTTCTTATATGAAGGCAGGTCTTAGAGGCAGACAAGGCGATGTGGAGTTTAAGGATGTCGTATGAAATCAAAGGAAGCAAACATTATAAGTTGGAAAATACTTATAGATGAAAAGAACAATATTATTACTGAAATCAGTCAAGTTCCTGAAGAGAAAGTAGAAGAAATATTTGGTGAAGATTCTAGATATGTTTTAGCAATACTTAAAAATGCTAAAGTAAAATTAGATGCTTTACACTATGAGCTTCAAAAATATTTGAAAAGCTTATAATATTTTTTTACAGCCCTTGGCTTTAGCTCTTCCAAGCACTTCGAAGTTATTAGCAACTACTGAGGCAGTTAAGAGTGTGCTTAAAGACAAGCTGTCATCGTTTAGTTTGTTTGGTGGGAATAGTTGAAATGTTGGAATAAAAACAATAGCTTTATGTCTAATTAAATCACTTGTGTCTGGCTTTCGAGGTAGTAAAATATTTGCTTCATAAACACAATTGTATTTAGTAGCTTCCATAGTAGTATAGACATCTAAAGCTTGTAGGGTCCAGAAAAGCTTCCAGTGCCAAGGAGACACTGTTTCTTTTTCTTCTAATTTAATATTGAATCTTTCTGTTTCAAAGACAGGTGCTTTATAGTGTATTTTTTCTAAGTATTCTTTACTGTAGGGTGCTTTAGTAATCTTCCAGTATATGTCTGGTTTATCAGCATAAAGACTAAAACACGAAAGCAAGACTAACCATGTCTTCACTTTTCTCTCGAAACATTCTGAACTTTTTCTATGGTTCTCATGCCTCCTAATCCGAGCATACCCAACAGAACAGTCATGAGACTGCTCATGTCAAACTCCGGAAGAGCCACCTGATAGCCTGAAAGGGATAGGACAAAAACCAGTATTGGTTGAAGAATGAAGTGATACGCAAGTGCAGAAGCACAGCACCAGCCAACAAATGGTCGCCATCCAGCAACAAACATGTTTTTGTGAGCAGCTTCAACTTTATTAACTTCAAGTTGAGCCATGTTTGCTTTATGTAGTTCAGTATTAAGTTCATGTTGTAGTTTAGCCTTTAAATCTTTATCGGCTACGAATTTGTCCAGTATCTTACTTACTGGTTCTATTAATTTATCAATCATCGTTTAACTCCAATTCTAAATCTATAACTTCTTTTATAGATTTTAATATTTCATTAGGAATATCAACATCAAAAGTCTTCAAATAATATTGAGACTTTTCATCCATACCTGAGATTTCTAAGTCTAAACAGGCTTCAAATAAATCTCTGTATGTTTCTCGGTGTAACCAAGGCTTCTCTTTCCTTGCTCTATTTTTACAGTCTTGTTGCCAAGCCATGTCTAATTGTGCTTCGGTATAAAGAACCATTAATAACTCCAAATACGAGGTGCTGCTCGTGATGTATCCATGTCTAAATGAATAAATCTAGAACCGACTGGTCCTTTCTGTGAAATACCAATACGAGGTATTCCATGCTTGAGAGCAACCTCAACGAGGATATAAGCTTCTTCCATACTAACGAGTATGTCTACAGCCTTTCCTGATGTATGAGCACCCGGTGAGGCTTTCTTAGCCTCGACAGGATGTTCTGGAGAACGATAACCACTACTAATAAAAAAAGGAAAATCGCACTCCTCTCGAATAGCATCAAGCTTTGCCATGAAAGCATTATCCATATGACACTCTCCTGTGTGCTTACATGCTAGTTCTTCTTTTTTAAAATATTTATACATTTTTATTTCTTGTAAAATGCTGCTACAATAGCATCATCAAAACTATTAAAATCTTCTTTCATTAATGGATGTGACTTCCAATCATAAACATTACCATCTTTATCCATTACATTAATTTGATATTTACTCCCAGAGCCTCCTAAATATTTATCAGATTGTATTGTAAAATTTTCTCCATTTTTAAGAGTTCCTACAAGAGCAGGTTTGCCTTGATATGTGCTTTCTTTTAATTGAAAATTATCCTCAAATTTTATAAAATCAGTTTTTGTTAAATTTTGTTGTCCCCAATAAATATTTCCTTTTTCATCTTTACGCAATTTACCACCTAAAGAACTACCTAAAGAAGATGTTTCTTTTTTAAGATTTTTCTTTTTAAGTTTTTGTACTCCTTTTTGTACTAATTTACCAAACTTAAAAGGTTTTCTTGTTAATTGACTCATTTGTTTATCAACAGGAGCTACCTTTTCTGTTTCTTCTTGCATTTCTTTTAAAGCTTTTTCCATCTGCGTAAACACATCTGCTGTATCAGCATAGCTTACTCCTGTGTAAGGATTTGTTCGGTCTGCTGGGTCTTCTTTAACGTCACTAACAAGACCACCTGTTCTTTTTAGTTCTCTAAATCTTGTCTCAGTTAGTTCTAATCTATTTGCTAAGGTTTCTATTTTTTCAACTAAATCATTTATTTGCTTTTCACCTGCTTCTTTACTTATTTTACCTTCAACTATTTGTCTTTGTATGGCATAAATAGACTGTCTCATTTCACCATATTGTCTTCTAAATTCTACACTCTTAATGCCTAATAGCTTTTCAACCTCGATAGGTGTCAGTTTAAAACCAAAGGTACTTAGTATAGCTTCAAACGGACTAAACTCAGTTCCGTATTGCTCTTGAGTACCTTCTTGAGCTTGTCTAAATGCTTCTTGAATCTTTTTAGAACCAAAAGAATTTTTAAAAGGACTATAGTCATCAATAACATTATCTGGTCCTAAGAAAGGAACTGTAAATGCTGAAGTTGGAATATTAGGTATAAGTCTATTGAGTATATGTTGTGTTAAGACTGCACCATCATTTCCTAAACCTAACCCGTCTATTTTTTGTTTAGTAAATGGGTCTACTCCAGTAAGTATAGGAATCATGATTTCACCAGCTGCACCAAAGTTAGGTGATAATACAGTTGGTAAATCTATTTGTTTATCTTTAAAACCTAAGAAGTCTAATGGAATACCAAAACCTTTATCACCAACATTAAGTACATCACCACCGGGAATAAAACGTTTAACATCAATATATAGAGGAACTTCTTCTCCTTTTCTTTCTGAAATACCAGAAGCAAATGGAGTCTTAATTAATGTTTCAGGCATGAAAGGCAAACCAAATAGTTTATCCTGCATGTTTTTACGCATTAAAAGTCTTTCTGCTTCTTCGTTGCCTATCTCTTCTTTAATTCTACCGAAGTCTGGGTCTTCACTAATTGCTTCAGCAAAAGGTATTTTACCTTTACCTACTTCATTCATACCATAACCTATGGCAGCCCATTTAGCGAACTTCCAAGGTCTATAAACTGCTGCCTCTGCTAATAAAGGTACAACACGATATGTATAGGATATGAAAGGTGTAGGTGCTCTACGCATAAAGTCTATAAATGGTGCATTGATATCGTAGTCTATGAACCACTTTTTAGCATCAGCTGCTGCTTTATTGACATCAAAGCCCTTTTCAAGCCTGTCAATAAATAAACCCATTCTAAAGACTTGGTCTTCTAACTGATAAAACTTTTCTAATTTACCAGCAGTCATTTCATAGCCTTTCTCAGCTAATCTTTGATATAATTTTTTACTATATTCGGTAGCATTTTTTAGTTCTAAACTACCTTCATCAGCTAACTCTCTTAATGTTTTTTGTAAGGCATCTCTTGTTTCGCCTGTTAATTCTTTGGATACTAAGTCAACATCAAATACTCCGTATTCCTTTGCAAGTTTATACATAGTTGCTTTAGGGTCGCCATCTAAGCCTTTTAAAAGCTCAGAATAGCCTTTAGGAATAGCTTTATATGAGCCTCCAGCAAAGTCCATTAACAGAACATTAGATACTGTATTGTTGACATGAACTGTAGGGTTCCAAGCAGTCTTAGATTTCTTCCAAAATCTGTTGACATCTAAATAGGCATCAAAGACATTTTTAGTTTCTTTTTCTTTAAAAGCATTTATCTTGACCAAATCATCGTGTATTTCTTTTGGTACAAATTTATTAGCAAGTTGTCCGTAAGTTTTGACAGGATTCTTACCAAACTTTAAACCACGAACAATGGTGTCAGGCATTTGCATCCAATCTTGTTCTCTTAGTTCTCCAGTTAATAATTTTTCTTTAAATATTTTTTCATCTAAAGCAAAGTTATTATTTTTAGATACATTAGAATAAAGCTTATAGACTGCTAAATCGTTGGTCATTACTCGACCAGTCTCAGCAACATTAAAGGCTGCATCTTCTATTTCACCTCTAGCCTGTCTTTCTGCTTTTGTTAAATCTCTTCTTAAAGTTACACGAGTTTTTTGTTTTTTACCTTTACCAACTGTAAATTCATCAACAACTTCCCATTCTTTATATTTGTCTATTTCTCTTAAATATGTTTTTTGGTCAATGGTTTTACTGTATCCTCTTGGTCTTAATTCATCGCCAATTATTTTTAAATATCTAGCACCTCGTACAGCCTCTTGAGGAGATTCACCTTTTAAATGTTTTTCATAGGTTCTGTGTAAATATTTACCAACATTTTTTCTATAAACTTTTTCTGATAATAAACCAACATCAACAAGCTCTTGTCCTGTTTTGTCTATAATGTCTCTAGATTTTTGTGAAAAACCAACAAGGTCTTTATTGGTTAAAGAATCTAAATCGCCTGTAATCATAGCATTAACAATTTTTTTCTCTTTTGTAGAAAGAGTAGAAATAAGCTTAGAGGCTTCTGCAAACTTAGTAGCTAAAGCATTTACTTCACCAAATGTGCCTTTTTTAAGAGCAAGGTATTCTTTAGGCAAACCATAATTATCGACCAATCCTTTAGCCATTAATTCTTTTAGCTTGATATCACCTACAGGTATTTGACCTCCTAGTTTGGTTACACCTATACCTCCTGCTCCCATTAAGAAAGCAGCAAACATTTTTTCGGCTTCACTAGACTCTGGGTCATTCCATGCATTATAACCAGCAACACTACCAAATGTACCAACTAAAGCAGAACCCCAATTTTTACCTACAAGGTCCCAAACTTTATCGCCAACATTCTCAGCCCAGAATTTCTCTATATTAGTACCTAAAGTCTTTTTTGGATTCTTTTTATATTCTTCTAAAGTTTTTCTTGTTAATTCTTCTATTTCTTTTTCTGATGAAATAGCCTGTCCTGATTTGACGAGATTAGCTTGTTCTTCAATAATATCTTCTTGTCTTTGCCTTGTTGTTCTAGCAAACTTCATAGGTTTAGCACCTTTAGCTTTTGCTATAGCTTGAGCAATACCTGAACCACCTAAACCTAAAACACCACCTATTGTAGCTCCTGTAAGGGCATTCATGCCTCTGTCTTGCTCTTCTGGTGTATAAGCAATACCACTTTGAAAAGCTCCTACTCCTGTACCAAATGCAGTAGCTTTACCGATACCATTTATTTTTTTACCCCAGCCTAAAAAGGGTACAAAGCCTATAGGGTCGCCAAAAGCACCACCTAAATAAAAACCAAAAGCTTTGTCGCCATATTCAGGATTTTTAAATATTTCTTCAAGCTTTTTATTTTTAACAGAGAGTTTTTCTAAAAGGTCATCGGAGCCTGTAATTTGTCCGTACATTTGTTGTATACCTCGCCATGAGTCTGTGAAACCCATTTTTAAGGCATATTGAATTGCTTCATCTTCCGACATTGCATAAGGAGATTTTGTTTTTTTAATAAGAGAACTAAGACCTTTTTGGTCTTTTTTATTTATAAGATTTTCTAAAGGCATATTTTAATTTTCTTTTATATAACGAGCAACAGTTCCTTTACCCTTTTCTGTATTATAATATTTTTTCCAATAAGCACCTCTACCCTCTACGTCTGAAGGTATTGCTTCTGGAAATATTTTTAAATAAGCTCGGGCAAATGCTGCCGAATAAATAGGGCTATCAAGGTCTTGATAACTTACTTTTGTTAAATCAATACCCACATTTTCTTTGAGGTATTCATTATATGCTCTGACACTAGCTCCAACATCTTCATTTAAATTTAGTCTACTCTGTACTTCATTAAAAGCTTTGTCTTCTACTTGAAAAATCCCGGATGAGTCTTTTCTTTTAAAGGTATTACTATCAGTACCAAACTTTGATTCAACCTTGGCTATCTCTCTTAAAAACTGAGCAGCTTCTGAGCTATCAGCAACTAAATCAATAGCTTTAAAGGTAATATTTTTACCTACCTTTTTAGGTTCAAATACATCATTAGACATATTAATTACTTTTTTTTTTCGTCTTCGTCAGGAGATAATAAAGATTTACCTTCATTAGATATACTTAATTCATCAATTTCTTTTTGTAATTCTGCTATTTTTTGATTAGCAAAATCTATTTGACTTTGATTTAACTCGTCTTCTTTTAACTCTAATCTTTCTTGTTGATTTTTAAGCTCTTCTTTTTTTCTACCAAGTAAAGATGTTTTTTCGGCTCTATTTATTTGTTCAAAAACAGTACCCGGATTATATCTTTCAGAAATAATAGTAGAAATACTTGATTCTATTTTTTCTAATTTAGCAGTATCTCTTTCTTGAGCTTTTTTAGATTGTAATTTAAAATCATCACTATTAATTTTATTTAATAAATTTTGTCTTTCAGCTACTTGAACTCTATAAATATTTTGTTGTTGAGGAGACATTTCATTTATTTCACTATCAGTGGCTAATTTAAATACAGCTATATCTTCATTATTATCAGTAGGCTCAGGTGGTGGTAAAATATCGTTTTCATCATCACCAGATGTTATAACATCACTTACTGGTTTTATAATTAATTCATCAGTTTTAAGATTGTAACCTAATACTACTTTTTGAGCATTTGCAAGTGCTGGTTCTTTTGCAATAGTATCAGTTAATTCTGGAGCTTCATTTAAAAGTTCATTAACATTATAAACTAAACTATTATCACCATAATATTCACCTTCTGCAGTTACACCTTTTATAGCAATTCCAGATTCTAAGTCATTTTGCATACTTTGAATTTTTGCATCAGAAAGATTTAAACCTTCTTTAAGTTGATTAATATTTTCTGCTACAATCTTTTCATCCATTCCTGAAGCATCTACTACAAAACTATTACCAGTTGTCTGAATTGTAGAAACAGAATCTGGATATACAATTCTATTAAAATCTCGTATATTTAAATTAGGTATAAAGGACTGTGCAAATTCATAAGGAGTATCATAAAATCCCTTTGGTTTAGGACCTGTGCCATCACGATAAGCTTGTAAAGCTTCGGTAGGTTCTAATTGTCCTAACGCATTTTTTCGATAAAACCCTTGTTCCATAATATCATCAAAAGAACCAACAATAACTCCTAGATTGTTTTCATAAATTCCTTTAGCTATTACTTCATCATAAGACATTCTATGCTCATTTGGAACATTTAAATATGCATCATGAATAGTTTGTGTTGTATCTTTTAAATTATTTGAAAATATTTTTTGACCTTCTGCAGTTAAAAATTCCATATAGCTTTTTTGAGCCTCGAAAGTTTTTCCTTTTTGATTAAATAATTCTTGCTCGATTGGATTAGTAATAACCTCTTGTTTTTGCACCATTTGAGGATTACCATTTTTATCTGTGTAATTTTGTATGCTTGTTACTAGAATACCAGCACCATCAGGCAATTCTTCAGTAATAAGTTTTGTTTCACCCATAACTTTATAATCAATACTTTCTACAGTCTTTTCAAACTGTGCAGCTAATGTAGGGGACATAGCATATAAAGATTTAAACCTATTATTTACGTCTTCAATATCAGATAATTTAGCTTGAAATGCATTATTTTCATATTGTTTTGAAAGTTTATTATAATCAGTAGTATTAAAACCATTACCTCTTAAGAATGAACCAATACCTCCTATTAGATTAAATCTATTATCATCTTCCATATTGTTAAATATGTTTTCGTAGGATTCATCAATAAATTTCTTTGAAGCATCTAAATCTCTGTAAGGAACTCCAAGGCTATCTAAATCGCCTAAAATAGCATTATAAGCATTGACGAGTTCTTCTTCTCTGTTTTTGAGATAATCTCCATAAGCTGCTGTAGGTTGCTTGACAACATTATTTAAATCTTCTGGAGACATGTTCATGCCTTGCTTTCTAATAAAGTCATCATCAACTTCTTCTCTAGCATAGTCTCTAGCCCAAGCATTAACATCGTTTTTATATTTTGTTTCGATGTCTTTTTGGATATTACCAAACTGACTTAAATGAGCTAATTGTGCTTTGGCATTAATCTTGTCAAATTCTTTTTCTTCTTCTAGCCTTTGGATATTATCTGCTATTCTATTGTTGAATATATTCTCAACACTACTTTTAACAGTACCAGCAACTTCTAAAAATTTATCAAAGTTAGTTTTGTCTTGACCAGTAGCCCTTCTTAAAATAGGGTTTGTTTTATATATATCACCGGGTTTATATGCTTTCATTATTACTCACTCCTCTCTAATAAACTTTTTACATCAACATCTTGCACTGCTTCATTTAATTCTGGACTAACAAAATCAGGTGCTCTTAAATCCTGTGAAGCTGCTTTTCTAATTTGATTTTTCATAATATCTACAGCTTTATTTGTTACTTCTGCTTCTTTATCTGCATCAGCTTCTTGATTCTCACCAGTATATAACTCATAGTCTAATCCAGCTTTTTCAGCCAAAGCCATAATAATAAAACCAACAGATTCAGCCAATAACAATATCATGTCTACAGTCCAAAGACCTCTTGAATAACCAGACAAGAGATATGTTCTAGCAATAGATTCAATAGGAACACCCTCAATAATCATATCTGTTATTTGTCTAAAAGCTTCTTTTTCTGTTAGCTCTTCTAAGATATATATTTCAGCCTCACGTCTATTAGTAAACTGAGGTGGTTGTTCCCATGCATAAGAAACATCTGTTGAATTTGTTAAGGATTGTCCCGGAACTGGTCCAACATAATCCATCATTTGCTGTAAAGACTCTTGAGATAATACTTGTCTACCTGCCATTTTATTGTCCTCCTAAAGATACTGTAGGTGTTGGGGTTTGATAAGCTTTTAAATCTCTCATAAACTTTGAAAAGACATCATCGCCATAATATCCTGCTTCGTACATGCTTTGAATTGTAGGTTGACCTCTAAATCCATTTTGAACATACATAGGATAGTTATTTCTACTATAATCATTATAAGAACTTGTGTCTGTTTGTAAAGGTGTAACATTAATATATCCACCACTGCCAATAACTTCTTCACCTGCACTCATTTCATTTAAACTAGCTTGAACTCCCATGAAACCAGCACCTACGTCTGAAAGACGACTAGCATCGTATTGAGCCATGACTTGTGAAACTTTATCAGCTTGTATATTTTCTAAACCTTCTTTACCAGCAAATTCTTCAAATCCTTTTACTCTACCATTATTATAATCAGTAAAACTATTTAAACGATTGTTAAGTTTTATTTGTTCGTCAGATAAAATATGAGTAGGAACACTTCTATATTGTGGTGTAAGTTCAAATACTTCTTTACCATCAGCTCCCATATATTTAACATTTTTATCAAAACCAACAACAACATCTGTTAAGTCATCTTGAGCTTCTAATTTAATTCTATTTAATTCAGCTTGTTTTGAAACATTTGAAGCATACATATCAACAGTAGTTTTACCAAATCTTTCTGGTTGAAAATCTTTAATTTTATTTAATTCAGCTTGAGTGAAATCTCTATCAACAAATGGGTCAATGCCTAACTCATCCCAATCTTCCATTTTTAATTCATTCATTTTGGCATTAATAGGGTCATCTAAATAGTTACCTTTTATTTGTGGATATTTCACAACTTTATCTTTTTCTAAAAGACTGGTTTGTTCTGGATTAAAAGACTCAGTATATCCTCTATCTACTAATTCACCATCTAGTTTAGCTGCATCAGCTGCTACAGTTTCGGCAGTAATATTAGATGTGGGTAGATTTAAAGCCATTCTAACATCATCTAATTTATTACCAACAAAATTTGTAAAGCCATTATAAACATCTGTTAAGTTTCTATTAGCACCAACAGGTATTTTACCAATAGTATTACCAGCAATAGTACCCACAGTATCACTTATCATACCACTAACAGAAGAATAAACTCTACCAGCTAAATTACCTGCTTGAGCGATACCATTCATAACACCACCTATTAAGCCTCCTTGTGCTCCTGCCCAAGCTCCAAAGCTCGTCCACGCAGCTCCTATTCCCGGAAGCATTAAAGTAAGTGCTAAAGTACCTAAAGGACCCATACTACCAAAAAACTTACCTACTTCTCCTAAACCATTTTTCAATGCTCTACCTATAGGTGCTAAAGTTTTTTTAATACCTCTAAATATTTTCTTAAATTGTTTTTTTAAATATCCCATTTATTTTTTCCTCCGTTATTATTCTTTTCCAAATAGTGCTAAAAAGTTTTGTAATCTAACTAGATGTGCATTATCTTGTAGTGCACTGTTATCACCACCTTGCATACCTGCAACAGCAATGTTAGCATCTCTATCCTTGGCATTTTCTGAAGCTTTGAATATATAGTCAAATTCATCTCTAAGCTCCTGCCAAGATGTAGCCAATGCTGTACTTGTTAAACCAAACGCATTCTGAGCATTCATCATATTTACTTGGTTTTGTGCTGCGGTATCCATTGTTGATATTTTTCTTCGCCATTCAACATTTGACTGTTCGATTATCATAGCATTTTGAGCATTGAAAGTTTCTCTAGAAAACTCTTGATTCATTTTAGCTTGGTCAATACTTGCTGCTAACTGTGCATTAAACTTGTTTAAATCTGCTTCAATACCAAGCTCTTGTGCTTTTTTCTGATTGTATTGAGCAGCATTAAATTGTCTCATAGCATTTTGCTGACTTGCGTTGTATTGATTCATTTGTGCTCCTAAGTTTGCCCAGAACTGATTTAATTGATTTTCATTTTGAGCATTAAACTGAGAAGCTGCATTTTGATACGATTGATTAGACAATAAAGCCTGTTGTTCTTGTTGAGCTTTTAAAATAACAGCTTGTTGCTCATTAGACACATTAGTCATATCCATTTGTAAAAATGCTTGAGCATGTTGAGCAGCTACTTTAGTTCTTTGGTCAACTGCAGCTAAATCTAACTGAGCTAGTGCTGTAGCATTTTGCATAACAGATTGTTGCTCGGCATTAAAGTTTGCTAAAGTTGCACTTTGCATAAATTTACTATTAGCCAATTCAACTTGTTGAGCATTGTTAAACTTAGCCATATCCATACCAGCAACCATGTTAGCATTAGACATAGCTCTTTGTTGAGCAGCATTAAGATTTGCTATACCCATCTGTTGAGCAAGTTCAGCATTCTTAATGTTCATGTTCATCCTAGCTGTTAAATTAGCTAGTTCAGTTTGCTGTGCTGCTGATAGGTTTTGTGCTTCTGCTTGGTTTTGAGCAGTTAAGTTTGCTAATCTAATTTGCTGTTCAGCCGATAGATTAGATTTTTCCATATCTTGTTTAAAGGCAGCATTCTTAGATAAAAAGTCAGCTGCTATTTGATATTCAACTAATTTTGATTGTTGCTCTGCAGACATGTTTTCACGTTCTGTTTCATTCATGATTTGCAGATTAGCTAATTCTACTTGTTGCTCATTGTTTAAATTTAAAGCATCCATAGCTTGTTTTTGTTGAGCATTAAGTGTTGCTGCTTGTTGTCTATTTTGTAAGTTAGCTATTCTTACTTGTTGTTCTTGTTGTTCTGTTGTTAAAACAGCTTGTTGTTCAAACTGACCTGTTAAGACTTTTAGTTCTTGAGCAAACTGTGCTGATTGACTTTCAGCTGTTTGTCTATTACTTAAGTTTTGTAATCTTACTTGTTGGTCTTGTTGAGCAGCTTGAAGATTTGCTTGTTGTTCGTTGCTAAGATTTTGTGTAGCTCTTTGTTGTATAGCTTGAGCATTAGACTGTGCCATAGGCAAAGCACTTTGAATAATAGCATTAAATAAAGAATCTCTTGCTACTGTCGAAGCTAATATACCTCTTTGAGCCATAATGCTATTAACAGTATCAACAGCTGGTTTAGCCCATAAAGGTACTTCACCTGATTCGAGACCACCAAGCAATGCTTCCATCTGTGAAGACACTAAAGCTTCAGTTGGTAAAGCTGCTACTGCTGCTTGTACATTTGTATCTGCTGTATCTAATTGTGCTGTAACAGTTGCTGGGTCATCAACAATAGCTGCTGCAATATCTTGAGGAACATCAGCAGTTTCTGCTATCATTTGTGTGGCAGCACTTTTAGCTGCTTCACCTTTTACTGTTCTTCTTTGTGCAGCTTCGAAACCTGCTGTATTAATTATTTCAGCAGCCATACCTGTTGCTGCTTCGCCTGTAATAGCTTCTCTTTCTCTTATTTCAGCTTGAGGTGTTTCGGATAATTGAGCAGCTACTCCAACAACTTCAGGAACAAAAGCTCCAGATGAGATTGCTGCATCAACTGTTGCTGCTTTAGAAGATTCAACAGCCTGTCTAGTAATTTGTGCTGCTTGAGCTGGACCTGAAAGTTTTCTAATTTCTTGAACTTTCATTTTTGAATCATCAGATAGCTGAC
>Ga0209932_1000028_pt1 | contig 46182 bp, 73 predicted proteins | sample SalPon2_B_H2O_MG_2_FD_185728 | JGI IMG/M metagenome (GOLD analysis project Ga0209932, IMG submission 185728) | Salt pond water microbial communities from South San Francisco under conditions of wetland restoration - Salt Pond MetaG SF2_B_H2O_MG... ...
CTGCACCTGCTGTGACTTCTGCTGGTATTGTAGGATTACGCACCAGTTTGTAAAACACGTTGGTGTTGTCGATGGTAGCGACTTGGAACATCTGTGGTAACACAATTCCGTTCAGTGCTGAGGACTTTAGTTTAATGCTCAAAATGGGATACCAGTTGTCTTTGGTCACGGCGGAGGATAAAGCATTCGCCATTCGTGTGCCGTAGAAAGGAGCACTGATGTTTTGGGCAATACCAAGTTTGCCCACTGTGCCTTCTGATATAACACTGTTGGATCCTTGGAGCATAGTGTACGGACCACCCGCCACCGTGGTCAGTGCTTCTATTTCCATCCTGATGGGAAGGAAGGGAGTCTGTGCCCAAGGTCGTTCATATCTGTTGGCATTCTTATGGGTGTGTATTACGCGGGTCGCACCATCAATCACCCAACCAAATTTGACCTGTCCTGCACCATACCATTCATATTCAATGCTGACCAATTGTATCTTGGTGGAGTCTGCTGTAATACCACTTGATGATGTGCCGTCGAGTTTGTCGCCATTCCATTCACTTCTAGGAACCGCAATGTCACTACCACCGTTTGATACTGTACAGTTATATTGTGGAACACCATCCACCCATACGCCACTGTCTTCAAACCAAAAGCCATCGCCTGCCTCGTTGAACATTCCTAATCTTTTGCGGATGCCTTCCACAGGAGTGCCAAGCGTAACAGCGAAACTTACCGAGCTGGTCCTTCCTGGAACATATCTCTGTGAGAGAAGACTTTGCCTAATCACCTTGTCGCCACTGTCTCCATTGATGCTCATCAGCACTTGACTGCTGGCTGGTGCGTGGGTAGCACTGCCTGTGCCTGTTACATCGGTTTCCCATACATCCGTTTCCACACCATATTGGAATGTGTTGAAGAACACAGTTTCATAGAGACTGACTTTTGATCTACCCTTTGAGGTTAGATTGCTGTCGTCACCAGGACCAGTGGAAGTCTTGATACGCAGGACGGGTTGCCCTGACGAATCATAGTCCATTGCCTGGACCAAATCATTAGTGTTAGGTTCGTTAGTATGAACGTAGTTAGTTGAGTTGGGATTTAGATTAGGCATTTTATGTTGCCCAAGGTCTACCAGGCTTTAGTCCGCCAGTGTTAGGATTATCTACAAGAGGATCAGTATTGCCTGCACCATATTGTGTTGGTAGTTGAGTTATATCTGCTGTTGTATCCGCATAGCGACCCGGCTCAACTACATTGCGAGCTGCTCTATCTGCTTCTGCTAGAGCAAGTTTTGCTACCTGTCTTGCACTTTTTTGTGGAAGTGTTGAAATGCCATTAGCTGCCATTATTCATATCCTCTCGGGTCTTTAACTCTAATATCTGCAGGGTGCTTAGGCTTGTTTGGGCCACCGCCTGCAAGAGTTGTAATTGCGTCTACATCTGTAACTATTTCGTTTGGAGAATTTGCAAGAGGACCACGACTAGGATTATCAATCATATCTTTTACCATATGCTTGCCGTCTTCTGCATCTAACTCTTCTTGAGCATCAATAATATCAATTAATGCTCTTAATATTTCTTGTATTCGCATTGCGTACTCCTATAATATATTTATGCATAAGTAGATGTATGATCAACAAAAAACCCTTTCAAGACAAACTAGATCAGCTGAAACAGGAAGGCAAGTACCGTGTATTCAACGATATACTTCGTGAACGCGGAAAATTTCCTAAGGCTATTTGGTATGGCAAATACAATATTAAAGAAATTGTAAATTGGTGTAGCAACGATTATCTCGGAATGGGTCAAAATAAAGTTGTCATAGATGCAATGCATACTGCATTGAATCAAACAGGTGCTGGTAGTGGTGGCACTCGCAATATTGGGGGTACATCACACTATCACGTAGCACTAGAACACGAACTTGCCACTTTGCATAGCAAAGAACAGGCTCTACTGTATTCTAGTGCATATGTCGCAAATGAATGGACATTGGTTGCTCTAAAGCAAATCGTTACCGACATTGTGTATATCAGTGATTCAATGAATCACGCTTCTATGATCCAGGGGATAAGACACAGTGGTGCTGACAAGGTCATTTTTAAGCACAACGATATGGAGGATCTAGAATCTAAACTCAGTAGTTGTTCAGGCACGCCTTGTATAGTGTTTGAATCCGTATATAGTATGGATGGGGATATTGGGAAGATTCGTGAAATTTGCGACCTTGCTGAACGTTACGGTGCGATGACCTACATAGACGAAGTCCACGCTGTTGGCCTATATGGTGATACAGGTGCAGGAGTTTGTGAAAGCATAGGAGAAACACGAGTTGATATAATCAATGGTACGTTAGGCAAAGCCTTTGGTGTTACTGGCGGATATATAGCAGCGGATGCTGACGTTATAGACGCTATACGTTCAGTAGCATCGGGGTTTATTTTTACTACTAGTATTTCACCTGTTATTTGTGCAGGAGCAATGGCTAGTGTAAAGTGGCTCAAGGACCATCTAGAGTTGAGAACAAAACATCAGGAACGTGCTAACACTTTGAAACACATGTTAGTTGAACGTGGAATGGAAATCCATCCTAATGCCTGTACTCATATTGTTCCTGTGATGGTCCGCGATCCTTTTAAGTGTAAAGCAATGAGCGATACACTATTAAATGACTACGGTATCTACATACAGCCCATTAACTGGCCTACTGTCCCTGAAGGTACTGAACGATTACGAATAGCACCTACACCTTTTCATACAGATGCTATGATGAACGATCTAGTTGACGCACTAGAAAGGATAAAATAATGATAAAAAAATATATATGGATGGGACTAGGTTTCCTATCTCTCGGAATGGCCTATGTAGGCTTTGTTGTCCCAGGCATTCCGTTTAGTGTGTTTTTAGTTTTCTCTGCATATTGTTTTGCAAAGAGCAACAAAAAAATGCACGATTGGTTATACAATCACAAATACTTTGGACCGTTCTTAACTAATTGGGTACAAAAAAAAGTATTCCCTACATGGGGCAAGTATGCAATGATTGCAGTTATGTCTAGCTCACTGGCTTTCCTTTGGTTTAGTACAGGAAATATAAAAGCAGTCGCATGGAGTGGCGGCTTTATGGCATTGGTAGCAATATGGGCTTGGCGATATCCTGGTTCTGTAGAAGAACAAGAGCGTAGAGTTGCTGCTGGTAAAAAGATAGCCTGGTTAAAATAATGGAACTTGATTTGCACGGAGTAAGACACTATCAGGTAGACTACACAGTAGAAAATTTTATTCTGTGCAATCAAGAAAAACTTCCGTTAACAATTGTATGCGGTAACAGTCAAAAAATGATAGACTTAACTAACAATGTTATTAGTAGAATACAATGTAGTGAAGTATCAATGGATAGATACGGCATTATAGTAATAAGAAAAATTTAAAACAAATTATTATCTAGTAAATGTTTTGCTACCTTTTTTGCAATTTCTTGGTTGCTTTTAGGTCCTCTATGTTGATTATCTCTAGCATAATCTAATTCTTTTTTTATTGTAAAGTCTACATTAGCACTAGTTGATAAGCTAAAAGAACAATCAATTCCTTTTGATAACAACTTATTAATATAATCAATACCAAACTCTTCCCATTTCTCTGCATTAGACAGCCAGCGATTTCTTTCACTCCAATATACATATTCATTGCTGCCTTTTTTGCTCCAAGGTCCTATAGTTTTTGTATAATTGTTTTCTAAGAAATTGGCTATTCTGTTAGATTCAGGAACTTGTAATATAACACACTTAGGATTGAAAGATTGTGCTATAGTTTTTATATTAGGCACTAAAGACCATAATGCTGCACTTGGTGTACCTAAATTTACAACAGGGTAATCTAAAATTTTCGAAAGCTGATATGGCCAAGTGTCTGTATCGTCTACACCTAACCCAAATGTATGCGAACATCCAAAAGTAAGAATAGAATTATCCCAATCAATATCTTCAAATTCAAGACAACGATATCCGTAACTATTTAATGTATATTTTACAGGAGTTGTCCAAGTTCCATTTTTTAAACGTTTATTTGCATTTTTACTATTGTCGATCCCTTCATAAAGGAAAACACCAGGACAATTATTTAAATTATATGAAGTTGCATACGTTAACATTATAGCAACCAGTTGCTCCAACTTGGATGCTTGAGATCAAATTCTATTAATTTGCGGTTGTTCGCAAGTTCATAGTAGTCAGGACGATAAGGCATTCTTTTTGGTTTAATGTTGAGTTTGTTGCCTTTGCGTGAGTTACAAGGATTGCAAGCACTTACGATATTTTCCCAAGAGGTACGGCCACCTTTGCTGATAGGATATACGTGATCGAGTGTTAGTTCTTTTTGGGAAAATTTAGAGTTGCAGTATTGGCAGACAAACATATCTCTTAGGTGGACGTTGTATTTGGAAAAGCGTGGGTTTCTCCGTCGCCGATACATGTCCTTCAACATGATTACTGCGGGAACCCGTGTCTCCCAGCTGCTACTTCGCACTATCCAATCATCGTACCATTCTAATACGTGAACTTTTTCTAACCATAAGTAAGTGATTGCTTCCTTCCACTGAATTGTGGATGGAGGTAGTAATGATACAGGCTGTCCGTCTGCATTAAGAACCAGTGTGTCTGCCATTGTGATCCTCTTGTACTGTAGTAGTATTTATATGTCAGTAGATTCGATAGGTACGCAAACGGCCTGTTTGCCTGGGCCAAAGTGTCCTTGGCCTATGCCCGCTATTTCGCTTAGACGTTCTCGTGCAGCAAAACACTCATACATATCGTTGTAGGTTACTCGCGGGCCTGCTGCGTTGGTAGCAACAGGCTCAAGGCTCATTACATCACCCGGCACAAGAGGGTTAATAAAAATGTAAACTAGTATCCACTTCATTGATTTGTGTAGAGCATTGGTCCACCATAGGGTTCAAACTCTGTTCCTACTGCTGTCATACAAGCTGTGCCGTCTGGATACAGTGTTACCATACTATAAGTTTGTGAGTTTTGATTCACAAAGAACATTGTAGATCCTTCAAACCATTCGCCACTCGAGTGTTGTTGTAGCGTTTTGGCTTGAAATAATGGTTCTTCTTGGTACTTGGCTATTGTAGCCATCATTATCTGTACGGGCTCACAGGTTTGCCGTGTGATAAACACTTTGGGCCTAATCTCCTGCGGTGGTATTTCTATTGAGGGTGATTGTGGTCGTTGTGGCGCCTCTTGTGCGCTAACAACAGTCGAAACTACAACTAGCGCAAGGGCAAGACCTAGTGCTAATTGCTTGATCATTATACTGCTCCTACGTAAGGTATTTAGTTAAAAAACTGACTTACAGCTTGTTCTGATATTTCTTTAATTGCAAGATCGTACATTTTATTATGGTCTGCTACAAATAAAGATTCACTTGGGTTATTTAAGATAAGCCATGATGGACGATTTGATAAAACATTTTTTTGCACTTGTTGATAAGATAAAACTGTGAATCCTAAACACAAACGAAAAAAGCTTGGAGTATTGCCTATGGATATTTTTTCTAACATAAACTCATCTGAACTTATACTCCACTTTTCGTCAAGTGGCATAGTATTTTGGCTAAACCATTCATTACTGTGAAACATAACTAACGCACCTGGATTAACAGGTCCTCCTAGAAAAATGTTTCGTTCAGGAAACATATCGATAAATTCTGGTCTTACAATTTGTTCAAAAGGTCTATCATCAGGTAGATTTAGTCTAATACCTGCTAGCTTTTCTCGAGTATTTTCAGTTACTAAAACTACTGCGCTTTCATCAAATGGATGACATCTGACCGGATCAGCTACAAGAAGAGACCCCGAAGTAATCTGCATTTTAACTCCAATCAGGCAATGGTCCGCCGTACTTTTTACCTTTGATTTTCTTGCCGCCTACCTTTACACGACTTGACTTTTCAGGTCCTAATTTGTGACTTTTATTACCTTCACGTCTACGATACCCTTGGCTTTTGCAACTTGCAAGGGCACTTGCGCCTAATGCACTATTAGGCTTACTAGATTTGCAAAGACTTCTAGATGCTTGCCAATCTTCTAAGTCTTGTTCTATTACTTCTTTGAAAAGGTCTCTTAATCTCATAAAGTATTTAGTCTTAGCGAAATCTGTCTGCAGGATTTTCAAACTCTGCATTATTAGTTGCACATAGACAAAATGTTAAAGCTTTTCTTGGCCCTTTGGTTGTATTGAGAGATATCTCCCCTGACTTTTCGTGAAATTCAATCTTTGTTATTTCAGCTGGCTCTTTGTTTTTTCCAACAAGAATCGTTTGCCCTAGCTCTAGGTTAAGGCTAATGTTCTTCAGTGTGCTCATGGGAGTCTCCTCTTGAATAGATTTGATAAAAATATTTATCACCGCTTACTCTAATGATAATTATATGTATAGGAGTAAAAAATGAATCTAGAAGATATAACTGTAGGCGAAAGTTGGGCTTGTAAATTTAGAGTCAGCACATTTGTAGACGATCAAGGAAATGCAGTTGAAGCTAATCTTCAACCTGGTCAAATGCACCCTGGTAAACCTGGAGTGTACGAAAGTCTTGGAATAATACAAATTAGAGATGTAGAAAACAAAATTGTACAAGTATTAGACACAAAATCAAATAAGACTTTTGCTGTAGATTGGGAAAACTGCTGGGATGTTGATTCAATAGACTGGATAGAAAATGAAACTATGGCATAGACTTGATTTAGATATTTCTAATGCTGTAAACATTGACGTAGAAGATTATCTACTAAGTGATGCAAGTAAAAAATATAATAGCTTTTGGGTAGAAGAAGCTGGAGGTATATGGAGTTTACCTCCTCATGAAATTTTTTCTAATGAGTGGGTAGAATACATGGAACACACTTATGGTGCTGTTTGTGCTACTGCTCAAATGTTTATGCGAAAACCTTACTATCAACATCCTCAAGCCCACAAAGATACATATCTAGACGGTGCTGTGATACAAGAAGGAGCTGTAAACTGGATGATAAACACAGACGATGATGCTGAACATTGTTTCTATGCAGATCCAGACGGTGTAGAACCTGTACTACAAAAGCGTAGTGAAATAGATATTGATCTAAGTTTTCCTATGGACGATTTAAAGTTGCTTGACAGTATTGTTATAGGTACTCAACCTACTCTAGTAAACACTGGTCATTTGCACAATATTAAAATGGGTGCTGCTAGAAGAACTTGTCTAAGTTTAAGATTTAATGGTATAATAACTTGGGATCAACATCTAGAACACTTCAAGGACATTATACTATGAAGAGCTGGCATAGATTAAATGTTAGTACAGAAGGCGCTCTTAAAATAGATGTGCCTAGCTTTTGTCATTCAAATGTAGATCGTTCAGACATCTACTTGCCTGGCAATGGAGGTATATGGACCTTTGGCAAAGACGAAATATTCAATCAGTCATGGATTGAGTATGTACAGGAAACTATTCCTTATATTGAAATAACAGGAGCCCTTGTGTTTTGGAGGGCACCTGGGTACCAACACCCTGCTGCACACATAGACGTAGCACCTAAATCATCACCTAGTGCTAGAGACATTGAGTACGAGGACAATGGCTTCCACGCAACTAACTCTAGTGACAGCATGGACAAGCAAGACTTCTATCCTGTTGTTAGTGCCTACAACTTTACGCTAGATCCCCAAGACGACTCAGAAATGACCTGGTTTGAGCCTAAAGAACGTGTAGATACAGAGCTTAAAAAATTTACCAACGCGGTACACTATGACGATGTACCTCTTGAGAAACTGAATGAAGTTGACAGTGTACGAGTAGGATCAAAAGATCTTGTTATGGTACGTACCAACAGACTACACAATGTTCGCATGGGCCAACGTGAACGCTGGGCAATAAGTGCAAGAGCCGTTATGGGTTGGTCAAGCTGGGAAGAAGCTGTCGAAACTTTAAGAGATTATATAGTAGAATGACACCTTGGCTCGAACTAGACATAAGCACACAAAACTCTCTACAGTTTGACCCTGCAGAAGTAATACTTGCTAATCCACAACAACCTACCACAAACTCTACAATGCAAATATGGATACCTGAAAGTGGCGGTGTTTGGTACTTTGATAGTCAAGACATCTTTAATACACAATGGTTACAAAATTTAAATGAAACTATCAAAGTAGACGTTACCGGTGTTTTTATATTCTATAGATGTGCAGGCTATCAGCATCCTAATGCTCACATAGACAGTCATCCTATGAACGATACTCTAAACCCAGTATGCGCAGGCTACAATTGGGTATTAGAACAAGATCCTAGTGCTAAAATGGTATGGTATGAACCTTGGTGGAACCCTGAAGATAGATCTCAAGCAGAAGCTGCTGCCAAAGGTGAAATTGCACACCCTACTTATCATGCTGAAACAGTTAATTCAGGAACTATGTATTATCAAGAAACTCCTGTAGAATATCTAAAAGAAGTTACTAGTCATAGTCTTAGCAGCGATAAAATCACCGTATGCAGAACAGACATTCCACACAATGTAAGTGCAGGCTCAGTTGATAGATGGTGTATGAGTTTAAGAACATATCCTGTTCTATACAACAGTTGGAAAGATGTTGTTAAACAGTTTCAATAATTTTTTCGTATGAGTTTTCGCTGAGTTTTTTGATTTTTAATGCACTAAAATAGTTGTGCTGTCCATTTGTTTTCAGTTTGTTTACTTCTCTTATGCCTTGAAGTTTAGAATCGATGTAAGGTTTAATAACACGTTGATATTCTGACATATTGCAATCTTGCTCGTAACTCCAGTCAGTGGTTTTTTTGAGTAGTTCTTCCCATGTAAGTCCTTTCCTTCCTACATAGCTCAGTAAATGAAAGTTTGGTATTTTCATTATACTCCATTCTTGTTTGTGTTTTTTTACAAAATCAAAAGCATGTTTTAAATCAGCCCAATCTGCTTCCCAAAATAAACTTTTATAATCGTATTTGTGTTGTATACCACTTGACTCTCTACGACCCCATTCACTTTCTAGTTCAACACGTCTTGGATTTTTTGGGTCCATGTTTCTATACCCGTGTTTGGCCCAATCTCTACTAAACTCGCTTACAGTAGCAAGGTTGTCTTCTAAACTAATCTCTAAAGGCCACCATGTCCAGTTTTGATCATGCCAATTGGTTCTAAGCCATTCCTCTGAGGCTGCCCACGACTCAGGTGGCTCACCTGGGAGTCCTGCTATCATGCCTAGGCTTCCACGATATAAACCTAGCTTGTTCAGCATATGCTCTCGCATGTCTAATAGACCTTGCTTGAGTTTGTCAGGGTGCATGCCTTTGCCTACTGCTTTACCTGCTTCGTGGTGTAGAGTTTCTACTCCATAAAAATGAGCCCATACTCTTGCTCTACTGAGCAGTTCTAATTGATGCGGTTTACTTACTGTTAAGTCTAAACGTATAAAACAACTAAAGTTAGGTTCAAAGGGCAGACTTTCTACTACTTCTGCAAGCATCTCTAGTTTCGAATCTCTATCATTGAGTGTGTCATCTGCAATAATATAACTTGTGGTACCCCAACGTTCGTAGTTTTGCATGAGTTCTGCACGTAGCAGCTCTTTAGCAGTTGATGTGTCTTGTTTGATACCAAGGAATGCATAGTTACAGTATTTGCAAGCAAAACGGCAGCCTCTTGAAAGTTCAACAGTGAGTTGTTCATCAGGCTGTACATAATCATCAGGTCTATAGGTAACACGATAGTCGTGCAAATCCATGGCCTTGTAGTCTTTGTTGCAGTCTATGAGTTGAGCACCGCCTAGTTCTATTGGGCGTAGTCCTCTAGGTTGAGCACCATCATTGAACCAATAGTTTATGACTTCTTCTAGTGCAAGTTCTGCATAGCCATACATGTAGAGATCAGCACCTAGATCATGCTGCACAAACTGCTGCCCACCTAGTAAAACTCGTATGCCCGGGTATCTTGCTTTGAGTTTGGTGATTAATTCTCGTGCGTATGATGGTGTCAGCCAAGTGTATGAAATACCAAACATTCGTGTGTCATCCTGTACAACACTATCTAGATACTCTACAAGTTCTTGCTCTGTCCATGAACTTACCCAGTCTACAACAGTTGCTCTCCAGCCTATACGTTCTAAACAGTTTGCTATTTTATATGCACCCATGGTGCGGCGCTTGATTTCTAGATTATCATTAAACAGTATACAATGCATATCATTATTTATAAATCACATCACAGCTTGGCTTAAATATAGATATGATTACATGGATAATACTAGGGGAAAGTTTTAGCTGGGAGCATCATCATAGTGTAAAGTCAGTAGAACAGTTTCCTCCATCTCAAAGCATTGGTTCGAGACTAAGAGCTCTAAGACCTCAAGATCAAGTGTTGAATCTGGCAAAGCTAGGTGCTAGTACGTTTGACAATCTAACAAATCTAGTTGCTTGTCTACAAACACCGTATGATACTGCACGTGACATACGTGTGATATGGGGATGGAGTACACAGATTCTTTGCTTGCAAGGTTGGGAATTGTTTCCGACCAACGGCGTTTATTGGCAGGATAGACTGTGGACTCGCGACTATGACACAACTATGCAAAAGATTCAACAAACATTTGTAGATAGATTTAACCGTAGAAGTGCGTTACATTCGCTTGTATTTTATCACTGGGGCGGTGGCCATGCACCTTGGGTAGACCTTGAAAGCCTACGAGGTACACATCACTTGTTGTATCAAGATCTAGCTCGAGACACAGCAGGTAGCCCACCTACCAGTCATCATCTTTGGCCTATGATTCGTTGGCGAGATTTTACAAGCTCAAGCGGACGAAGTTTGCCCACATTCAGTGACTTATTTCCACTAACACCCAAACGTAGAGCCAAACAAATTGAACAGGAATACTATGCATGGATTGATTACAAACGTGCTAATCCTAGCACATTCCCTGACACAGTGCATCTTGATTGGAAGTATTACGCACAACTCATAGACAGATTACAAGAGGTAGCAGATCTATCATGACCAAAACATGGATAATAATGGGAGATTCGTGGAGTGTTCACAATCTCAGTAGACTTTCAAGTGCTGATTTTTACGATCCTAGATCGAGCTTGCCTGGTAGACTTGCACGACTGTATCCTGATGATCGTGTGATGATCATAGCAGCTCAAGGAAATTCAGACATACAACAGGTACACGCACTCAATCACACACTGGACATAAACAAAAACACTTGGGATCCAAACAGTGTACGAGTGATATGGGGTTGGACCGATTGGACCAGAGGACTACAACCCGAACACAACGGTAATGCTAACATGAAAAACATACGCTATATGAGCGAACAAACGCCTCCTTTTAGAGAACCAGAGTATGACCAAGACTATGCAGTGAGTCTACAACAGCATCGAACCAAACTCAAACGCACATTTAACAGTATAAACAAAATAGGTAAACACTTGCGATTCTATCATTGGGGAGGTCATTCAGAAATATGGTGCGACCCTAGAACAAACTTTGACTACGGCAACCACACCATACTCTATCAAGACTACTGTAGAAGCGTACACGCAGCACCTCCAGCAAACGCAGGCATACAAAGCTATTTTTCGTGGTCAGATTGGTTCAAAAGATCTGAATACGGAGTTCAGTCACTGTTTCCAAACACAGATGACGCACTTGTGCGTAAACTAAATCGCACAGCCAAAGAGTTGAGTAACTACAAACACAACAAAACACGACTGTTTCCTGACGGAGGACATCTTGCTTGGGAACACTACGATGTACTAGTAAACAACATACACACACACGAACAAAAACTAGAAAGAAAGCGTAGATAAGCAAGGCCCCGCTGTACAAATCCTAACAAGCACGAAGTGTTCAACGCAAAAATTTTTGAGAAGTTGAACGTGTGCGATAGTAGTTCTTATAGTAGTATAGATCACAGTGTGTGTATGATATCATACAGTAGTAGTAGTGAAGGAAGAAAGGCTTCTTCCCTTAGTATAGGCCCCGCTGTTAAGAGCTTGCTCTAACCTGACTACTATAGTAGTAGTATAGCTATAGAGAGAGGTTTGCAAAGAGTGGTTAACAGGTTTGCAGGTTAGCAAAAACATTGAAAAGTATTTGAACTATGCCTCTCGTCACCACGGTCAAGAAAAATTTTTTACTATATAGATCAATGGTTTAGTGTATATTTCTGAACCATTCTGTCACACCGTACCACCACGATAGACACCATACAACACCATAAAACCGTTCTAAAACAGTGGTTTACACAGTGAAGTTCACATTAGGCCCCGCTGCTAGCGGCCTCATTTTATTCATATGGTTTGGATTCTGCCAACAATTTCAAATGATTGTGCCAAGAAGTTCAACCAGTCCCTAGGGGACCCCTACTACTACACTACTACTATATGAGTCTACTACTACACTACTACTAAGGAGTTCTACTACTGTGCATAGGTGTAATCAATCTAGGACCTTGCCAATCATCACTGGTCATTTGGTTGTAGTAGTGTTCAGCTGTGCGCTTGTCAGTGGTTCTTAGTATGAGTTTTTCATCTACTAGTATGTAGTAGTGCCCATCACGTTCTTCCAACAAAATCAGTTCTTTTGACTCCATATCAATATTTAATCAAAAAAATGGTTGACAGTGTAGGGGTTTGATCATATACTAGTAGAGTAAGTTAAACATTCAAGAGGGAATCAAATGACTACAAATGAGGCAATCACCAAGATCCATTCAATGAACTCTGCAGAACTCACGTTGGCAGTAGAGGCTATTAAGTTGCGTAGGACCGCACTAGCACGAGGTTCAGTTCGTAAGCTTAGTGTAGGGGACCTAGTGCGCTTTAGAGATCGACAGGGCAATTCAGTAAGAGGTTCAGTTGTCAAGCTTAACCGTAAGACTGCTGTAGTGGATTGTGCGGGCACACAGTGGCGGGTTACAGCCAGCTTGTTGTCAGCATGCTAATCATCTATTTCCTCTACCTCGCGCTCATCAACTGTGCTGTTGCATGGTTGGTGTGGCGCACACTGTAACCTTTTGATATCACAAGGAAAATTTTTCTCCTAAGTCATTGAAAACATTGGATTCTTTTGTTCGTTTGTGCAGCACTTTTCGGTTGACAGCAGCAAGTACTTGTGCTATAGTATACACATAACGTTAATAAGCAAAGAGGGCAAACTATGCTTACACTTAAAAACAAAACTACTACTACAACACACGCAGACGAAGACTATAGCTGTGTAGTAACACGTTGGGACGCAGAAGGCTTTGCTGAGTGCAACGGCAGCAGCATATGGGACTACGCAGGCGATTTACGTGTGTCCGTTAGTGCTGTAGAAGTACACGAAGCAACATATGAAGATGGCGACACTAGCACAATGGTGTATGTGGAGCACAACGCAAACGGCACAGGCGACTGGCGTATATACACAGATGACGGCTTTGAGGAAAGCATAAGTGCTGCACTTGGCTTTGACGTAACATTTACAGAGCAGGGTATGCAGGACACAGGCGTTGCTAGTTTAGAAACATAATTTAAAAAAAGAGGTTGACAAGCACTGTAGTACGTGCTATAGTGCTTGTATAACGCAACAGCAAATGAGGGCAATATGTTTGCAGTAGTAGATTTCGATCGTCAAAAAAGTTTCTTCTTCACCAGCTTCCAAACAGCATCCGACTTTATTACACAGTATCCTGTCATCGACAATACTGTAGTAGTAGATTTTTCGGAGCAGTATCCGCAAGCAGAATTGTTGTAACAGCAAAAAAAAGAGGTTGACACTATAGCATTTCGGTGCTATAGTGTATGTATAAGTTAACAAAGCGAGGGCGCAATGTTTTACATTTACGAAAAGAGCAGCACTTACATCATCGGCAAGCCAGACTCAAACGGTGTTGCCCGTCCAGATCACCGCCAGAGTTACAAGACTATGGCTGCTGCACGAGCTGCACTCACTCGCATTGCCAAGGTAGAGCCGGACTACGATCCAACTCGTTATGCTATTGCAGAGACTGGTGTGTTCCACGATCTCATCGAGAAGACTGTGGTTAAGAAGAGCGCAATGGACGGCAAAGAGTTCGAAGAGCGAGTAAACACTCCCTACTATTGCAGCCCAAGCAGCGAAACCTACTGGAGCATGTAATGTCACACTTGCACAACCACAGCTGGCGCCCACGCAAGTTTAGGACATTCGTCACCAACCAGTACTATGCTAACCGTGACGAGTACGATCAAGTTGGCCAGACTCAGCCACACTCGTTTGAACAGTATGTGCGGCAAAACATTGATTTGCTTAAAGAAAAATATCGGTTGACACGCAACAAATAGATGCTATACTATGTGTATAGTTAGAAATTAGGAGGGCACTATGAAACTAGCATACTGCGATAAGATCGCTGACACAATCCGCAAAGCACTGGTCAAGTACGACACTGACGGCATCCTCAACGGGCCTGTTGGTCCGATCAAGTCAGACCTTGATCCTGTAGGTGGTTGGTTCGTAAGTCCCAAGAAGACTATGTTGGTTTGGGACTCAAACGGCAAGGCTTACTCAGTAACCGTTGAAGAGCAGCCAATGATGGACATTGAATTTGAAGATGTCGACAAAAAAGTGGTTGACAACGAGTTCAACTGAGCATATACTGTAAGAGTAAGTTAAACAAAGCAAGAGGGCTACAAAATGGGCACACGTTCAGCAATTGGTTACAAAACTCCACAAGGCACAATCCGTGCAAAGTATTCACACTACGACGGCTACCCTTCCTACACAGGCGCAATGTTGCAGGAGCACTATCAACAGGCTCGCAAGATTGCACAGATGGTAGAGCTAGGCGATCAGAGCTTCCTAGAAAAAGAAATCTTCCCTGTAGGCGAACACAGTTTCGAAAAGCCAGAAGAAGGCTGCACAATCTTCTACGGACGCGATCGCGGCGAGTCTAATGTAGACGCACAAGAGTTTGACAACTTCGCAGACTTTGTAGACTACTATGACGGTGCAGGCTGCGAATACTTTTATGTCTACGACGGACGCAACTGGATTGTAAACGATCACTGTGCAAAAGACGCAAACGGCTTTTATGTGTTTGACTTTGTAGAAACGAAGATTACTAGCACAGCAGGAGCCGCTTAGGCCCCGCTAATAGGAGACTCTTATGGCAGGCGCTGACAACACCAAGACCGTTTATGTCACAGTGGCGTTGGAGGTCCTCAGGGACGCTGACGTCCAGGACATCATGAGCGAGTGTGATTACTCGTTCGAACATTCCGATATTGTAGATACAGAACTTATGGGAGAGACTGACTATGCCTAACTGGTGCAACAACTCAATCACGATCTCAGGATCAACCGAAACTATAAAGACTCTGTGGGAGGATGCACAGCAAGGCTCGGGACTGCTTCAAGCAATGGTTCCACCTCCTGAGAACATGTTCCACGGCAACCTAGGTGAAGCAGAACGAGCAGAGTGTGCTGAGAAGGGCATCCCTAACTGGTATGACTGGCAAGTCGCCAACTGGGGCACCAAGTGGGATGTAGGTCTTGACGGACTAGAGTTTACGGACAATGGTGACGGCACTGCCAGTATTGAAGGCTGGTTTGATAGTGCATGGTCGCCACCCATTGACGCTTACTCTAAGTTCTGCGATGACATGGACGGTGTGCATCTAGAAGCATACTATCAAGAGAGCGGTATGTGCTTTGTAGGCTACTGGGATTCAGAAGGTGCAGACGATCACTACGAGTATGACGGTGCAACCTCAGACACTGTTCGCAACATGATCCCAGAGTATCTTGTAGACCACTATGCACTTGATGAGCAACTTGCAGAATGGGAAGACGAAGAAGATATGGAAATGGAAGCTGACACCTCAGACCTAAGCCCCAACACTGTGTAAGTTATTGATATGCAAGGGAATCTTTTTGGTTGACAAAGAGGTTCCCTGAGCATATACTGTATATAACAGTTAGGCAAACGGAGGGCTCCAATGGCATACTATACTCACACAAAGGATCCGATCGGAGTGTTCGTTGAGCGGGACACCGGCAATTACTTTGAGTTCTCTATCAATGAGGATCATATGGCTGCTGACGAGATGGGCGGATTCACTCACAAGGTTTGGGTAGGTGATACTATTGGCTCTCCATATCGCTACGCTGTGGTCATGAAGACTGTGGCTTATATTGCTGTAGACGAGGACGAAGATGGTCCTGTAGTTGAGAAGTGGTATTTGAAATCCAATAAGGAGTATGCACTATGATGGACCTGTGGGACGAAGTGATTCACCAGATCGAGAACGACCTTGAAGATCGTGACACAACAGCACTCTACGAGATGCTGCAACGTGTGCCCAAAGATGTGCTGATAGCATATCTGCCAGAAGAGCGTGAATTTATTGTTTCTGAAAATTAGGGGTTGACATTTCCTACAGTGATGCTATTATAAGAGCATAAGTTAACAAAGAGGGTAGCAGTATGTTACAAGCAATCAAAAGTTTAACAATCGGCGCTGTAATTGGCGCAGGTATCTTTGCAATGGTAGACTATGCATTTTCAATTCCAGACGTGCTAGTCAGCTACGAATCTAATATGTGCCAGCAGGTTCAGAACTATGACTCTGTGCTGTTCGGTACTACTGCGTATTCCTGCGAGAATATGCCTACCAAATTCAATCACGTATGGGTGAAGTAATGGTCGATGAACTTCAACTTATCGAACGTCTTAACGGCCTACGGGCAATCTTAAAAACAAACACGGATCTAGCTGATGTGATCCTGCTGGGAATGATCGAAGAAGCAGAACAAAAGGTTGCTCGCTTCGAGAAGCAAATGCAGGAGGACATGTTCGACAACGTTCCTGTTTAACAGGTTCGGGCCTATAGCTCAATTGGTTAGAGCACCGGACTCATAATCCGTAGGTTCCGAGTTCGAGTCTCGGTGGGCCCACCATTAACTGCCCTTAGCTCAGCTGGATAGAGCAACAGCCTTCTAAGCTGTGGGTCGTAGGTTCGAATCCTACAGGGCAGGCCAAATTCGGCCGCGTGGTGGAATTGGTAGACACAAGGGACTTAAAATCCCTCGCTCGTTTGAGCATGCCGGTTCGAGTCCGGCCGCGGCTACCAAAAAAAGATGAAAAAAGTGGTTGACAAACCTGTAGAGTGATCATATACTGTATATAACAGTTAGGAAATAGCAAAGAGGGCACACTATGTTAGTAATTCGTCAAAACCCATTCACTGGTAAAGTTAACTCACGTGATTTAGATATCACGGACGAGCAGGTAGCTGCTTACGAAGCAGGTGCGCTGCTTCAAAACGCTTTCCCAAACCTCTCAGCAGACGATCGCGAGTTCTTCAAAACTGGCATCGACAACTGGGACGAGATGTTCGCGGAGGAGTCATGAAGACTCTTCTTAAGATAGTATTGGTGCTGGTCTTGTGGCAAACAGGTATACTGAGCAGCATCCTACTATTCTTGGGCGGTGTGCTGCTTTGGGCTGCTGCACTGCTGCAACCCAATTATTTAGGAGTAATGTAATGGCTATCTGCCCAGAGTGCTTTTCAAGAGAGAAGTCGTTCTTTGCAGGTCGTTGCGAAGAGTGTAATCAACCTGTTGGGTTCTTACGACAGTTGATTGTTCAGGTAGCTTGGTACACTGTTTACGTGGCTGTAGTAGTTGGCTCATTTAGTTTGCTCTTAATGGCAATTAGTGGTTGACAAACGTTACAAAGGCTGTATACTAGTAGAGTAAATTAAATATTGCGAGGGCAAGATGCAAAATATTAGAATCACAGAGGGTACGTATAAGATACGGGGCAAAGATGCAGACATGGCAGGTCTTGTTTTTCCCCTAGTTGAAGAGTTTAAAGTAGGCGCCAAAGGCGGCTATGTAACAGTAGATGGATCTGCTGTAAACGGTTTTCCGGACCGAAACATCAAAATCAAGGTGTTAGGCCCGGAGGGTTACGAGCTTGTAGGTCAAGATGTCAAAGCTACCGAGCGCGAAGAGTCAGACGCTGAGATTGTTGAGCGCATCCGCGAACGGTTTGATATGCTTAAAGACATGACCAAAGCCGTCAAGAAGGGAGACGTTCGTGCAATGATCGTATCCGGCCCTCCGGGCGTAGGGAAGTCACACGGTGTAGAAGAAGTACTAGACCGTTACAAGACTATGGAAACCCTCGGTGCTGGAAAATCGTTTGAGGTCATCAAAGGCGCAATGAGTCCAATTGGACTGTACTGCAAGCTTTTCAATATGGCTGACAAAGGTAAGGTAGTGGTGTTCGATGATTGTGACAGTATCTTCCAGGAAGAGTTAAGCTTGAACATCTTGAAAGCTGCTCTAGACTCTAAGAAGACTAGAACGATCCACTGGAACACTGATAGTTTCAAGTTGCGCAACGAAGGCGTGCCAGACAGCTTCAAGTTCGAAGCAAGCGCAATCTTTATTACCAACCTGAAGTTTGACAAAGTCAAAGGTAAGTTGCGTGAGCACTTGAATGCATTAGAATCACGCTGCCACTATATGGATCTTACCATTGACACAGATCGTGACAAGATGCTGCGTATCAAGCAGGTCGTGTCAGACGGTATGTTGAACAACTACAAGCTTGACGATGAAGTCAAAGAAGAGATCATAGACTTTGTAGATGTCAACAAGAATCGCCTTAGAGAGCTGTCGCTAAGAACAGTGCTCAAGGTGGCGGACTTGGCCAAAGCATTCCCCGACAAGTGGGAAGCGATGGCTGAGAACACTGTGATGCGTAGAGCCTAGCCCTCACGCTCCGCAACGCAGTACAGAGCAACGACCGCCCTCATCGTTGCTCAAGGGAAGAAGGCCGTTAGAAGCTGGATCCCTAAGGTAGTTGGACAGAGCAATGCCCTCACGCTCTATCCAACAGTTTAGCCCGGGTCGGACATGCCCTCGTCCAATGGCCCGGGCTATTTTTTAATCTTTTTGTATCTTTTTGGTTGACATTTGAGAAGAGAGATACTATATTATATGTATAGGGCAACAAAGAAAGGGCCAAACAATGATTAAGATTTTTAACTCAGCTTACCGCAACACAGACGAGCGTTTGATTGCACTAGACGAAGTTAATATCCACACACAAGGTATTTGCCAGTTTACTGCAAAACCCTACATCTTGTTTGAGCACAAAGACTTTCCTCTAGGTGCACTACAAGCAGAATTTGACGGAACTTATTGGGCATGTGACTTATGCTAGAATCAGTATTCGAAAAGTACAGAGTGATGAAGCTCGCAGAGATCTACGAAGAGATCGAGCGTATTGAACACGACGAATCTATTGATCTTGAAGAGAAACGTTCTCGTTGGCAAGAGCTAAACAGCATATTGAACTGTCGTCAAGCCAACGAGGATATGGACCGTCCTTGCTAAGTCATTGATATCATTAGAGATCTTTTTTTCCAAAAATGGTTGACAAACGAGGTCTTAGATCGTATACTGTATATAACAGTTAGGGCAAAGGGCTAAACAAATGAAAAAATTCTTAATCAACTCCACAAGCACACTAATGTCAGCAGCCGTAGTAGGCGGCGCACTATTGCTTGCTCCAGCACCTGCCGAAGCTAACGACGAAGTCAAGAACATCCTTACAGCAGTTATTGTAGGTGCTATTGTCAAAGAAGTGTTCTACGACGACGAGCGTGGCGAAGGCTTAGAAGGCAATACACCTTGGGGTTCTGAACACAATCCAATCAACGAGCGTCATCGTCCAGGCTACTCAAGTGGTGCAAACGATCCTCGTGTGGTATGCGGTACTAAGGTTATCCGTCATGGTAACTATGCTGAACAAGTAAAGGTCAACTGCTACGGTCAGGTATTATCAACTCGTATCATTCGTAGATAATTTGCAAAAAGGGGTTGACATCTCCCCAAAAGGTGTTATAATGTACTAACACTTAGAGATAAGTGTAATTTTAAAACTAAAGCCTAAGGAGGCAAACTATGTCATTTACTACTATTAAAGCAAGCCAGAAGACTTTTCTTGAGAACTATCTTCGTGGCACTGGCAAGACTCTGACATCGGCTGACGCTTCAGCTCGTTTTGGTATCCAGAATCTCCCAGCACGTATGAGCGAGTTCCGTGAGCATGGCTTGAATGTCCGTGTTGACACTAGCTCAGTAGGTACTGCTCGTTATGCAGTGTCCGCTCGTGACGTTACTGGTAGTCGTGCAAAGAAATTTGCATAACACCTTAATTTAATCTAAAAAAGGGGTTGACAAATGTCGCCCCTTTTGCTATTATATAAACATAAGTTAAACAAAGCGAGGGCAAACGCAATGACAAACTTCCGTAACGTAGCACTAGAGCTTGTAGAGAATGGCGTAGTATCAGCAGAAGAACTGTTGACTATGGCGCTCAAGTACATGAGCAACGATGACGTTGAAGACATGCTTGACTCAAACGAGTTGAGTGAACGCTTCATGTGTGACATTTATGAAGATGATGGACAACCCACATGGGAGCAGGAATGGGCAGACTTTGGAGAGTCATATGAGTAATCCTATCGAACGCTTGGAGCAGATCCAAGAAGAACTGGCCGCACTAGGTGCAGAAGCTGCTGAAATTTTCCAAGAGAACTTTCCCAGCTTGCACGATCAGGGAGAAGCCTACGGTGCGTTTGAGTTTGGTGTTAGTTCTAACCCTTATGATACAACCTTAGCGAGCTTGATTGAATCAGCTCAGGGCAGGGAACAGGCGGATCATGATTGATCTGTGGATAAGGGCAATGGCCGTGATAGCGGCCGCCATTATCCTGGCCGCACTCATTGGCAAATTTTTTGGTTGACATCTCCCCAAAAGATGTTATTATAGTATTGTAAGTTAAACAACACAAAGGGCAAACGTTATGAAGACTTATATTTGGGCAGTAGATGCAGGACACGAATGGCTTGCAGTCAAGATCAAAGAACTCCAAGAGCTTAATATCGCTCACAAGATCTCAGCATACTCATACATGAAAGGTGGCACTGCGTACCTAGAAGGTGACTGTGATGCGGCTGTATTCTTTGCGGCGTACAAACAGAAGCACGGTGTTGAGCCCAAGACCAAACAAGGCAAGCATTGGGATCGTCAACCTTGTCGTTCATTCGCTCAGTATCAAGCACCAGTATTCAAGCCAGGCAAGATCCTAGACGAGACCATGCGTGAACCAGGCAACGTGCTCACCAACTACATAGAGCAGATGAACAGCTGGAACAGTATCTTCGGAACAGGACCTGTGACATTCCCACTAGACGCTGAGTCAGCACAAGCAATTGGCTCTAAGCTGGACGGCGAACTATCACCAGAGAACCTACACTGTGATGGAGAGATCAGCCACGCAGAAGCGATGAAGAAGTATAACTTCCTTACTAGTGTACTGGACGAGCTCAACATCTACTGTGATGCGAATGCTATCCAACGTCCTACAGTGTACGAAGCATAAGGCAAATTAGGGGTTGACAGTATGCGCTTTAGAGTGCATACTGTATTTGTAACGTTAACAAAGCAAGAGGGCTAATTGATATGAACGTACAAGATCTTAAAGCAATGGTAGCAGAAGCACAAGAAGCCGCATACGAGGCAGCTGATGCATTTGAGAAGCAATACTTCCCCGACGGTGGCTGGGGTGCTTGTGGCTTTGCTTGGACTAACCTGTACGAGCACAATGGTGTGCGTCTTAAAGGCAACACCAAGCTAGGACGCTTGCTCAAGCAAGCAGGTGTAGAGCAGGACTGGCAGCGTGTGTTCTCTATATGGAACCCTTCAAAGTATCCTACACAGAATGTGGACACACTAGAAGCAGGTGCACGAGCAGCCGCTGAAGTGTTCAAGCAGTATGGTTTCACTGCTTATGCGGGCAGTCGACTAGACTAATCCAGCAGGCTAGGCTGAGGGCTACGCAGTAAAGTAAGTCGTAGCCAACTAGTACAGGTACCAGCAAGTATACAACACACTCGACCGCTTGCTGGTATCGATACAAAGAACTGAGTGTGGGAAAGATGCTTATCGGAAACGGTAAGCATTTTTTTTGGCGGTGGGGTGAGAAAAAGAAAAAATTTTTTCTGAGGGGTGAGGGGTATATATTTTAAAATTGCTTTTAATACTAGTATAAGCTTAACGGCGCTTTTTAAAAACTGGGTGATGCAAAATCACCACCTCACTTCTATAAGTACTTCACCACAATTTTTTGCGCGGCAAATTTTTTTCAGTGTAGAACCCATTTCGGACAGTGAAGGCGAGCCCTATAGCCTCTTAGACTGCGTACGAGCGTCATACAGCGAAGCTAAACGCATACGAACGCTAGTGAGTGTGCGTAGAACTACTTTGTAGTTCTCTTTTGTGTGTGCTTGTACAAGGTCCTCTTAACTGTGGCAATCACGATGTTTCTAGCATAAGTAAGTGTGTATGCACAGTGTAGATCACAGTTTGAACACTCACGTCTTACACGCTACAAGCACACTAGCTATATAGCTCAATGCGAACTAGCTGACTACACTGTGTATACGTTTGTTTATTCAGAGTATATGCATGTACGAAATAAAACTTATATTCAAATCATTCAAACAGTTTGAACCATCATTAACGTATATAGAGTCAATCACACACTGTGCTACAGTAGAACTATTCTTGCGAGGAATACACACTTCACAAACTAGCGCAAGTCGTATAGCATTTGAGAGTGAAAAAGATCGTACACTAGGCATGCTCATACTCAGTGCAAACTCAAAGTTTACTGCCGTCGTAGTTTAAATAAGACTCATCTTTTCGCTAATCTATGTTTACGGGGCATTGCAGTGCGTTGTTTTCAGTCTGTCGTTATGGTTGGAGTCTTTTTGTATCTTTGTGTGTGCGTAGTATCGTTGTAGTGGGCCACTAAACAATGTATAGAAATATGCCTATGAGGAATCCTATGTTAAGACCTATTGAACAGTATATGGCTAGATCTTTGAGGAATGAACGCTGTACATATTCTTGTGCTTGCATACTAGATATTTAGCAGATTTGCGCTGAGTAAAACACTGTTGTATACTGTTGTTACAAGTGTTTTACCGCTTCGCGGCTCTAGGGATCTAGCGCAGGCGGCTTCGCCGTTTTTGGGCTTAAACGCTTCGCGCTGTTAGGTCGTACTCGAAGTTTTGGCATTCTTCGCCGCGTTGTATCAGTACTGCTCCATTTCTAGTGTGGAATCGTTCTGCAACTCGTGTTAGGGGTGATAGTGTAACAAAACGCTTTGTGTTAGGTCGATCTGTGAGTATTTGTTGTGCTGCATCAAATATAATGGATCTTCCTGCACCTCTGTCATAACTCCACACTGTATAGAACACAGCAATACTACCTTGAGCACCTTCTTGGCATGCTGCTTGACTCATAACGTCCAATTCATGTTCTGTTGTGGGCACCTGATTGGTGTAGGCGCAACACAGTACAGCTCTTGGATTGTTTTGCGCATCAAGTAGCACAAAGTTTTCTCGCCCAGGCAAAGTTCTAAATTCTTGAGTTATCCAAGGACGAACAGGATCGTCTTTGAATAGATTGTAGTAATTGCTATCAAGAATTTTGAGCATGTGTTATTCATCTCCAAGATTATTTAAAAAATCGCGCAGTTTGGTCGAGTCAGTTTTGGCACGTATCTTGCCTATGCCATCGCCTTCAGTTGGATCATCTGATGTTGTAGTCGGAGTTGTTGGCGCACGTTTGAGTGTGCTCAGTATGTTTGATCCTGTGCTTGTAGTGTGTGAGCTGTTGTCATCGTCTTCGCCCAAGTCACGTATGCGTAGGCTGTCCACATCAAACTCTAGATCAATCTTTTGTCCTACACCACTTGATGAACGTGTCTTCATAAGTTGTATTTGATAGCGTCCACGTTCACGCATTGCTCTACTAGTAAATATACCAATCAAATTGTCTGCTGTGTTAATTTTACTAATACCACCTGAGATGTGCGAGTGATCAAATTCAATTTCTTCTACTGATGAACGATTCAACTGCGATGCTGTGACAAAGATACAGTTCAGTTCCATTGCTAGGTTGCGTAGTTCTTCTGACACATACTTGTCTTTGACAAACAAATTTTCTGCTGAAATCTTAGCTGCAATTGGGTGCATCAAATCTAGATAGTCTATAAGCAGTACATCTACTTTGCGTCCTGTCTTAATTTCATACTCTTTCAAATATGCTCTAATGTCGTTTGCGTTCTTTCCTGTAGGCATATATTTGACTTGGAATGCTCCACTCTTTTTGCCAATCATTTTAACTTTCATTTCAACATCATCGATGCTCTTAAACACATCACGACTTGGAATATCAGTGGTCATTGAATCAAGACGCATACTAACTAAATTCTCTGAAAGCTCAAATGTCAAGTACAGTACATTCATACCTGCCAAACACCAATTCACACCCATGTTTGCTAAGAACAAACTCTTACCACTACCTGATCCGCCTGCAAAGATATTAAGCTCACCTCTGTTGAATCCACCAAACAGTTTCTTGTCTAGTGCAGGCCAACCTGTAGATACCTGTCCGTTCTTGTCTTTGATTGCTTCTAGTCGTGCTCTTGGATCTGCAAAGTAGTCTGTGCCTAGATCTTTTTGCAAGCCAATCTGTACTGCTTTCTTAACCAAATCCTCAACCGGGCCATACTCCCCTTTTTCCAACAGATCTGCGCTATCAAGGATGGCCTTTTCCAAAGCCTTGTGTCTGGAGAAGGTTTCGAACTCTTGAAGTAACCAGTCATAGTGATTCTCCTGTAGTTGCCCTGGATTTTTTAGTTGTGCATCTGTTGCAGCATTGATCATATCAAATGTAGGAAGTGCATTGTGTTCTTCTACATAGTCTTTTAGAAACGTTGCTGGCTCTACTAGTCGTCTGTCAAATGTTTTAGGATCAAACACACCTTGACAGCGTACAAAGCTCTCAGCGTCTGTCATAAACATTTCTAGATATACTTTCTGTATATCATATCCGTAGTCAGTGTTTTGTCTAGTCATTTGTTTCCTGTGAATACTTTTACATCATACATTGTAGCAAACTCTTGTGCATCTGTCAAGTTATTAACCATTGGTTTGCCTTTAATATTTAAACTAGTGTTTAATAACACAGGGCATCCTGTTTCTTCGTACCAACGTTCTAGCAATTTTCTAAAGCCCACGCTTTGATCTTTAGAAACTGTCTGTACCCTAGAGGTGCCGTCCCCGTGGATGATTGCAGGTAGTCCAGGATCTGTGCAAGTTGCAGTGTATTGCATAAAGGGTCCTGTGGGCCCATTGAAGTAACCTCCAACGTGCTCTGCAAGTATCGCGGGCGCAAACGGTCTAAACTTTTGTCTTCGTTTGATTTCATTGACTCTGTCTTTAACGTCTGCACCTCTAGGGTCTGCAAGAAGGGAGCGATGTCCAAAAGCTCTAGGGCCAAACTCTGCTCTGCCATTAGCCACACCGCAAATACCGGTAGTAAGAAGTTCTTGTAATGCTTCTTCAACAGGGTAGTCTCCTTCTATTTCGTAACCTAGATATACATGATCCATGGGTATAAACTTTTTCTTGTCTGCTAGTACACACCCTATAGCTGACCCTGCATCTCCCGGATTGGGCATAATCCATACGTTACCAAAATACTTATGAGCTATACTATTAGCTGAACAATTTAATGCACACCCTCCCATAAGTACTAAGTTGCGACTAGGTAAGAACTTGCTCCAGTATTCTAGTAAATTCTCTAGTATGTATTCATATACCTTTTGAGTTGCTGCTGCGATATCAAACATGTCTTGTTCTGTAGTAAGATCAGGACGCCACCATTTACACCCTCTATGTAGATTGTGTTTAAATCTAACTTCGTCTTGGTGCAGGTATAGTATAAAGTCGTTTAGTATGTCTTCAAACAATCTATCAGCATTACCATATGCTGCCATGCCCATTAAGATGTATTCGTCTTCGTTGGGTTTAAGTCCTATACGTTGAGTCATAGCACTATACCATAAGCCTACGCTGTGTGGATATCCTTGACTAGATACGCGAGTCAGTTTTTCTTTGTTTCCAGTCCATACCGTAAGGGTTTCAAATTCTCCAATGCTGTCGATACATAATATCGTAGCATCTCTAAAAGGACTAGTATAATACCCGGCAGCAGCATGAGAATGATGATGATCCACTGTACGTAGAGGAGCAGTAATTCCGTAACTTTTAAGATACTTACGTATATTGTTTTCTTTAAAACGCCATCCTTGTCCTGCTTGTAACTGTCTAAGACTCTTTTTAAAGGGTCTTTCATACCAAATAACTTCATCAGGATCGCCCCATTGACGTGCATATTCTACTATTTCTTTATTTAAGTGTGCATCGTTTTTAATGCCACTAAAGCGTTCACTGTGTGCAGCAAACTTTAATTCGTTGCACACAAAAACAGATAATGCAGCATCGTGACTATTTGCACTTATTCCCCAAGTAATCATTTGTAAATAAACGGATCCTGTTCGCGTAGTTTTTTAATTTTGCGTCTAAATTCAATTTCTTCTTTTATACGTCTGTAAGGCCAAGTAATCCATGACCAAATTATTTTTAAATATTTTTTGATGAAAACCATGTTTTTGCTCTCAGTTTAATTTTAATCGGAGACTCTTCTGCCGCCGATATTATGCTATACAATGTATATAGCCTTCCGTAAAGGTTGACTGCATCATTTATGTCTTTACAACTTTTATTCCAGTCAGGCATACTTACTTGCCAACCATTTTCAATAGCTTTAAAAATAGTATCTCTACCAACAACATCTCTGTCAGGCACAAATATAATAGGTTTGTTTAATCTAGCCAACATCATTTGCTGTTGCTTTGATAAACTATGTGCTCCGCCTAATGCACAACCTTCTACATGTATTGCATCAATTGGTCCTTCGCACAATATACAAAAAATTTTGCTTGGACGCTGTTCGTCTATATTAAACACAAATCCAGGTTGAACTTCTTGTAAATATTTAGGCTTTTTATCTTTCTTAACAGTACGAGCAATCCACCCTACTATCCGCCCTTCGTAATAGTATGGAATAATAAATTTATCTCTAAATTGCGGACTAGGAGACCAATAATAATCTATATCATCTAGACTTAAATTTCTTTTAGCCATGTATGTAAGTACTTCATAAAGATCATCACTTACGTCTTTTATATCTTTAATTTTCTGTGCTCCTTTGGGCAACGTTATAGTTTCAAACGTAGGTAGTACAGTTTTAAATTCTTTAGCGTCTTTATTTTCATTTTGACGCATAATATCAAATGCTATCTTTGTAATATTATCATCAGATACACCTATCCATTGTAAAAACAACTTCATATTACGACTCAATGGACGACCAGGTTGCCAACTAGTTTTAAATCCACAATTAAAACAATGATAGCTTATTCCATCATCTGCTTCGATGATTCCTCCTCGTTTTCTTGTATCACGAGTATGACCTCTTTCAACACAACAAGGTGCATTAAATGATGTCCACCCGCTAGGAGTTTTCTTGCTATTGCTAGGAAGGGTCCATCTTATATGATCAACTAATAAACTCATAATAATATTATAGCGTATGAGCTATTACTTGTCAAGTAATTAATTAATATATAAGGCCGTATGCTATACACCATAGCTCTAGTCCAAGCTTGTATATAACATAATAGAGCATCGGTGACGCCAATAGAGCTGCCCAAAAAGCAGGTTGTTTTGTTAAATGTTTCATTAAAAATATTTCCTAAAGCCCAATGTAAAGTTACGCCCTAGTTGGCTATAACCATTTGGTCTTTCAAATTGTTTGTTTGTAATATTATATATGCCTGCAAACATCTCTATGTTATTTTTTTCATAATTAATTTCAGCATCAAGTGTAGTAACTCCGTCAACATATATAGGCATAAATGTTTTACTGTTAATATCTCTGTGCTTACCAAAATAATTTATATCTACAGAATACACTGTATTTTTTATAATTTTAGATATTGTAAAATTATTAATAATTTTTGGCCGTCTTAATTTTTGCTCGCCGTCAGATTGTTTGGCAAGAGTATAAGAAAAATTATTTAATAAGTAGAAGCCATATATTTCGTATGTTAACTTATTTTCTATTCCTTGAGTATGACTTTGTCTTTGATCATTAATATATGTACCGTTATAAATTATTGCATTATTTTCTTTAGTTACAAAAAATGCTGTATCTGAAAAATAATTAGAATATCCGACTTCGTAGTTTATTGTCGATTCTTCTTTTAAAGAAGGATTACCTGTGAATCCGTAGTTATCTTGACCGTACATTTCATATAAAGTCGGAATTCTAAATCCTGTAGATATACTGCCTCGCCATCCATCCTTAAATACTCCAACTCTACCTGTTATTTTTTCTCCAAAATTATCAATATTATCATATCTTATTCCGGTTGATAAAACTAAAGAATTTAGATGAATTGTATTACTGTTTACAAACAAACCTGTTGTTGTTCGTTTTTTATCTACACTACTTGTATATGGATATTGTCCTCTAATATTTACTAAAAAATTAGCATCAACTTTTTCTAGTTCACTACCAATAATTACATCAGTGTTTTTGTAATTAACCATATATGAACTATATAAAGAATTTACTTTGCTTTGATAATTTCCTTCTAGTTCATTGTCTTTCGTATATGTTCTTTTATGATTAGAATTGTTAATAACAAATCTTATAACATCGTTATTATAATCTAATTGAGTATTATTCCAATTCCATTCACCTGTATAATTTTTTGTATCATACATAGAATCTAAATTAGTAAAATTAGTTTCGTTAATATGATTTAATCTTATATTACCGTATTGGTTAGGATATAAAATATTTAAATTTAAGTTTTTGTTTTTGTACGGATCAGTTTCTTCACCATTAGGATATACACTTATACCATTGGTAGATTCTGCTTGTAAGTTTATAGTATAATCAATATCAGAAATATTGTCAGAGATTTGAATTTGACCTTTTACTAAGTTATTACTGCCTATAGTAGAAGATACATACGAACGAGTTGATATATCTGATATTAGGTTTACTACGCCGCCTGCAGCATTTGCTCCATATAAATTACTCATAGGACCTTTGTATATTTCTATAGATCGAATACCAGTAAAATTATGTTGACCTATATCATCTGTACTTGTTGGACTGCTGTGATCTTTTATAGGAATTCCATTAAGTGTGATCAAACTTTGATCGCTATCTGTACCTCTAATATACAACGAACTCATTTGACCTTTTGGTCCACTGGTTACAACATTTACACTAGAAACATCGTTAAGCGAGTTTGAATCAACAATATCGTATGAATACGTACTACTTGCTACCGACGAAGGAGTACGATCTGCATATACATATATAGTAAGTTCTGTGGCATGTACTGAAGGTACAAAAAAAGCCGCACATAATGCAGCTATAAATATTTTTAATTTTATCATAAGTTAAGTATACGATAAAAACGTCAATTTGTCAATCAGTTTCTTACTAAAATTTTTGTTATTTTATCTGCAGGATTTGCGTTTGCTACAAATCTAATATGACTAAACACACCATTAAAGTTAACGGGCTTTGGTTCCGTTTCACTACCTGTAAATGTAAGCGTTGTAATATCTGCCCACTGTGTGCTTTCTGTAACTTGGTTATCAAGAGTAGCCTGTACTACTACATCGCCGCTGTATGACGCTGTATACACTGCTGCGGTGTGTAGAGCTTCATTACCGTTAATAGCAGGTTGTGCAGTAACAGCTTCACTTGTCCATTCGTCAGTTACTGAATCTACTTTTGTAAATGTGTCTACATTGTATGATGCTTTTGGGCCTGGAAACGTCGAACCGTTAACAAAAATGGTTGCATCATTATCAAAGTTAGAATGACTGTATGTAAGTGTTTTTGTATTATCGCTGTCAACAAGATATATATTATATGATAGATACTGTTGTTTTACATTTAGTAAATCGTTCTCTGTAATTGTAACTTGAAATAGACCTCTAGTTAAAGAACTATCATTTCCGACAATTGCTACTCCGTCGTGTTCAATTATCATAGTTTGATTTTCATCAAACGCAACAAACTTAGGTGTTAGTGTAGATAAGTCAATCGGTTTTTGGTCTGCGTTCAAAACTCTAAATTCTAATTTGTTATCTATTCCTTTATATACTTGTAAATGTCTACTATACACTGGTCTATACTCCGTGACGAATCCTGTTTCATTAACTACAATTGTTGATCTATTTGAGACTAAATATCTAGGTATTAATTGCATAATGTATTTATTGAATGTTAACTAAAGATATACAAGAAAACTTTCCTTTTTTGTCAGTAGTTACTTATGGAGGTAACGAATACGTCGGCATCATTATAAATCAAGATGCTGCTGTAACAAGCATGTATGTGTATACTGATTTAAAAACTCAACAAGAACAAGTAAACTTTTTACAATGCGGAGAAGCATGGTGGTGGGAATCTAATAGAATGATTCCCATTAATATATTCTTAAAAAGAGATATGGATCCGTTTAAATATTCTATTATAACAATGAACAGCAAAGACGTAAGAGTTTTAATAGGACCCTGTGTTAATATAGGAAATATGAATGTTAAAAGGATTAAAAGACGTAGTGTGCAATTAGTAAGAAAACCTAAATAAAATAACTTCCGTATTCTTCGTAGTCAGCTTTGTAATATTCTTTTATAATTTTAATTTCGTCTTCGGTAGGAATAATATCCTTTGCTTTTCTGCTCATTTTATGTCTAACTATAGGAACATTATTATTTCCACTTACTTCTTTGATTAAATCAACAAATTCGGTATCTATGTTTTTAGTTAAAATAATATGAGTATAGTTTTTTGCTGTGCCTAAAATCTGTGTAAAAGGCAACGTGTGCTTGTAAATGTCTTTTGATTTTTTCCTAACTAATTCTATATTGTTTACAAAATCATTAAAATTTTTTATGTAACTTTGTACGTTGTCTTTATTTTTATTTGCTATTCTATCCTTATAACAACTTATAAAGCGTTCGACTGGATCTCGAACAATTGCTATTCTAACAGGAAAGCTATCCCAATTTTTTACATTTGAATAATATATTTCTTTCCATAAACCTTTTCTAATTAAAGGGTTGCGCTCGTCTCTATATTTAAAAGATCCCATTACAGGGTATCCCATTGTTGCTATAGCAGTGCTGCTTCCTGCCTTTTCTGCTACGCCTACTAGTATTTTATTGCCGTTATGATAAGTTAGCTGTTGTATCATGTTTGTTTATTAGATTCTCACAAATTAAATTTATATGTACTACTACAGCCATTGCATATGATATAGCATGTGCTTTTTTAAAGTAGTATTCATTGTTAGAAGGTTTTGTCCACACTTCCTTCATCACTGTATCCCACGGTTGTCCAATCAAATGCCTTTTTGCCGGTCTTATCATTGCTAGTACGGCTGCTAGTTGTTCTATTGTCTTTGGCTTCATTGTCCTTAATATGTCCCCATGTCCTGCGACGTGAAAGACTAGATTGTTGAAGTCGTTGTGTTCTAGAAGGTCCCATTGCGGTTGTGTCTCCATAAGTTTTTGTAGGTGTGCTTCATCTTTAACGTCTTTGTATATGCTTACGTTAAGAAAGTCTAGTTTAAAATAACCACGTTCTTCTGCTGTTTTATAATCAATTGTTGATAAATTGTCAACAGGATTGTGTGGAATTTCTGTAGCATATATTCCTGTATTATGCTTTTTGTTTGAATCTAGTTTGGCCACACGATGTTTTAATTTAGATAATAAAACGTCTCTGTTTGCAAAATCTATATCAATATCAGGCAAAACGTTTCTCCATCTTACGTGCTTTCTTTAGAGCCATATCCCATTTTATTTTTGAAACACGATCTTTAAATGTTACACCTTGTAAATGATCCCATTCGTGCAAATAACATTTTGCACTATATCCTTCAATTTTTACAATTTGTTCTTCAAGATTTTCATTCCAAAATTTAACAAGTATTTCTTTTGGACGGTTTACTTTTACAAATATATTAGGAAAACTCAAACATCCTTCTACATCTATTACTGTCTCTTTTGTATATTGAAGAACAGTAGGGTTAATGCATATTGTTGAATTATCTTTTTTATCGCCCATAACAAAAACTTGTGCGTCTAACCCTACTTGATTTGCACTTAATCCAATTCCATTACTTGCTAACATTAAATCAACCATTTGTTCTTTTAGCTCAACAGGATTAAATCCCGGCTCTTCAAGGTCAACTTCTTTTACCTGTTTGTCTAAAAATGGATTTGGATAGTACACTAAATTCATAATTTACCTTCTTCTCTTAATTGTGCTCTAATTTGTGTTGCACTTATACTATGTATCTCTTCGCCTAAGTCATGTTGTGTAAAGGTATAGCCAACACCACGACCGTAGCTAATGTCAACTATGTTTGGTACAAACATTATAACATATTCTTCGCCTTCTGTAAAGCCTCGATTTGCTAATCCTTGTACAATATTTTGTGTTACAGTTTCTACATCAAAAGGATTATCATCTTGCTTTGCGGTGCGCCCGCCGCCTGCATCTTTGCCTACAATGCCGCCAACATCGCGGATCATAATACATACTTGACCTGTTTCTAATAGTGCCTTTTTAAATAATGCTGTGTGACCATCATGCCACGGTTGCCATCTGCCCAGCATTTGTGCAGTAGGCTTTTTCCAATCAAATGCCATTTACAATCTCCTTTATCATTGGATATAATTTTTTTTGTTTTGCAAGTACCATAGCTACATCATGTCCACAATTTTGAATTGTATTTTTGATAACATTTGGAGTATCTGGCACCATGTTTAAGTGTTGTTGTTCACGTTCGTCATCTCCACTTATAAAATAATATTTTGTAGTATCATTAAATTTCATATGATCAAATTTCCAATCGCCGCCGTTGTGTTGGAATTTGATCCATTTTTTTTCGAATGGTACAATATAAGGGAGTACACTGTAAACTGCTGCAAAAGATATAACTGCGTCTACTTTAGTTACCTGTGCTAAACAATTAGCATTAAATGCACCTAAACTATTTCCTAATGCAATTACTTTTTGATAACCTTCTACTTTTTTAATAAGTGCAGGAACATCTATTTTATTAAAAAAGCTTCTTGCTTCGTCTATATAAAATAAACTATCAACATCCTTCCAACCACGAATTCCGATAAATTCTTCACCTATCGGCAATCCTGGTCCGGGACCGATGCCAGAAAAACAAATCACTATAGTATTATTCATTCTTTAAACCAAACTTAATATTTTTATACCAAACACGTTCGTGAGCATAATATAAAATAAATTTGATAACAAGATCAGCTACAAAAACAGCGCCAATTGCTTTCGGAGGTAATCCAAAGAACCATGCAATGAATGCTGTTGTGATGCTTGCAATAATTCGCCAAGTAATTGCTTTAGCTAAATGACGTTTGCGCTCAACCTTCTCCATTGCTGTGATCCGCCATATATTTTGATACAATTTTTACAAGTTGTTCGTGTGTATCATTAAACCACTCAGATACATGATAGTCATATTGACCTTTTTCTAAAGGAACATACATTGCATTTGTATCTTCAAATCGACCTTCTTTGATAGTGTCCATCCATACTACATAGTCAGCACCAAACTCGTCACGTGCCTTTGGAGTAGGTGCAACAAAATCTGCTACTGCAATTTTACCAGCTTTAACAATTCCATCTGCTAGATAACGCATACGTTGTGCTTGTCTAATTCTTCCCTCTGGTGTAAAATCCCAATCGTCGTATTCTGTTCTTATTGCGTCTGCGTTAATGTGTACTGCTCCGATCAATTTAGCGAACGGAGTAGCCAAGGTGGTTTTGCCGCTTCCAGGCAGCCCACATATTAATATTTTCATAGATTACTTTCCTTTGCTACATCTTTAACAAGTTGAACATCATTAGGTAATCGCTTAAAGCGTAGTGCCCAATGTTCCGGATTAATGACGTGGTAGACCATTTCTAACTGCTCGTCATTAAACTTACTTAGCATTTCTTTTCCGCTTGCACAATTAAGAATGAGCCAAGGAGAAATCTTTCCGTCTTTAATATCCCATACCGATCTATTTAAACTTACATAGTGAAAATAATGATTCCATGGAGCACTTTTATCTTCTGACCAGTCCATCATTGTTTTTACTGATCTTTCTAATGCTGTTGTAACATCTTCTTTAAGTATAAATTCTAAAACATACTTTTCGTATAATGCGTCTCTACACCAGTGATCTAATTTGACACCGCTTGTGACCACATAATCAATATATCGTTCAGGATATAAAGGTTTAACATTACTGATAAAACTACCAAACTTGACAAAAGCATTATAATAAGGAGATGAACAAAAGTCTTCATAAGTTTTTTCTTTTTTTGTTCCTGCACTTAATTTATAGAATCTTTGAAATGCATAAAAGCCGTGACGTACACGTTTTTCATCTTTTTGTAAAGCACGTCTCTTCTTTTCACACATATGCGCTGCAAGAGTTTTTTCTCTTACATAACCACTTCCGCAGTATTCGCAAACATATGGCTTATCAGAGTTTGACATCGATGTTATATTCTTCAGCCAATTGTTTGAGTTCTTTTTTTGTAGATGTTCTAGCAAGTAGTTCTACCTCATCTTGTTTCATGTTTGGATAAATTTGTTCTAGTAGTTTAATGCCTTTACTATTGTCAGCATTTTTCTTTTTAAAACCTATCCAAGGATGGAATTCGTTTTTGCCTGTGTTGCCACACTGACACAATAACAACCATTGTAGTTTTGCTTCTTTGTTGCCAAGTACTGCCCAGTTTTTATTATAGTATTCATTTGTTTTGAACACAGCAAGTTCTTGCTTCTCACGTGAGCCTTTTACACTGCTCATATATCTGTTGAGATTCCAAAGATCGCCTTTGATTTCTTTTTGGCCGTCTTCGCCAGCTGCATCATACAGTTCACGCATTCCGCCATCTAGTGCAGGAATCATTACTTTGAATAAATCAATATGTTTGTTGGGCATTCCACGTCTCTACATCTTCAGGAGTATTAATCTCAGTACCATTAAATTGTACACTCAAACAACCAATTTGCCAACCATTTTTTAACCAACGTAGCTGTTCTAAACTTTCTACTAGTTCTTCTTTTTCTACTCTTAAATGATTATATTGTTGTAATGCATTTTTACGATAACCATAGACACCTAAATGCCAGTCTCCATATCCTGTCATACCTCTGCCAAACCATAGTGCTCGGTCGCCTGCCCTAACCATTTTAACTGAGCTAGGATCATTTTGTTTATCTTCTGGCATTTGTGTAAACACTGTAGTAACACTATAGTTCTTAAGGTGCCATTGTGTTTTTTCTATTAATTCGGGTGTAACATCAGGCATGTCGCCTTGCACATTTATAAATTGATCGTATTCGTCAAACTTTCTACTAGCAATTGCTCCTGCACAACGTTCAGTACCATTTTGATAATCACCTAAGTCAAAGTATACTTCGTGATCAAAAAACTTTTCTGCAATACGCTTATCATCTGTAAGAACATATGTATCAAGTCCTGTTTTACGACAACGTTCAAATACGTGTCGTATCATCGGTATACTTCCTAAATTAACAAGGGGCTTTCCTGGAAAACGTGTGCTACCGTATCTAGCGGGAATAAGAATAGCTGATGATGTCACGTACTACCTCCTCAAAGTTTTCTAGTTTAAGCATGTTAGGTCCGTCACTAGGTGCATGATCTGGATCGGCATGTACTTCTAAGAAGAAGTTAGAAATACCGAGAGCACTGGCAGCACGAGCCAAACCAGGAACGTAATCCCTATTGCCGCCGCTACTGCCTCCATTGCCGCCTGGCGCTTGTACTGAATGGGTAACGTCAAACACGATAGGAACATCAAAATTATTGAGCATGTAATCCATGCCAGTAAAGTCAACGACAAGAGTATTATAACCATGAGTGATTCCCCTTTCTGTTATCCATACTTCTTTTGCACCTTCAGTTTTACTTAGTATACCCTTGACATCCCAAGGTGCTAGGAACTGTCCTTTTTTAATATTTACAATACAATTGGTCTTACAAGCGGCTTGTATTAAATCTGTTTGACGACATAAGAATGCAGGAATCTGTAATACTTCAACAATACCAGTTAACCATCCAATTTGATCAACTTCGTGTACATCTGTAAGTGTCTTTACATCTAACTCGTCTTTCAATGCAAGTATGTCGTGTACAAACGGGTGTAGTCCTACACCTCGTTTGCCGTTTACGCTTGTACGATTAGCTTTGTCAAAACTTGCTTTAAAATAATATTCAATGCCGTATTTGTCACATACACGTTTACACTCGCGAGCAATCTCTGCACTCTGTGCTAGTGTTTCGTGTTGGCACGGACCTGCAATAATTCTCAATGGTTTCTCCTTCCGTCAAATACACAAATAAAATAACAACCTGTTGTACCTGCATACACACGATGAAAGACTCCGTCTTGTATTAAGACTGTGTCGCCTTCTTTTATATCAAATCGTTCATCGTCTATTTGCATTACTCCGTGTCCTTTTACAAATATGTATACTTCTTCTTGACCTTCATGCTTGTGTCCTGTTGTTGATTTACCAGGTTTTAAGTTTGTACTGCTTACTATTAAGTTGTTAAGAAGTGTGTTGTCTTTTACAACATAGCGATCGTCTGCTTTTACAACTTCTCCTCCTATATCCCATTGTTCATACTTTGTCATTTATCCTCCTTGATTATCCAATATGTTGTTACTAATTGATCCATAAGTTTTTTAAGAGTACTATTACTTTCACATAATTCGCATAGATCCTGCCATTCACCGTAATGTAACAACGAACCTTGAGCTCTCGCAATTGCGCCAGGATCTCCTCCTACTACCCATCTTGGAATTTTATTATGAGGTGGATCTCTATATCTAGCATAAACTACGCCGTCAACTCTCTCATATATTAGTGCTTCATTTGGTATTAGATTTCCCAACTTGTGTTCCACTTGTTCTTCTTACAATATCATTGTGATTAAATTCTGCCCAGTATAGTTCAAATGCTACACCGTCTTCTATTCCTTCAAACTGATGAACCTTGCCTGGCTTGACTTGTGTAAAGTCACCTGGACCTAAAATAGTTTCATCAACTAGTCCTTGATCGTCTTGCCAAACACGCACAAGCATTTTGCCTGACTCTACAAAGAAGCCATTCCACTTAAACTGGTGCTCGTGTTCTGAACATTTGTATCCTGCTTTATATTCAATACGATGGAACTCTAGCACACCATTGGCGTGGATTAGTTCAGTTTGTCCCCAAATTTTACCTGCTTTCATTTTTTGTATCTCCTTATAATTTAAATGCAATAACTAATAATATAGCAACTAATAGTATGTTTGTAAACATTATTTCAATTGCAAGAATAGTATGATACCAAATCCAACGAGTTTTATATGCGTTTTCTATAGTAATTTCTTCTGGATCAACATCATCTTTCATAACATCAATTACTACTGATTCTTTTTTTACAATGTCTTGTTCCTTTACTGTGACTATTTTTTTCAACCAATCCATTGCCATAATTTATTCCTTAATGATATAATCTTTAAAGTACTCTAGTGCTTCGTCCCAATAAATATATCCATGACCGTTTGGTATTGCAGGAACAAAACATAATGTCCATCTACCTTTATCGGTAGGATTAAATGTACTATGCAATACACCTACGTTGACTAAACTAGGCTTATTAGTGCTACTTTCAAACACTAGTGTACAATCTTTTTCTTCTGCAAGAACGTTAGTATGTTGTCTATGACTAAATGCATCAGCAGCATCTACGTCTACACCTTTATAATTTGCCTTAACCTCTTCGATGTCTGTAAAAACTTGTGTTTTGTTTGCTTCCCACCAGCGCATTACTCCTTCTTCTGGACCCCATGTAATGTTTATTTTTACGTGATCATCTAAAGTAGTTTCATCTGAATGAATAGGAAGTTTACCGCCATTAGGTGGTGTATAAAATACTTCTGTATGTCCTACATGTAAATTTAAACTTTCTAACCATTTGTTGACATTAACGTCAGTGTAATCATTAATATCAACATGCTTCATATCATCTGGGAAGTTGTTAAACATTTCTGGTTTTGCAATTTCAAATGGTAAATTTAAATATCGATGGTATCTATTTTCATACATTTAAAACAGCCTTGAGTAATCTATCACTTCGCACTGTCTGCTTATATCTTTTACAAAAAATGCACACAACGGTTTGCTTCCTTCTGTTATAGGTATACTTAGTAATTGTCCATTTTTCATTTTAGGAAAATACCATTTCACATCTGTATAAAAATTTGTTATTTTTATTGATCCAAATTCCATTTTATATCCTGACAAGGGATTAAACAAAAATGCTTCAAAGCCTCTGTCATTTATACTAGTTAAAGGTAATATTTCTACATCTGATCCTGCTTCGGAATCACCGATAGCAATATGCCAATCTACAGGTACTGTAAGTTCATGTCCATTTATTTCTAGTACCATAGCAGGTGCACTAAAAGACTCTAAAAAGATTAATGGTACAAAAAAGAAATCTGGATTTGCAGGATCACTGTTATCTAATACAGCAAATCTGACATCGTCATCTATTTGTTCTGGCAAGTCTTCTAAACTAAAAGACTTATCTTCTAAAGTTAATATTCTCATTATTAATTCCAATCCACTTTTTCTATTGTGAATGGGTATTGTGCTTCCTTATAAAACTTTTTGCGTTGTGTAAGGTGCCGCTTCGCAAACTTACAAGTGCTTGTAAGATCCCATATTTGCACGAAGTCTTTGTCCTTTGCCTTTCTAACGCCTCTACCTATACTTTGAATAACCCTAACAAACGATTTGCCGGGTTCAATAAGAACCAAATTAAAAATACGAGGAATGTTAATGCCCACCGCGGCCACACCGTAGGTTGCAATAACCACATGATTAGTTCCTTCATTGATTTCATCATACGCTTCCTTTCTATCTTTTAATTTAACGTCTCCTTTGACAAATGTACTGCCTGGTATTAATTCTTGTAGCATTTCGCCTGCACTAATTCTATCTACAAGTATTAGTGTGTTGCCTGATTCTTTTACTGTGTTTAATAGTTTGCCTATATATTCTACTCGTTCTTTATTTGTTACTAGATATTTTAATTCTGATTGATAATCACTATGTGCTTGTGTATCTATAAGTTGTACAATGTTAACGTGACATTGTGATAGTACACCTTTGTCTTGTAATTCTTTCGCTGTAATATTTCCTATCACGGGGCCTAATGAAGCGTGTATTGATTCAAACTCAAACTTTTCTTTTGGAACAGTTCCAGTAAGACCCCATCTGATAGGAGCGTTGCGTAGGTTGCGTGTAAGCAAGTTCTTAAGAACTTCTGCTTTTGCTTGGTGTACTTCGTCAACAATAATAGTGCTAACACCTTCTAAGAACTCTGCTAAACTTAATACAGCAGAACCATCTTTGTGCTTCTTATCAAGTATGTTTAAACTTTGCCAAGTGCATATAGTGTGAGTCTTACCTAGTTCTTTTCTGTCTCCGAAGTACACCCCTACGTCTAACCCACAATTGACATAATCTTCTTCTGTTTGTGTAACAAGTGATTTGTTAGGCACAATAACAAGACTACGTCCGTATGGCTCACTAATGTGTGACAGTGTTGCAGTTGTAATAGTTTTACCTGCACCTGTTGCAATTTCTTGCAAGCTCTGTGGGTTTTGTAGAAAGTTGTTGATTGCTGTGACCTGATAGTCACGTAGTATTATTTCTTCTCCTTCTACTGGATGTCCTTTAGGCCATACAACACCTTGGTCTGCCCAATAGCGTTCTGTAATAGGTTTTAGGTCTAATTTAATGGGATGACGTCTATCATCAATGTCTACGATTTGAACATTGTTCTTTTGCAGAACTTCCACAATAGTATCAAGATGATTAACGTAGCCAGTGCCGCCAATCCCAAAGAAAGCAACTTTGCCATCCCAGCGCCCGAGCTTATACTGAGGCATATATCGTGCGTAAGGCACTTCAAACTTGAGAGCATTCGCCAGTTTTCTGCGTACATCAACTTCTAATCCTTCTAGTTTGATGTTTACTTCATCTTCAATTATTAATTTACAACTAGCCATATAATCGTGAATACCTTCTAAATGGACTTATATCAGTCTCGTGAAATATTTGAAGATCTGTATAAAAATTTATAAATGCATTTATTTCTTTACTAACTGTGCTAGTAAAACTAAATGTAGTTATAGGTTTCCAATCATCATTTAATAATATTTTAGGAATCTTCTTTGTATTAATATAAACTATTTTTGTATTGTTGTCAACCCAATTATTTAAATTTCTTTCTTTAACATAATCATTAAAGTCTGTTGATCCAGACTGTCTAAATAAAACAGATTGAACTTCTGACGGTATTAGATCTCTAAAAAAGGTTTGAATAGCATGTAATTGTGTATCGGCTTTATGTTCTTCTAATAACACTAACAACGGAAATCTGTCTAAATTATAAATTTCTGACAAGATAAATTTTAAATCATTGTCGTTAGGGTTACTATGGAAAATTTGTTCTTTTCTAAATGCTATTTTTTCTGCCAAGGTAGTCGGAGTAGGACACTCAACAAAATAACCGTGTCGTAGTTGTCTATCTGCTACTTGTAAAAAATTTTCACTAGAAATTTCATTTATTTCTTTTATTAAATTATCATGAATATCTTTATGGCAGTTTACTAAATTATCGCCATCAAAATAAGGAATATACGATAATTTATTATTCACAATTTCTTGAATTGCATTATATCTTAGTATAAGCTCTTTGTCTATTTTAAATTCTTTATCTAAAAAAATGTCTAATATTTTTTTGATATTTAAATCTGTTAAACTAAAAAAATGTTCATGCGAACCTTTAGAATGATGATAGTGTTCACATTTATTAGAAAGACTTTGTATATCTATAATAATAGATTTTTTAAAGGGAAATCTAATTTTTATCCATTGTAATTGATCATCAATTCCTTTTAATGGAATTTCATCATTATCCTTACATATTTTAATGTACTTACTTCGATCAATTTCTCTTAGAGGCTGACGTAACTGCTCAACTGCATAATCAAAGTCACATTCACTATTAATAAATTGATCTTTATACTTAGACAGTTTTTCTTGCATAAGTGCAAACTGTCTATCAGTTAGTGCTGTGCCTTTAAATACCTGACGTGCAATACTATGCATGATAGTAATATCAGTCGATTCAAGTTGTATTTTGAAATGCTGAGACATCCCAGCAGCGGCTTCTAATAAATCTTCAATGGTAGCTATACTGTTCATACATATAGTATAACTTAAAATAACTTATTTGTCAATCGTTTAAGCGGTAAACCTTGTGCAATTTCTTCTATAGTATATTCGGTGTGGGCATAATCGTTGAGCCATTGTGTTCTATCTGGCATTAGAGGCTGTTCTATCGTATGTAAAAAATCAATATCATTGCCTGCAGGGTAAACAAGACTGTGAGTACTAACAAAAGCAGGCACTCCGTTAATGATACTGTGTATGCCCGGGTTACTTGAGTAACTGATAGTAGCCCAAACATTATCAAAGCCCATATCAAAGTCGTCGTAAGTATTAGTAACATGTTGAGGTTCCTGTCTGTATACGTGTTTAAGTCCACGCTCAATATGTTCAAGTCTACAGCGTGGATGTGGTCTAAATATTATAGGACGGTCTGTGTGTTTGCGTATTTCGTCGTAGGTATTTAAAAACCAATTGCTCATACGTGGCATACCTTGCCACTGTAAACTTTTATCGTGTTGCCCACAAATAAGAATATACTCGCCAGATGTGCGCCAAGGTTTTAGTCTAAGATTAAGTAGATCGCTACGCCTACTATCGTTCCCAGCATCACCGAAAAAAGCATCTCTATTAATTCCATTTAATCCTACCTTCCACGTTTCGCCTCGTTTGATACCACCTACTTCTAAGACCACCACCGGTTTGGATTGTGCCATTGCCCTTTCCCAGATAGTTTTATTCTGAGCCATTCTGCCGTTCCAAAGAACACTCCAAATAACATCAACATCACTAACAGGATCATTCCAAGCAACACCATAGCCAGCAGCCAAAAGACTGCGAGCAAAGGCATCAAACACTTCTCTACTATTGAGTGCACCGTAGTTGCTCCATAAACTAAATTTCATTCCAATATGCTTCAGTTCTATTACCCATTAAGTCTTTGCGTTTTGAATGACCATCAAACTTACGATCGCCTTTCATATGATCCATCCATCGTCCTAATTCACTATTAATGAGTGGATGGCCGCCGCCGCCCGACTTGGCAGTATTGTTATATATTCCTTCACTATAATCGTGTGACGGAAACTCTTTATACTTCTTTAACAACTCACCGAACACATAACTGTCGTGCCATTCATCTAGTGTAAAAATGCCATTGTCTGCATCTTCGTACATTGCTTCAAAATCTTCTAAGAAACTATGACACACAGGATGATTCAAGTTCATACCATAGAATCCGCATTCTGGCCAGGTCTGTGATCCTTTACCTCTACCAACATATGTAATGTATGCATTATTAGGAAGTAAGTTTGCAAAGTCTTCATAGTCCCATTTGCTGTGAATAATACTGTCTGCATCCATCCACACACACCAGTCCTTAGACCGCGTACAAGCGTCAAACACAGCATAAACTTTGTTAGCGAAGCGTATGGCGTGCCATTTAAATTCCTTGTGCCAGTCGCGTGGTCTACGTGCTTTAATAGCGTCTGGCGGAATACCATTTGCTTTAGGATCATCTTTCCATTTTTCTTTAAACACATTTAGCTTAGGCAATTCTTCTACAGCATCTAATATAGTAATGCGTGATGGATCGGGATTAGTTGGCTTACAACGTTCTGCATAAACAATAAGTTTAATACGTTTGTCTACATTACGAGCAAAGCTTTCTAAAAATCTTTCTCCGTATGTTGTCATTCCTTCTGGGTGGAATGTAGTTACTACTGTTATTTTTTTGCCCATTTTCTTAGGTGCCTCCAAGCTGTTCCGTCTTTTAATTCATCTAATGTCCAATGCATTTGGGCCATTTTATGAATCCACGGTTCTCTGTCAAATTCTTTTAGATTTTCAATTTCTGCTAACTTAGTATGAGCAACTTCTGCTGCTTGACTTCTTGAAGGATCCAATACAATAACTGGTATTCCTTCAATTGCTGCTGCTACTGCTGGACTACTATTATAATTTATTACGCAATGTGCATTTTTAAAATCGTCTAAAATATTCTGTGCATTACTTACAATAACATTAGGTAATCTGTATCTTGCTAACATTCTTTTATGGTTTAATTGATTTTTATCGCCAGGATGAAATCTTACTATAATTCGTCTATCGCTAACTTTCCTAATCTGTGTTATTGTCTTTACTAACCAAGGCATTACAGCTGAACCACCCATACTCCAACCACCGTCTCTTTGACAGCAAATAAGAATATCTCCGCCGTAAAACTTCCAAGGTTTTAATTTAATACCTAGGCGTTGTTTTATTAATTCCCAACGTGCAGGATCTGGGTCATCGTTACAGTATTCTCCTGTGTTTGGAAATATGCCGTCGTAACTATATCTTAAAAATTTATTACTATTGCCCGGGTCGGCATATAAAAACAAGTTACTGTCTACAATAACAGATCGTTTTCCTAGTTTTGTTTGTTTATCGAAAACATTTTTTCTTAGCTGTAAGTGAGGACTACGTTTACTGTTTTCGTGGACAAATCCTTGTACTACTGCTACATCACAGTCAACTGGATTATAATCACAAACAATTTCTCCTTGATCTCCACATCTCCAAACGCCCTCAATAAAATTTACAATAATTTGCGGCTTTTCCGGATTAGTGTTTCCTGGAGGTATTCCCATTAAATATGATGCTACTTTAATTGTCATTTTATTTCCTCAAACTGCATTTAATATTCGCCACGCATAACCACTACGCATTTCCGGTTCGGAAAATTGTGCATAACTTAAATGGGCCATAAATGCAATCATTTCATCTTTAGAAGGTATTTTTGGGTTTTCAATGTTATTTAAATCAGTTTCACATATCATTTCTGCTGCATTAGGACCTAGTGTAATTGCAGCACGGCCTTCCATAAGTGCTTCAGTTGCTGCAATACTATTATAGGTTACCAAACAATGAACATCATCTGCTAATGCATCTTGTATAGTATTTGTAGTAACCCTTTCTGCTCGGATAGGTTTCATTCTAAGTTCTATAGGCCTATCTGTCAATTCTTTTATTTGTTTAACAATATTATTAGTCCATTCTTGTGCAGTACCTTGGCCGAATAAATTCATTACCTTATCGCTAGGCGGGCATATAAGAATTTTCTTACCAGAATAAAACGGTTTAAATTTATATCCTAAATTATCCAATCTATCAGTAGGACGGTCAATTATCGGTCCCATATTCTGTACAGCATTTTTTGTAATTCTGTGCCAGCGTTTATGTTTAATATGATTTCCAAAATAACCAGTGTCGATAGCATAAAACTCTCTACCGGTTTTCCAGCATTGTTTAATTGCTTTTTGACTCCCGCCGCCGAGGCCGCGTATTACTAATATACTGTCATTATTTTCTTCATCTTCCCAAGTAGATTCTAATACTTCTTCTGGGACGCCTTCTAAAAATGCACGTAAATAAGGATCGTATTCGTGACCTTTTTTTGCATAGTTTGCTCCGCTAGTATCTATAGCTGCTACTTTATTACTCATTCATCATATCCGCAAGTTCTTGTTTCCATAGATCGCTGAATTCACAGTTTCTATAGTTTTCAAACCACGGTCCTCCTTCGGTATAGTGTATTAGTTTTGGCTTATCAATGTCATTGTAAACACCAACAAGATAATTCCAAGTGTGATCCAATTCTCCAATTTCTTCATCTTTTAACCAACTAAATCTGTGCAAGTATGCTCCGTTTATTTCTGGATTGTTTACTAGGTCCATAGTAAGCGCAGCATTACTAGGATGCGCACAATTAAACAACATTACACTTGACCAATTCTTGCGTGGATAGATAGTTTGTTTTTGGCCATCCATCTTAACGCCTTCTTTTGGTGTATAATCGTGTTGTACACACATCACAGCATACTTGGGATCTGCTTGATCAAATAATTCTTTAATATCTGTTGTAAGGATCATATCACAATCCATAAACAATGCCCAACCTTTAAAGTCAGTTAGTTCTGGTATAAGAAAACGTGTAAAGGTAAATTCTGTACTTGCAAGTTTGTCAACATTTCTAGTATACCATCCTGCATCACGTAGTTCTTGTTGTTTTAAAGGTCGCACATCAGCTAGTTTGCTCTTAGTTTCAATACTGTGTTTGCAAACTTGATATGCGATATCTTCTCTAGTGTCATATCCTACAAATACTTTCATTAGTCTCTTCTTTCTATATCTTCTTCGACACACTCTTTTCCTCGTTGAACTTCTAAGATGTGTGTGTTTTCTGTGCCAGGATTGCTTGCTTTGTGCCAGACCCTTACTCCAATGTCATAAGGTCTACTTTTTGGATCCAAATGTACAACATCCTGTCTGTTATCATATTCTGTTTCCATCTTACATACACCTTCTAAAATCGTCCATTGTTCTGAACGTTTAAAGTGTCTTTGATCACTAAGGCTTTTACCAGGATATATAACAAGTTCTTTTACTTTGTATCCTTGCTCGGGCTTGTGATCTAACACACGCCAATATCCCCAATCACGTTCTGTTTTTTGTGTTTTCCACTCGTCAAGTATCCAACTACTACTATTAGCTTTGTTTTCGCCTCCGACACCAAATGCAAATGTTACATCAGGATGACTGCCCCAAGTTTCATATTCTGGTGTTGTAGTATTTGTTCTATCGCCACCGTTGGCAAATATCAATTTCCAACTAGATGCCTTTGTAGACAACACTTGTCCTATAGCAAGACACGCTGTATTGTCACTGTCGTCAAACGCAATAACTTCGTCTACACATTCTAATTCTTTGACAATAGCAGTCCGTTCTTGCATAGGCA
>Ga0209932_1000031_pt1 | contig 43661 bp, 40 predicted proteins | sample SalPon2_B_H2O_MG_2_FD_185728 | JGI IMG/M metagenome (GOLD analysis project Ga0209932, IMG submission 185728) | Salt pond water microbial communities from South San Francisco under conditions of wetland restoration - Salt Pond MetaG SF2_B_H2O_MG... ...
AAGATATCATGAGCGGGGCCACTCCTACCGGGTAAAGTGGTAAGTCTATACTCACCCACGTTCTCTGGATTCACACGCACGATCTGATGGAAACCACCCGCCGCCGGGACATCGGGACCGACAGCGATACCCGGCCCTACGTATTGCTTCTCGATGGGAGAAAGGTTATTCATACGACCACCATCGAACATACGATCCCGCATCTCTAATACTTCATTACCACTTGACCGCCCCTGTGGTGCGATGTCCGAAAAATTATTTATCTCAACCTTGGGGTCGGGTAAATTCGATAAACTGACAGGCTTGGGAGACATGACATTAGGCATCTCTTCCTGAATAACCGGAACGGGCGCCTGTTGAACGGTGATGTTATACTCTTCAGTCTTTTTCTTTTCACTTAAAACTTTTCCTGCATAAGCTAATCCAGCGATAGCTACTAACGAAAGTGGATCAGCCATTCTTAATTTTAAGAGAGATTTTTATTGACCAGGATAACGCTTCATGAACTGCATATTCTGAGTTTCGGCTGTGGTACTGGCGGGTACATATTGCATCGTCTTGAGGGGAAGCTTGCACTTCATATCTTGGAGAGGGAACAGGTTCTGTTCGTACGTCTGAGTGACGATCTTGTTAAATCTAGATGTGGATTGAGGACGGAGGAGATCACTCGTCTCGATAAATTCAGCGGGAGCACCTTTACCCGCCATGAAGGGTGCGGTACCGTATAACATGGTGTTAGGTCGGCTAGAACCATAGTTAAGGGTACTGGGCTGGGGGTACACGAACACCTCGTCCGTGGCACACGCGGACGGGTGAGCAGGGTTTTCAACAATTTTCAGTCCTGGCTGAAGCTGATACGCCATTTACTATTACATGAGAATATTATCTATCTAAGCTGCTGGGCCGTTACCCCCACCAAACATACCACCTCTCTTATCGTCATTAGACGCCAATCCACCAAACGCCTCTAACTGCACACCCCGTGCATTAGGACTACACAGGGTCGGGTCCGACTTGCAGATCGGAGCACCCTTCTCACCATATAACCACTCAGCGAAAGCGGTCTGATCACCCGGAATAGTCGTCACGGGACCCGAAACAAACTGCCTAGAAAAGGCGTTTCTCTGAGCATCAGGCATCGGGGAGCGAGACTTCTGCGGACCATATGGGATGCGTCCTGACAACATGTCGTTCACTTCATCACGCACCGTATCGTACCTACAAGCTGAAGGGCGATCCGGTCGACCATCAAAATCACTCATCAAGACGTTCGCCATGGGATTATCAACCGTGGGAAGCTGACACTCCGGAACGTACGCCTCCTTCATCACCTTCTTTCCCTTGATCATTTTAGACTTTTCCATTACATAAAGAACCGATAAGACTGTAGCCCCTAATATGAAAATACGGATGTCCCGTCTGATGAGATACAGAATACATGTCGCGTAGATGACAAATCGAGCTGTAGCATTGATCCGTTCGGCTGTCGTCTGTTGACTGGTGGGCCAAAATTCGGTGACCTTATCGGACCTGACGACTTGCTTTGGATCTTCAAACAATGAGACCATTTATATTATGCGTAGTTTATTTTTTCATCATACCACTGAGCAGCCCCTGCATGGACTGCATAAGCTTATTCTCATCAATCTCGAGTTCGCCATCTTCGTTAGAAAGCTTATCCGCACATTGCTTGGCGACCGTCTCAATCATGCTAAGTGTGTCAGCTGGAATGGCGGTGATGGTAGTGCCAAGCATGTATAGCGTTTGAAGATACTGCCAAATTGCATCCTTAGTACCGGGAGAGGCCTTGGGCCAGCATCCCTTAAGGTTGATATCCTTGAGAAATTCAATATTCTCTGCATGTTCGAGGAAGAACGATTCGTCCTTAGAGTTGATCTTATCCACATGAGGGGTGACGTTTTCCATGAAACCGTCGACAATAATCTTGCCGTTAGTAGATCTCATGAGTTCAAAAGCGGCGATGTACTTCTTAAGACCCTTCTCCTCTGGGAAGGTCTTATGCAGCTCCATGAGAAACTGGCCCATCATGTCGTTAAACGCTGTAACGGAAGTCATATATAACATATGTTGCGATTAATCTTTAAGTTACTCAAAAAGGGTCGGTAGAAATGGTTTCACGCTTACCTAAACCATTAGACACGATAAAATAGACTAAAATGGCTACTAATGCAGCCGGTTTGGCATACGCACTCGTAGAAAGAGTGCCCTCGTCATTCAATCGAGCTTTGCCGTGAATGTATAAAGCGGTGAGTGCGGCAGCAATCATGGCCGCAGAAGCTGGATCACGGAAGTATTCGTCCATATTTAATAGCGGAGTTTTTTACTCCTGGCATCTGCGGCATCGGCGAATAGGTCACCATCTGAACGCTGGGGCTGCTGGGGACGGGTGCTCACGGTTCTAAACTCATTTTCAAACGGATTGGGCGCCGGTTCTTGCGGGGCCTGATACTCTTCCATCGGTTCCTGATACTCTTCACATGGTTCTCCCATTCCATCTTCAACTCCGCCCATGGGATGTTCCATCCCCTCCCCTTCCATTCCCTCAGCTCCTTCCATTCCCTCAGCTCCTTCCATTCCCTCGGCCCCCTCGGCCCCCTCGGGCCCCTCGGGCGCTCCAAACCCGCCACCCATTTCACCCGGGCTTTCTTCGTCGTACTCTTGGATGTTATCCTCGACCATATCCGCATCTTGGGGGTCGAGCATGTCCTCACCGTTAGAAGCCATGTACGTCTGTAAAATTTGCTGAACAGGGATCAACTCCTTCACAGTCGTCTCTACACACGTAGTAAATCGCTCATACAACTTATCGTTACGCGCGTGCTCTGACTGGCTATCAGTGAAAATGTAAGGATCGCGATAAAGATCTTTAGCCGCGTTCTTGTAACATGTATGAATGAAAACCTCGTTAGTAGGAAGTTTGACGGACATCTTCTTAGAATCGGAGCTCAATCGAACGGCAGAGAGAATCTTTACAGAGCTGACAAACACCGCGGCGACTAAATCTCTAAACCACGCACAACGCGCGGCGATATTCTCCGTGTGCTGGCGAGCCATAGTCTCATTCCATTCGGGAATGTCTTTCAGTAGGTTTTGGAACATTATTAAAACCTTTCGACCCTTGGACAGTTTCTGAGCCTCTGAATACATATCTTCAAAAACTTCAATCATGACCGGGCAAATGAGAATGCACAGTTGTTCCATATATTCGCGCTTAGCCTCGACTAAAATGTTCAAATTATCCATTTATGATAGACTGGTCTTTTTTTATTAGCATTACTGCGCATCTCTCCTGTACCTATTTGCCACTTTCTTAAGATTTACTAGGGTAGGGAAATCTTCTATATGATCCATGGGTCCAGAACTCACCCTGTCCTTTTTAACTTTCCACGTTATGGAAAGTCCGAAATTACCCGTTATGTGCACTATGAAACCGCCGAGTTCAAGCTGTCGTTTGAGATAAGACGTCGCCTTTAGACGATCGTACACGGGATATCCCACTAGAAATGCGGGTACTTCGAAGTTTACCCGCTTCTTTTGAGCCTCAACTGCTCTTCGTATCTTACGGGAAATTTGTTTATACAATTCCACATACGTTTCTTTCTTCATACGATTTCTATTGTTGGTTATTCGCGAGATCTCCTCTACGCTTATCATTAATATTACCCGGACTTAAATTTAGCATTTCTTCCTCACCTTTAACGATTTCAACAAACGGAATATATTCATGTCCTTCGATACCACTCTCAAATGGCGTTCTATTCGCAGGGGGGTTGACATCCATCGGCTGGGATCGAGCACTTATGACTCTCACGTTTGGTTTACCCGCTTTACCTATCGTGCTAGCGTTTGTGACGAGAATATCGACGGAGACCATGAAACCATAAGGAAAGCCCCCGCGCTTCAATACCATAAACATACATCTATACATACCGTGATTTTTATGCTTGTGTACGAATTGCTTCAATCCACTCGTCTCTATGATATAGTTGTTTATACCGGTCTTTTCCTTGATGTATTTACTCGTCGTGAGCACCAGGGACTCCATTATGTCATGGTTCACGATGGGTTTCGTGGACATATATTCCGCCATATTTGGTAATGGATCGTTCAATGCGATAACCCCACTCTCATTTGAAGCCACTGAGTACTTTTCTTCCCTGGACATCAGTAACAAAATGACCAGTATGAATAACAGGATGTTTATCATTTAATATAGACCTTTAAAAAAATCGTGTGTAATTTTCTGATTTTTTTTGACTCGATATTTTAGATGTCACTTTTGGTGTTCAGTCCGAAGTGTAAACATAGTATGGATGTGATCACGTTTATTAACAGTCATAACCAATTGAAACAGATTGTGCATTATCACAACGTGTCAGAATTGGGGATTCCTCCACAGTACAGATCAAAAATTACCAGGGTTCCTACGATGTTGACAAAGCATGGAAAAATTTTAGTCGGTAAGGAGATTCAAAATTGGTTGGAGTCTCTTTTACCAGTACGCGAACTCGAGACGTGTGGGTTCGGGGGTGGTCCGAATACGACAACTCTCGACGGTGAAGGAACTGATGAAATGTTTACGATAGAAAATTACGGGAGATCGTTACAGCCACCTATGACAGCAGAATTAGAAGCAAAGATTAATCGTAAGGTCGAAGACGTCGCTTATACGGATATAAAGAATTGAGTTGTGGTCAAAATAGTATGAAACTTGTGACTGTCCAAGCTGCAGCCATAAAGTCTACATTTGAAGTCTTAAAGGATATACTTAACGACGTGAACATCTATTTTAAGCCCGATGGAATGTACATCGTCACTCTCGATACGGCTCGAACTTCGCTTATAGACATGCATCTCCCAGCCGAGAACTTCGAAGAGTACGAGTGCAAGGAAGAGATAGACTGCGGTGTTAACATGACAAACATGCACAAGCTTCTTAAAACAATCACAGTCAACGATATTTTGATAATATCCGTTCAGTCGAAGGAACATATGAACATCGAGATTCACAGTGAACAGAAGAAGACATCCACGAAGTTTGAACTAAAACTTTTGGACATCAATGAAAACCAGATTGAAGTACCAGAGATGCATATGATGGTGAACACACCCATACCTTCTATCGACTTCCAAAGAATCTGCAGAGATATGTCTAACATAGGAGACGAATTGGAAATCCACCGAGGCGGAAACGCATTACGACTCGTATGCAAGGGAGATTTTGCTAACCAGGAAACGGAAATTCAGTGTGTGGAAGAATGTCCCATGATGTCTGGTACGTACTCACTTAAATACATGAATATTTTTACAAAGGCTACGAGTATGTGTTCGACTGTGCAAATCATGCAAGAAGAGCAGAATCGGTTCTTGATTCTGCGATACAACGTAGCGAACCTGGGTGACTTGAAGTTCTACCTCGCGACTAAGGTAAACGAAGATCAGACATAAGACCCGTCGACGTGTCAACTGTTTTCATCATTCCGAAACAGTTCTTCAACTTAATACGAGGAAGTTCATTTTTCAGTCTGTCTTCGCTATAAAATAGCATATCCTTAATCATCACCTTTTCACCATAAAAGTCCGAATTTGGACCCGCGTACCGCCGAATTTTGTCGAGAACGTCCTTTACTGGCTTGTCATCACAGTCCAGTAATTGTGCGCTTGTGAGAGGAATATGGAAAGACATGGCAGTCGATTTTTTAGGAGGCCATGAATAATTATTGTTGTAGGTCAAAAATTTATACATACGATTTTCGTACCAATAGCTGATTCTGACCAGAATTCTTGTCACCGCTTCAGGTGGTGTGGGAATGGGGTCGCCGATAGAAATACCGGCATGTTCAAGATCCTTTTCGTCGATCACGTACGATTTCGTATCAGGTTCAATTTCGTAACTTTGGCTTATCCAAAGGGGGTGCTCCGTTGTCTCGGCAGAAAAATCTTTAGAATGATCGACAAAATACTCGATATAGATATCATCGATTGTGTAATCACGTTTAGCGAAAATAAAATGCATCACCTTTTTTATCCCATAGATTACGTTAATTAAAAACTTGTGCAGTACTTTCATTAACGTTAATGGAGGGCAATTTTTTAAGCAGGTATAATAATCGAGTAGAAGAACTGACGAGCAAAATAAAAAGTGACCCGATTAATAAACGTGAATACGAACAGGAGTTATCGGATTATATAGCTCGGTGCATACCCTATGTACGACAATATGTAGACGACACAGAGGGGGAAGTGACCACCGATAATATTTTCAACTGTAAAGAGACTGCAGGTAAACAGAAGAAAGATATCTACGTCGAATATCTAGTGAACGTTGAAAGAAAGAATATAGATCGACCCATAGAACGCAAGCTCATAGATCGGTGTCCACGATGCCCGGATAGCAACGTGTTTCATTTCAGTGACACGAGCGAGATGGTATGTGATTCATGTGGTGTAGTACTGGATGTGTTGATAAGCGAAGAGCTCACGTACAAGGAAGAACAAGAGACATCAGCCAAGGTTATCAATTATTCTTACAAACGGGATAACCATTTTAACGAATGGCTCTCACAGTTCCAGGCACAAGAAATGACTACAATTCCACCGGAAGTTATCGAACAGTTAAGGAATGAATTTAAGAAGATCAAGATTAAATCCGTAACTGAGATTACACACGCAAAGGTTCGTTCGCTACTCAAGAAACTTAAACTGAACAAGTTTTACGAGCACGTGCCGTTTATTACTAATATTTTGAGTGGTATCTCACCACCCAAAATGCCCCAACAACTCGAAGAACAGTTACGAATGATGTTTCGAGATATTCAGAAACCGTTTGATGACAACTGTCCATCCGACCGAAAGAACTTTTTGAGTTATTCGTACGTACTTTTTAAATTTTGTGAGTTGCTATCTGAAGATTCTTACCTTCAATACTTCCCTCTTCTTAAATCCAAGGAAAAGCTCCACCAACAAGACGTCATTTGGAAAGCAATCTGCCGGGATCTTCAATGGGAATTTATTCCGACAGTGTAACTTCCGCGATTTGCGGTTGTAACCCTTCACCGGGCGGGAAATTAATCAGGTACGCAGATGTTAAGTCGAGTTGTGTGAGGTACTTTTTAGCTTGTGCGATCATGACATCGTTGAGACTTTTAACCGTTTTGAGTTCGAGAATGGTAGTTCTTCGCACGATAATATCAGCACGCGCCATTCCCACTACGTGATTCTTGTAATAAATGGGTACATGTCTCTCAGACTCGTACGGGATGTTCAACTCTCGAAGACCCACTTCCATTGCATTATGGTACACACGTTCACTGTGACCTGAACCAAGAGACGTGTAAATGTCATTAACCATTTTATGTATATCTTCTCGGAGTGATACTGCTACGTTTCTCTCATTTCGGAGATGGCGATCTATGATATCCTCGTAATACTCTTCGGACGATTTCTCGTTGTCTGCCATTTGTTATATTGGTCTTCATATCTTTATACACTTAAAGACAACACGCTAGATTAATATAGAATCCAGTTAGCTCAGTTGGTTAGAGCGCGGTGCTTATACAACAACGTATATAAAATGACTTCACTGTCATAGAAGCAACGCCGATGTCACGGGTTCGAGTCCCGTACTGGATATCTCTTTTTTTATGCACCAGTACGTGCATAAAAAAAGCGATTCTTAAAAACTTTAATATAGTTATACATGTCAACCGATATTTATACGATGAATTTATCAGAAAGTTCTGATGGCATGGTTCCTATAGACATGGATAATCGATCTAACGCATTCGTACCGGAAGCTCAATCTAACACGTACGCGCCAGAAATCAACCAAGAAAAAAATATACACGATTATAAAGACGACATGGACTCTACTCCTATCAGCGATGTTTTAGGTGGTCCCCAAGAAGGCACTTCTCTCGAACCCCCTCTCATGGCGGTTGACCCTCGTGCGGTTCAAGTGGCGCAAGCGAATGCCATGATGCCCCAGGTTCAGGCTGCCGCCCAAAAGACCGAGGATCCGACCAAGAAGAAGAATCCTTTTGACCTCACTGATGATCAATTACACACTCTCATCGTTGTCTTCGCCACGGCTGCTGCTGTAAGCAAACCTATTCAAGAAAAGCTCGCGAATACGGTTCCCAGGTTTTTAAATGCTCAGGGTAATCGTAGTCTCGTAGGCTTAGCGTCTACCGGCGCGGTTGCTGGTGTCGTGTTCTACATCACTCGTAAATATTTCTAAATCGTCTCGTACGGAAGACTGAAATCAATCAATCCTAATCGCGAGATAAGTCCGATCATAAGAATCCATGATAAGCATATCGTAAGAAGTGCAGGCCATGCTTTCTTAGCATCCTTTTTCCCGTAATTCTTGAAAATATCCTTAAGATCTCCTATCACTTGTGTCAATCCATAGACAATCCCACCCGAGAAAAGAAGGGCTAAAAAGACGTGACTCGTTTTCCCACTTACGATGATCGTCTTATTGGCTAAGACGTACACTAAGAATGGGAGAATCGTCGTCACGAGGGCGATGTTACCCTCGTACGGCATCCATTCGGCGCGCGTGAGAAACATACCAACCATAACTAAAATCCACAAAAGCAGAGAACCGCCTATCGTTTGACTCCACCTGGTGGGGTCTATTCCTGGGAAGAAATCGGGTTGTCGTAAGCCTGTGTCAGACATTTATATTAACCTAGATTATTTATCAACAATCTGCTTACCACAAAATGGAGTCAGCGTTCCTATGTTGTCGTACACTCCTATAGTTATCGCCTCGTTACGAAGCTCTTCATAGTTGTCCCAAAAATTATCACTATGAGAATATTCGTCCACGGTACAGTGTGCAAGTTCATGTAATAAGACATGGAACACGTGGTTTACTTCACCATCGATACATAAGCCTATCTCCTGACCTTTGTTCGTGTTGTACCCAACTCCCCTCATGAGAGACCCTTTGTATGCGACGATAGGAATCTCGTCATGTATCACGCGAAACTTTGGTTCGTTGGTTGTCTTCAGGTGTTCCCTGAGAGTGCGATATCGCTCCTTCACCTCTTCTAATACAGGTTCTTTACGAGTTGTATACCATAACAATATGTTAATAATGATCAGTACCGGTATGATCATCTCTACTATACGTAAATATAAATTTGCTGTACAATTCGGATATTGGATTTCCTTTTAAACCCTCCCATGTAGTCATCATCAGACCCATATTCTCGAGATGTGTAATGAGCATATCCTTATGTGCCACAGGCTCTGCCTTGGGACCATCTGCATAATACGGAGTGTCGCATAAGTGTACAAATAACTTTTCACCAAATTCACCGTAACTCGTTCCCTTCATTTGAAAGAAATTACCCATATCGTCCTTATATGGAGTCTTAAAAATGATTTTTTCTGAATCTGGTATGATTCCAATGAATTTACCCCCGGGTTTTACCCGACGTTTGATTTCTCGAAGAGTTGACAAGAACAAATCACGTGTTTCAAAAATATAGTGTAACGCAAAATTGTAGCACACCACATCATACTTGCGATTTGGACATGCTCGGATGTCTCCATGGTAAAAGTTAACTCTCATCTTCATATTCTTAGCCCGTCGCTTAGCTTCATCCAGTGCCTCTGCATTGGGCTCACACATATTGATATTGACTTTCATCTTGGACCATTTTTGAAGATCTCCACCAAAACCACACCCGACGTCGAGTACACTGATACCCGGTTTACAGACACTCTCGATGAGTACCCGCTTTTCGTTATTGTGTAATCGACGCAACTCCTCCATACTTTATGATTGCATAAAAACTTTAAATATCGCTCCGACTTAAGTTTAATGGCTTAAAGTTTTTATGCAATATAAGAACATATAATGTCTCTTGAGCAGGATTATACGACTGTTCCCGGTCAGCTTTTCGCATGCCTTAGCGTCGTTGGACCGGAGTGTCCGCAAAAGAATGATAAGTTTGGAATCAAGATCCGAGGCGCTTTCAGTACCCGTGACGAGGCGGCTTCCCATGCGAAGCGTCTTCAAAAGGAAGATGCCACGTTTGATATTTACGTCGTGGACATGTATAAGTGGCTACTGATCCCCCCGGATCCTGCTAAGATCGAGGATGCGCATTACACGAACGAAAAGCTAGAGGAGTTGATGTCTGGATATAAGGAGAACCAGGCCCAGGCTGCTAAGATGTTTAACGAGCGTAAGCGTGATATGGTTGAGGCTGCTACGTACAACAAACCTGGTGATGAGAACTCTCGATTCTATACCAAGCCGGACGAGCCTCCGATTAGTCACCCCGCGGAGGTCATCGAGCGTCTCAAGAGCGAAACGCCTGATGCTCCCATGGAAGAACTTGTGAAGAAGGCCGACGAGATCGTCAAGGCTGAGATTGAAGAGCGTAGGAAGAAGCGCGAGGCTGAGCTCAGCATTGCCGAAGAACCTGACGAGGGTGAGATTACCGAGGCGAAGGACGATGGTGAGGAGGAGGTTACTTCTAAGGCGTAATTGTACAAAAAAATACAAACATTATGTGATCATATTATTAAAAAAAATCTACCTTCTTAATAATACGATGGCAACAGACTATAAACAGCGTGTCGAAAAAGCCCTCGCGGAACAGGCTGAAAATGAAAAAAATGCAGGACCGCGTGAGGTTGGGTACGTCAGTTTCGGTCATCCTAAAAATTTTAGGCTAACGAGAATAAGTATATTAGATGATGAAATGTATGAGGCTTCTCAAGTAGTTACTGATGGTGTAATTAGACCAGCAATTACTAGAAGATCGGAAAAACTTTTAGAAGACGAACGTACGCCAGTGAAAGAATTTTTACCCGCTTCACCCGGGGCGAAGGATAACTGGCTGCATAGTCTTCCCCATGAAGAAGCCTAGAATAAAGGCTACGAATATAACAATATAGGCAACCTTATCTAGTGAGTTAAAAAAATCGGGAACCTTAGGTCCACCCGACAATTGTGGAGGTGAATACATAAAATGTTGTGGAGGAGGTTGCATGTAATACTGCTGTTCCTGTTGTTCTTGAACGGGTTCTTCTACCGGCTTCTCGTCTAAAAGCTGTGGGTTATATTCTATGGGATTCCCTAATTCCGTTTCCATATGGTAATTATTATGTCCATTTTTTTAAGCCTCATATTCCTCATCAGATTCCTCATCATCATCGACAACGAATCCCTTTAAATTTCCGTTCTCATCGGCTTCGCTGTCCGAACATTCATCCTCTGTATCAGTTTCAGTTTCACATAAATCGTCATCTTCTGAATTGTAATCAGTATCATACTCATCGTCGGAAAAGTCGTCGTCACAGACGTCTTCTGTGGGTTCTAAACGCTGGGGTTTCCTCGATATCCTACCGGATCGGGTTAAAACAGGCTGCTCTTCAATGTCTGTCATTTATACATCTCACGCAAAATTCTTTTAAATGCCTTTATTACGCTAAAGCTGATAATATATTATCCGTAACGATATATTCTCTATTGTTACACGAACAGACCTGTACAATTCTATTCTTTACGATTTTGAACTGTGTAGACTTAGAATTACATTTCACACACGTTAAATCGGTGTAGACTATACGCTGAAACTTAGATTTTTTAGTAACACTTTTGACCACGAGAGGGGTACTCGTCATGTTTTTATTTATGAAAGTCTGTAACATACCCACACCCTTAACCGTGTCATCTTTCTTCACTTCTAGACAGGGCTGACATGCCATCTGCGGTGTCTCGTACATGGATGGTTTGTATCCATCTTTGTACAATTCCTTAAAAATTGTGTCGGGTAAGCGATGCTTTCGTCCATAAAAATCTCTGCAAAATCCAAACCTTCTACCACGCATGGTTTCACATGTACAAAAACACCTTTGCGCGATAGTATGTCCTTCAATTCTAAACCATACATGATTTGATGCGTGTGAGCGTTGAAGATTTTCACAATACTTCGAATTTGTAGACAAAAGGTAGACGTTTTTATCATGGTACATTTTCGTAATTTGCGCGATATCTTGGCCGTCCAAGTTCTTTTGTATGAATGCTTCTATATCTTGAACGACCTTCTCGTTTGAAAATACGTTCTTTGTCTCGCGCAATGTAAACCCTCCTTCGGTACGCGTCGAACCCTGTACGATGACGGGAATTGTCACCTCGGTTCGAAGGGTGGCCATTTCCATAATCTCGACACTTGGTTTTTGGTTGTGAATACGTGAAAGAGAGGACGTGTCGTATGAATACATGAGTATGGGTCGGTATTCTCCTTCGATTATTTTACCTTTTTCACATGACGCACATCCACGTCCTTCACACGCATCGTGTTTAGCCTTTTTATGCGACCAAGGCATGCGAAATCCACTTCCTTTCACGTTACGTCTTCCACCACCGTACACGGCGGTATCTACGATATCTTCCCATGGTTTTCCGGGAAACAGCAAGGACAGTGATGACACGATATGTGAATGCAGGGCCATAGCCGAACCATGATCGACGACAAAGTTGGGCCAGTTCATATGGATTCCATGCTTAATTTTATCGCGGGATGGTTTCGGTTCAGCTACTGAAACGAGTACATCCTTGCCTCCATAATGAGTGACGCGATCACAAATTGTTCGAACATATTCTTCAAGTCTTTCGAATGAGAGCTGTTCAGTATCCTTGTAATCCAAATCTACAAAAAAGTTAAACGTGTCCGTTTTCTGCTCGACCACGTACAACTTTTCCCCATTACGAATACACTCCACGTACTTTTCGTAAAAATCTTTCAATCTATCAAAAGGAACAGATAGACGACCACCGTCCATGAGCACATGTGATAGATTGGAGCCTTGTTTAAAGGTGAAACCTTGTTTTTGACACCAGGATCTAAACATACTTAATTGATTATATACTCACCTTTTTAATACTCTTCATCACGCCACACGGAACTCCGCCAAGAGACATCCCTTAGCTCTTCTTCTTCCGTGCTTAATTCTTTCTTTAACACCATAAGTTCGTAAACTGTTTTCTCCTTCACTTCTTCAATGTACTTATCAGCCCGGCTTTCACTGTACGCCTTTCTATCTATGAGTACTTCCTTGATTTGCTGAAGGATATAGTTCTTCGACTTCATTATTTTATAGAGAAGGTTTTTCTATTAAGTGAAGTCACGCATGCGTAAAACTCTGGATTTTCTAGCACATTGGTCACTATTCGTTCCCAACGCCTACGCTGGTTAAACTCTACTAGAGTGTCAAAACTCATAAAATCGTTTTCATCATATGTACGTTTCATGTGTATCTTTTTCGTATGCATTTTATGTTTCTCTTCATTAAATCGACGAACGAGTTCAAGTTGCTCCGTTTTAGAATAGTCTACAAAAAACACGAACACAGTGTATTCCAGTTCTATATTAGGCTCTTCTTTAACGTTAAATGAGAAACTCGTATATTCACCATTTTTTAGTGAAACAACCCCTCTTGTCTCTTCTTCTAATTCTCTCAACGCACATCGTAAAGGGCAAAATATTTCCCGCCGCCTGCACCCACCCGTGACAAAAATCCACTCTTTGAATCTTTTGTCTCTCACCGTTAGAAACCGGGGGGTTTCACCAGCAAACGTGACAGGAATAGCAATAGCTTTATGTTTTTTCATTGCACATTAGCCTCTATAATCCCCTGATAAGATTATTGAGCCTGATTCTTCTCACTCGAACGCGTAGTACGTTTCTCGGGTACATTAACTGGTTCCTCCTCATCGATGACCTCGATCTTCTTGGCGGTAGGCTGGTTCGTGGGAGGAGCCATCATCTGAGCCGCCGCCGCGGCGTTCATGTACGCCTGTGACTCTTCAACTTCACGCTCGATAAAGCTCTTAACCTGATCAATCTCTTCTTGAGACTTCTTGAGCTCCCTGTAGAGATAAGCAGATGCAACAACGCAGATAACTACAGCGGTAATAATCGCCGTATCGCGATCAAGGCCGAACATATGTGATTTAAGAATGTTTTTTGTTTTTAAGTAGATATAATGGCACCCATTTTAGATTGTTGGCCTTCTGGACACGGGTATCCATGTTGTGCAAATTGAATCTCCTGATAGTGTGCATCCTTGCACGGTGCATTTTCGACGGGAATATATTTATTAAGTGTTCCGGATTTAGGATCGTAGGTGATCATAAAAACGAATATTACTAGAAGAAGGAACACCCACATTTAATAGTACGTGGGAATTTAGTTGCTGTACATTAAACCACCCATACCCTGTTCGATGCGCAGAATGTTGTAACCGACCGCGTAAATGTCAGACTTGAAAGTACCCTTATCCGTCACGAGACGAGCGGAGTCAACCCGGGAGAAGTTAAGCTCACCGGTAGGCTGAAGCTTGGCAGTGTCAAGACAGAAGGGGTAAAGGAAATGTTTCGTGAGACTACCATCGAAATCGGCGAACGGTGTGTGATAGTAGATAGAACCGGAAGTATAGTGCGGGTTCGCGAGCTTGGCATCCCCAACATCCGTACCGTTGATCTGAAGCTTGGTCTTTGCTTGGGCTGTGCCGACGAAATCGTCAGCCGCGGTGCGGTACGAGCAAAGGAACTTGATGGGATGGTTGAACGAAAGCTCCTGGACGGCAGAATCAGACTTAATAGCCTTTTGCGTCTGAGTGATGAGCATGTTCTGAGGGGTCGAGGCGAGAGCCGTGCGCTCATCGGTATCGAGGTAGATGAATTGAGCGTGGACCTCGTACGCGTCACTGGCGAGCGTGGTACCCCAGGTAATTCTAATCTCAACGTCATGGTATTGAAGGGCCACTAAAGGAAGAGCAGACTGCGCATTCTCACAGAAAGAAAACCGTAAAGGGTAAATCATAGTAGTGCCAGCGCCGTTCTGCAGGGCCTTATGGGACTTAGAGTACGTCTGACCGAGAAGAAGGGGGGCGAGACGCTGAGAAAAGCTGGAATCGTGGGTATCAATAACCTGACCCCCCACTAACAGCTCGACCTTGGCAATTTCAGCCTCCCAACCCGCAGGGGTGCGAAGACTGGGGGTGTTACGGTTGGTGATGTACACATAGCCGAGAAGGTCACCCTTGCGCTCGAAACGCACGGTCGACATACCGTTCGCGACGGGGTTACCCTGGATAACCTGCTTCTCGACGGTCTGAGCAAAATTCGTATGGCGCTTGTAGGTAGAACGGAAAAAGGAAACCTCGGGACGGCCAACAATGTGCGCATCCTGGGCTCCAATAGCAACGAGCTGGGCGATTCCACCGGACATGTTTTATATTATACTACGGTTTTATTTTTTTAAGTATCAGAATAGAGGGACGTGAGGATGAAGAGACTCTGTGAGTAGAAGTGACACGATACCGATCATGGCGAGCCGACCGTTCACGAGTTCGGTCTCGGGCTTCCAAAAACCCTGGACATACCCCTCATCCTTAGGGTTCGCTGCTGTACCGAGGAAGGCGAGGGCGGCGACCGCGACAGAGAGTCCAACGTTATCGTGAAACTGCGTGCTGATAGAATTACCAGTCATGACTTCATCGATCACGGCGGCTGTAAATCCGATCATAGCCGCGCGGCCGTTGACACGCTCGGCGACGGAAAGGAAATCATTGGAGCGCTCTACCTTCTTGAGAGGGGGAACTCGCGAAGAAGTCGTCCTAGGCTTAGACTTGATCTTAGAAGGCGTGTTCACAGCGACGATAGGATTGAGCGCAGCAATGCAGGACATTGTACTTTTAGATGGCGGGAAATCTTTAAGCGATTCGCTTTTCGAGATCTCCTACGCGAGAGAGAAGGGATGCCACCAATAATTCCACCGTGGCAAGTTTGGATTTTTCTGATTGGAGTTGAGTTTCTAGTTCTACTATATGTGTCTTATCAGCTTCAAGTCGTCTGTCTAATTCTTGTATTGAACTTACACAAATCGGTATAAAAATTTCTTTTTTGAGGAACACAAAGTCGTCCACCTCCTCTCCGTAGACGAATATCCGGTTTCCACTCACCACCTCCCCAGTCTCATCCACAGATGCCATCTTCTCTGTGAGGTCTTCGTCCACTCGTATAGTGTGGTCGTCTATAACCTCCACTATGTTGGTGTATGTTTCGCCACCGTCCGCTTCCATGAGTTTGATTTTCGAAGTGTGATTGTTTAGTTGTGTTGTGGTGAAGTTTGTAAATGTAATCACGTTTGATTGACTTACATTAGACAGCTCGTAAATGTTAGGTATAAAGTCATTCTGTAAAAGTGTTGCGTGAGGTAATGTCTCTCTAACTTCTTGGGCTATAAATCCGTATACTGGCGTTGAACCACGACTGATGGTGTCTTTATAACAATACCGCTTGGGCTTTATGAGCCTTAAAATGTCCAGAGCCTCCCCATCGTCGATGTCAGTGATGTCTGTCTTGATCCTACGATCACTCGAGTTGGCTGCACCACTCGTCGAAATGAAATACGAATTTGTGATAATAGCTCCACTTGCAAATATACCGCCTCCAACTCCGTGACTTGTATCTGTGGTCGTCGCTACATCATACTTGAAGTAACGTCGACTGCCTGTGTCTTGACCTCCAGCACTCCCTACAACATGTAAGGGGAGTAATGGATTTGTCGTGCCTACACCCACATTTTTATTGTATTTTATCGTCAAGGGTTCTCTAACCGTGTCGTTGTCTTTGACGCGGAACGCCATGTTCCATCTATCACTTGTGCCTGGAATACCTGCAGCACCATATACCCGTATCGCTCCACAATCATTTTGTAAATCATTTGTATGTCGTCTCTCTACACGAAACTCAATACCAGTTCCTATACCTTCTAGAACCTCAGTCGAACTCGATGACACAGTCGACACTGTCAAAGGGTATATCGTCGTGTTATGCGAACTATTTGTTCCCAACACTTCTAATTTACTATTTGGGCTCGTCGTCCCGATACCGACATTGCCCGAGCTGGTAATGTAGAATTCCTGACCAAATGTCGAACCGTTGTATATTCCAAACTGACCACTAGCACCATTACCAATATTCCAAGCGTCGTCGTTAGCGTTATAAAGTCCCATCGCACAACCGCCAGCTGAACCTGTACGCTTCAATGTAAAAGCTGTAAAGTCTGCTGAATCGACTTGAAGTTTTACAATGGGACTTGTCGTCCCAATACCAACATTCCCTGTAGACCTATAAATATCTGACCCACTTAACGTGAAATAGTTGGTTCCATCGGCTCCCGCCAGACCTTCTGGACCTTGGATACCTTGGATACCTTGGATACCTTGTGGACCCGGTACGGTCGAATCTGCACCTACCGGTATGTTGAAATTAAATACCGCATTTTCAGATGTTCCAGAATTCGTAACACTCGCACCACTTGAATTCGTGACCGTGGTCACCGTACCAACGGTGATCGTACCGGAAGGTCCTTGTATTCCCTGTACTCCCTGAATACCCTGTATTCCCTGAATACCCTGGTCACCCTTTGGAATAGTAAAATCAAAAACAGCCGCCGATGTTGTACCAGAGTTTGTCACCGAAGCCGACGTTCCCGCGAGTCCAGTCGTTGTCGTACCAGCCTCTATCGTCGCAGCATCACCAGGAGGTCCCGGTGCGGCGACGACGTTATTTAGCCTCGAGCCGTCACCCACAAATTCAGTCGCTGTGATGCGACCCGGGTTTGTACTATCGTTGATGACGACATCACTTCCTACGCGAAGATCTGTATTTACGTAGGCGTTACTGTTTACGTGTAAACCTGCATCGGGATCCGTGGTGACGAGACCTACACGATTGTTATCCGTATCAACGAATAGTTGCGAAGATCCTACCAATAAATTACTAGTGATGTCCACCTTTCCTGTGAGGACGTGACGGTTCGTATCACTCATCTATAATTAATGAAGATCTTTATCCGTTGGTGATTATTGCATCTACATCGTACCGTATCATGTATTCGTGTTCCTGTGGTTCTTTATGGGTATACGTAAAGACTTGTATTCCTCGTTCTTTACAATATCCTATAAATTCGTGGTCGAGTGATGTCCAGTGAAGTACCACACATTGAACACCTTTGGTCACCATATCGAATTCATGTTGTGTGAAAGTTGTCTCGAGGGTCGTACCTATGTTAAAATTTGAGGGTAATAATGCCACGAGTTTACGATTAAAGCTGGAAAAGTAAACTTTACTGGTATCCTCATCTTGATAAAATCTTTGTAACGCAAACGCGACGAGTGGGTCGTTACCCTTGATATCCAATATGAGTACCACATCACGTATTCCCGGTAGAGTGTCGTAGATTTCCTGTAATGAACATATACCCGCGTTCTTTAATTCGTCGAACGTGAGTTCGTTTACAAACCCTTCGGGTGTATACACGTCGTGGTAAACGACGATTTCTCCCGTTTTGCACAATTGCACGTCTATCTCGACTCCATAATATTCGCGGTCTAAAGCTTCTTTTATTGCAGGTACGGTGTTATCCTCGTGCTTTCTTGAAACTCCTCTATGAGCGATATATTTCATCCCTACTATTCCAAAACATCTTTTACATCCGGGTCACGTATGTAAAAGGTGTTGGTTTCTCCTTCTGCCGGGTTCGAACCGACGACCTACAGGTTAACAGCCTGTTGCTCTACCAGCTGAGCTAAGAAGGAATAAGCTCCCACCAAGATTCGAACTTGGGGTGGTGGATTCAAAGTCCACAGTGTTAACCAACTACACTATAGGAGCGGATATATCTTCATGTAACGAATTATCTTTAAGTTCGTATATGTATTTAAAATAATACATGACCATTGAAAATAAACCCGCTGCAATATTCGTGATCAACATAGGAATCACTTTGTAATATATTGAGAACATGAGCGATAAACCACTCGCCAGTAAATTTAAGTGTAAGAAAGAATAGTTAATAGCTTTCGCGTCTTTATATTTATAAACGTGATGAATTTCGGGTATAAACATGAGTACTATGAAGATAGATCCTAATAGACCACATGCGTCGATGATATTCATACTTACATATAAAGGTCTTCATTTTTTTAAGCACCTCTTTCGAGCTTCTCGATACGCCCGGTCAGGTTTACGAGAAGTGTATTATAGTGCGTTTGTCGGTTTTCAAGGATGGCCACCTTATTCTTGAGTCGATTATTTTCGTTTTGTAATTCGTGGGTATTAGTTTCGATGCGAGCCTCTAACGCGTCATTGCGTGCACGCTCAGCTTGGAGTTGTCGATCTACTTCTTGGAGAGCTGCGGTCGCTATGGTCCATATGGCATCTTTCTTGACGAATATGAAATCATCAATCTTTTGTCCATAGACAAATATTTGGTTTCCAGATACAATGTTCCCGTCGTCATCGACAGAACCCGTCCACGCATCGAGACCCGTATTCACCCGTATGGTGTTATCGTCGATAATTTCAGTGATTCGTACTTCGTGTTCTTCGTCGTTACTACTTATGACCTTGAGTATTTTACTGTCTTCTAATTCAGATGTGTTAAATTCCGAAAAGGTAATCACGTTAGAATCCGTCACGTTCGCCAGTTGATAAATATTTGGTACATAGTCGGTTCTCAATTGTGTCGCATACGGAAGTGTATCCCGAACTTCTTGAGCGATAAAACCCCATACGGGTTCCGTACCACGTTCGACCGTATCTCTATACTCATACCTTTTGGGTTTCAAAAGACGGAGAGTAGTTAGGGCCGATGAATCGTTCACGTCTATTATATTTTTCTTGATACGTTCGTCTGATGCGGATACAGTACCCGCAGTCGAAATAAAGTATGCTGACGAGATGATATCCCAGCGTCCATAAACACTTCCTCTCACACCACCCGCCGCCGCTGTCAGGGCGACATCGTACCGAAAATACCGACGATTAGCATTTGCTATAGCATCACCATGTCTAGTAGCGACGTGTAATGAACCGCCAATCGAGTCACCGGGGTTCACTCCAATTCCCAAATACCCAGCAACACCCACAGACCCCCTCACATCCAACTGAGCTTCTGGTGCTTTCCCGATCCCGACGGCCGTATCACTGATGACCATGGACCGCCCGGTTCGGCCCAAGTTGTACAATTTCTTGACCTCCGAGGGTTCGAGGACAACCGACCAGACTTTGGGACTTGAAACCATCCCATTGTACCACTGCGTGCCATCATTTCGACCTATTCTATATTCCGGATTCGAAGGTAGAGCTAAAGCATAACTGACGGACATTGTGGTCGGTGTTTGATATTCACCATCCAAATAGAATTTCCACGAACTAGTTGAACTTCCACCATCGTATGTTAATACTACATGATACCATCTATTATCCTCGATAGGTTGAACCCATGTGGCCGATGCCGCACTATCTGTATTCAATGTCCATCGCCCTCCGGGTCCGTTCGTGGTATCCCAATATAAATTTGCATACACTCCTGCTCCGGCTATGTTTGTTCCTACAGTAAATGCAGCTCTCGAAGTTCCATCTACACCGTTGACCCAATAAGACTGTGTATGTGCGTACGCACCGGAAACACCGTTCAGGGTTCCATTTATATAATTAACACTGGAACTTGGGAAACCAGTAAACGCCTTATCCGCTGGGGAATACGAGGCACCGTTGTTAAACGTCCCATGATTCCCCTGCCCCGAAATATCTGATGCGTGATTATTGACAGTGGTATCCAAATCTAGCACCAACTTCTCGGGTCTCGGGGTTTCCGTATCCACGTCGTACCGCGAAACGCGGGGAACATCGAGGGACCTTGTCAACGACAACGAACCCTTATCGAGGGTCGTGGGACCGGGGGTGCCGAAGTAGCGAAGTTCGCCTATAGAAAAACCCTCAAAAGAATTAGTTCCGCCGCCACTCTTGGTTACGATAAGAGCGTAGTATGAATAAGCATTAGTATGGTTCACATTGAAATATACTGTATCTGTACCGGATGTAAATGTCAGTCCCGTGTAACTATAGAGATGATACCACGAATTACCATCATTTGAACCCCACACCTGACCATCCTTTGGAGTTTGTTCACTTAGGTAACCCGCGTTGTTTCTTGGTTGGATGCTAAATTGTTTAAGATAAATTTGATAAGGCATTTTTAATATCACATGGACACCCAGAGGCGTACCAGAAGAAGAACTTAATCTTACAGAGCCACCGTACGACCCGTCCGAAGTACTATACCCCCCTCCACTTGAGGTGGAGTGTTGATAATGTCTACCATTATTATTTGATTTATCGAATGCTTCCCATACAACATTTGTATTTTCATTACTCGCATACGCCTTAAACACCCCATGCCCCGGTATATTGGTATCATAATCACTCATAGGACCCGGAGGATACTCTTGAATCCGCTCATCCCCCGCCAACTCGAGTTGCCCCGAGGGTTCGGTGACCCCCACGCCCAAGTGGCCCTTGTATAGGGTCACTTGGGACTTGGACCCCAAGAAATAGTCTTTTTGGTAGTCGTAGAGTTCCTTCACTTGGTCGGCGTTGAGGGCCTTGGAGTAAAGACGGAAGTTCGCGATGGAGCCGTTAAACGCTTCAGCACTATTTGTGTTCGTACCGAGTGTCAGTTGAGTTCCTGTTAGGTTTGTCGTCGTACCCCCACCATGACCGGATAATCTTGGCTCTTTTCCGTTTATGTATGGTTTGAAATTTGTAGAGTTAAAGACGGCTTCACCATTCGCAACGAGTGTAACGTGATACCATTGGTTTAGTAAAATGGGTTCTTCCGTAATAACCCCATCACCGAAATTACCAAAATTAAACTGATTACTAGGGTTTGTCGTAAGTCCAATCATCTGACCGGTGGTCGAAGTACCTATCGTAGCTATGTAATCATAGTTCCCTACTACAGTGGTTCGTTTCATCCAGAAAGACATCGTGAGCACTGGGGATGTACCACTTAAATTATGCGTCCCTACGATTTTACCATTCGTCGTTCCGTCAAAGACAAATGCCTTATATGTAGAATCAAAAGACACACCTGAACTAGGTGTTCCAGTTTGGTCTCCACCAGCTTTATCAATTACAGAAGCACTTCCCACTGTGGGCATATCAGAGTAATCTTGCCCATCATAGTAGACCTCCAACTGGGTCCCCGTGGTCGCCGGCACGTTGTACACGGTCTTTAGGGTGGTGTCTAGGGAGCCACTGCCTTCTTCGTGGCCGTAGAACTCAAGTTCACCAATACTTATTCCAGATGTATTAGCGGGTGTTCCAGCTGTATCATCTCTATGAGTTGGGACAATGGCAAAGTAATTATAAGATTGGTTAGAATTGACGTGAAATGTGTACCCTATACCCGCGCGTTTATCGGTATCGTATATTGCATCTGTATATCTATGTACCTCAGTCCATACACTCCCATCATTACTTCCATATAATACTGCACGTGTAGGTGAATTGTATTGATCGACTCCGGAAGTTCCCTGTGGATACAAAACGTAATATTTCAATTTTATAGCTTTGGGTAGTTCAACTTGTAAATATTCACCGTTAACCGTATTTGAAGATGAAGATAATTGAGTAGCATTTGTTCCGTTATATTCTCCATCTGTGCCAGTATATTGGATATCGTTGGTTGCCGCCGACCCCGTGTGCCATCCAACAGTCGCGTCTGTTACACCATCAAAAGCATTCCAATCTTGATACGTTGTGTGATCAAACGAAGAGGTTACTTTGTACCCCTTGTACCCAGAAGCCGTAGCCGCATCAGCGGTCAAAGCCACCTCCGGGTACTTCCGCAAGGGTCGATCGTGGGGTCCCGTGTATTCGGCGACCACGTTGGAGTCGGACATGATCGTCGTGACGTTTAGATTCCCCGTGATTGTTGCTTCTTTCGAAGCGAGTAAGTGCTCGGAAACGGTGAGTGTATCCGTCACGGTAGCATTTGCACTCACGGTTAAATCGGTCGAAACGGTGGCGTTTCCAGTCACTACGAGGTCCCGTCCGATCTGGGCGTTCGCAGTCGTCACGAAGCCTGTCGTCACATTCGCAAACTCTAATGTGAGTGACGTGGCGTTTCCCGTGTTGGAAACACTCTGGAGACCGTGTGCGGTCTCTACATTTATTCCACCAATATTCATCGCTTGCGCGTAGACGTTTCCTGAAACCACCCGAAGGTGGGCGTCCCTGACGTTCAAGTACGTATTCAGATTATTGATAGACATCTAATATAACGTAAGAAATGATTTACGTGTTATTAGGTGTGGGACAACTGCTATGCAGTTGGAACGATTGGCCAAATAGGGTTCGCTGGATCTTCCGTGTTCGAAGGAAGATCGCGGAGAGCCTGGCGGTACTCGAGCCATTCCCTTTGTTTTTCGAGAGATGCGTGTGGCCAATCGGGGAGGGCGTACTTATCCGTTTTAGCGAGGAGATCGTCGCGTTCTTTGCGAAGATCCTTGAGGGGTTTAGCCGCTACGAGTTCTTCGTGTTTGGTTGTTATTTCTTCAAGGGTTGGTTTTGGTATGTCGGTTTCGTGCCACTCCAGATCTTCTATTTCCGAACCTCTCAACGTCCATTCACATCCGGAGTAAAATTCTAATAATACTTCATAGATTACCATATACTATTACCCAGCAATTTCTTTTATGATAAATTTCGTGCCACCTGTGTGACCATTGTAGTACGTGGTGGTACCATTAGCCAATTCATACTGTTTATCCGTTATTGGTATGAATTGCTTTAAGTTAACAAACGAACCATTCGTAAAATGAAGATGATGGGACGAGTTTATGGACAAGGTGCCGGTGTTATATCTTCTCACTTGAAATTTAAATCGTATCTTATAATCTGTAGGAATACTGAATGGTAAATAGGAAGTATTATTGTATGCGTAAATTTCTTGGTAATACGACATATAATATCCGGGTGTGAGATAAGGAACCCACGTCTCCGCGGCGACCGAACCGACGGGTACATCTACCATGAAATAAGCTATCAAATACATACCACCCCATGCGGTACCATCGTTACGATACGATACGGAAAGATCTACTTCAACTTCGCTATTCTTTCGCATTTGAATCCATTCAGTCGTATAAACATCCTGTAGACTCCCCGACGATGTACTCATAGAACCATCATAAAAACTTTGTGTGATATTTATTACATTTTTCGGTGCGTAGAGAGGTGCATTTATTTGAACTGGTGTGTCTATCTGGAGTGTTTTTGGAACAACCCGACCCGTGCGACCCATATCGTAGAGGGTCTTGACCTCCGAGGCTGTGAGGGCTGTGTCGTAGAGTTTGAAGTTGGAGATGGAGCCGTCGAAATGGTTAGCACTGTTTACACGTTCACCTATTCTTAATACCGGATTATTTGGAAGGTTTAATACATCACCCGTGTTTACAGATTCAGACGCGGGTGTGATTAAAACCCCATCAAAATATAGGTCACGTCCACCACGGTCATTCAAATGGTTTGAACCAACCGTACCTCCACTGTATGTAAAAGCGACATGGTGCCAAGATCCCAGGTTTACTGTAGGATTGTATCGATAATCGGAACTAAAAAATTGATAATCGATGCTACGCCCCGACGATGCTAATGATACTGTGAGAACAATACATTCTTTCGTTGCTTCGCCGGAAGTGGGTGCGATCGATAATAATGTGCCCCAATGGTCATTATCCTTTTTAAACCACATAGATGCTGTAAACGGTTGATTTCCCTTAAATTCCCTAAAATCTCTACGTTCTATAGGTCCTCCAGCTCCATCAAAGACGAAAGCTTTATCACTCGCATCATACCTCGCCGATTCTAACAACATTCCATCATTCCCCCTCCCCGAGGTGTCCCTGACAGCCCCCTCGAACGTGGGGTTCGACGAGGTATTGTATTCCACAACGAGTCGGTCCCTCCTCGGTGTATCGTCCGCGTCTAGGGGTGGACCTATGCGGGGAACGTCGAGGTTCTTGGTGAGAGTCAATTGGCCATCGTGGAGGACGGATTGACGCTGCTCACGGGTGCCGAAATATTTGAGTTCCATAGCCGTCCATACAGTTTCACCTGTGGTAGATGTCGCGATTAATGCGTATTCGTTATAATAACCATCGTTCGTGAAACTAATTTCAGCGGATAATTGTGGTGCATCTCTCACACCGTATACGGCGTATAAATTTGTGATTTCGTGAACTCGTGTCCAGTCAGAATTTTTATCGTTACGTCCGAGTAAAAATCCATCGTTCAAACCTCTGAAACTACCACCGACATGATACGAAGTTATTTTTAATCTATTAATTTTAACTTTATAGGGAAACTCAAGGGAAATCCATTCACCACCAATTCCACCTAAAGATGCAGAGCCGTTATATGTGGGTGTAGTTCCCGTAGCAGTTCCAGAACTTGTTGCATCATACACAAAACTATCTGGCATCCACCCATCATCAATATTTTCCGAACTTTTATTGAACGCTTTCCACGTTAACCTCGGACTCGTGGTATATTCACTACTCGCACTCACACAAAACTCTCCATGCCCCTCGAAGTATGTTTTGTAATCGGTCATAGCCCTAGGAGGAAACTCCTCCAAGTTGTGGGGTTCATCCAAGACCGCCAACCTTCCTTCGGGTTCGTCCGTCCCTATCCCGAGGCGACCTTTCTGTAAAGTCATCGAGGATTTCACCCGTCCAAACTCATCCTTTTGAGCGTCCCAAATCTCGAGGGCTTGATCCTCCTCTATAAACTTGTCGTAGACCCTAAAGTTGGCCACGCGGTCGATGTTCCCACCACCGATCTGGATGGGGACGCTGTCGACACCTGTACCGTAGAGTTCCCATTCGGGTATGAGCATTATCGTTTGAGTTCCACCGACTGTTGTTCCGATAAGTCTGAAATATTTGTAATAACCTGTATGTGAAATTGTGAGAGTTTGATCTTTTAGGGTACTCGAAAACTGATGAATGAAATTCCAAGTTGAACCATTTGTGCTACCGAGTATCACTCCACTCGTTGGAATTCTATCATTCCATTGTGAATTACCATCCGCATTTCCAAAAACATACTTTGTTGTATTGATGGAATGGGGTAATTCTATTTGTAACCATTCACCGGTCCATGTATTAGAGCTTTCTGTTGTTTGAAAACCACCTTCACCTAATGGTGGAACTTCATTAAGGTATGATGTATTAAATGTACTTCCACTTGTGTATCGTCCATTACCCGAACCCGTCCGTGGACCCGATTCCCATGTATGATTAAGACCGCTGCTGGTTAATACTCCATCAAAACCATGTTCTGGTTCCGTACCGGAATTATAAAATGAACTCGCACTTGCCACATACCCCCTCTGGGCCGGACCCGTCATCGCAATGTGTGGATACTTGAGGACCCTAGTGGGATCGGGAAGACGAACCAAGTCGTTCTCGCGGTGGCCGTAATAGGAAATCTCTCTGATTGTAACAGCTCCGTTGAGGGATGGAACTGTTTTAACTACTAAAATCAAATATTTAAACCCTTTATTTTTATTATTTTCCATGGGAACTACTTGTGGTGTAGCTGTCGTAAAATCGAGATTTGTTGTGACATCTTTAAGCAAATACCATTTTTCATCATCATTACTGCCCAATATAGCTACTTTTCCAGGAACTCTGACATCGTTAAGTTCACAATATATAGAAATGTAATCAACTTGTAATTTATGTGGAAGTTCTATTTTGTTCCAGTGACCTGTGTGTAAAGTGCCAGTCTCATCTATAAACGTGTCAGGATTACCACTCGTGTTATTTTGTGCGAGACCTTCACCAGATGTTTGAAACGAATCAACTGTTTTCGTTCCCCAACAATTCGTTGAATCGGAATCAGTCAATCCGTCATAAGCTCGCCATGGGTCTCTTTCATTATTGGCAGCTGTGTAAAAGTTATTCGTACTCGCCACATACCCACCCTGGCTGTACCCAGTCATCGCGAACGGTGGATAGTCCCCGAAGGTGTCCTCAGCTTGGTCCTCCGAGACCTTACGTCCATCCAAGTAGGTTACTCGGGAACCACCTTCACCTTGGTACGCGTACGTGAGATTGTGCCATGTGTTCGATTGAAGATCCAAGTTCACGGAATCCAACTTTTCCTCCGAGGCAATGGAGAAAACGCACGTGTTAGAAACGTTCGCTTCCAAATTAGAAGAATTGAACCACACGGAGACCGCGTGGGGTTGGTCACCCTCCAAGAATGTATTTGCCTCCACGGAAAGGTTAGATGTGAGCGTTCCGTTAAGAGTCCAGTATTTACCGTCCGTGACGTACGTCGATTGGTTCCCCGAAGGATCGGGACCACCCGAAATCTGGTTCGTCCCTACCCCCGTCGCACCATCGACGAGGACTTGGACCCCTGTCGTTTGGGGGTTATTAAAGCGGGACTTAAAAGTCGTATCGACCGAATGGTCACCCGCGGGTGGGTCCTCTTCGTAGCCGTATAATTTCCACTCAGCAATACTTAATCCATAGTTAGTCCCACCATCTCCAACGACTTGTGTTGTAATTATTGCATAATAGTTATAATAACTTAATGCGTTTATGTCATATTCTGTTCCAGAATTTACAGCACCACTTTCGTCTAAGAAAGAAGCCAACACTACCCAACTCCCATCTATACCAGTATTACTTCCTAATACCTTAAAATCTTCGGGTATTTGAGTAGAGTTTCCACTTCTAGCGTGTAATACAATACTACTTAATTGTATTTTTGACGGTAATTTTATTTGCAACCACTCTCCATTTATGACATCACTTGTATTAGTTGTCAGTGATGACGTACCGGTTGGACTATATGAAAATTCTGACCCACTGTAATTGTGATCGGTGATAGTAAAGTTTGGTAACCAACCGGTGTTGTTAGATATATTGTCATCAAATGCTTTCCATGGTTGATATGGTTCCGAGTGAACACTACTCGCACTCACCGTATACCCCGCTTGGACATAGGTATTCGTCGAGTCATTCCCATCAAATTTCCCCTCATCAAAAACAATCTCCGGATACTTCTTAAGCGTCGCGACCCCGCGTCCGTGCGGACCCGAAACGTCCGTAATCACGTTGGAATTGTGCTGGATACCTTTCGTCTGGATGCGACCCGTCGTCGTATCGACCATGGTATTCGACGTGCCGACGAATGTGACCATGTTCGCGTTCCGGATCTGTAGATTATCGATCGTCTGTTCCAGCGACATATCTATTATGAAGGGAGGTTTTTTTAAACTGGTGGAAACCCGAAGGGTTTCGTCTGTTTGATACGAGTGGCGGAGCCACTCGGGATGTTTTTCTTGCAAAGTGGGTTGCACTTTGGAGGAAAAGAACGAGTGATACATCACTCGGGAGGGACGGGCCAAACGGGATTGACTGGGTCCTCGGTCACAGATGGAAGGTCGCGGAGGGCTTGCATGTACGTCTTCCACTCTTCAGGGACAGGTGCGTCTGTAGATGTCGCTCGAGTGACGACCCAATCACACGCCGAGAGACGCTTGTTGCGTTCGGTGCGGAGTTCTTTCCATGGTTGAGCATCGACGAGTTCTTGGAGTTTTGCCTCAAACTCCTCCTTTGGGGGTTTTTCGTATCCTTCGGGAAACTTTATGGACTCATACGTGTCGAGCCAGGTGAAATTTCTGGTCAGGTCTGGACATAGAACTCTTAAAGTTTCTCGAATGAGAGTTTCTTTTGTGAAGCGGTTCATACTTATACACTAGATATATATTGACCAGAAAATGAATTATAACTGTTCGCCATGTCACCACCATTCAAATCAATTGCAAGTGTGTCACCTTGATTCATGAATCTTAAAAATGTAATAGCTGAATGCGCGTAATTACTACGGCAATATAAGCGTCCGAAAACAGGATCCTCAACACCATTAATTACCAAATATGTATATAAATTGGCATTGTTATCACGTTCTCGTATAGAATAAGAAAAACTATAAACACCAGTCAAAGGAGTTATGAAAGTGCCAGTTGTAGTATCGAAACCACCGCCTTTAGATTCAGTTATAATATCCCAGGGAATTATACCCGCTGCGGCGTTTGTGCTACACCTTACATTAAAATACACTGGACACCCACCGTAGATGTCCCCCTTCACATCCAAAGCCGCTCGAGGCTCCGACGTCCCAATCCCCAACCTTCCAGCCTTTAGGGTCATGGACAAGTCCCCATGTCCGAAATACTCTTTCTGATAGGCGTAGAGTTGGTAGATTTCATCTTGGGACAAAGCTCGGTTGAAGAGACGGAAATTGGCGATGGAACCTTTAAATTCATGAATAATTCCCAACGACGAATGGTTTAACGCACCAATTCGCGAAATAGACGACGTACTTGTGAGATTTAGGTTATCACCAGCACTGCTCCCCACTAGCGAACCACCGAGATGTATACCATCTAAGTATATATCGCGTCCACTTTCTCCGTTTCCATTATACACAAAAGAAGCGTGATGCCACATATTATCCGCTATCTCCTTACCTGTATCGCAAGAATAGTCATTATTTACAAAACCAATAGATAAACTTGTTGCATCACCTTTGATCCAAACTGTGTTGTTGGTCGCGTAATCACCGTTCATATGAAACAGTGTTTCTATACTGTTCCCGGACGACTTAAACCATAAACTCACCGAGAAAATGTAGTTACCAGTTTTTCCCGTGTCCAATGTGATGTAATCATCAGCTTCGTCAAAAGTGAACGCCTTATACTCCGAGTCGAAACCAACACCCCCATTGAGTGTTCCATTAATTTGGTTCCCACTCAGATCCAGTACAGTCCCCCCAGTGCCAGGGTAACTCGAGCTCTCTTTCGCATCATAGTAGACCTCCAACCAATCCGTATTGGGGACGTTGGGGTAGGAGGTGACCTTCACATCCACACCATCGGCGTCGGGATCGTATTCGGGGAGACCGAAGAGTTCCATTTCCGCAAAGTTTAGGACATTACCAGTCGCGTTGGGACCAACCTCGTATGCTACGAGAGCTATATGATTATAATAGTCATTTGTATTGTTTTCAAATGTTCTTGAAACAGTCGTGAGCTCAGGTACCGTAACATTATCAAAATAATGTATAGGATACCAATTTGTTCCGTCCGTGCTACCTAGAAAGACTCCTTTATACGGTGCTCTGTGATGATATTCAGAACCGGAAATGTATCTCGGCGAAAAACTGAACCCCGATAGTTTCATCTTTTCTGTTGTGGGCATTTGAAGTTTAATCCATTCACCTTGGTGCTGGGTTCCGTGAGCATCGGTAATACTCGCAGACCCGGTATACGTGGATCCACTCGAATATGTTATAGCCGAGTGATACCCACGCTCACCAGCGACAATACCGTCGAATGCACGGTACGCCTGTCCAGTTGACGTTCCATCATTTTCAGTAGACGCTTCGGCGGCGTACCCATTATTCAAAGCGTTTTGGGTCATAGCCACCCTCGGATATTTAATAAGCTTTTTAGACCTACTAAACTCAGTGACCACATTGGAGTTCAACTTGATCGCCGCGTTATTGGAAGTGTGGAGCATGTTGATGTCACCTTCGAGGCGGGTATGGCCCACCACGTGTAAATTAGATGTAGGCCCATTAACACCAACACCGACCCCGAGGCTTCCTGTGGTCGTATCGATCACCGTATTCGATGAAGTCCCGACGAAAGTCACCTTATCGACGCTCTTGAAATCGAGCGTGCCTTGGGGTGTCGCAATAGGCATATCTACTATTTGGGGAGGTTTTTTTAAACTGGGAAAAGTCCGGAGGACTATGCAATAGCACGTATTGTTAGTTGGGGTGGGTGTACTACATCTGTACCGGTTCCATCCCACCATTCGTTTATATGAAGTCTACTGACATAATCGGAAACTCCGAATTGTCTCCACGTAACGTCAAATGTATACGAGGTTTTAGATGACAAAAATCTTCCGTCGTGCTGACTTTCGGTCTCGGCATCACATTCGAATATGTATTCATTTATTACCCAGGCTTGGCCGTGGTGGTTTCCATCATTTAAATATTGGGTGGCGTGAGTATACCTAGAAGGATTGATATCTCTCCAAGCGCCGTTATGGTAAACCCGAATTTTAAAATGTGTTATAGCACCGCGACTTGCATCATCCCATTGACACGCAAATTTATAGTAAATTCTCTTTGCACCGGCTGGTTTGTTATACGTTATGTTACTTCCATTAATTTCCGTATGAGTCGCGCTACTAGTTTGAGAAGCCGTTACATTAGTTGGAGTATATGTTCCAGAAAGTACCGTAACCGGTCGACCGTTACAAACAGTAGTTAACTCTTCTATGATTTCACCGGGATTATATTCTCTCGTAATTCGACCATTTACGGCTACATTTCCAGAAACAGTTAACTCTTTCGCCACCTCCACATTCCCCGACGCCACAAGACTTGTCGTAGGGTTCGTAAACTGAATGGTATTAGACGTCACATTTCCGAGAGCCGTCGTATTTTCGAGTGTATGCGTGGTGGCGACTACCTCGACTGTTCCGAGCATTAAAGTCCCACCTACGTTAAGGTTAGACGTGGTAGTCACACCTGTCGTGACATTCGTAAAATTTACCGTCCCGGGAACATCGGACGCTGGAGGCGCAAACTCCATAGCCCCGAGTTTCAACACGTCGGTCATGACGTTCCCTGAAACTTTTAGATGCGCATTATTGATATTGAGAACCGAGTTCTCGTGCGTCACGTAATACGACATATCTATTATGTGTCGAGAGTATTTTCTTGCTTAAAAAAATGCTCGTACATATTCACATGACCACGTGGATAGATAATGTAATAAAACACTCCGAAACTGAATTACATCTTCTAGGCCTCGATCAAACAAACCTAGGTCCGTTGATTCTAGACTTTATCAGGAACCTTCAACAAACACTGGGGAATCAGCCAGCCGCAATGAAATCTATCCTGAAAACAACTGCGGATCTCGTAGACCAGAAACCAATCGCTCCCATAACCGAATCGGATTTTGTAGATGATAAGTGCACGAGATGTTCATACATTTACAAATCCGGGGAAAAATACTATAACGACCGAGCGGTCGTATTTAAAAAGAGTTACGATGACCCGAGTTCGCAATACTTGTACCAAGGTCAACAAAGATCGAAACGGGAGATTACTCTTCCCTATGTTTTACGTGAGGAGATCGTCCTCATCCCATGATCGCGTATCCTCGTTCCACGTGTATGAACCCTCTGGTCTGGTAATAGGGGGTTGCCATGTACACGAATCGTCGAGGGTCCACGAAGGGAAAGGTTGGGGTGTGGAAAAGTTATCTTTATCTGGGTGGTACGTGTACCCAATACCGGCATAGTTTTTGCCTTCTGTGTTTTTGTACGTTTTCACCCACGTTCCATCTAACTCGTACTCACACCAAAGTTTACTCTTCGCGAGAATAACTCGAATAACTTCATTGGTTTGTGTATTTAGTTCTGCAAAGGAAGGCATATTCTATATTTACTGCAGATATCTTATTATGACGATTCCTGAGCCACCGTCACCGCCACTGTGTTGATAAGCGCCACCACCGCCACCTCCACCTGTATTCTCTGTACCAGCATCACCGTTTGTTGCGGTTTGTGTGGTTAGTGCATCTCCACCGTCACCACCTCCACCCGAACCACCCGTTCCACCATAAATGTTGTTGGCCCAGCCGCTAACTATCCCACCCCCGCCACCACCACCTGCATAATACGTAGCATTGCCACTTATAGAGGATTGAATTCCAATCCCTCCATTCAAACCAAGTGAAATACTGGTAGAAGATGTATAACTCTCTCCAACTGCACCCGCACCACCACCCCCTCCTCCTTTATACACAGCTCCACTAGTACCATTACCCCCCTGTCCACCATTATAACCCTGTCTCGGTGGACCAGACGTGCCAGTGCCACCAACACCACCTGCACCAACGTTACCACCACCACCACCGCCGGAACCACCGGAACCACCCGGTGTAGTATCGCTACTACTGCTGGTCGCACCTTTACCACCACCGGCAGCTATGACCTGTGTTGGAAAACTAATAGATGAATCGGCGCCGTTAGTCCCCGAAGAGTACGCTGGAGCAATACCACCTGTGCCACCTTCACCAACTGTGACAGTATAGTTACCAGGCGGTATTTGTATTGTACCGGTCAACAGACCACCCGCACCCCCACCACCCATACCACCACCACCGCTTCCTGTACCACCCCCTCCCCCACCGGCAACCACGAGGTATTCAACTTCACCACCAGAAAGTACCGTAAATGTTCCTGAAACACTTGTAAATGTATGAATTGTGTATCCACCTACACTTGTTACAGTACCACCTATAGCATTGACACCACCTACGGTAAGCCAATTCGACCCATCAAATGTTTGAAGTTTGCTTATCGTTGTATTAAACCTAATCATCCCCGTCGCACCCGTAGGTTGTTGCGCAGTCGTACCGGATGGAACGGTTAAAGCACCCGTTTCAGAAGTTCCTACAAATCCACTCACAGTCAAATTAGAAGAGACCGTCGCATTCCCACTCACAGTTAACTCACCACCCACCTCTACATTCCCCGTAGTCACAATCCCCGTCGTCGCGTTCGAAAACTCAACAGTTAAAGGTGTCGTATTACCCATAGCCGTCACAGCCTCGAGATCATGGCGTGCGACCACGTTTACTGTACCCATGGTTAATACACCACCAACGGAGATGCTGTTAGAGATATAGGCGTTTCCGGTGATGTATAAATTAGAACTGGGATGGTCCGTACCCGTGACTCCGATTCCTAGACTCGTCGTTGTCGTGTCGAACATGATATTCGAAGTTTCGCCGACGAACGTTGCCCTATTCGTCCCCTGAAACTTAAGATGACCGTTCGTGGACATATCTATTATGTGTCGAGAGTATTTTTAGCCACAATGGTACGTGCATCCCACGAAGGCTGCGATGTGCACAGCATTCGCCTCGTCTGTCTCCACACCTGAAGCATCGAGGTACCTGATTTTGTACACCCTTTCCGTTTCCGTGGGATGTTCCTCCCATTGAAGTTGTCCATGTTCGTCGAGAATATTCATTCCATCATCACCCTTCTTGATTCGTAAAACCGGTTGAATCACTGGGTTGAAATCACAATCCATCGTAATCTTGGCGACTGTGTAGTTGTGAAGTACGTCGTCCTCTTGTTTCTGACCGTAGCCCGCCACGTTAGAGGTTGTGATGTAGTCACCAGACTCCAGGGATCCTCCGGTATTCACGACCCAAATGGCACCCTCACCGACGGAGTTCACTATGGCACGGTTATCACCTAGGGTTTTGGGGATGTATGATATCACACCACCATTAGTAGTTTCTACGCGGTAGACTGTATTTGCTTCTTCTGTTGAGGAAACAACACCGAAACACGCCTTATCTTGAGCCACATTCGAAAGAGACACAATCGGAAGAGATTCATCTATCGTGATTGCACTTTTACCCGTATCGAGACTACCATTGAGTTTCACATATTGGTTCTTTTTAGCTGAAACGATGAGACCCGTTTCCATAGGCTCTTCGGGAACACATTTGTGTTGTCCCGTGAAGGAAGGCACTAAGGAACCCTGAGACCTGATTTGGCCACGGACGTCCAGTGTGTACGTGGGAGCCTCTCCATCCCCGAGGCCGATTCCAACCCGAGTCTTCGAGAAGTTCACCACGTGGTGGCCCTCGTCGCACCGACCCATATCGTAGAGGGTCTTGACCTCTTGGGCTGTGAGGGCGGTGTCGTAGAGTTTAATAGTAGATAAAGAAGAAGAAGAATCTGCACTAGAACTATGTAGAGAACCTAAACGTACACTCGTATGCGTTCCAGGTCCCCAATCAAGATAATATGCGGCGTTCGTGGGGTTACTACCAAGTGTATCATATGTGTTACTATACTGTATTCCGTCAATGTAAAAATCGACGTCTCTATTGGCGGCTGTCGTCGCACTCGTTGATTTTACAACTATCGCGACGTGATACCATGTCCCAGGGGATGGAAGTACTTTATCGACCGTAAACTTTCCACTAGAATGATATACATGCGCCAAAGCCCCGTCATTGGTGAGTGCAACCCCCGACCACTTATTTTGAGCCGTTTCACTTCCCCAAACCACCAGATAATGTTCTCCGGTATCATCATGATCTCCACTTGATGGTTTCACCCAGAACGAGAATGAATGTTGTGGCGTCCCTCGTGCAATAATAGTTTTACCACTTTCGACGTAATCATCCGTGCCATCTGAAAGTGTAATTGCTTTATTCGTAACATCATACGACGATGCACCGTAGAACACCCCATCATTCCCCCTCCCACTCGTGTCCCTCACAGCCCCCTCGAACGTGGGGTTGGTCGAGGTATTGTATTCCACGACGAGTCGGTCCCGACGGGGTGTATCGTCCGCGTCGAGAGCCGGCCCAATTCGGGGAACGGTTAACGATTTCGTGAGGGTCAGTTGGCCATCGTGGAAGACGGATTGTTTCGGGGGTAATTGTTCGCGAATACCATAGAGTTCCCATTCACCCAAATCCACCCTGACTGCATCACTATTATTTTCGAGTGCTTTGACAACTAACCTAAAATAACTGTACAGGGTTGTGTTATCTATAGTTATCGAACGTTTAACACGGTTAACATCTGTAGTTGTCCAAGTATCTAATAAGTTCCACGTTGAGCCATCTGTACTACCCAACACGACCGCGGAATACGGTTGGCGATAAGTAGCTACACTTCTGGCACTGACCTTATGACTTTTTAACGAATATTTAACAGGTGTGTAAAGTTGTAGCCAGTGACCTATGTGTGTATTTGAATTTTCGGTAGTAGATGCCGTTTGTGTTGAATTCCAAGTACCACTTGTATATGGTGATCCACTATTTCTCCAACTGTTACTGTTTCGGTCAATGTCATGGTCAAACGCCCAATACGCTGCAGCCGTACTCCCACCAGCATCGGATGTACTTACCTGAAACATTCCATACCCATCGATATATGTATCATACCCGGATGCGGGTTTAGGTGGGATTCGCTGAAGTCCATACGCATCTGGATCGGGTTCATCGAGGACCGCCAACCTTCCTTCGGGTTCAGTGGTCCCTATGCCTAGGTAACCATTGTGGAGGGTCATCGAGGATTTCGCCCGGCCGAATTCATCCTTTTGGGCATCCCAAATCTCGAGGGCTTGGTCCTCCCCCACGAACTTATCGTAGACCCTAAAGTTGGCCACCTTGTCGATGTTCCCACCACCGATCTGGATGGGGATGGAGTCGACACCTGTACCGTAGAGTTCAATTTCATCTACAATAACCGCATCCCACTCGGTACCTCCCGTAATAGTCGCCGTTACCTGGAACACTATATACTTATAGGCTGTAGTTGCATTTATATTCACGGCTATAGGTGTACCTGCAGCCGTTGTTGTTGTGCGTGTAAAGGTCCCAATTCTATCAAATGAGCTATCATCGTTTGAACCATATATATAACCAGATTTTGGTTGCCTGTGATAACCAGACGACGGATCTCTTACATAAAAATTTAAATACGACAACACTATCTTGTGAGGCATTTGGAGTTTTATCCATGCACCATTTTCTGAACCTACACCGACAATCCCAGACAGAAAGTCGTCCCCGTTTCCATTGTCAGCGATACCATTAGTATCGTAGCCGTCCGCCCCGGAAATCCATGCACCGGCATTTGTATAACTACCGTCAAACACTCTGTATTCAAGAACGGTGTTATTGTATTCACTACTCACACTCACCACATACCCCCTCTGAGCCGGACCCGTCATCGCAATGTGCGGATACTTGAGCACCCTAGTAGGATCGGGAAGGCGGACCAGGTCATTCTCGCGGTGGCCGTAGAGTTTTAATTGTTGGAGACCCAACCGCCCATTTCCATCTCCGACAGTTTCAGTGACAACGAGTCCTATATATTTATATGCTTTAGTGGAATTCAACGTATAATATGATGTACCGTCATCTTGTGGAGCTTCATTTGAAAATGAAGGTCCAATTTGTTCCCAGTTTGTATCATCGTTCGAACCATAAAACTTAAAATTTTTAGGAGCTTGTGACACATAACCTGTTCTAGCATCTATATTCACGTGTGATATTTTCAATTTATATGGCACAGCCAATTTTATCCAATGCCCATTATCTGTTCCCGAGCCTCCTGAGTTTGTTCCTAAATTATATGTGGACCCGGATGTATATACACCACCCGGAAATGCGGATGTCGATGAAACATAAAAATCCGAATCACCCGCAAAAATTCTCCATAGCGGCCAAGTCGCATTTTCATCACTCGCACTCACAACATACCCACCTTGGGAGTACCCCGTCATCGCGAAGGGTGGGTACTCCCCGAAGGTATCTTCGGCTTGGTCCTCGGCCACCTTACGTCCATCGAGGTAGGTGACTCGGGAGCCACCTTCACCTTGGTAGGAGTATGTGAGATTGTGCCACGTGTTCGATTGGAGATCCAAGTTGACGGAATCCAACTTCTCCTCCGAGGCAATGGAGAAAACGCACGTATTCGAGACATTGGCCTCCAAGTTGGAAGAATTGAACCATACGGAGACTGAGTGAGGAGCATCACCTTCGAGGAATGTATTGGCCTCGACGGTCACATTGGACGTGAGGGCACCCGTGAGTTCCCAATACTTCCCAGTATCATTGTGTGTCGCGGCGGTTCCGGTGGGTGTGGGACCCGTGACTTGGTTCGTAAAGTCAGTGGACAACTTGGCATCAACGTACACGTTTGCACCGGTGGTTTGTGGTGTGTTCATCACGGACGTGAAAGTGGTGTCGAGGGACGAATCACCAGCGGGTGGGTCTTCTTCGTAGCCGTAGAGTTTAATGTTGTCCGCTCCAGCATATTCATTACCGTTTAGATGTGTGATAACAAGACGTATATACTTATATGCTGTTGTGTTATTTTCAGAATCGGTTGTTATACGGACATCTGTTTCTATAGTTGTAGTTAGTCCTGAGAATATATGAATTGCATCCCAATTTGTTCCGTCATTACTTCCAGCAATTACACCTTGTCTCGGAAATCGATTGGTTAAGCGTGGAAAAAAAGTGACATAACTTAATTTAAGCTTGTGTGGTAACTCAAGTTGTATCCATTCTCCGTTGTATACGGTATCACTCACAGTTGTTAAATATGGTGCTACTGCATTTCCAGGCAAGAAGCCGTAATCACCCGTCGTAGCATACTTTACAGTTGAACCAGACCAATATTGAGTTCCATTCCCAGTAATCTCATCAAACGCTTCCCACGAGTGGTATCCAGAAAACTGACTACTCGCCGTCACCGTATACCCCGCTTGAACGTAGGTATTGGTCGACTCGTTGGCATCGAACTTTCCCTCCGCAAAAGCAATTTCCGGATACTTTTTCAACAACGAAGTCCCCCTCCCGTGAGGCCCCTTATGTTCCACGACCACGTTGGAGTCGACACTCGTGGTCACGTTCGACGTGAAAAGAACGTTTCCATTCACCACGACATTCCCACTTGCGACTAAAGACGTATCTGCATTTTGAAACTCAACGGTTAAAGGTGTCGTATTACCTTCCGCAGTCACGGCTTCGAGGGAATGGTGTGCCGATACGTTTACCGTTCCCATGATAAGTGTTCCACCGAGTTCGAGGTTCGTGCTGACGTACGAGTTACCTAAAACGTGGAGATTCGCATCTGGGTTATCGGTACCCACACCGATCTTTCCTGTGACCGTATCGACCACGGCATTCGAGGTATTGCCAACCCCTTTAAACGTAATTTTGTCTACGTCCGTGAAGACGAGTTGTCCGTTGGTAGACATATCTATTATTTAGGGAGGTTTTTTTAAACTGGGGAAACCCGAAGGGTTTCGTTTGATACGAGGGAAGTCCTGCGGACTTGGAACTCTTTTTTCTTGCAAAGTGGAATGCAGACCACTTTGGAGGAAATTTTTTCAGCCAATATAAAATCCAGAAAAATTGAAACCACCGCCATCGCATATGTATACATTTTGAACCGATCGCGAATACGGTACAACAAACACGTCCGTTTTTAATTCATCTACAACTTCACGAACGAGATTTTGTAATTGATCCGGTTGCATATACTATTAATATACAGTTTTATTTACAAATATTGTACGATATGACCCCAGGCAGAATAAGTTGATATTAACTCTACATTTTCGACGGATCTGGAATAATATACCACAAAATCACTTTTGTTTAGCTGTATATTGATATTTCCATTCATGGTTATCTGTGCATCCACTGGAAACATTTTAGAAGCCTCGTATTCCGTAAAATAATAATCTAATTCTGTATAATTAGCACCCGCATTATCGGCGTATGCTCCTTCTTTATTAACCATGAGTCCAAAACCTATATAATCAGATGCACTATGAATATTTCTTGTATGACCAAGTGCTAAACCGAAATTGTATATACCGTTCGCTGGTGCTGTAAATTTAATGTATTTTCTACCAGCATAGTCATGGAAACTCAAACATTTAGATATATTATATTTCAGTTCTCCCGTTAAGAATATAGGTAAAGGACTAGAATAAAGTGTAGTGTACGTGCCATTTGACGCCCCGAATTGGCGGTTTACATTACTTTTTACAGATACCAAGAAGCCGGGTCGAGATCCCGGTCCAAATGGTTCACCACCGACGTCTAAGAGAGCCTTAGGCTCTGAAGTACCAATTCCCAACCTACCCGCCTTTAGGGTCATGCTCAAGTCCCCGTGGCCGAAGTACTCCTTCTGGTAGGCGTAGAGTTGGTAGATCTCATCGGAGGTTAGAGCCCGGTTGAAGAGGCGGAAGTTCGCGATGGAACCCGAAAATGGTGGATTACTCGAATTGATCTGACCACCTATCGTGAGTGTAGGAGATGTCGGTAAACTCAACGGGCTTGAAACGGAAGCACCATTGTATGCATCAATTACAAGCTCTTTACCATTTAAGTAAATTCTTTTAGCCCCGGGTAAATTATTAGCCCCACCTGAATAAGTTACCACAAAATGCATCCATTCATTATTTGTAATTGGTGGACTTTTCACTTCTACACCAGCATTAAAAAAGTCGTATTTTAAACCATCACCCGCAGCGCTTGTGTTTACACCTAATGCTATCATATTAGTCGAAGATGCACTCCCTATTGTAAAAAATGTGAACACACCCGATCCAGATCTTGAAACTTCATCGGCCTTAACCCATAAAGAAACCGAATGAACGTACTCACCTGTAACTGTAGATGGTAACGTTGTTGTAATGTTACGAGTAGTAGTTCCATCAAAAGTGAACGCCTTATACTCCGAATCGAAACCAACACCCCCATTGAGTGTTCCATTGATTTGGTTCCCACTCAGATCCAGTACAGTCCCCCCGGTGCCCGGGTAACTCGAGCTCTCTTTCGCATCATAGTACACCTCTAACCAATCCGTATTCGGAACGTTGGGGTAGGAGGTCATCTTTATATCCACTCCCGCCGCCTCGGGGTCGTATTCGGGTGTGCCGAATATTTCCCATTCCGGTACATTCGCTAAAGTTTGGTTTGTCCCAACCGAGAGTACAACGAGTCTGAAATAACTGTAGTACTTGGTATGTGAAACAGTTATAGTAGCATTTTTTATAGTATCGTCAAAACTGTGAATCAGTTCCCAACTCGAACCATTTGTACTTCCGAGTATTACACCACTTTGCGGAATTCTAAGATTCCAATCAGAATTAGCATCTGAATTTCCAAAAACGTGTGTTGTTGATTGTATGGAAACTGGTAGTTGTATTTGTACCCACTCACCGGTGTAAGTTGTTGAACCCGCTGTAGTTTGAAAGCCACCTTCACCCAGAGTCGGGTTATCATTGAGGTACGTAGTATTAAAGGTGCTACCCGAACTGTATCTTCCATTTCCATTTTGTGAATTTGGACCAGATTCCCAACCCAAACCGCCGTTTACTACGTCAAAAGCTTGATAAGGCTGGACACCTGTATTGTAATAGCTACTCGCACTCGCCACGTATCCACTATCAGAATTCGCAGACAAAGCCACCCTCGGATACTTAATAAGTTTTTTAGATCGACTGAACTCCGTGACCACATTGGAATTAAGCTGAACCGAAGCGACGTTCGCATCGTGGTTGCACTCAAAATGTAAATTAGACGTATGGCTCGTGTTTCCAGCCCCGATTTCTATGCTCATACTCTGCGTGTCGACGACGATATTCGAGGTCGCCCCGCGGTAGATGGCTTGGTTCATCCCCTGATAATCGAGTATACCGTTCTCGGCCATTTCTATTATGTGTCGAGAGTATTTTTAGCCGCAATGATACGTGCAGCCAACGAAGGCCGCCTTATGAACGGCGTTGGCCTCATCCGTGATGTTTCCATCGGCGTCGAGATACCTGATTTTGTACGCCTTCTCAGTGGCATCGGATGGGTCATCTTCCCACTGGATCTGACCATGTTCATCGAGGACGTTGACGAGTTCTTGGCGAACCTCGAATTCATAACCTTCTTTTTCTGTTTTAAATTTTTCTTCAATAACTCGTTGATAAATCACCCTAGTTTCTTCTTTGTATTCTAATTTAACACCTGGTTCGAGGGTATTGTATTCTTCTAAGGTTATGTCCATGTCTTTATTCGTATATTTAGTTTCGGTGATAGCTCTTATTTTTTCATTAGAAAGGTTCGATGCCAATTTTTCTGTAATATACAAGTATTCATCTTCTGAAATATTTTCATATTCTGTTTTAATCCAATAGTTTATATCTGTTAGCCTTCTTTTGATAATTTGAACGGGTTGAGTTACAGGGTTGAAATCACAATCCATCGTTATTTTTGCGACTGTGTAGTTGTGTAAAAAGTCGTCATCCTGTTTTTGACCATATCCTACCAAATTAGATGTTGTGATATAATCACCAGATTCGAGCGTTCCATTTACATCGGTGACCCAGATCCCACCTTCACCGACTGAGTTAATGTAGAAACGGGTATCACCCTCTTCCTTTTTGAAACGAACACAAAGTCTACCATACCTGTCTTCACGATTTTCGGGATCTTCGGCATTAGATATGACCCCAAAACATTTTTTGTCATTGGCTGTCGTGGACAAAGAGACGACCGGAAGAGCTTCATTTATCGTGATAGCATTTGATCCTGCTTCGATACCACCATCCATTTTAACGTATTTATTTTGATCCGAAGAGACGATGAGACCTTCCAGGTCCCAAGCTTGACTGAAAGGAAAATCCTTAATGAAGGTTCTATGTTGTCCAGTGAAGTTCACCTGACCTCCATTGGAGTCGTAATCAAAATACCCTGCCACATCATCGGTGGCGCTAAGACTACTACCCGTTCCATCATTTACTAAAAATTCTAATCGGGATCGACTATCATTATCACTAAAACCGCGAGCTTTTATCATCGCCATGTAATTATTATAATCTGCTGTCTGGTGATAACTTCCTTGAAAAGATATACCAGGTCCTTCCCCAGAAACTTTATTTCCAGATCTTTCTAACGTGATCCATTTATTGGTATCCATGTTTCTTGATGTAGATTGAGTTCCAGAGCGTTGAATATATAAGCCTCCTCCATCAATTTCTAGCATTTGGTTAACCGGATTCGCCGTCCCGATACCGACGTTTCCACCGTCAGCGTTGAAACAGAGATTTCGATTTGTACTAAAATTTGACGTGTCGTAAGCCGATATATGACCCGCTGTAGACGACACGCCGAATAACACGGTCGAGTTTGTGGATCCATACCGCATCTGACTCACGGCTGAACCAGCTGGACTCGTGGTAATTTCATTTGCGGAAGAAATATGTAATGGTGTAAGGGGATCACTCGTCCCCACCCCAACCCTAGAGTTCACCGTATCCACGAAGAGTTTCGCCGTACCTACCTCAACGTTTCCACTCACAGATAAATTAGAAGAGACTATCGTATTTCCACTCACTGTGAGTTCCTTTGCCACCTCCACATTCCCTGACGCCACAATACTCGTCGTAGGGTTCGTAAACTCTACGGTATGCGTAGTCACGTTCCCCATATCGGTCACGGCTTGTAAGTTGTGACGGGCCGCCACGTTGACGACACCCATGGTCATCACACCCCCGATCGCGAGATTCGATGAAACGTATGCGTTTCCGGTGATGTATAAGTTTGAGCTGGGATTATTCGAACCGGTAACCCCGATTCCTAGACTGGTCGTTCGCGTATCGAATACAATATTCGACGTGTCGCCACGGTACAAAACCCGTTTCGTGCCCTGATACTCGAGTATACCGTCCGTGGACATATCTACTATTGGGGGAGGTTAAAATTTTTACAATTTTACGGTGTCCATCTAAGAATAACTATACCATCACCACCATTGCCACCCAGACCATTACCACCTCCACCTCCACCTCCACCACCTCCTAGACCATCTGTTCCATGATTACCATCACCGGCGGGGGAACCGTCGGTATTACCTCCCGCCCCTCCTCCACCGTTTGTAGTTCCAACACTACCGGCCCCCCATCTACCACCCGAACCACCACCCGCGTACGTCACGGATGTCCCCGTGATCGAACTCGCAAGTCCTATACCCCCGTTTCCGGATACCCCTTGACTCACCGCCTGCCCGGTTGCATTTCCACCCTG
>Ga0209932_1000033_pt1 | contig 42488 bp, 42 predicted proteins | sample SalPon2_B_H2O_MG_2_FD_185728 | JGI IMG/M metagenome (GOLD analysis project Ga0209932, IMG submission 185728) | Salt pond water microbial communities from South San Francisco under conditions of wetland restoration - Salt Pond MetaG SF2_B_H2O_MG... ...
ATGGTGTTGAACCACTTGCATCTGAACCACTACCTGGCCATATCGGTTCTTGAGCCATAAATTTCTCCTATTAATAGTCTATTTTAGATATATCTTATAAATAAATATCAAGAAAACAAAAAAGGGGAACCAAATAAATGATTCCCCTTCTTTAAGTACCTATCGTACTTTTAAGTTAAAAAATTAACTTAAACTTACACATAGTTTACATCAGCTACGATAACTTTACCATAGAATTCACTTCTAACCATTTTCTTAGCGTAACGTGTCATTACACCTTTTCTTGGAGTGAAGTTCTTAGGGTCGTATACTAATGGTGTCATGATTAACGGTACATATGGAGCATAAACCGCACCTGTTTCAAGGAAGTTACTTCCTCTGAAACCTGCTAAGATTACGTTATCCAATGCGTAAGGGTTCTTGTAAACAGTAAATCTGTTGTTAAGAGCACCTACTTTTTGTACACCCATTGCGAATGAGTTGTTAGTTGAATCACCATCTGTGTCTGCTGCATATCCAGGAATACTCTCGATGATAGTTGCTGTTTCTGGACTTACGACCAAGAAGTTAGCTCCACCTCTTAAAGTTTTCTGGTGTATTGCGTTAGATACTGATTGTATCTTGTTTCCAAGAGTTTGGAACCAAGTACCTTTTGTGTATGCATTTGATTCACCACTTGACTGTGCGAACAAGTTAGTTGCTGAATCATATTCATATCCAACTCTTGCTGACCATTTTTCTGTTTTAGCAGTAGCACCTGCGTACAACATATCAAGGATTTCTAAATCGATTTCCATTGAGATGTACTCAGATAGTAATGCAGTTAATTCAGCTTCAGCGTCAACTGAGTGGTATGCGTTTAAGTCTTGAGCAAGTTCTGGAGTCCAGACTGCTTTTAACTTACGAGTTTTCGCGATTATCGGAATACTCTTTAGTGCGATATCTAATTCTGGGATATCGATATCAGTTTCAGGGTTTGCATCAACTTGTGCTGCAGTTGCTTCAAAATCACCACGAGTGTAATTGTTAGCTGCAGTTTTGTGATATTGTACTTTAACTCCACTTGGTACACCTGCTGTATTCTTCAATACGAAGAATGTTACTGCAGTTTTAGCTGCATTTATAGATGTATGTGCTGGATAGAAAGCATCAAATCCACTACCTGATACTGTGAATGCTCTAACACCATCTGTATCAAAGTTAGCTATTGCTGCGTTTGAAACAGTGATTTTCATAAGACCATTGTCTGCTTCTGAACCTAATGCTGCTGATGCAGATAGGTCTGGTTCGAAATTAACATCTTCCCAAGATACAGAACCTGTTGTGAATTCTGTAGCACTTGTAGCAGCTGCTAATGTCATACTTGAAACAGAAACGTCATTGATAGAGTATCCAAATTTACCTGCTCCGTATAAACCACCACTTGCGTCACCAGAACCTGATGTATTACCATATACATCTGAATCTTCGGTTTGAAGTGAAGTTTGAGCAGTTCCGTATTTGAAGTCAAGATAGAAAATAAGACCTGAAGGTAAGTTCATTGGTTGAACAGAAACAAATTCCTGTGCAGCCAACTCACCAAAGATTCTACGAACTAATGGAAGTGCAACACCTGACCACTCTTCTGAGTTTGCAGATGTACCTGTTCTTGAAGCCTCATCAATTAATTGACGAGCCTGATTTTCAAGAAGTACAGCCATTCCGTTTACTTCATGTTCTTTGTCCATTCCTTCTAAAAGGCCTGTTGGTTCCCATTTCTTGACTAACTTACGAGTTTGTTCTAATAGTTGTCTTTGTGGATTATATCCATCCATCAAAGATTCTACTGATTTAAATTTACTCATTTTTAGTCTCCTAATTATAGTATGTTAGCTAATTTCTTGAATCTAGCTTGTAATTCATTACCCTCAGTCAAAACTTTATCATTAGCAGGTTTTGTACTAGCAACTGGTTTTGAACTTGAACCTTTAGATTCTTTAATTGGTTTTACATTAACACCCTGAAAAGATTCAGCAAGTGTAGAGTAAACTAATTTAATTTCTCTTAGGTTTTTAGTTCTATCAAAAGTTTCAACAACTTTTAATTTTTGTTCGTTACTTAGTCCAAACGCTCTAAATAGTTTGTTTGAGAATAAGAGTTTAGCATTCAATAAATTAACTTCGTTTAATTTTTCACGAAGATATTTTACAACATCTCTGTGCTCTTTAATTTCACCTTGAAGTTTAATCATTTCATCTTTAGTATCTTTTTCATCATCATCTTCTTCTTCAGATAATGCTTTTAATACTTCTTCTAAATCGATATCTTCATCAACGTCATCTTTATCATCATCAGATTCTTCACCCTCTTTAACCACTGTGTGGTCATCAAGTTCATTTCCAGCTGGTTCGTCTTTACCTTCACCTTCTGGTCCTTGTGCTCCTGTTTCTGATGAATCATTAGCTTTGTCGTTTACTTTGTTATCAGCTTTTCCAACTTCTGATGATACATCGTTTTCATCAACTTTCTTATCATCTTCGTCTTCATCGCCATATGTTTCTTCAACTTCATCGCCTTCGACTTCATCTTCTAATTCAGCTAAAATAGATTCAAGGTCAAGGTCTTCCATTGGTTCATCATCTTCATCTTCATGTGATGTTTCACCAATTTTGTCCTCATCCTCATCTTCAATTTCGTATGCAATTTCGTCTTCGTGTGAATCTTCGTCTTCCATATCTTCATCTTCGATTTCAGATACTTTATCTTCTTCTTCATCCTCGATTTCTTTATGCATGTCATCTTCGTGAGAATCTACAGCAGAATCGATAGCATCTTCTTCTGAATCAGACACTCCGTCTTCTTCATCTTCCATATTTTCATCTTCGATTTCGTCAACTTTATCTTCGTCGCCTTCATCTTCAATTTCTTGTTGGATTTTTTGTGCTAACATTGATTTCAATTTAGGTGTAAATGCTTCTTCAAGTGCCATTTTTGCATTAGCTAAAGCTGTTTCACGAACTGCTTTGGCATCTGCAATGGCTTCTTTTAGTAAATCATCCATTTTAATCTCCTAATTGGATTCAGTATAGTTATTAGGAACTATAATATAGTTTTATTCATTGATTACACTTTATGATGTACGGATTGTACGAAAGTGTATTTAGTTTTGTATATATAAGTATAACAAAACCAAAAAATATACACACTAAGTGAGTATTTTTTTAATTATCTTGTTCTTTTTCTTTTAGAACTTTATATTTGTTTCGTAAAATGGCTTTATTTTTCTTTTCTCGTTTGATTGCTGATGGTTTTTCGTAAAATTGTCTATCACGATACTCCATTAATATACCACTATCTTTTACTTTTCGTTTAAAGATTGATATAGCCTTTTCTACAGATTGTCCTTTTCGGACTTCTACTTTAATCAATTGAACCTCTACTTGTTTTAAATTTTAGCTTCTGCTTTTGCTTTGTAGTTTTTATCTACATAATTGAAGAACTTCTTTTTCTTTTCATCATCACCTAATTCATCTGGTGATTTAACTCCAAACTTCTTTAATGCGGATTGGAAGAATTCTTCGTAATCACCTTCTTCAAGTTCACTACCTTTTGGTAAATCATCTTCATCAGGATTTTCTAAACCGATTTTAACTAAATCAGATTTATCTGCATCACCTTCAATTTCAAAATATCTACCAAGAACATGACCCATATCTTCATATAAACCACCTAATCTTTGTTGTAATTGTTGTGATTCTTGTGCAATTTTACCAAATGATTTTGATAAGTTTGTTAATTCTTTCATATTACGATTTACAGTAACTTTATCAAACCAATCTTCTGTTTCACTTAAAGTGTAAGATTTTGCGTTATTTGCAATTACTGATAATTTTTCTGCAATCTGTTTAAGATTTTCTTCTTTCTGTAATACTTTACTGAAACTTGTAAATTCTCTTATTGATTGTTGAATTTGTTGTGCACTAACTTTTTCTTCTTTTTTTCCGTACATATCTTCAACAATACTTGTTAATGAAGTACCACGATTCAATGATGGTGTAGATACAACTCCACCCACTACTGAAAAGTTTTCTTTTATTAAATCTTTTAATTTTGCCATTTTGTATCTCCTTATACTCTAATAAATATCATTATCTTCGTTTTTTACCACGCAAATAACTACGAAATCTTTTATCTACTTTTGTCCATAACACACCAATCATATCTCTAACACCTACACTTGTGTCTCCTGTTGGACCTGTTTTAATACCACGAATTAAATCCATAGCATCATACTTATTATTTTTTACACCATCCATCATTACTTTGATAGTTTGTGCTGATGCTTTATTAAAAAACTTACCCATTTGTTTTATATCTTGTTCAACAAATTGTTTGGCCTCTGGTGATGAATATTTCAACATTGGAAAACTATTCACTCCTTTACCCTTTAATGAACCTGGTACATATGTTCCACCACTATCTACTTCTTTTAAACCATCTTTACCATCAAGATAAGTGTGAACACCTTGTAAACTTTCTAATGCAATAGTCAATTCTGATTGTAACCAAGCTGGTAATTGAACTTTACCATCTCCATCAGAATCACCATTTTCAATTTTTTGGTAAATCATTTTAGAAAGTTTCATACATCTTTCTAATTGTGATTTGGCCATATCACCTTCATGGTCTCCCTCATTTAATCTAAAATCTTTCCATTGATTCCACATTTTATGTGTCATACTACTCATTAGAACCCCCTATTATATACATCTTTAAAATTACCAAACTTTCTATCAGCTAATCTAAATAATTCTTTATCTAATCTTTCACGAGCTGATTTTAAATCATTAATATCTCTGAAGTATAAGTGTAATTCAAAAATATGTTCATACATCTGTACTAACTTTTTATTACCAATTAACTTAGCAAGATGTTTTCTAGCTAAAGTATGTTCATTTCTATCAGTTAATTTTTCAAGATAATCAATTTGTTTATTATCTAAATCTTTTTTCTCTTGAAGTATATTTTTTAATTTAATCATTTTTGCATATCCTCCAATGCTTCATGTGCTTTTAATACTAAGTATACGATATCATCTTTTAGTTCTACATCGTTTTGTTTTCTTACAGCATTCTCTAATTGTTTTACTGCCATTTTCAAAACTTTTACATCCTTACTCAACATATTATATGCCTTTGGTGTAACTGGAGTTTTACTTGTTGTACTCCTTGGCCCATCACCACCATACATTTTATCAATTTTACCTAAATCAGCAGATACTCTCATTTCTTGTATCACCTCTTCATTTACTGATTCTTTAGTGGAACAACATGAATCCCCACAATGACACTCTTCTTCTTTTAGTAAATCTTTTAACTTAATCATTAATAATATCCTCTGAATTTGTTTTTAAGTATTAAATTGACTATTTCAGCAACTTCTTTACCATATTTTGGTGAATTTCTATAGGATTTAGGATGTTCAGGATTTCTCTTTTCATAATCAATATCATCTTGAACTGCATTATTATAATAAGTAACCTTATCATATAATCTATCCATTGCATCAGTTATATTTCTCATCAATTCCATTGCTTGCATTTCAGGTGCTCGAGTATTACCTAAACCTTTTAGTAATTTTTTAGCATCTGCATTTGGTTTACCACCAATCAAACCTGTAATTAATTTATCAGTATAATCTTTTGCTTTTTTAATTTTTGCTTTAACTTTTTCTGGGTCATCATACATTGACCTAATAGAGTCTTCGTATTTATCTTTATTTTGTCTTTTGAAAGATTCATCATCTCTCCATTTCCAAGAACCAACTTGTATATCTGACCTTAATTTTCTAACTTCTTTACCACCCATATATGGCATGTTTTCCTCAAGTGATATTTTGTAAAATTCAACTCCGTTAATTTTCTTTACTGATGCTGCGTTTTGATATCCAAATTGATTTAAACCAAAGGTACGATTTTCAGATGTTGAGAACCCATATCCTTTTGTATCTGCAACATTTATATCTTTTTTTCTATTCTTTTCAGATTCTCTCCAAGATTTTGTCCACCAAACTGCCTTACCATCTTTGAAAACACTCAAGACAACACCTTTATCAACTTCTAAATCACTTCTCCAATAAGATTTTCCTTTAGCTGGTAAACTTACTTTTTTACCAGTTACTGCAATCACAATACCTTTACCAGATAGTTTTGCAGTTTTTTCAATCATATCATCCGTTACTTTATTTGCTCTTACACCTAATTTAGCCAACCACCCATAGAAATCACTATCTAATTTGAAATTTTGTCTATTGGTGAATTTTCTTAATAATTTACTTTGTAATGCCTCTACTAAATAAGATACTTTTGATTCTCTTAGTACATCTTTTAATTTTATCATACCTTCTCTTGTCTCCTTTTTAGATTCTGATACATCAGAAAAATATTCTTTCTTAAATTTGTCTAATTTCTCTAAATAAGGTAACATTTTTTTATAAGGTAGTTTACCAACTCCATCAACTGCGGCTTCATAATCCTCACCGAGTTCTTCTTCCATATCATTGGAAATTTGATAGAGTTCATTTTCTAATTGTTTCTTAAGTTTTTTATCTTCAATATATTCAAGTGATTCTATCGCACTATCAACACCACTACTTATACCTTCGTAAAACTCATCTCCACCACCAGGAAACTTTTGCTTTAATGCTGGAAGAGTGATATTATTATAAAATGTTCCACTATCCCCCTTAGATTTATCTAATTGTCTAGCATTAATCGTATCTAATCCTGAATTAGAATCTATGTTAGAAACAACATCCATAAATTCATCTTTATTTTCATCAGAAACTTGTGATGAAAGTGATTTAGGTTTATCTTCCATACCATCATTATCTCTATCGAAATCTTTTGAAGTAAATCCTGTACCTTTAGGTTTTTCTTTTTCACCATCTTTATCAACCTTTACAAGTTTACCACTTTTATCGGCTTTAAAAGAAATATGGTCATCATCTTTTTTACCATATCCTTTACCTTTCCAAACCAAACCAAGTTTTCTGGCTTTTTCTTTTTCAGAATCTTTTAACTTTGGAGCATCAGCTTCCATCAATAATGTTTTTAATTTTATCATGTTAATTTCACCTGTCTACCGAACTTACTCCACAATTTAGTCATAAATACATATAATTGTTTTTCGTTCATTTTGTTAATTTTTTCTTTATTTTTATCACTTGCTTTATCATACACTCCTTTAAATAAACCTGCACTTAAAGCGTCTACGGTTCTACCACCGAGTTTTCCAAATGAATGGTCATTTGCCATTTTTAAAACTTTTTCTACACCCTTACCTTCATTTATTGATTCGTTTATTGTGAATTTCAAAATAACATCTGATGGAACTTTTAAACTTCTTACTTTGTTTTTTTGTAAATCATAGTTTGGATTGGCGACGGTATATTTTGCAACTTTACCATTTTTTACATAATATGGACCAAAATTAGTATAGTTATCATCACTAACCAAAAATACATTTGAAGGATTCTTTTTAGATAAATCTAAAATCTTTTTTAATCCTTTTTGTGCAGTTAATCTCATTCCTTGTTTAGCACCAGTTCCACCATATACTTTTCTCGGGTCAACTGAAAGTTTTTCATTTACTTTTTTAGATTCATCTATTGATTCTTTCTGTGAATAATCAGGGTCAAGTTTTCTTAACTTGATTAAAATATCTCTTAACATCTCTCTATCAGTAGAATCATATCCGATTTCAAAATCTGGTTTCTTCTTTAATAATACTGAATATGCCATCCCAATATCTTTCATCTTCAAAGTTCTTTTCTTTTTATCAGGATAAACTCCTTTAGGCCCATAGAAATCATTCATGTATTTAACGAATCCTCTGTAATCCATTTCGTTAAGTACATTTTCCTTTTTTAATCTTCTATCTTCTTCACCAGTTCCACCAGGTGATTTTAATTTATAATTAGGGTTTTTAGCAGACATAACATATCCACAACCCTCAAGTTCCATACGAATCATTTCTTTTAGTTTATCTATAGCTTCTTTTTTCACTTTTTCTGGTTTCCCTTTATGTGTTGTAGATGCAAAATCTTTTACATCTTTCTTTTTCATATCCTTAGCAACATCCTTTACTGTCTTAGATACTTCGGAACCTTTTACATCACCCTTATTATAAGCGTGAACCAATCCCATAAATCTTTGTTGTGCTTTAGATTTGGATGGCATTAATCTGCAAGTCCATCACCATTCCAACCTTTATTTATTCTACCTGCTGCTGGAATTTTAAAATTTTCTATACCACTATTACCACCTAAAGAATCATTACCACTTTTAACAAATGGTGATTTGTAGTTTTCTAAACCACTATCACTAGCCAATTCATCATTACCACTTTTAACAAATGGATTTTTTGGTTTTAAATTTTCTAAACCTGTTTCTCCACCTAACTCATCATTACCACTTTTTTGAAATGGTGTGTTTGGTTTTCTATCAGCTAAAGCCATATTATTCTCCTCTTATGATTTTATTAATCAAATCTTCTGCTTTACAATAAACACCACAAGTTCTACCTTGTGTTTGTGTTTTATTTACTCCCTCTTGTAAAGGATGCATAAACGCTCCATGTGTAGAAGGATTACTTACAAAATCAAAAGCGATTAATTCAAAGTCATCTCCTACTTTTAATGCTTGTTGGCCATCTGATTCAGTAACTTGTTCTACTGAACCCATACCACGAGAACTGATACCTAACTTGATACCATTTTTAAATAGTTCTCTTAAAATATTACCACTTGGTGTGGTTAGGATTTCAACTGTTCCTAATAAATTATCACCTTCAAAGTGCATTTCTGTAATATTGTGAGATACATTTTGTAAATTAACAACTGAACTATCTGGGTGGTCTAATTCACCAAGTGCTCTTTTTTGAGAAATAAAATTTTGTGAATAATTTTTTGCTTCTCTGGTTAGAATATCCATTGGATATACTCTTCCATTTTGGTTTTTTGCATCTGCTCTTTGTAATACACCTTTAACAACTAACTTTCCGTTGTTTTCTTTCATCGCCTCATTTATTTGAGTCGGTGTTATTTCAAATGGTATATAATCTACAATTAAGTTTTTCATTATTTCATCCTTTTCACCAATCCTACAGCTTCTCTCATGAATTTAGTTACATTATCTTTGTAGGATTTTTTAATTTGTTTTGCTAAATCTTTGTTTTCAGAGTCATTTTTCATCATACCTTCTAATTTTAATACTCTTTTTCTTAATATACCCTCTTCTTTTGCAAACATTCTTAATTCTTTTTTAGCCTTTTCAACATCTTCACGAGATTCTTGAATATTACCTTGATGTGCTTTCATCACATCATTTAATGTTGGTAGTGGTTGTCCAAATTCTCTGTTAAATATATTAACACTTTCAACTAAATACTTATTACTTGGATTAACATTATCATACATACCACCACTTCTATTTCTACCAGTTCTATATCCAACCATACTTACTGGCCCTCTAATCTTTTGACCTTTTTTTGGTTTTGCAATTCCTGTTAGTGTACTATAATTAACATTCATAAATTTTTCTACATCAGATGTTAAATCTTTTAAACCTTTTATAGCATCTTCTTTTTCTTCATCATCTCCAAATTCTATATCATCGTGAAGTCGACTTAATTCTAAGCCAAACTCATCATTAACGATAGCATATTGGTCATCGGCTTGTTCGATATCTTCTAATTCATTTGAAACATCTCGAAGTAAGTCATCCAGTTTTTCGGCTGTTCCCATTGGGTCTTTTTTTATTTGTTCTGAATCATTCAACTCTTTAGCTGTTCGAACTTTATCTATACTTGCTGATTTTTTGTTTCCAGATGTTGAGTATTTTATATGAAAATCCTTAAGTATTTTTGATTTTTCTTTCATTTCTTCTTCAGGAACTTCTGATAAATCATAATCATACTCATCCTCATCTCTTATAAGGGCATCTTCAAGTTTATCTAAATCTTCTTGTGGAATTTGTCCATACATTTCATCATACACACGATTTACTTGAGAGTTCCATTCCTCTGTATTATTACTAAATTTGCTGGTAAAATAACTTACTGGAATATTTTCACTATACTTATCCCAATCCATACCATCGATTGTGTCTTGAGCATCATCATTAAGTTTTACTGGTTCACCTTTTTTAACTAAAGGTTTATCTTTACTTGTTGGATTTGGACCATCTGATGGTAGTTCTCTATCGAAATCACTACCACTCAATCCTTTAGATTTAGGGTCTTGTTTTTCACCATCATCAACTTTTGTTAATTTACCATCAACATTTTTATGTGAGATATGGTCAGCATCTTTTTTACCATATCCTTTACCTTTCCAAACCAAACCAAGTTTTTTAGCTTTTTCTTTTTCTTTATCATCAAGATGTTGTTCTTTACCATCTTCTTCTTTTCTTAACTTGTATGCTTTGGTAGTGTCGGCTAGTGTTGGTAATGGTTCACCAAACTTTCTTTCATTCCATAAATTTTCGTTTATTAAATTTTTTAATTTCATTTTAAGTTCCCTACTTTATTAGCCATCTTAACTAATCTTTCTGAAATCTTAGTTAGGGCTTTATGAGTGTTCTTCCAATAACTTCTTGAATCCATATTTAATTCTGTTTTTAATTTAACGGCCATCTTTACCACACTATCTAACTCACTTAAAGAATGACGAACTTCACGAATACTATGACCAATCTTTTGTCTTGGTGTTAGTGATTCGTCATTTCTCCACTCGTGATAACGACCTTCACCTAACATTTGTTTGTTTTTAAAAATTTGCATAAGTTCTACCATTGCTTTTTCAGCTTTCAGAAGTGTTTCATAATGTTTATTGTAATCTTTTTTTCTAAGTTCTTTATCACCAATATAAGCTGCTTTTGAAAAGTCTTTTTTTAGATTACCAATACCCTTTACAAGATTTCTTAATGCATTGACTTCTTGTTTAGTAACTTCGTTTACATTCTCAATCTTTCTATCTACTTGTTTACCAAGTGATGGTTGTACACGAGATACACTTATAACTCCCTTTAAACCTTGTTTTAATTTTTTAGCAACCATTGTTTTTGCCATACCCTTTGAACCTGCATCTACAAGAACTTTACCTTGACCTAATTTACCCATATCAATAGTTACGGCAAATTTCACCTCATTAACTTTTTTATATCCACCCACTTCTGGATTTTTACTTCCAACTGAACCACTTGAGAATGCGTGTGGTGTATAGTAATGTCCTGGTCCACCTGGATAAGTTCCAGCTGTTCCTGTCGTGGATACTTCAGCGATTTCTTGTCGAATTAACTTCTTTAGTATTTCTATAAATCGTTTTTTACTTATCTTCGTGGACATTTTCTAACTCCTTAACTAATTCATAGTATCTCATCAATGATATGACATGTTGGTCTTTCACAACTTTTCCGCTTGTTGCAGTATCAGTATGATTGATAGCTTCTGTTAATTTTATCTTTGTAATCTTATCATCAACTTTATTTAAGTGATTTTTAAGTACTTTTTTGATTTTTATAACTTCAGCATCTATGAATTCTCTCAAAGAGTTAGTGTTTGATATGTTGTTGATATATTCTCTCAACAAATTTCTTTGATTTTCGTTCAATGTGCTATATTTTTCATTGAATTTATCTACTAATAATTGATATGTAAGTAATCTTAAATCTTTATCTTCATTTTGTAAAGATTCACTAACATTATTACCAGATTTTTTCTTGGAGTGTTTAGATTTGGTAATATTTTCTACAATAGTTACTTTACTATCAGTTTCTTCAACTGGTCCAATGTTTTCTTTAGTAGATTCACCCTCAAAAACATTATAAATTGAAGCTAGTAGTTTATATTCAGGAATTCTTGTATTAAAGAAATCATTTGTATCATAATTTTCTTTAATTGTTTTAATTAAATTAAATTTTTCATTTTTTAACTTACGATTTGATAGTTTTCTACGATTTTTAATTACTGCTTCAAGTAAAATATTTGCTTGTTCAGTATTTTTGTATTTTTTTTCAGTTAAAATTTTATATAGTTCGTACTCTCTTCCCAATTGTGTAGTAGAACTAAAATTTTCTTTTAATATGTTCACAGCTTTACTATTATCAACACCATTCATTACATCAACTGTAATTTGTCGAGTTAGTAATTCAAAAAGAATACCTGTATTCTTAATCTTACTGTGTTTTTTGTTGTATTTCATCAAACACTCCATTTATTTTGATAGTTTTTTTGTACATAAATAAATATAAAACTTTCAAGAAATCGTTATTTATCTTCCTTAAAATCTTTATATTCTTCATTTATTTCTTCACTATCGATTGTCTCTTTTAAAATCTCTTTTGCCTTTTTACCAAATGATTTCTTTAATGCATCATAATGTGCTAAAGCTAAAGGAACACCTGTTCTACCCAATGGGTCTCTACCACGAGCACTTCCATCTTTACCATGATGAGGTACTTCTTTAGGTCTTCCTGCACCATCAAATCCACCCTCTGGAGCTCCACCTTTATCTCGGAATATAGAGCCTGATTTAGATTCTTGGTCAAATCCGTAATCATCATTTGATGATTGCATATCACTTGGTGTTCCAACTGATTCACCTGTATCTGCTGGGTCATTACCCTCTACAGATATTTGTTCAAATCTAAATTTGGTTTTTTGGTCATGTACAATTTGTGTATCCATTTCTTTGATTTGGTCATCAGAGAAATTAAATAAATTTTTATAAATCCATTCACTACTCATCATTTGATTTTCTTTCATATCACGAGCAAGATTTATTTTGTTACTCCACAATTCTATCTTTTCTTGTTCATAGATTGTAGATGGATTAGTTAACTCTAATTCAAAATTTGTTAATTCTGCGTCTGTATATCCTTGTGAGTATAAATGTACAACAGCAATCTTAGTTAACTCACTAACAAGAATTCGTTGAACTCTTTCAATAGTACGAGCAAATCTAACATCCTCTGCTGCTAATGTTGCTTTTGAACCTAATCCCTCTTCATATCCTAAGAACGCTTTTGGTACATGAAGTGCTGCCAACATTCTATTTTTTAGATATTCAATATCTTCTGTAGTTTCATAAGTCATACCAGGTAGTGATTCGATTTGTGTTCCACTATCTCCACCACGAACTGGTAAGAAGAAATCTTCTGTTAAGTTCTGTATGTTAAACTTCAAGTTATAATCACCAGTATCATTATCTATGAATGGTGTTTTCTTCATTTTGTTGATAATTCTTTGCATATAGTTATCAACCTCGTTTGGTGGTATATTACCAATATCAATCTTGAAGATTCTCTTTTCTGGTGCTCTCATGATTCTATGGATTAACATAGCATCTTCCATCAATGTAACTTGTTTCCATACTTTACGAGCACTTTCTAAAATAGATTTACCATAAGGTAATAAATTACTATCACTTGCTAATCTAAAGTGTGCAATTTGAAAGTTCTCAAATTCTATCTTTTTACCTGTTGTTGAGCGAGCAAAATAAGGATGTGTTGTTTGTGTAGCTTCCATTCTGAATTTAGTATAATAAGGATTTTCAGGGTCTTCTCCCTCTATACGAAGTAATTCATAAGATGAAACTGGTACAACATTAGTAATACCATACTTATCCTCTACATCTAAGTATAAAAAGAAATCACCATATTTAACAAGGTTTCTTGTCCAAGGCCATAAATTAAATTCAATATTCAATATATCATAAAATAAATTATGTAGAATTTCTTTGATGTTATTATTATCCGTTACGATGTTTAATACTTCACCATATGGATTTTTCATCGTACATTCATCAGCATATATATCAAGTGCAGATGCAATAATACTATCACTATCCATACTTTCATAGTCTTTGAACAATCCTAATCTTGCTGCTTGCAATTGTGCATATGTGGAATATCCACTATTAACCAAATCCAATCCACTATGTAGTTTAGAATATCTATCTACTAAGTGTGATTTAGTCATTGCCTGTATTTGTTCAGTATCTGCAACTTTTAATTTCTTACCACCAACATTACGAACGATTACATTTGTACTAAATAATCTCCTCAGTCTAGCGTATAATGATGTATCTGCCATTTTTTACCTCTTTGTTATAAGAGCCATTCTAAAGACTCTTTTTTCTTGTTTACTTCCCACTCCCAATTTTCATTTGTACTTTCTTCTGGAGTGTAAAGACCGTCAATATCTTGCATTCTATTTAAAGTCTTTTTTGTTAATTCAATTCCCTCAGTTCGTAATCTTAATGCAGTATCACGAACCCATAAACCGATAGCAAATGACATAACCAAATCATCATTGTATCCTACCATTGCTTCAGCTCTATTGTTATTGTAGATAAAAGTAAATAATTCATCAATCAAACGATTACTACGAATCACTACACTTTCATCCCTAAAATATTCCTCAAGTTTTGCAATAATTAATGGTCTGGTTTTCATTGATGTGGTAAATCCAGCCACCATATTTTTTTCTTGAGCTCTATATCGATTTGACATTTGGTGTGCAATATCAATATATTGTAAATCTTTACTTGTATAAAATAGATTAGGATAATCCCTATCTATCACTTGTTGGATTGTTGCCCAACCAATATTATTGTTTTCTATAATTAGTAAAGCATCATTATATTCTGTTGAAATACTCACTAACATATTACCAAAATCTTTAGTAGGTACTCTACCCTTGTACTCTGCAACTTGTTCTACCTTTTCAATATCAATTACATGAAAAGCAGAATAATCTGCTGAATCTCCTCTACCTACATCCGCACATACTACATAATTCTTTGTATAATCTGGTGGTTCCCAAATCCAACAATTATTATCAATTCCTCTTTTTTCAATTGGGTCTTGTACATATTTTTCTCTACATTCTTCTAATATAGTACCATCAATAACAGAAGTACCAGAAGTAACAAAATCACAATCACATTCTTGTGCAGCACCTTGTACACCTAACAATTTATCTTGGTCTTCTCTCCAAGTCTCATCTCTATCAGGATGTACAGTCCAATGAAGTTTGATAAAGTTAAACATACCACGACCTTCTTCAGCCTCTACCCAAGTTTTGTGAAACCAATTACCCACACCATTAGGTGTTGATAGTGCAATACATTGTCCACCAGTGGTTAAAGTACTTTGTGCCGCAGTCCATATTTGGTCAATCTTATCAATAAATGCTGCCTCATCTAATATCAATAATGATAGAGCTTCTGAACGAGCTGCTTCAGGTCCACTTGATACTGCTTTAATCTGTGAACCATTGACATATCGAAGATTTAATTTATTATCCTCAACACATCTTTGTTTTAACCAACTTGGTAAGTTTGCGTGCATAACACGAACTTTTGTTACCAAGTTTTTTGCCACATCTTGTTTTGTTGCAATTACCAAAATATTTTTATCTTGATGAAAGGTCATCATCCACAATGAATAACCCGCAGTTAAAGTACTGATACCTAACTGACGAGCTTTCAATATGATGTTCATACGACTAGATTCAAATTCCTTTACGGTATTCCTTTGAAATTCGTACAAATCAAATGGTATTTTTCCCTGTATTGGATGTTGAATCACACAATACTTTGATAAAAAGTATGCAGGGTCTTTAGCACATTTGATATACTCTTGTTTTATTGCATCTTTAAATTGTTCTGCCATTAGTTTATTTGTCCTGCAAGATTAACTGAAATAGCTGTAGCCCCAACACCATAAACAAACCATAACCACTTGTTTTCATGCCATTTTGGTTTTACTACCTTCACTTTCTCCTTATACAGATTAATAGTTTCTTTTTGTAATTGAAGTTGTTGTGTTCTAAAATCAATAATCAATGAATCAGATTTTGAATTATCTTCTAATAATTGGATTTGTTTTTCTAAATCCACCACTAAAGATACATTCAAACTATCTTTTAACTCTAATTCTTTGATTTTGTTAGTGAACCCAAGAACTTCTTCCTCTGTAAAGGTGAAAGTTTTTGAATCTTGTCCAAACAACAAACCAAGAAATAATATGTAAATAAAATATCTCATATATATAAATATACTCTACTTGCTAAATTTCTTCAAAAATTTTACTGCTTCATCAACATCATCTGTTTTAACTGCTTCTTCGGCCTTTAAAATTTGTTTTTTGGTAGTAGTTACCTTTCTCTTAAGAGAAGCAACTTCTTTTTTGTTTACTCTTTTTTTAGATTCAAGTTTTTCAACTTTCTTCTCAAGGTCTTTAACCTCTTCGTTTTTTGATTTAATTGCTGTATCTAATTTTTTGATTTCTTCTTTTTTCTTTCCACCAAAAAATAGATTCATTATAAATTGAATAATTCCACCCATTTTATTTTCTCCTTGTTGGTTTTCTAATTCCACATTGTTTTAACAATTCTTCAAACGATATACCTACTTCATAATCTATATCGTGTTCTTCTAAATCCATCAATTTTTCCATAATCCTCGTGTACACCATTATATTACTTTTAGTTTCTGATGTTCCTTGTCGATTATGATAATCTATTGCTGTTTCACCTAATCGTGAAACTAAATTCATTATATCAAGTACTACCGATTCAGGCAGTATCAAGTAGTTTCTCTTCCTCATTTATAGCCTCTTCAAGTTTATTTAAGTGTTCTTTTGCTTCATCCACAATTTGTTTGAATTGTTCCTCACCCATTTCCCACTTTTCCTTTTCAAGTTCTGGTGTGTTTACACCTACTTGATTTAGCCATTCTGCTTTACCACCTGTTTCTTCAAATTCAACAATACTTTGCTTCATATCTTTAAGATATGATTTTCTATTCTCTAACATCTTTCTTTGTGCATATTCTTCAAATTTACCCTCATACCTTAACTTTGTTTCAAAGTCAATTTGACAATCCATACAATGTCCAAACATTCTCCAAAACTTATCATCGAGTGTTTTCTTCATTGCTTTTTTACAAGTTGGACAGAACCAAGGCATTCTTACTGATGCCATAATATCAGTTAAATCTGATTTACGGGTTTCTCCACCTTTATTTTCTTGTTTACCCTCGTATCCTACTTGTACATAATCTTTGACATGCTCTTTACCAGACATTAAATCTTTTAATGCCTTGTTTTGTCTTTCCATATCTTTACTATAATTTGCCATTGTAACTCCTATCCAAATTTTATACTACCAAGTATTTGATTGATTGGAGCAAATGCACCAGTAAACTTATATACTTTACCTTTGTATTTAAATACTATACCTTCACTTGGTACTATTGCATCTAAACCACCAATCTTCTGTAGTTTTTCAATTTGTGTTTTTAGTTTTTTTAATTTTTCTATATTATCAGGTTTTTGTAAATCTTTCATTGCACTAATCATTTCTTTTCTCATTTTTTGAATAGTCTTATCGGGATTAACTGCCATATACCCACTTATATTTTTAAGTATTTCTGTACCCACTTGAAAGAATAAAATCTCAAATGGTTTAATGTTCTGTTTGAACATTTTATTATGGTCAAGTTTATCTGTTTTTAATATCCATTCTAAGAACTTTGGATTTTCTTTATAATCTTTTTTAATATTTGCTATCTTGTATCCTTTATCAAAGTATGCCCATCTCTTTACTAACTTAGCAAATTGTGCAGGTTTTAATTTTACTTCAAATTGTTTACTAGCATTAAAAATATACTCTCTCCAATATGATTCGTGGTACATACCTAAAGTATCTTTATCACTTAATGCATATTGTGATTGTAGTTTCTTTATTTTTCCTAAATACATACTTTTCTTTTTACCAAAATCTTGTACCTTTGGAACCTTTAAGAAGTTTGGTTTACCAATCTTAAACATTTTTTGTATATGGTTATTTGTTTGTTTAATCATACCTGCCAACATACGAGCACTATCTTTAGGTTGACCAACTGGTCTACCACTTTCATCATACTCTAATGTTCCGTGAAACACTATTTCTGCCACATCATAATCTACTACATTTGAAGTTGCTGGATACATAACCTCTAAATTCATCCATTTCTTACCATTATCAAATATTTTTTCTTTTTGTTTATCTGATAATGAACCAATTGATTTTTCTAAATCTTTCATAGCACCTACAAATGCCTTTTTAATCTCACCTCTACCGGAAAACATACTTGCTATACCAGCAGTGGTTGGTGATGTTTTACCAAAATTCTTTAGGTGTCCTTTATTACGAGCTGCTCTTAATTTCCCATCAATCCAACTTACCATTAGATTTTGTCCATCAAGTTTCTCTGTAACACCATCTTCTCTATCTAACTTTCCTCCCAATCCATTAATAACTATCATCTTTAAGTCTGAAAATGTAAGATTATTATCATCAAATGGATGACTCATATGTCCATAAGCTCCACCCTCTATTAATAAGTCTACATCTTTCATAAAACTTTCTTTCATCTGTTTGATTTTATCACCCATCTCTTCTTCTGCAGGTGTTAAATCAAGTTCAACAGCTCTTTGTGTGTTTTGGTCTTGTGTTTGTACACCTGGTAATGCAGGTGCTTCAACAGGTACACCAGTAACATTTTTTTCATCTGGTGTTAATCCCATCCATTTTAATATTTCAAAATCTAAACCACTAACAACTTTTTCTATCCACTTTTTATATGCTTTTACCGGGTCTTCACTTGGGAATCTTTCACCATATGGTCCTGCACCTCTTCTACCATATGCAACCGTAGGTACTTTATCCAATCTTGTGGTGTAATCTAAACCAGGGTCAATTGCACTATCTCTTAAAATGTAATTAACTAACTCCCAACCCAATCCTTGTTCTCTATCTCTTTTGTATATTCTATCAATCCATTTTTTTGTTTCTCGTTGATAATCCTCAAATCCATCGTAATATGTAGGTGGCCCATCATCAATAGGAATACTACCCATTGAAGAACCCTCTATAAGAAACTTATCAAATAGTTCAAATAACTTTTTAAATTTGTTATTCATCATTTTAAACACACCCTTATCGTAGTATCCAAAGGCCTTTTTAAATAATGTTTCTCTATTTTTTTCAAAATCAGGTGAACCAAGTAATTGTCTCATTACGGTTCCACTCACTTCTTTACCACCAACTTTAATAGATTGGTGTGGTGCTGTAAGAATATATCCGTGTTCTGAATAACCTTGAAGATTGTTTTTATTTCTTTTAAAATCTTGATAGTAAGTTTTACCACCACCCTTTTTTGTTCCACCTTTTAATCTACCTGCATCTTTCTTACCAAAAATATACACTACTGCTGTAGTTTCAGAATCATACTTTTTCAAAGTATTATTTGCAACATAAGGTGTTTTTTCCTTAACAATTCGATTAGATGGAATACCCATTTTTGCCATATGACGAACTTTTTCTTTAAAGTTCATTGGGTGTCTTGGTGGTTTCTTGATATCACTTGTTGTGATATAAGCTTCATCCACTTGAGATTTTAACCACTCATAAGTTTTTTTATGGTGAGGCCCAAACGGTTGAAATCGTCCACCATAAATACCTATAACTTTTTTAATCTTTTGTTCGGAAATGGTTGTATTTTCCCCAATTTCCATACTTAAATTTACAAAATTTTCCATATGAATGTCAAGCTCTTTTTGTAATTTTTTATATCCACTACCATAAGGAACTGAAGTATTTCCTTTCTTCTTCATCTTTTCAACACCTTTTCTACTTGGTGATGGAATGATTCCTGCAGGTGCTCCAAACTCTTCACCTAAAAACTTTTTCTTTTCTAATTCTTTTATTTTAGCACCTATTCCTTTACCTGTTAATCCTACAAATTCCTTACCACCTGCTTTTATACTTAATTCAAAAGTTGCAATTTTACGAAAATCTTTTCCAACTAACTTTCCATAAGATATAATATCTCCTTTAGATAATGTAGTTTTTTCTTGTATTTTTTTAAAATCATAAATTTTTTCTGGTTTAAATTTATTTAAATAAACTAAAAATGAAATATTTCTTACTTCTTCATTACTATATTTTAATTGATTTAAAACTTTTGGTAATTTGCTTATGTCCGTTTTTCTTAAAACAGTTGATAAAAATAAAACATAAGACTTGACATTTGGATACGGTTTTTGTAATTTTAATTGTGGGAACATTTGTTCTGTAAATTTAAACTTATCAAGTGCTTTCATAAACAATGTAGAGTTTTTTCCTTTCTCTATACCTTTAATAAATTCTTCTCTGATTCTCTCTCTACTCACACCTTTTAAACTTGGATTTTTCATTAGAGCAATCTCTGTATCTTTATCCATCTTACCACCGATAACTGCCTGAAATCTTAATGCTCTTAACTTTCTCAATGGGTCTTCATCAAATCTTTGTATTGGAACACCAACCGTCTTTACGATTTTATTTTTTAAATCTTCCAATCCACCTGTTAAATCTACTACTTCATTTTTTTCTATATCATAGAACAATGAATTAATAGTTAAATCTCTACGATTCACATCACCTTGTATATCAGAGAAATCAACTGCCTTAGGTCTTCTACCTTTACCGATATCTTTTCTGAATGTAGCAATTTCATGTCCACCCACAACCACAACACCAAATTGTTTACCAACTTCATAGGTTTTCATTCCACCCTTTTTAGCAATCTTCAATACCTCATCTGGTTTTGCATCTGTTGCTAAGTCAAAGTCTTTTGGTGATTTACCAAGTATTGCATCACGAACTGCTCCACCTACTATGTATAATTGTTTTTTATTTTTCTTGAATAGTTTATGGATTTTTTTGATATCACTTGGGACTCGTAAAGATATTTTGCCCTCTTGGATATTTTCTTTAGGTTCTGTTTTGATTCTAAAGGTTACTACCTTTCTACCATTGATAGTTGGCATTCCATGCTCATCTTTCCCAATGGACTTAACTACAGTCTTTTTATTTTTAAATCGACCTGTTAAGATAGTATCCCCAACATTTACAGGAATATTTATATCTTCTGTAAGTGGTTTAACTAACCATTCTGTTAGTTTATTTGCCATAACTCTCCTACCATTTACGACAAGACCAGTATCTTGCTTTATGACGTGGTCCTGGTGAATCACAATTGTGTCTAGCTCTAAAGTTCTTTCTAGCCTGTGGATTTGATTTTCTAATTCTCATTGTCCCACCTTTAGCATCTCCACCTTGACCAAAGTTTACCTTAACAACATTTCCTTTTGGATTCTTTACATATACTTTAAACTTTTTAGCATCACCTTGCATAGGTTTACCAAGTTTTACTTTTCTTCCTTGATATTCTGCTTCATTAATATCTTCTGGTAATCTCAGATATTCAAAAGTGTATCCGTGTCCCTTTCCATCTACTTCATAGTAGATTTCCATTTCTTCTTTTACACAATTAGGAACTTTTTTTCCATTTTTGTCTTTCATACCGACTTGTTTGTATCCTACCCAACAAGTTCCTCTTGTTTCGTTCATAGTCTTATCCTTTCTTCCAACCACCACCTGCGGCTTTGTATTGTTTTGCTGCCCAACCATTTGCATAAGCTGATGGATATACATCAAACTTCTTTTTTGCTTGAGATTTATAATACGACCACTTAGATTTATCTGTTGGAACATTCTTTTCCAAGAACATATTTAGTTTATCTTCAGCTACTACTTCTTTCACTGCTGTCTTAACAAGTTCTTTAATGTTCATTGTTGTCTCCTCGTTTGTTTTTACTTCATTAATAATTCCACCTCGTTCATTATACCATTTTCTAAATTGTGCTGGTGAACCTACGGTAACTTGACCTGTTGCAATTTTTTCTGCTGCTTTTTCAATGTTTGGTAAAGCACTTCTCTTTAATAAAAATATATCTTTAACTTTAATTTGATTAACGAGTATTTCGTTCCACCCGTGTTCTGATTTTTCATCTTTTTGACTTAATATGTGTTTTTTAATTTGTTTTTTGTATTTATCGATAATTTTATAACACATATCAATATACTTTTTAATCCATTTTCTTTTGTATGGCCCTAATGCTTTTTTAACATTTTTTTTGTGTGCTTGGTGGTCATATTGAGTATCACCATAACCTGTTTCTTTCCTCACTTCAGCATCAACTTTATCTTGTATCTTGTCCCAAGAATTTTCGTCTATTTTAAGTTTTTCAGTTCCACTTTGTATTTCTTTCCTCATTTTTCTACCGATAGTATCACCTGCTAACCAATACGGGTCAATCCATCTACGACCTGTTTTGTCTGGGTGGGATTGCATATCTCTCGTGCTTGCAACTAATAAAGTTCCTTCTATTTGATAAATGATACCACCACCTGATTGTATACCTTTTCCTTTTGCAAGTTTCTCACCTTTGTCTACTGATGTAAATGTAGATAGTGTTCCTTTTTTTCCAACGATTCTTGCTACTTGTGTTACATCTCTTTCATACTCTGCATTACCAACGTGAAATACACTTACTTTTTCTTTACCGATAATACTTTGTATTTTTTTAGTAGATAATGGAACCCATTTAGTATACCAACCACCAAATGTAGAATTAAATGTTGATTTTGTATGAACCGATTGAAACTTTGGTTCTTTATCATCTTCTTTAACAACATCAGGATTATTAAACTCATGTTCACCATCAGGATTATTTTGTGGAACTGGTGCTTTATTTCTAATATAATTTGGTTTATTTAACATTTCATTTTTCTTTAATCTATTTTTTGCTAATGCTGATACAAATTTAATTCTTGCAGTTACTAATTTTTTTAATGATTTTGTATTTAAACTATCAAGAAACCTAACTAAGTTTTTGTATGCACCACCACTTGCATTAATACCTTTAACGGTATCAAAAGTAGTTCTCAGTAATTCAATATGTGTTGGTGAAATATCCATTAACTTCCTTTACCTGTTCCACTTTTTCTATCACCTGTGTGTGTAGAAACATTAATTGGTTTCTTACCTTGTGAACCTGCACCTGCTTTTCCTCGTCCACCTCTACCTGCTTTGTTTTGTGCTGCTCTCTTTCTACGAGTTGCACTTTCTTTTTCTTTTTTACTCATTGATGCGGCTTTGGAAGCTGGAACGCATTTTGCATATCCCTTTTTCTCACCACTTGTTCCACAAGGTGGATGTTTACCACCAACCTTTTTACCAATGTTTACCCATTTCTTTTTAAACCAATTCTTTAAATCTTCATTAACTGGATTACCACATTCAATACAGAGATTACCTTTGATAGTTTCAATTACTTGTTGTGTTCGTTCATTGACTTTATTCTCCATATACATATCTTTAACATCTCTCCAATTAATATCTGCCATTGCATGTTCTGGTTTATATACACCTTTCTTTGGTTTGAAATCTCTCATATGTGGAAGACCATCAAGTCCTCTATCATCTACTTGATTAGCGTGAAAACGATTGTATCCGTTTTTCTTTGATTTTGTAATCACTACAAAACCATTACCTTTCATTACCAAGTTATTTAAATCTTTGGCAGTTTTCTTATCCATCTTATTACTCTTCACTTTAGATAATAATTGTTTTAAACTTTTCATTGAAAAAACTCCCTATTGATTTCAATATATTTTTCCCACTCTTCTGGTAATTCATCTTCATCATAAATAGCCTCTACAGGACATTCAGGTTCACATGCACCACAATCAATACATTCATCCGGGTCAATGTATAATTGTAATCCATCTACTGATTCCATACCCTCAACTTCTGCACCTGCACCTGTTTTCTCTATTGGCCCATGAATACAATCCACAGGACAAACCGATACACATGCCGTATCACAAGTACTTACACAAGGTTCTGCTATTATGTATGCCATAATTTATTAACTTAATAGTTTAACTACTGTTCCTGCACCTGTTACAACTTTTTTCAAAGCCACTTGATAAACTTGACCTGTTACTAATCCTGCAGTTAAATCACCACCATCAACCGCAGTTAATGTGTAGTTAGCTCCTGCTTCAATTAAGAATGCAGAATTAAGATTAGAACCTGTTGGTTCGTATGTTGTTGATGCTGCTACTTCATAAGTTCTTTTAAAAGAATTAGAAGTATCTATTGATTTGGTTCTTCCCACGAATGAACCTTGAACGGGATTACTCATTTTTATCTCCTTATACTGATAATGCTCGTTTAAACCACCCAAACAAAAATCTTTCTTGTTCAGGTTTCTTATTCACTAAATCATAATAATGTTTTAATCTATAACAACGAACTCTTTCTAATGATGGTTTGTATGTTTCAATAGCACTTTTTGTACCTGGTCCAAATCCACCATCTACTGCCAAGTCTGCACCTTTTGCATTACACGCTCGTTGTAAAATCTTTACTGCGGTTCCTCTACCTTGATTCACACACATATCAAAAAAGATATGTTTTAGTTCATCAGCTAAATCATCCACTCTGTTTTTATCCCAATAATCTTTCTTATAAATATCTTTTGCACCCTCTTTAGTAAGATTTTTGATATCTACATCTGGATAAAATCTTTTTGCTATACCGAAGTTTGTTTCTCCGCCTAAATCTTTTGGGTCATGAACATAACCACCCTCGTGGTGTAAAGTTACTTCTATAATTTCATCAAATGATATTAACATTTTATTTTCTCCTTTTAAGTAATTTTTGTTTTTCAACCCACTTTTTTCCAAGTTTATTTTTGATTGGTAGGTTAACAAACTTTCTAACAACTTTAGTAACCAATGGAACAAATTTTTTCTCCGCTTCTTCATCGTTTAAGTGTTTTGAATTATCCACTACCACGAAATTATTTTTAAATAATGCTTGAAAAGAACCAATATTCTTTTGAACATCTTTCCAACTTTTTTCTAATAATTTAGGTGGTAATACTCTATCTCTTATTGTGTTTCTATGTTGTGCCACTTCTAATGATGTGTTCACAAAAATCATATAAGTATCATATCCTAAATCTTCTAATTCTTTTTTATGAGATTGTATCTTTTGGAATTGATGGCCTGTTCCATCAATAATCATTCCTAATCTACCCTCTCGATATTGTTTTTCTCTTTGTTTAGTAAGTCCTTTTGAGTATCCTCTCAACCCACTATAATCTTCATAATCCGGGTCTGTTAATTGTCTAAATAATTCATCTGGTAATATATCTAAATCTGTACCAAATCCATATTTTTTCAATAAATGTTTTAACTCTTTATCAGAGTTTACCATTTTCATACCACTCATACTGATATTAAACTTATCAGGTATTCCAAAAATTTGTTTCACTACATAAGTTTTACCACTACCTGGTCCACCTGCAAGAAATACTGCCTTCAATATACCTTTATCTTGAACACCTTCTGCTAATTGTAATCTAAGTGATTTTGCAATCCACTTTTTATATGATTCAAATTCTTCAGGTTTGATAAATCCAGCATATCCACCAAGTTCTTCAGAACCTCGTGAAGTACTTGTTTTACTTGCTTCTAATAAACTTTTTAACTTAATCATGGAATTTCCTGTGTAATTATACAATTATAAATATAAAACTACCAAGTTTTTAATCTTAATCTCCTCTTACCTTCCAAACCTTTTTTCCAACAAAAACCATGATTTCTTGTTAATTTATTACGATAAATTGGTATTTGTTTTCGATTAAGTAGATAATATGCCTGTATCCTATGGTGTCCATCCATTACTTGATTTTTTTCATTAATAAAAATAGGTAGTTCAACTCCTTGATTGATAATTGATTGGAAATATAACACTAATGATTTGTTTGTATTCTCACCCACACACTCACAAACAGGACCTTCTTCTTTAGTTCGTTCCGTATTTATATCTTCTATATTTTGAACAAAGTGAAAAGTATCTCCATCAAATGATTTAAACTCATTAATATCTAAAAATTCAAATTTTTGTGGAAATAAATTTTTAAAGAATTCTAATTCAGACATTTGTAACTTGTGCTTCGTATCCACGATTTCTTCTACCCCACCACATATTTATAGTACACCATTTTTTTACATCTGAATCATAATTTTTGGAATCAAACTCATATGTGTATCCACCATTTTTTATTGGTTTATTTTGAAATATCACTTCATTTAAATTAAAATCAAATGATTCTTTTTTGGGATATTGTGTAAATGGACTTGAACAAATGTTTTTTTGAAACAATAATAAATTTTCAAGTAAATTTAAATCAACGTGTTTAAATTCTTGTAAAATAAAACTTCTAATATTTTCATCGAATTGTTCTTGGTTAGTTACAATTTTTATTGATGTTGCCTCTTCATAATCCCAATAATACTCTCCTGTAGTTTCCTCTACTTTTCTACCCCAAAGTTCTTCTTTATTTAAAACTTTAGTTAACGTATCTTTAGTGATTATCATTTCTTTTCCTAAGAAAGTATTAGGATTGTTTTTCATCCAATTATAAAACTTAGTATAAAATTCTTTATAAGATATGTTATGTGTAGAGTTCAATACTCTTGAAAAATATTGTGTAAATCCTAAAAAGTGTCCAAACATAAACATCCATCTCCAAATAGAAGACTCTATATATTCTTCTCTATTCATAGTTTTACTACCCACTACCATATGTTCTTTCTCATCTCTTAACATATCAGGATAATCGTGGTGAAAAAACGCAGGTGTAGTTTCAACAATATCAATTTCATATTCTTTTACATAACTTGGTTCAAAGAATGGTGTATTTGGTAATGCAGTCATTGGATATACCCCAACATAATCATGAAACTCCATTTCCATAATTTGAAATATACCCTCTTTAAATGTATCAATAGTTTCTAAAGGTAACCCTAAAATTAATTCTACATAACTTACTAATTCTTTATCTTTATACAAATCAAAAAATTCTTGTAGTTTTCCATTATCAACATTTTTTCTTCTAATTGCCTTTAATACATCAGGATTCATAGATTGTAATGCAATAGTAATACCTTTCATCATTTTTGCTTCTGTAAGTAAGTGAGCATACTCAATAACTTTATCTGCTTTTGCCTTTGCCCAATCAACTCGAATTGTATCAGGATAACCAGTTTTCTTTTTTAACGTAGTCATATGTTTCACTTGGTCAAGATGTTCTTTGAACAAACCAAAGTTAGAATCTGCATTGTAGAAAAATTCTATTTCATTTTTTGATAACCAATCTAATTCTTGAAATATTTTTTCATTAGTTTGTTTTGCAATCTTCTGAAAATATTTATCACCTATTTCACAAAATGTACATTGATAAGGACACCCACGAACACTTTCTATACAAGCTTCAAGTTTGTAACCATGATTTTTTACCTTTAGTAAATCATCAAACAATCCATCTAAGTAAGGACTTGGCATTGAATCAATATCCTTTACTCTTTCTCTTGGAGGTGTTGTAATTAATTTACCTAATGGTGAATTAATAGTAATACCATTTACCTTTGTCCAATCCTTATCTATAAGGTATCGTAACAATATATCTTCAAATGTTAACTCACCCTCACCATGAACTAAGATATCAATACCAGGATTATCTTTACAAAACTCTTTACATCTATCTCCTTTAGGTGTTCCTTGTCCACCAAAAATAACTACACATTGTGGATTAATTTTTTTTATTTTTCTTATAATAGAAGTGTTTTGTACTGAATTCCATACAAAATTAGAAACTCCAATGATATGAGAATCTTTTATTTGTTCAATTATTTTATCCTCATCTTGCCTATAGTACATCCAATCTTCCATTTCTAATGAGAAGTTTTCTTTAATGATTGGATTTAGACGACAATATCCCCAAATCAAACCTGTTGAGTATGGTAACTTAACTTGATTTGCGGTAATATCGGATAATTCAAGAAAACTTATTTTTTTCATTAATCTTCGTATAGTTTATGGTGTGTATATTCGTTTGTCTTATAAACACTTCTATGTGGTGGGTCTATCGGATTATACTCTGAAGTACTTTGATAGTAGAACCATCTAATAGAAGTTCTCTGTAAGTCTTTTGGTGCTTTAACTGGTTTAACAGAATGAACTGGCCCTTTTACTAAATTTCCAAAAATTACTAATCTGTTAAATACTGGTGCAATCTCTGTTGCAATTTTTGCCTTCTTATTTTCGTTTGGATTTCCATCCCAAAACTGAATGTGTCCACCATATTCATCTTTCCAATCTGGTGTTAAATAAAGAAATGCACTTAATCTTCTATGTAATCGTAATCTATCATTCCAATTAAAATCATAGTGTGGTTTTAAATCACTACCTGGTTTAAATCGTGAGTATCCTGCACCAACTAAGTGTGGGTCTGGCATTAATCCCACTATATCGGTTAATTGTTCTAACTCATATAACATCTCACCACTATGCATCATATCATAAGTTATAGTATGACCTTTTTTACAATAAATCATATCGTTATATTCTTCCATATCTGAACCTGCTCGTGTGAAGTTTGTCCACCCACCTCTTGGTGCACTATTCACACATTCATCATATAATTTTAATGCAGTTTGTTCATCTAAAAAATTATCTATTATGATGTGTGGATACCCCTTTTCTAAAGTATCATTCCATTGTTTTCTTTTGTAAATCACTTTACTCTCCTTTGTCCATATTAACCCAATCCCCATAATTATTTCTTTCACCATAAGAATTTCCATTTGCATCTAATAATTTATTGTTAAATAATACTTCTATATGATTTGAGTTTTCTATTCTATAAATATTACTCCAGTAAATACAAACATCAGACCAAGTGGATTTACTTGGAATAATTCCTAAGCAACTTCTTAATCCTAAAATATCAGTAAAATCTGGTTCTGAAAATCTTGGGAAAATACATGGATATCTCATGTATTTATAATGTGGTTTATATCCAAAATCTTCAGATGTAATAATATTATATCTCTTATGTAAATATTCTACTTCACTAAATTCACCATCAGTACTCAAGTAAAATTCTTGATTAGGATTATACTCAATAATTTTATCCATTAAGTTTGTATAATAATCTAAATCTAAAAATAATCCATGTCCATCATTATGAATATCACCTCTTCTAAAATGAACACCAACTACATCCTTTAATCTACTTTTAACTTTATTAAAATATTCTTTATCCTTTGATGTTATAGATTGTAATGGAAAGTTAAAAGTACTATAACCAGTCTTTCCATCATAAAATGCATTCTCACTATAAAAATCCGTATTAAAATTCATACCATCAATTGCAATATAATCACCTGAACCTATCTTTTCGGTTGTATTTGTTGATAACTCTGTTAATTTTAAATTTGTTGATAAATTACCACAATCACATGGTTTATTTTTAGAAAAAGTTAAATCACCTTTGAACCTTTTCTGTCTACCATAATAAGATAATCCACTACAACCATGTTTTGTATTTGGATAATTAAAATAATCTAATTCTGTGAATTGGTTTTTTTTACAAACATATATTGTAAAATCCTCATCTTGATTAGATAAAAAATTATACCAAGCATTCCACATTAGTAATCTGTTTCCAAACCCATAAGCATCTTCTAACATATATAAATTTATCAAACCTTATCTCCTATTTGGTCTGAAATACATAATCTATTTACTTCTGTTCCTCTATTTAACTCATTATACTCATCACCACCATATGCAAAAGATACACAATCAGTAGGTGTTAAGTTATTTTCTTTACAAAACTCTTTTTGTTTTGATTCAAATTTATTAAACGCATAATCAGATGAAAATTTCGATAGTAATTCATATCCGAGATATGCTGAAATATGATTCACTTGATTCCATTCATTCATTATATCTATATTATCATCCGTAAAAGTTTTTGAATATCGTATTCCTGCTCTTATTTTATTACCAAGATAAAACCCTTTACTAACACTAAATGTAATATCTTCAATACACTCATATTTTGAAAAATCAAAATTTAAATTTTTACAAATAACATAGTATGCACAATCAATCAAAACAGGAACTTTTAGTAGTTCACACTTTTCTAAAACTTCAATCATTTTAGGATGTTGTTTACAATAATCACTAAACGGGAAACTAATTACAACTGCATCATTTTTTTCAATTGTATCCTCTTCCAAATATTTCCAATCGTGAAACTTTTTCCAATTTGCTTTATGATAAAAAAACTCACCCTTGAAACAACGAAATCTTCTATTATGATTTCTCATCCAAAATGAATCAAATACTTGTGATGTTCCCGCAGTAAAAGTTTTGTATTTAAAATTTTGTAATCCACTTAACGTATTTAATTTTGATAAACTTATCCACTCATCAAATTTATCTACGAATAGTTTTTTATAATCATCATCTTCAAGAATTATTTTGCCAAGATTTACAGCATACTTTTCCCAAAATTCAATAACCTCTTTATCGGGTATTGCCCTACCACCTCTAAATTTATCTACATTCATAACTACCTCAAACTAAAAATTATATTTTTTATAACATCGTTATAACTTGTATATTCAAAATCAATCTGATTATTTAATTTATCAAAATTAACTTTATAACTTCTACTATCATTGTTAGAAGAATATGAAACTAAAATATCACCATCAAGTAAATCAATAATATTATCAACAATATCCTTTTTCTGAATGTTAAGATTATTAGAACCAATATTTACAATACCATCAATATTTTTTTCTAATAATAATAGTAATAATTTAGCACAATCCTTTACATAAAGATTTGGTCTCCACATATCCTTTCCATATATTTTTATTATATCTTCTTTTAAAGATGTTGAAACCATATTATTTATCATCAAATCCTCTCTGAATAAAAAACTATCACCAAACAAAGTAGAAATTCGTGGGATAAATACTTTCATAGTTTCATTAGGATATAATATCAACTCTGATTGATACTTAAGTTCTGCATAAGTGGATGTAATTTTTATTGGTGATGATTCATTAACAATATCTTCATTGAATCCATAAACACTACAACTACTTGGAAAAAGAAACTTTTTTACTCCACTATTAATACATTGTGTATAAATTCGTTTAAGTGTTGATAAAAACAAATTTTTATCTATAGGTGTATTATCTACATCTAATCGTGGTGAAGCAAGGTATAATACAATATCAATATTTTTTAAAAGAGATTCATCAAAGTTTTCTACATCACCTTGAATAAATTTTAATTTAGAACTTTTAAATTTATTTATACCATAACTACCTTGTATCAAAGAATCATAAACAATTACATTATTATTGGTTTTTAATAAAATATCAACAAGTGAAGTTCCTAAATAACCAGCACCACCCAATATCAAATAATTCATGAAGTAGAATCTCCAATATGTATAACGTTTATACCATCTCGTTTTGGTATATATCGCCATGGGTCTATAATGGTAGAATCATGTGGAAACTTGAAGTCAACAAAATCAGGATGTTTTGTTCCTATAAAATAAACACCAAGTTTAAAATCATAATCATTTATATCATCAACATAAGGGTCATACATAATAACTTCTCTATCATGTCTCTCTTCGTATATATTTTTTAATAATATTGATGGACTACCTGTCTGTATGTTAGTTTCAGGTTTGAATGATTTACCTAATATATAAAGAGTATCTTTGTTTCTACGATTACCCTCGATTACATCCGCTAACCACTCAGTTTGAACTTCTCGTTGTTTCATTATATTATCAAACCAATTAAACCTAATATTTAGTTTATCACTTAACCAACTTAATGCAATGTTATCTCGTGGATGACAACCACCACCATCTCCCATACCACCACTCAAGTATCTATCTGATATAATTCTCTCATCACACATCTTTAGTGCATTTGTTACATCATCCACATTAGTGTTCGGTAATTTATGACACATCTCCATTATTGTATTTACAATAGAAATTTTAGAACTTATAAAAGTATTATAACACACTTTAATTAATTCTGCATTTTCAATTGTAGTTTCATAGAATGGTTGATGATGTAATGTTCTATAAAAACTTTTTGCTTTTTCCGCAGCCTCTTTATCCTCTACACCAAACAATACTATCTCTGGTTTAAGAAAATCTCTCATTGTGGTTCCCATTGCAATAAAGAATGGATTATAACACAACTTAGTGTGTTTACCTAATAATGGTTTTATCTCTCTACGAATTGTACCAGGTAAGACTGTAGATATCACAATAACTATTTTATCCTCACCTTGTTTTTCTATTTCATCTGATAAATCCTTAATACCTTTCTTTAAAAAAGTATAATCAAAATCTTCTCTTTCATCAGGTATTCTCGTAGAACCCTCAAACTTTTCACCATGTGGTGTTTGTATTGGAACAAAAATTATTTCAGAATGTTTTACAACTTCCTCTATTGATTTAATCTCAATATTAGTTTTATCTAAATACTCTTGTGCCCATATTTCTTGATACTGAAGTTTTTTCGTATCGATAATATCCTTTACTTGTTCTGATGGGTCATAACCTACTACACTATGTCCCCTTGATTCTACTGCAAGTGCACAAGGTAATCCAAGTTTTCCTAATCCTATAAATCCAATGTTCATTTTATTACTCCTTTATCCCCAAAGTTAAATTTATGTTATCTAAAAAATATTCTCTACTTGAAAGTAGTTTTATTAAACTATAATTGTATTCTAATGTTTCTTCCATTTCATTATAAATTGAATTTATCTTTTCCATATCATAACTACAAATTCTTTTTATTTCACTAAAAACAAGGTCTGTACGAGTTTTTATACTATCAACACTATCATATGATTCATCAAACCAAGTATCAAATGTTTTAAATCCAAGTCGTTTTAAATGTGTTAATGTATTTGCTTGTCCAATAACTAAAAATGGTTGTTTAGATTTTAGTGCCTTAACTACTTTTTCTGTTATTGAAACCTTTTCATTCATAAAATAAGAAGACCCTTTATCTTCTGTAATAACATTTAAAAAAGATTTTTTATACAACTCTTTCATTTCATCTGTTACTATATAACTATAATCCATATCAACAATATTATCAATTTTATCTGCTTTATATGGAACATTTGATAAAAATTCACGAATTGACCTTCTATCTCTTATTCCAAATGAATTTGTTAACACATCTACCTCATGTTTTCTTCCATTAGGAAAAAAGTTTTCTTCCACTAATTCCATTTCATCACCACAATATGACCAGTAACTAAATACATTATTATCAATTAAAGAATTTTTCCACAACAAATATCCTATATATAACCTATGTAGTTTTCGTATTCTATTTAAACAAATAAAGTGTTTTTCTTTTCTTGTCTTTTCCTCTATATCCCAATCAACTAAATAAGACCAATTCCATGAAACATTTTTAAATGGAATTCTGTTTAATTTTTTAGCAACTTCATTAAATTCAACTTCGGAATCAGCAAACTTTGTAATAACCAGTGTATTATCAAATTTTACACCCAATTTATCTACAACCTCATATAGTTTACTTAAGTAACTATTACCATCCCCATAGTATGTTGATGTACCATCTTTGAATGAACAAAACACTATATACAAATCTTTATCTTTTTCACAAATTTTTTTTAAGTATTCATATTCTTTTGTTTTATAAAAACTATCATCTATAAAATAATCTAACTTATCACAATAATCTGGTATTCCAAGAAATAATACGTTTTTATCATTATTTAAATGTTTATTTATTTTATCTAATGAATAAAAATCAAAATTATCAAACCAAGTTGGAAATATCTGAGCATATCCCCAACAAAATCCAACTTTTTTTTCAAATCTAACAGCAAGTGAGTCCGGATAATTAACAAAAAAATATTTCATTTTTCTATAAACTCTATTAATTGTGTTTCTAATTCACTAACATTTTTTGCTCGTTCTATGTAATGATTATGATTGTATTCTAATGTATCTTTCATATCTTCCAATATTTCTTTTAATTCATCAATTGATTTATTTCCTATTGTAATTAATGTTTCAGATATTTTTTCAAATCTTTTTTTAACATCAACAATTTCATCATATGATTCATCAAACCACTTATCAAATGTTTTATATCCCATTTCTTTTAACTTTTTAAGTGTAAATGGATTACCTATAACAATCATTGGTTTTTTCATACCAAATCCTTTAAATACCTTTTCTGTTAAAAACAACCTTTCATGTGCAACACAAGATTCAGAACATAAAAACAAAAAAGAATCATTAAAAAATGGTTGTATTTCTTGATTCATCCGCCATGGATTGTGTTGTTGTGATGTAGCCATTTCCTCTCTATCTAAATCATATGGTTTATTTATTACTAAATTTTCAAGAGTGTTTGTAATATCTTGTTCACTAATTATATCACCAAAAAAAGTTTCAATCTGATAATCATAATCATATCTTGTTATTGGAGTATTAGAATTATATCCATTTTTAAAAAGATTTGTAAAAAACTCATCAGATGTAGAAAATGAAATGTGTGATTTATCAAAAAAATTGTACTTTTCTAAAAACGATAAAAAATATAATCTATGTGGTGATATTCTATTATTTAAATAAATAAAATGTTTTTTAATATTATTTGTAAATTTTACATCTTTAATATCTTTTTCTATCAGAACATGCTCAAACCAACAATGTTGAAATGTTGGACAACTAAAATCTCTTTCATACAAATCACTTGTGATGAATCGTATCTTAGATGCATACACATCTGAAGATATACCATGCCACCAATAACTTTGCCATAATGTGTCGTGATAATTATAATCTTTTAGTGGATGAGTTTCCCAAGTTATACATTCTCCACGAGCATCATATATTATTTTATCATACTCATGATAACAATCCCAAATATCAAAATCATATCTACTCGTGTTTGTAAGTTCAATATGAACTTTATTATCCATCCAAGTAGGATTTTCAATACACTTTTTACGAATTATATCTGAAACATTTTTAGACATTGAAAATATCCCATTTTATTTTTTTTAAATATTCATTCACAAAAACTTGATGACCAAATATCGTTGGATGATGACTTTGTTCCATATCTTCAGGACAAATTAATTTATCAAATTCGTATAAACCATTTGATTCAATATGAAGTTTTTTAACTATCGTATCATCAAACTTCCATTGATGCCTATTTGAATCATAATGTACTCCCCAATCATACACACTTTCAAATTCACCACATTCAATAAACCAATCTTTATTTATTTCGTTTAATAAGAAATTACCCTCTAATTCAAATTGAGTATCTCCATTTGATATTTCATTTAAAAATCTCTTTACAGGAAAACCAAACATAAATTTAAAATTTATATTTTTATTTTCAAAAAAATTACCCAATTTAACAATGTGTTCTATGTTTGTTAAATACTGATGTTTTGCATTAAATAAATCAAGTTCTTGAAACCTAAGATATAATTCTGAAATTTTAGAATTATCGTGTCCACCCGTACTACCATGAAATAAATTCCCATTTAATAACCATCCACTTTTACCAGATACTCCACTTAAAGATATTGGATTTTGCCATTGATTCCTATTTGTAAGTTTATTCCATCGTAAATCTTCATCACCAGTATATCCGAAACTTCTATATTTCTTTTCACCAACTAATTTAGAATCCATAAAAAATTCAGACCTAAATGGACTACTCCACATCACTAAAAATAATGTTTCTTCTTTTTTTATCTTTCTTTCTTTTAATTGATTTGAAACATACATAGCCTTTTTAGAAATAAACCCATTACCAACTGAATCTTTACCAAAGTTATAATGTGTTATGTTTTCTTTTGTAATCTCTCTTAACCGATACGGCCAACAAGGTGGATTTGCAGTAAAACTACAACCGAAAGTTAAAATAGTTTTAATCATTTTGGAGTCTTTCAATTAATTTATTTGCAATAATTTCGTATCCATTATAATTTGGATGAAAAAGTGGTGTTGATTTTTTTATGTAATTTTTTTGCCAATTGACATAATCTTCATTTTTATAAAATGTAGGAACATCCATATGTCCAATAGGTCGATGAATATCTAAATATTTTGTTTTATCTTTATTTAAACTTTGTAAATATTCATTAACATTATAATTTGTATCTTCCCACATAAAATATTTTAATTCATCTTTAGTAAAGTATTTTTTTATATTTGGAATTCCTTGTTTACGACCAATATAAAACACAAAATTAACACCAAAAAATTCTAATGTTTTTATAAGACAAATAATTTCAACACACCACATTTTATCTATATCTACAAGATTTCTATCATAAATATTTTGAATAATTTCCGTTTCTGTTTTATCAAAATTAGGAATCAACTTATTTTTATATGATTCATCAAATAACTTTCTAAATGTAAAATTAAAAAGTGGAAAATTTTCCCAAGCTGTTATTTGAGTAAAACGATGTCTATATGGTGTTGGAACTGAAAAAACTATAACTAAATTTTTAGTACTCTCTTTATTATTTATCAATTTGTTTAAATGTGCTAAAATATAATTACAAAATACATGAGAAGATTCTACTGAATTATATTGTATTTTTATTTGTTCATCTTTTAAACTTAACTTTTCTTTAAAAAAATAAGGTACTTCAGGAATATCTAAAGTAAATTCACCTTTTGTATATTCTTCACCATATCTTGTTCCTAAAAAAGAATCTCCTAAAAAGAAATATTTTTTATTATCCACTTATACCCTCATAAAGATTTAAAAGTGTTCTGGCATTTTCTCTAACTCTTTCTTGACTCATTAAAGTATAATAGTTATGTATTAATATATCACTTTGATTAGAATACCAATCTAATAATTCCTTATTACTTAATGAACAAAGATTTTGAACTATTGGAAATATCTTTTGTATTCTTCTAACAGGAGATTTTATTGAATCAAAATCTACTCCAAAATCAAAATTTTTGTATCCTAATTTTTCAAAATATTTTAATGAATTTGGATTAGAAATTAAAGTAAATGGATGAAACCCACCAACTGTCTTAAATATTTTTTCTGAAAAAAACACTATATTCATATCATCATACCAAGTTTCTGGTAAAACACTAAAGAAAGTATTATTGTACTGATTGTTTTGATATGTTAAGGAATCAATTTCTGCTAAATCATATGTATCATATTTTAATGGTAATTTATCAACAAAATTATTTATGTTTTCCATACTTCGTATATTCTCTGAACTACCAAACATACGAGTGTGTCTATACAAATAATTTGGTGCAATTTTACCTGATAAATCTTTATCTAATAATAGTTTTGCATCTTCAGGTCCTGGTGCATCACCATTATAATGTCTACCATCTAATCCTTCCGGTCGTAACTTTCTATTATCATCCAAATCACCAATATGGTCTGAATCTAAGAAACTAAATTTAAGAGAAAAACTACACTCACCGTGTTTAAGTAAATCATAATAATTTAATCCCAACATAGTAAATGCCCTAACTGTTTTTGGTCTTCTCACCAAACATTGAAATTTCTTCATTGATTCAAGGTTCTGTACTTTATAATTAAAATTTTCTTCAAACCTTTTTTCAGCTATTTTCATTATACCTTCTTTTGGTCTCCTCCAATTATACTCATGTGGAATTTTTAAATTTAAACTTTGAACTTCACTTTCTTTTACTTGATTTTCAACTCTATTTTTTATTTGTGTTTCATACCAAATACATTCTAAAGTTTTTATAGGATTTGTTATATTATTTTTTTTATTAAATTCTGTTAATTGTTTTTCTGCTAACAAGTTTCCATGACAAAAAACAACTTGTTCTGGTGGAATATTTTCTCGTTCACAAGCCAAATACAAAGAATTAATTAAATTAAACGATAAAAACTCTGTTGTTTTTTTATGTGTTTGTACGATTGGAAATCCCTCAAATGACATATCCAAAACAATATATCCCTTTTTATCTCGTATAGCTTGTTTGGTTTTTTCTTTAATAAATTTAAACAAATATCTTCTTGGTGATTCTTCTTCCGTAACTCCTTTGGATGATTTTATAACCAATTTTTGTGTCCAATCCCATGGCCCACCTGCAGTACCAATTGGATATATAAATGGTACATTATTATCTATCAACCAATCAGTAGATTTGGATTCTACGATGTAGGGATGGTCTAATTCATACATCATTGTTCTAATATTATGAAATGGATGAACTACTCTATAATCATCAGGACCTTCTAATGGTAAAAAATCATTATCATTTGGATATATATCATCTTGAAAACCCCTAAGTTTTGTAGTTAAAATTTCTTTTATTTTAGGTTCTTGTGATAATTCGTAATGGTCAAAACCAAAGTATATTTTTTTATATTCCGTCATATTTTTTTTGTAACCTTTCATAAATTAAATTAGATAAAACTTTATGACCTTTTAAACTCCAATGAGTATCATTTATCTTACCATTAGTTTCTATTCGTATGGTGAAGTTTTCAAGCATTTGTATTTTACTTTGTGGTAAAATGTAATCACAATTGGATAAAAGGTTATTATACTTTCCTTGTCGTTTTTGAGAAAAATCAAAATATTCTGTTTGTTTTGATTTTAAAAATTTTGTTATTAATTCTTTGTACATATTATATCGTGTATCTATGAGTTTTTCACCTCTATATTTAGCTCCGTAAGAATCAATATCGGAATTAAATCCTGTAGAAGGCCATGTTATTGGAAAATCAGAACCATCTTCTAAATAAGGGAATCGATTAATATCTGGTAAATTATGAACAACAAGAATGTTATTATATTTAGAGATATCAATATCAGAAAGAGTTAAAAAACACTTCACATTATTATCTCTTAGAACACCTCTCTCATTACTATTATCCCATTTTTCCCAATAAATTTTGTTTTCAGAAAATAATTGTGTAATTATTCTAAATCCCTCTTCTATACTTGCACCTGGACTACCAAGATTTAAATAATCACAACCCAATTGTTTTGATAAATGACTTGGCCAAGAGTTAGATAAATCAAAATTAAAAGCCTTTACCCTATCATCATCTTTCTGTTCTAAATCATCCTTAATGAACCTTACTTTAACACCATCTAAAAATTGTTGATGTGCATGTAATGCATGTCCAAATGTATAACTACAACCAATACCTATAAGTAAATCAAATTTCATAAAACCTCGATAATTTTGGAATTAATGTTTTAATATTCTGTTTTCTATAAGTATCTTGTAGAGGTGTAATTCTTTTAAATTCTTTTCTTCCACTCTCAACTTTATTAGAATCAAGATTTGATAACATAGTTTCTAAATGACTATCGAAAATTTTTATCCATTCATGTTCCCTATCATTTGGTTTAAATTTTAATTTATATTTAGAACTAAGTTCTGTATATTTTTTGTGTAATTTTTTTCTCTCATCCAAACTTAATAATCTAACTTCATACCATATAGGAAAAGTTAGCCATATAAAAAATGGAAATCTTACAAAACCATATTTACCCAAACTATATACCCAATCTAAAAACTCATCAACATAATAAATGTTTAATAACTGAAAAGTAGAATGAATAGATAAATCAAGATTAATTTCATCTCTATATTTAGAAATTTCTTCTATATTTTTTGTTATCTTTTTCCACTTAACTGGATATCGAATGTAATCATTTCGTTCACCATATCCATCAACAGAAACTCCCAATGAAACCATTTGAAAATCTTTCCAAACCTCTAAGTATTTTTTTGGTAGTGTGGTTAGATTAGTATTGTATGATAAAGTTATATTTTTTGATAATTTAGTTTCTGATAATTTTTGTAAAAAATTAAGATGTTCATCTATTAACAATGGCTCTCCACCAAGAAAATTTATATGTTTCAAATCTTTGAACTTTTCAAGTGTATCTTTTGCAGTAATATCACCAAGAGTAAACCAAACTGTATCTTGTTCATCTTGAATATTATCTCCCCAAATTTTAAATTTATTATCTTCAGTTATCCATTGATTTGAACTATTTGGATTACACATTCTACAAATTAAATTACATTTATTTCCTAATGTAATATCGAGATAAATTATTTTTGTATTTTTTAAAGAACCATCTGGTAAACAATTTCTTTCCAATTCACCTAAATTTTTTCTAAATATGTTGTTCCATATTTGTCGATAACTCATACCACCATTATCTTCAACACTCCAACACCTTTCACAACTTGGATGAGATTCACCATTTAACATACTTTTTCGTATTTCTTTGTGAGTATTACTATTTAAGATTTCATCAAAGTTATCACTATCAACCAAAATTGGTTTTCCATTTTCATCAACTACTGAAGACGGATTATTACAACATATTCTTGATTTCCTAAACTCTCCTGTAGAAATACTACCAAAAGCTAAACTACAAAACTTATCCATTAGAACCTCATATTTTCTGGTCTTGGAAAGTTTACTTTATATTTTTCTGTATCATTCATATCAATATAATTTGGAACACCATATTTTTTAATCAAATACTCTTTATCTTCAAATTCGGTAGACATATCACCCTCTTCTTCAAACTCATCAGTAAATGATAAATCATAGTTAAGTTGATATCTTTCATTTCCATTTTTATCTATAAGTCTAACATTTGTACTTCTTAATCCATTTTCGTCATATTTTAATTTATTATTATATTTTATTTTATACTTTCCATCTAATGTAACTTCAAATTTAAATTTTATATTAAATTCAGCACCCTCAGCATTTCTTTCCATATAATCTTCTGTTAAATCAAAATCTAAAGTAAACCCACCAAACACTTTCCACAAGAAGTATAACCAAGCTTTTGTATCTTCTCTTAATTGTTTTTTTATAACTTCTTCTGGTGGTGTACCATCATGTTCACTTTCATGTGGAATGTTCTGTTCTTCTAAGAAAGGAACATTACAATCAATGAAATCATCTTTATACTCTTCAGGTTTACCAACTAATTCATGTTCATGGGATTTGAATTTTTTATTACTAAAGTAATTTTTAATCCCACCAAACTGAAGATTATACCAATAAGAACCTTGAGTTTGATTATCATGATTATCATGAACTCCTTGAGTCATCTCATTACGAGGCTCAGTTATATTCAATTTATATGAATCTCTTATATCCCAAAAACCTGAAAAATAAATTCTAACCATATCAATAAAAGCATGTGTGTACTTTAATCTCAAAAATCTGTTTATAAATGTATTGTCATAATTTTTAGAAGTCCAATCCCATATAATATGACACCCATTTGGTGCAGTATCATAATTTTCTCTATGTATATCAAGTGGTGTTCCAGGTGTAATACCTGCTGGTAATTGATTTGCTGCAACTACAGGAATATTATATCTGTTTCTATATAAAAACATTAAAGAAGTTATCCAATCAACAGGAGTTTCTTGTGGATATCCTGTTATCCAATTAACATCTGCTCTAATTCCACCAGCTTTACATGCATATAAAGTAGTTTCTGATACTTCTACTTTTTGTCGTTTTTCCATCAACTCAAGTAATTTAGGTGTTCCACTTTCTACACCAAAAGATAACCAAGTAAATCCAGCCTTTCCTGCTTCTTTACAAAGTTCTGGTGTCATTTTTTTATGTGTTCTTGCATATCCACCAAAACTTACATTCAAACTATCTGTAGAGTTTATCATTTCAACGAACTTTTTAAAATCACCCATACTACCATTTACCAATGAATCTACAAATTGGAAATCATGAATTCCATATCTTTTATTCATAGAAACAACTTCATCATATATTTTATCTGCTCTTTTAAATCTAAAAGTTCTTGTTTCTGCACAAAATGTACATTTTGCAGTACATCCTCTTGAACCTTGTATTGGTAATGTTGGTTTAGTAGAGTAATGAAATTCACCATAATCTTGAATATTAATATCATCAAAGTTAGGTATCGGTAATGTTCCTAAATCTCTTATCATAGGTCTTGGTAAATTAAAAGTACATTTTATTTCTCCATTTTCACCTCTTTGTTTCCACCATAAACCTAATACAGAACTAAAATCTTCCCCTTTATCAACACAATCTAAAATATCAACAATGATTTCATCACCTTCTGCTCCACAAACAGCATCACACCAAGATGCATCTTGTAACATCCACTTTTCTCGATTCCAACAAGCGGGTCCACCATAAATTATTTTTATATCTTTATTTCTTTTTCTTAATTCTCTACCCAACCAATTAGTTACTAAAGCATTCGAAAAGTAAATTGTAAACCCAACCACATCAAAAGTAGCTAACTCATCAAGAACTGAATCATAGTATGATTTCAATATAGGTAAAATATCATTTTCAAAACTTTCAGGATTAGTCCAAAAGAAATGACCAACAGGTGACCAATATTTACCATATTGATTTTTTAATAATTTTGCACTTTCTAAATTTAAATCAAACTTTTTATGTTCATATTTTCCATCTATTGCTCCAGTCAAATATGCCTGTGCCATAGATGGTGTTTCTAAACTCCACTCTGGTGCTATTATTGATGCGAATCTTGTCATA
>Ga0209932_1000034_pt1 | contig 40047 bp, 35 predicted proteins | sample SalPon2_B_H2O_MG_2_FD_185728 | JGI IMG/M metagenome (GOLD analysis project Ga0209932, IMG submission 185728) | Salt pond water microbial communities from South San Francisco under conditions of wetland restoration - Salt Pond MetaG SF2_B_H2O_MG... ...
AATAAAAATGGAATAAAGTATCCTGGAAATAAAGAATTTGGGGCATTTGGCTGTGATAGCTATGATATTAGCGGAACAGTTGATGGGGGTGGTTCAAATGGAGCATTGCATGGATTAACAGCGTTTAGTATGCATCCAGACGTTCCTAGCTCACAATTTTTTTTAGAATATGTGGCTAGACCGCAAACTGCTGAAATATTTTTTGAAGATGTATTAATGGCGATCGTTTTTTACGGAATGCCTATATTGGCGGAAAATAACAAACCTAGATTATTATATTATCTTAAAAGAAGAGGCTATAGAGGTTACTCTATGAATAGACCTGATAAATTATTTAATAAATTATCTGTAACCGAAAGAGAATTAGGTGGTATACCTAATAGCTCTGAAGATATAAGGCAAGCTCATGCGTCTGCAATTGAATCTTATATACAAAATCATGTTGGTATGCATGAAAATGGAGACTACGGTAATATGTATTTTCAAAGAACATTGCAGGACTGGGCTAAATTTAATGTAAACAATAGAACAAAATACGACGCATCTATTAGCAGCGGACTAGCTATAATGGCTTGCCAAAGACATTTATATTCTCCGCGCAGTATAAGAGAAAAGAAAAAAGTAGATTTTGGATTTTCAAAATATAATAATTCAGGATTAAAAAGTAAAATAATACAATAAAGATGGCAGAAGCTACAGGACAAGTTACCCAATTTCCCAGCCAATCAGTAAGCGACGCAGAAAAAGCAAGCGAAGCTTATGGGATGGAAGTGGCCAGAGGTATACAAAACGAATGGTTTAGAAAAAACTCTGGGACGGGTAGATTTTTACAAAATCAGCGTGAGTTTCATAGATTGAGGCTATATGCGCGAGGAGAGCAGTCTGTTCAAAAATATAAAGATGAATTTTCAGTAAATGGAGATTTATCATATTTGAACTTAGATTGGAAGCCAGTACCTATTATACCTAAATTTGTAGATATTGTTGTAAATGGTATGCAAGACAGACTGTTTACAATAAAAGCATTTGCACAGGATCCAACCTCTGTAAAAGAAAGAACTAATTTTGTTGAAATGATCCTTGAGGATATGAATACTCAGGACTTGATTACAGAGATAGATGAAAAGCTTGGTGTTGATGTGCGAAATATTAAGCAAGAAGATCTGCCCTCTAATGCGGAAGAACTTGAGCTGCATATGCAGATTGGTTATAAACAATCTATTGAAATAGCGCAGGAACAAGCAATTGATAATGTTTTTAAAAGAAATAATTATCCAGAACTAAAGAAAAGAATTGACTACGATCAAACCGTGCTTGGTATTGCGGCAGCAAAACATACTTTTAATAATACAGATGGTATTAAATTAGAGTATGTAGATCCTGCGAATTTAATATATTCATACACAGAAGATCCTAATTTTGAAGACGTATACTATTTTGGCGAAGTTAAACAAATAAAATCTAACGAGCTTAAAAAACAATTTCCAGAATTAACTGATGAAGAATTTGATCAAATAGTAAAACAATCTTCAAACTATAATAATTACGATTACACAAACAACGATTCTAACGATACAGTAGACACTAATACTCTTACTGTATTATATTTTAATTGGAAAAGCTGGGAACAAAGTGTATATAAAATAAAAGAAACTGCTTCTGGTGCTTTAAAAGCAATTAAAAAAGATGATACTTTTAATCCGCCTAAAGACCAAAGAACAAGATTTGAAAAAGTAGCGCAGGCACAAGAGGTCATATACGAAGGCGTAATGGCCTTAGGGTCTAATAAACTACTTAAGTGGAAAAAAGCATCTAATATGGTGCGTCCCAGTTCTAATGTTAATCGTGTAATGATGAATTACATTGTTAGCGCCCCTAGAATGTATAAAGGGAAGATCGAAAGTTTAGTTAGCCGAATGGTAACTTATGCTGATCTTATACAGCTAACTCATTTAAAATTACAGCAAGTAATACAAAGAATGACACCTTCTGGTGTTTATGTAGATGCTGACGGTCTAGCTGAAATTGATCTTGGCAATGGAACAAACTATAATCCACAAGAGGCTTTAAACCTATATTTCCAAACAGGATCTATTATAGGTAGGTCAATGACCCAAGACGGCGATATGAATGGAGGTAAGGTGCCAATTCAGGAATTGCCAGGGGGCGGTGGCCAACAAACTCAGTTATTAATCCAAGCATATAATTATTATTTACAAATGCTAAGGGACGTAACTGGTTTAAACGAAGCTAGAGATGGTAGCGATCCAGATCCCTATGCGCTCGTAGGTGTTCAAAAGCTTGCGGCTGCAAATTCGAATACAGCAACAAGGCATATATTGCATAGCTCATTATATATAACATCTTCGTTAGCTGAGGCAATATCTATACGTATTAAGGACGTATTAGAATACCACCCGCAAAGAGATGCATTGATTGGTGGTATTGGTAGGTTTAGCGTTGGAGCATTAAAAGAAATGGATAAGCTTCATATGCATGACTTTGGAATTTTCTTAGAATTAGATCCAGATCAAGAAGAAAAACAGCTAGTAGAAAATAATATACAAGCAGCTCTTTCGAGGGATCAAATACATTTAGAAGATGTAATTGATATTAGACAAGTTAAAAATATAAAACTAGCTAACCAATTATTAAAATATAGAAGAGCTAAAAAAGAAGCTACTGACCAATTAAAAGCGGAAAGAAATATAGCTGCACAATCTCAAGCAAACGCGCAAGCTGCTCAAGCTGCTGAATTAGCTAAGGCTCAAGCAGAAAACTTAAAGGTTGAGGCTAAAGGTAAATTAGCTCAATTGCAAGCAGAACTTGATGTTAAAAAATTAGAAAGAGAGGCAGCAACTAAAAAAGATTTAATGCAATATGAATTTGATTTAAATGTAAAGCTTAAAGAAATGGAGCTTGACGCTAAAAAACAAATTGAATTGCAAAAACCTCCATCTAATCCAGAGCCAAGGAAGGGTTTTGAGTCTTCAGGCAATGACGTATTAGGTGGTATTGACCTTAGCAGATTTGAGCCAAGGTAAAATTTTTAAATTATTATATATTATTAAATTATGGCAAAATGGACAGTTAAAGGCGTAGTCGAAGACGAGCCTAAAACAAAACAACAAACAGAGCAAGCGGTTCTTGACAAAGCTGTAGAAAAAGGAGAAATAACTCCAGAATCTGCAGGTAAAGAATCAGAAGAAACACCAAAAATTGATTTAGATGCCCTTCAGAAGCAAAGCACAGATGAGGTTCCTGTACGCGACGAATCCACAACTAGCGAAGAAGTTCAAAAAGAAAACGCCGAAGAGCAAGATGAAAGCTCTACCGGAGAAGATACGGAAAACGACTCGCCGATTGAGATCATCACTGAAGAGGAACCTGCGGAAATAAAAGATCAGCCTAATGTTGATGAAAATACCGCAAAAGTAAATGAACAACCAGAACCTGTGGAACAACCACAAGTAGAATTACCAGAAGGCATAGATAAACTTTTAGAGTTTATGAATGATACTGGAGGCTCCCTAGAAGATTATGTTAATATGAATAGGGATATTTCTAAATTGCCTGAAGGTGAATTATTAAAACAATATTATTCTCAATCAAAACCTTGGGACTCGCAAGAAATTAGTGAATATATGGAAGATAATTTTTCATATAGCGAAGAAGAAGACGACCCAAGAGAAATTCGCGCTAAAAAACGCGCTTTTAAAGAAGAACTACATAATGCTCGTGAGTTTTTTAAAAATCATAAGGAAAAGTATTACGCGGATCTTAAGTTAAACCGCCAAAAAGAAATTCCTTCTGAATATCAAGAAGCTTACGAAGCTTATAGTGGATATACAAAGGAACAAGAATTAAACAAACAACTAAACCAGATTTTTTTAGAAAGAACAGATTCTGTATTTAATAATGACTTTAAAGGATTTGATTTCCAAGTTGGAGATAATAAATATAGATATAAAGTCAATAATATTAATGAAACAAAACGTTTGCAATCTGATATTTCTAACTTTATCAAACCATTTATGAATGATAAAGGTGAAATTGGGAATGTCGCTGGTTATCACAAAGCTTTATTTGCAGCAAGTAATGCAGATAAAATAGCCCAGCATTTTTATGAGCAAGGCCGTGCCGATGCACTAAGACAAAATGCTAAAGAGGCTAAAAACATTGATATGACACCGCGACAAGAAGGTACAATACAAACAAAATCTGGCCAAAAATTTAAAGTTGTTTCGGGAGATTCTAGTTCAAAACTAAGAATTAAACTAAAACAATAAAGACTTAAAAAATGGCTTTAACAACTGGAATTGAAAATTTAACTCCCTCGCCTAGTAAAGGGACGTTATTCCAAGGTAACTATATTACCGATTTTGACTTTACAAAACAATTTTTACCAGACGTATACGAAAAAGAAGCTGAGATTTACGGAAATCGTTCTATCTCTTCTTTCTTGCGTATGGTGTCTGCTGAGATGCCTTCTGCATCTGACGAAATCAGATGGGTTGAGCAAGGTAGACTACATATTCGTTATGAGGATGTAGCTTTAGCAACTGCTGGTGCTGATGGCACCGTAGTATTTACTGTAAGCTTTGCTGCAAATCCTGATGCCGTAGCTTATGCTGCTGGTGCTGCTCCTGCTGTACGTGTAGGACAAACTATTATGGTACAAGGACAAACTTCAGCTAACGCTGCCACTGGACCCGTGCTTAAAGGTGTGGTAACTGTAGCTGGTGCTGCTGCTGCTGGAGATACTGGTACTTTTACTGCTGTATGTTATACTGCTGCTAACTTTAACGCTGTAACTAGTGCTGCTTCTTACGATCATGCAACTGTACTTGTTTATGGTTCTGAGTTTGCAAAAGGCACTGATGGAATGGACGGTTCAATTGACGCATCTTACAGCTCTTATACTAACAAGCCAATTATCCTAAAAGATAATTACGCTGTTAATGGATCTGATACTGCACAAATTGGATGGATTGAAGTTACTTCTGAAAACGGAGCTTCTGGTTACCTATGGTACCTAAAGTCTGAGCACGAAACTCGTCAGAGATTTGAAGATTATCTAGAAATGGCTATGGTAGAAGCTGTAGAAAAAGCTGGTGCAGCTGGATCTGGTTTTCCATCAAACATTACTGGTTCTGAAGGGCTATTTGCTGCTCTAGAAGATAGAGGAAATGTATTTACAGATCTTTCTGGAGATACTGATCTTTCTGACTTTGATACTATTCTTAAGCAACTAGATAAAAATGGTGCTATTGAAGAAAACATGATCTATGCAGATAGAGATTTATCTTTGTCTATTGATGATGGACTAGCCACTAAGAATTCTTATGGAGCTGGTGGTACATCTTATGGTGTATTTAACAATTCTGAAGAAATGGCGCTTAATCTAGGATTTGCAGGGTTTAGAAGAGGTTCTTATGACTTCTATAAAACTGACTGGAAATATCTAAATGATTTTGCTACAAGAGGTGGATTTGGTGATGTTGAAGGTGTTATTATTCCTGCTGGTACATCAACTGTATACGATCAGCAACTAGGTCAAAATATTAAAAGACCTTTCTTGCATATTCGTTATAGAGCATCTGAAACTGATGATAGAAAAATGAAAACTTGGATTACTGGTTCTGTAGGTGGAGCTTATACTTCTACTACTGACGAAATGAGAGTTTCTTTCCTATCTGAAAGATGTTTGATTACTCAAGGAGCAAACAACTTCTTCTTATTGAAAGACTAATCATTAATATAAGGGATGGGGCGTGTTAAAGCGCCCCTACTCTTATTTATTTTATTAAATTATATTATGAAAAATTGGGAAGTAAAGGATAGAACATATGTCCTTAAAGGCGGTTTATCTCCGCTGACATATACCATCAAATCAAAAGGTATTTTGTGGTTTGATGAAGATAAAAAAATTAATCGTGAAATACGATATGCTACTAATCAAAATTCTTTGTTTAGAGACGAACAAGATGAATTTGCAAGGCTATCACATATTACATTTAGGAATGGCGTATTATATGTTCCTAGAACTGATGTAATGCTTCAACAACTTATGTCAATATATCATCCTAAAAAAGATGATCTTTATGAAGAAATTGACGAAGTACAAGAGGCTATTGATGAAGTTGAAATAATTGAGTTTGAATTGCAGGCCATGAAACTTGTTCAAGAATTAGATATAGAGCATTTGGAAGCAATACTTAGAACTGAAATTGGTTCTGATGTAAGCAAAATGTCTTCAAAAGAAATTAAAAGAGACTGTTATTTATTCGCTAAAAATAATTCTAAGCTATTTATTGAGGTAGCTAATGATGAGGATATTAAATTACGTAATTTAGCAAATAGGTGTGTAGAAGCTGGTATAGTTCATTTAACTGATAATAATACAGTATTTAAATGGGCATCAAACGGCAAAAAGATTTTAACAGTACCTTTTGAAGAGCATCCATATACTGCGTTTGCACGATTCTTTAAAACAGATGAAGGCGTTGACGTTATGAAGGCAATTGTTAAAAAGCTTTCATAGAATACTAGGTTATAGCTATTCGTTTAGCTATAACCATCTAATAAATAAAACAACAAATGGTAAGTATAGATAATGTTTACAAAACAGTTTTAAATATCCTTAATAAAGAAAATAGGGGTTATATTGTACCGCTGGAGTTTAATACACTTGCACTTCAAGCTCAAAGTGAAATATTTGAAAGTTATTTTTCTTTAAGAAATTACGTAGTATCAAATGATTCGGAGTATTCTGATATTAGAAGAAATACAGAAGAAAAAATTGCTTTATTTGAAAACGAAGAAACAATAGCTACTAGCACTTTTTCAAATGCAGAAGGTAACACAACAAGCAGTTATTATGCTTACCCTACTAATTTTTATAGATTAAGCAGCGTATCTACAGGTGGTATATATGTAGATGAAACTACAAATAAAAATATACTATATTTAAACCGATCACCTTTAATGAAGCCAACGGTAAAAAACCCGTTGTATGTAAGGCATGAATCGGGGCTTGTAATATATCCAACTACAGGTATAACAGAAATACTAATAAATTATATTAGGAAGCCTGCGGAGCCAAAATGGGTTGGAGGTACAACAGCTGGACAAATTATAGCAAATACAAGTGCTAGTGATTATCAAAACTTTGAGCTTCACAGTTCTGAGTTTCCTGAATTAGTTATTAAAATATTAGCCTACGCAGGCGTTATTATAAGGGCAGCAGATGTAGCTCAGGCAGCAGCAGCTAAAGAACAACAAATAATTCAATCTGAACGATAATGGCAGAAACAAGAAAACTATATAACGAAAGAGCTTACTATGCAGATCAGCAAGGCGACACTGCAAATATTCCAGCTGACTTTAAAGGATTGGGTTATTACAGAAGAACAAGCTTAGAAGATGTTATAAATAACTTTATTGTTGCGTACATAGGAGAAGACAAAGCATTAGCTAAGGTACCTCGTTATGAAGTAGACTTTTGGGCACAAAGAGGGGTGCAAGAGTTTAGTTATGATATATTGCATAGTGAAAAGAGTATTGAAGTTGAAGTTGGGGATGCACTAACAGTGATGTTGCCACAAGATTATGTGTCTTTAGTACAGGTGTCGCATGTGGGTGAAGACGGTGTTAAAAATGTTTTATTAAGAAAACGAAAAAGTGGCAACCCAACTGCTCCTGTGCAAGATAACGAGTACAATTATACTTTTGATGAAGATGGAGAGCTTGTTGTTGCCGATCAGGCTTCAATGCTTGAAAGATTCCAAGATTCAACAAATCCAGCAAATATAACACAATCAGCACAAGATTATTATTATTCAAATTATAATAATGATAATTTTTCGTATTTTAATAAAAGATATGGCGGTATTCCCGAAGAAATGAATGCTGGTGCTACATACATATTAGACGAACCAAATGGATTAATTTATTTTGATGGATCGTTAGGTAGCAGACAGCAAGATTTAGTTGTTGTGGATTATATTTCAGATGGCATCGCTAACAATGGCGATTTATCTGATGTATATGTACCTAAGCTAGCGGAAGATGCTTTATACGCATATATGCTTTATAATTTATCAAAGCTTAGACCCGCTAGTGCTCAATTAGCTCCTTTGTATAAAAAAGAAGCTAGCGCTAAAATGCGAAATGCAAAAATACGACTAAGTAATTATAACTTGCAAGAGCTTGCTCAAGTATTAAGAGGCAAAGCTAAATGGATTAAACATTAAAATTAAATGGCAGAAAGTAAAAGAACATTCACTAGGGCTAAAATAAATAGGGATATTGAAGAAAAAATATTGCCTCCTGGTGAATATAGAGATGCTTTAAATATTAGCGTTGATTTTTCAGAAGATGGGAATGTAGGTGCTATTGAAAATTTGAAAGGCAATGAATTAATTGCTAATCAAAATATATATGGTTTAACTTCTGCCACAAATCCTAACGCTACTGTTGTTGGAAGTTATCCACATCCAGAAGAAAAAAAAATATATTATTTTGTTACAGGTGATAAAGCCGACGGTATTTTTGAATATGATATTGAAGCTAACGAAATAAACACTATATTAATAGATAGTGTAAAAGCTTCTGTTGTAGAAACCATAAATTTAGCATTTGAAGATGCTGGAGTTACTGGGTCTGTAGCGCAAGATGGGTCTATATCATTAACAGCTAGAGTAGGTGCAAATTCTGTTGAAGCTATAACTGAAGATTTTTCAGCCAATGAAACCGGCAGTGCTGTTTCTAGAAAAATAACGGTCAGTTTAAAAGCGCCTAGCCCTTATATTAATCAAGGAGAATTGCTTATTGGTAGTATTACAGCATCCCAACCAAGTAAATTAGCACCTGAGGTTATAACTAAAAATATTGTTTCTAAAACAGAAACAACTGCCACATTATTGGGTTCATTAACTAATAATAGCGTTGGAGTTACGGCACAGGGATTTTATTATGGCTACAATACCGGCGGAACTGCATTAACAATTAATGAATTAAAAACCGGTGGCGCGGGGATTACAAATCTTTCAACATCAGTTACGCCTATAAAAAATAATTTTACAGCAGATATAACTTCATTGCCATCTTCTAAATTAATAAGCTATGCAGCTTTTGCAACAAATTCTGTTGGGACTACAGATGGATCTGTTTTAACTTTTACAACAGATACGCCACCTCCTATTAACAGAATAAGTGGTACTGAATATGTTGTTGTGCCTGTTATAGAAGACACGGTTTCGGGTAATTTAACAGATGAGGTAGATAATAGAAATGTGGGTTACGGAAGTTTTTTCAAAACCAGCGGAGACTGTTATTTAAATATTTCTGCGCCAGCCTCTGATGGGGTATATGCAAATGCCACAGATGTAAGTAGTCTGAGCAGTTCTGCAAGTTTTACTTCAACACCTTCTGGATTAACTTTTGCTTCTGCAATTAGCGGAGCGGTTGGCACAAGAGGTAATGTATATGTAGCGGGTTTTGCAGCTAACACTAGTTATGAAATAGGGGTGCCAAGTATATCTGGAATAACAGCAAAAACTATTAGAATAAATAATGGAACACCGTCTGGAACTTATTATACATCAACTCTTAACTTAAATTTATCAGGGGTTTTTGTAGGTAAATTAGATTCAGGAGGCTATCAATATAACACAGCGCCCAACCCTTCGGCATCATATATTTTAGGACCAGTGGCAGCGGGAGAAACTGCTCAAGCTATAATACCTTTGAATAATTTAAACACTTTATTAACAGCTGTAGCTGATACGGCTTTTAAGTCTTCTTTTGATCCTGAAAATTTAACGGTAACAGTTACTGGAAAAACAGAAGGGACAGATTTTGATTATTACGTTGAAGATAGTTCTACAGCAATGTTTGGAATAGTGCCTGGAATAATTTTTGTAGGTACACCAGAATTGCTTGGATCAACGCCTACTGTAAATATAACATATACACCATAATGGCAAATATAACTTTATATCCAGATAGCGAAATAAATGTAAAAACTATTTTTACACCAAGCTCAAATATTAGAATAGATTCTATTGAAAATAAATATAATTTAAATATTAATTTTTCAGAAGGCGACATAATAAATGCTGGAACGGAACTATATACAGAGGATTTATTAAATATAGATAGCCTTGAAAAAATCAATAATATAAGGCAAAATGATGGCTTTGTAGTTGTAGAATATACAGAAATATAATTATGGCAAGTAAAATTTTAAATTTTAGTCCAAATAGATTAATTACTGGGATCAACATAGTTGATAACATGCTATTTTATACCGACGGGGAAAATGAGCCTAAAAAAATAAATATTGAAAAGTTTAGAGGCACAGCAACTACTGGTGAATTTAAAGACATTCCAGTAGATCATTCTTCTGGCACAACTCATATTTATAATCGCGTATTTGAAGAAAGAGATATAACAGTAATAAAAGACCATCCTGCTATATTAAGTAAAAAAGCAGAAACAATTACTTTAAATGAAAATTTTGGCACTGGAGATGGCGACTTAGTTATAGACGAAGTGTTAAATGATTCAGATTTAGAAATAATAAATAGTGATAACACAAAAGCGGAAAATCCTTCCTCTGGGGTTGTTTCTTTGATTATTGAAGGTAATTCTTTAGATGGGCTTGAAATGTCTGCTGAGTCTGATTTTGGAAAAAATGTTCTTATAGATTCCGGCTTTATTTGGTCACAAACAGATTCTACTATTGAAGAATTACTACAAGGCACTGAAACAGGAACTGCTTTTGAAGTATCAGCAGAAGATATTGAAACAAATAATGGAAAAGCTAATACTAATTATATTTTAACAAAAACAGATACAACTTCACCATATTATAATGCAAATTTATCCGCAGGAGATTTTTATGCTGCTTCATTTATAAAACTAAAGGGCAAAAATGAAAGGGTTTACAGCCCTGTAACTTATGTTGAGGTAATAGATAATACTACTTCTACTAGCGTAGCATCTGAAATTAATTCAAAAACGCCCACAAAATTAGATGAAGGTTATTTTGAATGGAAATCAATTGTAAAAAACACAGGGGGAATCGATCCTGACGAAGTTGGTATATATATATCTCAACCAAGAATAAATACAAATGAAACTGCCCCTACTGTTGGAGAATTAATAAACAATGGAATTAAAATACAGGGTGAGTTTATTGATGGAGAAATAATTGTAAAAGACAAGCCTATACCTAATAAGTATTATTATTGGGAACCATATGTTATAAATAAAAACGGCACTACATATGGCAATAGTGCTGCCTTAACAGACACGGCTTCTAATGTTTTTAAATATAAAAGTTTTTTAAAACCGAATATAAAAACATTAAATGTTGTAGAAAGTGATTCCGCTGGTAATGTTTATTTACAATCTTGGTATGAAGGGAATAAAGCAAGTGTAATTAACGGTTCTGAAGAAGCTTCTGAAATAGGATTTTATTTTAGCACAGATGAATCTGAATCATTTGATATTTTAAATAAAACTTATTCTGGGAATGAATCAACTGATGGAACAAGCTATAAAGTGTCCGTTAGTAGTTATGATTTTGAAAACGGGGGAGGAGCTAAATTAAATATATTAGACTATATTACATTAAAGCCCGAAGAAACTATAAATTATATTCCTTATATAGTTACTCCTACAGGGGAGTCTGTTTCTAGCATTAAAAGCTTTACTTTGCCAAAAGCTCCTGAAAAACCAGATTTTTATATAAGTAATTTAGATTGGAATTTAAAACCAAATTCAACAGATGATAATGGTCTTAAGGATACTATTTTATTAGATTATGATTTAGATCTAGTAGGCATGGACGAGACTTATGATATTGACGATATTGGTATTATAATTTCTAAACCCTCTACTGTTGAAGAAATAAAAAAATCAACAAATGGTATTTGGACAACAAAGGATCAAATAATAGATGATTCAAACTCCGTTTTAATAAAAATACCGCAAAACGATCTTACTTTTACTGCAAATGGTAATAGCACTAAGGTTGGTAGATACGAAAACACATTATCAGCAGAGCTGCCCAATGTAGATATTACTGAATATTATAATTTAATTTCAGAAAATATAAAACCACAAGAAGAAAATTGGTCTGCTATTGGCTACGTTGTTATTGACGGGTTGACTTATTATACAAATGTGGTAAATAAAAATAGTAATATTTCTAATAAAGATACCACTGTTAAATCAAATATTATAGCAGCTCCTAAAGTATTTACTAAAAATACCAATGAAACAAGCTTTTCAGATTTATTGCATAATGCTGTAACTCTAAACGGTAAATTACATTACTCAGGCAAAAATTTACAAGAAATTGGGTTTTATTTATCAACTACATACCCTGCTGGGCCATCAGGGGCTATAGCCTCTATAAAAAATGATGGTAGAAGTACTGATTTAGATTATTGGCTTTCTTCTGCTACAAAATATACAGCAACAAATATAACTGTAAGCGATGCTAATACGCACCTTAACCAATCTTCAACAGAATTTTTAAATTTTGAAGCGGATGTTACCGGTTTAACAGCCGAAACTAGATATTATTTTGTTGCGTTTGCAAACCCTGTGCAAACTACAAATTCAAAAGGTAATAAAGTAGTGGGCGGATCGGAAAGTTTAAATGATGTAGTTAATAGCATTCATTGGGGTAACGTTTTTACCGTTACAACACCAAAAGATGCTTCTGTAGTTACATCAGCTACTCCACCGCCAGTTGTTCGAATGCAGCCAATTGATAACTATAATCATTTACGAAAAACATATGTTAACCTATATGGTAATTTTACTACTTTTTCAAAAGACTATAGCGTTACAACAAAAGGTTTTTATTTAAAAGCGGCTAGTGAATTTCCAAATCCTTTTGAGGACCAAGCTGGTAATGCAGCAACAATGGCAAGTGCAACAAATAGATTAAATTTTATTTCTCCTGACGTGAGAGAAAGACGTTCATTTAGAGAACATACTTGGTATACTGGAGCTAAAGCGTCTATAGATACTATTGATTATTATGTTTCCGCTTATATAGAAGTAAATGAAACGGGCGAAGAATTTATATCGGATTATGTTTTGATAGAAAACTCTATAAACGCGCCTGTAGTAGCTCCGGAAATACAGTCTTTTCAATTAGCGCCACCGGTTTTAAATTCAAATACATTGAGCAATAGTAGTGATAACTATAGCTCAGACACTAGCAAAGGAATTTCCGGAACAATAACGTGGAATAAAGAAGCGAATAGTGGTGGCATACCAGAAATACTTAATGTTGGAGCTTATTATATAACTAAATCTGGGGCTTCAAAACCAACCAGTGTTACTGATTTTTTAAACGCTTATAATGGTACTGAGGGGCAAACTGGCTGGACACCGAGCTCAAAAATATTAAATGATGACCAGATGAATTTTTCGGCTGATGGTAAGAGTGCAACATATACAATACCATTGCCGGACAATAGCTTCCCAAGTGCTAACACTGGAAAAACATTTTATGCTGTAGGGTTTATAGAATATGCGAACGGTAATGTAAAATACTCCAATACTGTTGAAGAATTTTATATGCCACCACCGCCACAAGCAATTGCTACTGCAGATACTATATATTATAATACTAATAACGGAAACGTTATAGCGGTTAGAAAAAATGGTGTAAGTACTTTAACAGCGGAAGAAAGGGAGCTAGCCTACTATGGGTCTTATAATCCGCTATATATTGAATCGGTAATTGATATTTCCGCTCCTTGGTTTATATATATCCAAATGGGGGGGTCTATATATACAGAAAAACCTTTTACGGCTGGCGGAGGATACGGTCAATCTAACTTTAATCAGGGGCTTGCGGCCTCAACCACAAACAAAGGTGTAGGATATGCTAAAGTTAAAAAAGTAGGTAATACATTAAGGTTTAGCGCGAGGAGCGTAGGTTTAAACGGCAATCCGCTTACTAACATACCGTGGGTAAAATATTGGATTATTAAAGACTATAAAAAATGGTCTTTTTTGCAAGCATTAAGAAATTCAAGAACCGCTACAGCATTATTAGAAACTTATGCAGAAACATTTATTGAAACAATTTATGTTAAAGATTCACCAGATGGCCCACCTCCTTATTAAAAAATAAAATATGGCAGACAAAGTAAAACCTTTTGAAGAAATATTCCCATATATTAGTTATAGATGGAAATATGATGATGGCGAATATTCCCCTTATGCCCCGTTTTCGGAGGTCCAATTTGTATCTAAAGAAGTAACAGATTACCAAAGTAGGTACGAAAAGGGGTTTAATGAGTTCATGGTTAATGATATAGAAAACATAGTTATTAATGGTATTCCAAAAGGAAGAGAAGACGTGGTAGCTATTGATATATTATATACTGAATCAATTTCTTCTACTGTATATATTTTAAAAACTATTGAGTTTGATTCAGGAAATAGAGGTAATGGCACTTTAGACGGAGTAATAATATCGAAAAGAGCTTTTGGATCAGCATTGCCTGATTCGGAATTAACAAGGCAATTTGATTCTGTTCCGCTAAAAGCTAAAGCGCAAGAGTTTACTGCTAATAGAATAATTTACGGAAATTATACATCAAAGTTTAATCAAGGTAAAAATGATTTAGGCGGGGACGGATTTAAAATAAAATTAGCAACCGCAGCCCAGCCTTCACCTGTGTCTGGACCGTCTGTAAAAACGAACAGAACTTACGATGTCGGAGTTGTTTACATGGATAAATACGGAAGGCAAGGGAATGTGTTAACTCAAGCTACGGGCAATAACTCAGAAAATTCTTCATTAATAAAAACTAATTTTACGTATGGCTCTAGAATTAAACTAGCGGCAACAATAAATAGCCAAGCACCATCTTGGGCGGAGTATTATAAATATTATATAAAAGACGTTGGTACAGATTTTTATAATATGACATGCTTCAATACGTATTTGGACGGAGAAGAGGGTGACACAGAAGGCGCTAATATTTATTTGCAATTTGACTCTAAAGATAGAAATAAAATAACGGAAGATTCTTTTTTAATACCAAGGAGAAACGCTTTTAATACTACAAAAGGAGATGCTATAACTGAATTTTTAAGAATACCTATATTAGACATTGAAAATGAAGCTCCTGAGGTTGTTAAAAATCAAATAGTAGAACGAGATGCTATAAAAGTTTTTACTATGCGCGACGATAATGCTGAGGTTATTACAAGTTTTACTGATAATACGGTAATCAATATACCAACCGCTGGAGGAGCAAGTAATACTGTTTTTTATATTAAAGATAAAAATGTAACCTGGGACGGCCAAGCTTTTATAAGTCAAATTAATAAATACATAAATAGCCAAAATGGTAGTGTAACTTTTAATAGTAAAGAAACGCCTGTTTCTACTATACAAACAGTTGATTTCACTGGTTTTTCTGAGCCGCTGGCTTTGCAGCTTGTTAAAGGGGATAATACAACAGATAAAGTTTTAGTTACAGAAATGGTATATAGTCTAATGACTGGTGCCGGAGCTACAGGTCAACGTAACGCTTTTAAAATTACCATTGGAGGAAGACTGGACGATAATAGTTCTTTAACGACTGATATTGGATTTGCTACAAGTGGGGATAATACAGTCCCTGCTGATTTTACTTTGAATAACGATTCAGAAATAAAATTTTATAAGCTTGGATTATCTGAGCAAGGACAAAATAAACTAAAAGGATCATTTTTTGTAAAAGTACCAAGAAAAACTGATGGAACAACGTTTACAGCTATACCGATAGGCCAAACAGAACTAGATGAAGAAGGTAACGTAGAAACGTTAAAAGCTTTTGATTTTGAGACTGAACCTAATGATGACTCTAATCTTAATTTATATTGGGAAAGCGCAAAAGCATTTAGTGTAGATGAAGACCATGGCAAACTTAATATAATACCTTGGACAAATTGTATTGCTACAGTTGGCGGAAATAATAATAAAATTTATTTAGAATCAATTAATATTCAAGATAAATTTAATTCTGCATCTATTGTTAAAGGAATACGTGTAAATACACCCGAGGCTAATTATGCGCAAGAGACTAGAAAGCAAGGTTTGATATTTTCAGGTTTGTATAATTCAAGAACTGGTATAAATGAATTAAATAAATTTAATTTAACAGACGGCATTACAAAAGAATTAGAGCCAAACTACGGTGGTATTCAAAAGCTTCATGCTTTAGATACAAATTTAATATCTTTTAACGAAGATAAAATATTTAAAATACTAGCTGACAAAGATGCTTTATTTAATGCCGATGAAGGGGTTAACGTTACGGCAACCAATTTAGTACTAGGGCAGGCAATGTCATTCCAAGGAGAATATGGCATAAGCACACATCCTGAATCTTTTGCTACTTTTGGCAATAATATTTATTTTACTGACGCAAAAAGAGGAGTTGTTATGCAATTGACTCCTGCTAATGGGCAGTTGTTTGCGATTAGCTCCATTGGTATGTCAAACTTTTTTAGAGATAGGCTTGGTGCTTTAAATGCTAATGCGAAGCTCATAGGAGCTTACGATGGGTACAAAAAGCAATATGTATTATCATTACAAGGGTATGATGAAACGGCGGCCTCTATTGGCTCCGAATCAATCCCTGACGAAACATCTAACTTGACTATAGGTTATAGCTTAAGCGCCCAATCATGGGTTTCAAGGTATAGTTTTATTCCAGAAACAGGAGTTACATTAAATAATAAATTTTATACATTTAAAAACGGTAAAATATATTTGCACAATTCAGATACAGCTGATAGAAATAATTTCTACGGAACAGCCTATGATTCTCAGGTGCAAGTTATATTTAATGACAACCCCACATATGTTTCAGACTGGTTATCTTTAAATTATCAAGGCGATGAAGGCTGGGAAGCTTCTGAAATAATTGGTGATCAAGATAGTATATACAATATTAGTAGTGTACGCTTACTTGATTCAGAAGAAGTTGGATTCCTAGGATGGTTTTTAAAAGAAGGTAAATATCACGGTGCTATTGTTGGAACACAGCCTGTGTATATAATTGATCCTTCAGCAACCGAGCCTGGATCAAATGGTTTTTGGCCATTAATACAAGATGGTTCAAATACGCAAGATATTTCAGGAACTAAAGGATTTTTTCAAAAAACTAGATTTAAAAATTCAGCAACTACAAAGAAAGAATTATTTGCTGTAAGTTCAGAATATTACATTAGTCAATCTTAAAATAAATAAAAGTATGTTACCATTAATGGGGATAATAGGAGGAGCTACGCAAATCGCGGGCTCCTTAATTGGCGGACGTAAGCGCAGAAGAGAAGCTAGAGCTGCCGCCGCTGAATTTGCTGCTCAAAAGCAAGCTCTTCAAGATTTCCAATTTCAAAACCCTTATGCTGGGTTAGAAAATGTAGCTGAAGATTTAACAATAAATCAACAAGCTTCTCAGTTTCAAGCTCAACAAACCGACGCTGCTTTAGCTCAAGCTTTGCAAACCGCCGCTATGACAGGCGGAGGTGCTGGCGGAGCACAAGCTATTGCTCAGGCTGCTTTACAGTCTAAAGCTGGTATATCTGCAGATATAGCTAAACAAGAGTCTCAAAATCAAATGGCTATGGTAAATCAAGCTGGCAAATTGCAACAGCTTGAAGCACAAGGAGCTGATACCTTACAACAAAGACAATTTCAACAAACACAACAACTTCTAAATTTAGCTGCCGACAGGAAAAATGCCGCTGATGCAGCAAGAGCACAAGCAACAGCTGGTCTAGTTGGTGGAATTGGCAGTATGGTCGGTGGAGTTGGCACTGGCATTATGGGTATGGACGATAAGACAAGCTTTGGCAAATCATTATTAACTAGCGTAGGTGGTATTCCTCAAAATGCATAATTTATGAGTAATTTAAAAAAGAACAGTCCATTTAAAAGAGGCGAATCTGTAGCGGGTATAGCAGATTGGTTAAATTATAGTAGTATAGCTACGGCAGGGCAGCCAGTTAGCCTTGGGGGTGAAGCACTTATTCAGCTTGGCGCAATATTTAGCCAATTAGATTTTAAACCTAAAGGCAAAGCTAGCCCTAAAAAAACTGATAGCGAAGAAACTGATAGCGAAGATAAAACACCTAATCCAGGTGAAATTTTCAAGTATCAAGGAAAACTTAAGTCTCCATCATATACACCGCCACCACCTACATTGCCATCTTTGGCAGTGGATAATCCTCGTTTGCCTGATAGGCCCACTACTACTGTATTTGCTGGTCCAAAGATCACTAATCAAAATATTGCCCCTGAAGTCAGAGAGATAACAAGAGATACCACAGGGTGGAACAGGTCTAGTGAGTCTTCTATGGCTATTAAACCAGATAGGAAATTTGATGAGCAGTTTTCAGATATACAATCTTCTAATATTGATCTTGGCGATATTAACGGTATTATTAATCCAAGTGGTGTTATTGATTCATCAACCAAGCGTTTAAGCAATGAAACATTAAATGCTTTAAATGGGTTAAGATATACTAATAAAGATAAAAATGATACTCCTTTAAGAAGGGTTATGCATGCAGTTAGTTCTCCGTTTTTGCAAACAGATAATTTAAATTATGGTCAAATAAAGCAAGCAGTAATGCCTGAATATGCAAAAGGCAGATTAGGAGCTGCTGCGGCTGAAGGGTTTAATTTAGTAATAGATAAATATAATTACGATCAAGCTGTTAAAAAAGATTATGAGAAAGAGCTTGATGATGAAATGGGGGATTTGGTTGTTCCTGCAGATTTTATTTCTGATACGGCTAGAGAAAATTATTTAGAATTCAGTTTAGGTAAAAAGAAAAAAGTAGCAGAAGCTTTTAATGATTATGCTAATGGACGTATTTCATTTCCAGATTATAAAAATTTAAAAGCAAGTGTAGAATCGGAAATAAACCAAGCTGCAGCGACTAGAAGTAATATAACTGCTGCAGTAACAGATTTTATTAAAAATAAAGGGTCTATTGATATAGGGGCGTCTAAAAGCGAAATGCTAGATTTTTTATTAACCGCAGAAAAAAGTCCTGAAAAAATATCTATAAAAACCATAGAGGGGATTGACTACGTTACCGGAACTACCAGAGGGGGAGAGTATTTTCAAGTACCTACATCAAAAATAGCAAACGGGACCGCTGGATTTAGATTAGTTAAAAAAGCCAGCACTGCCCCTATTATTAATGGAGCATTAAAAGCTATTGATCAATATAAAGAAGAGGTTAAAACTAGATATGGCCTTGGCCAAGCGGACGCTGATCCTGAAACTGCCAAAAAAATTGGTGTAAACTATATTAAAAACCAATTAAAAGATGAGACAAAACTAAGATCAATGATGTCTCAGATATTTGGAGTAGATCATACGACTTTCCAGCAGTTTGTTGAAAACGACGAAACTTTGTCCGCTGAAATGCTTAATGATGCAGCTGAAGAGCTTTATGATATGAGTGTAGCCCCTCAGTATTTTCCACAGCAAAAAACAACAAAAGTAATGCAACCAAGGGGTGGATCATCCACAGCTGGAGAAAGAAGAATAGCTGTAATAAAGTCTAAACTTGATAATTTACCTCCTCCTACCTCTGGTAATATAGATAATTATATGACGTTACTTAAATTGAACAAAGGAGAAGCATACCAAGTAAAAGGCAATAAATTAATTATTGGCGACGTTAAAGCCGGAACAGCATTAAGAACTATTGATTTATCAAACCCTACTTTAGCTAAATCGCAAATAGCAAATTTAGCAGGCGTTATGGGTTATAGTCAAGGTGGACAATCGCAAGACTTATCACAATATAATTTTGATTTATAATGAACGAAGAAGAATTCATCGCAAAACTAAAAGAAACAGCAGGCAAAATGCAAGCTGATGGTATAGACCCAATACAAATTCAAGGATTTATTGACCAGAAAAAAAATGAATGGAAGGCTAAGTATGAGGGAAAGATGGATGCCGCTGCGGAGGAGACTGCAACTGTAGTGGCAGATCAACCAAGCGAATTGGGTTTGCAGTCGGAAAATGGTTTATCGGAGCAACGTTACAGTCACCCAGATGAAGACCGCGGGTTTTTTGATGCTTTAATTTTTGAGCCATTAAGTAAAGGTATAGCTCAAGGAAGCTCCAGCGATGAAGCTTATGGTGTATTTTTAGGTGGAGATTTTTCTCCAGAAGCATTAAAAGCATTCAGAGAGGCCGATAAAAAAGTAATGGAGTCTGGAATGACAAAAGAAGGTATAGCTTATGAAGCCGCTGTTAATAAAAGAATAGAAGCCGGCGAAAATCCTATACTTGCTTATTTTAAAGAATTGCCTAATAATAAAATTGGGGCAGCCCAATATATGATACAATCTCAAACTGCAGCGGCAACAGCGGGTTTAGAAAATCCTGCAATATCACTTACAGCGGCAGGGGCAGGCGCATTAGCAACAGGAGCTATTGGGTCAGCCGCTAGTCCTGTTGGAACGGCTATTGGTGCTGGTATTGGTGGGGTTCGGGGTTTTATGTCTGGATCAATGCTAGCTTTAGAAGGTGCGTCAAGGATGAGCGAATTGGCTAAAGAATGGTTTGAAGAAAATAATTTAGATTGGAATAAAGATAGTGATTGGCAAAAGCTTAAAAATGATGAAGCTGCTCTACGTGAAATAAAACTAAGAGGAATGGGGGCCGGCCTTACTATTGGGGCTGCCGAATACTTTGGTGGTAAGCTAGGGGGAAAATTAGTATCAAAAGCAGCAGGTGCTGTTAGTAGTAAAGCAGCAAAAGCAGCCACTAAAACAGTGGGGTCATTAGCTTCAGAGGCTACGGTTGGCGGCTTAGGCGAAGCTGGAGCATTAGGAGTTATGGGGAGAGACATAACTAGTACCGAAAGCTTAAAAGAAATTGGGATGGAATCTGTTATAGGCATAGTTGGAGCGCCAATCACTGCGGCTCAAGCTACTCTTGAACAGGCAAAAGCTAAAAACAAATATATTGTTAATGGTGGTAAAACAACAGATAAATCAAAAGTAAATAATATAATAAGGGATGCTAGTGATAAAGACTTTGTAAATATAAAAATAAAATCTGACGATAAAAAAGTTAATCAAAAAATTAAAAGTCGTAGAGAAAAAATTATAAAAGAAGATAAAAATCTTATAAAAAACAAAGTTGAGCCGCAAGTTATTACTGACCAAAAGAAAAAGCTTGATTTAGCTATTCAGCAAACTGAAATTGATATTGCTAACATAAAAGAGCAGGATGATAGCCTATCGGTTTTACCTTTTGAATCAAGACTTAAAGATTTAAAAGATAAAAGAGCTGCGCTTGATGAAATTGTTCAATACCAATTAGATGAGTTAAATGAACAAGAATCTATGGATTTAATGGATATGGACGACGATATATCTCTATATCAGTCTATAATAAATGATCCAATGTCAGCAGAAGCTGCCAAAAAAGAAGCGCAGAAACAATTAGACTTGTTAAAAGTACAGCAGGTTCAAACTTTTATGAACCCTAGTGCTATAGATACACGCAATCCCAGCGGTCCTAAAAATCAAAAGAATATTGATCTTTCTCAAAAAACTCAAGAAGCTTATGAGGGAGGCGATATTGACGGTGTTATTAAATCACAGCAGGGTCTTATATCGTCTATTGCAACATCTTTATGGTCTAGAGTGCCAAAAGAAAAGCAAGTTGGTACGTACGAGGGGTTTAAAGCGGCTCTTGTTACATCTAAAGGTGGCATGTTAGATATGATAAATAGCTATAGCCCTGAAAAATTCCCAGGTGTTCCGTTAGCTGCATACTTAGGGGATAGACAAAAGGGATTAAGGGCTAGAGCTAATCGTATAATAAAAGAACTAACTAAGCAAGACTTTGAAGTTAGTACTGATTCAACAGAGGTATTAAATTCTTTTTCTGATATTGAAACAAATATTGATGATATAGATATTTATGGTCCTAAATATAATTCACAGAAATTAGGGTTAGGAACTAACTTATTAGAAGAGGCCTCTAAGGATGTTGAATTAGCTACTCAAAAAATAGAAAATGAATTAGCTAAAGCTGATCAAAAAGCAAAGCCTTTAACTCAAAAACAAAGACAATCTAAAGCTGAAAAAGATTTTGACAGTGTTTTTAAAAATAAATATGTAAAAAGAATTAAAGATAAAATTGGGAAAAAGCTAGACAAAGAAAAGTACATTAGAAATAATGTTACTACTTTGAAAAAAATAGCTTTAGCCAATCGTGATTTTCAAAAGGGTAATCAAGGCATAGCTAAGGACTGGAACAAATATCCACCGTCCGACCAAGCTTTCATAGATTATTACATGGGCACTGACACTAGTAATATTCAAGCTATTAGCGATAGAAAAAAATCGTTAGCGGAAGCTGTGGCTAAACAGATAGGCAAAGATGCTAAAGATAACTATTTTGAAGGCAAAGAAGCTGAACGCGCAGAAATAGGTGAAAGATTAGGCATTGCTTACTCAGAAGATCTTGAAGTTAAAAAAATTAGAATATTTGACTTTGATGATACATTAGCAAAAAGTAATTCACAAGTGCTATACACGCTGCCTGATGGAACCACTGGAAAGCTTAACGCAACAGAATATGCCAAAAGAGACCAAGAGCTAAAAGATAAAGGCGCTACGTTTGACTTTTCTGAATTTAGCAAGGTTATAGACGGTAAGAAGGGGCCTTTATTTGAAGTAGCACAAAAAATAAATGCTGCTAGAGGTAATGAAGATTTATTTGTTCTTACAGCTAGACCGGAAGATTCAGCTGGACCAATACAAGAGTTTTTAAAATTAGCTGGTTTAGATTTTAAGAAAGAAAATATTATTGGTTTAGGCGACGGAACAGCGCAGGCTAAGGCTAATTGGGTACAAGGTAAAATAGACGAAGGTTACAATGACTTTTACTTCGCAGATGACGCTATCAAAAATGTAGAAGCTGTAAAACAAGTTCTTGATAATTCCGAAGTTAAAAGTAAAGTACAACAGGCTAAAGTATATCAAGAAGTTATTAATGATATTGAAGACGGAATCCAAGTTTTAATTGATAAAAATTTAGAAGGTGATGTTGAAGCTTCTATAACAGATATAAACAAACTTGCTAAAGAATTAGGTATTGAAAACTTTAATAGAAGAAACCCTGAGTTTATAGAAAGAATGATTGTCAGCTTAGGTAAGGCTGCTGACGCAGGGCTATTAACCGAGGAAGATATAGACAATTTATCAATGGCTAACTTCGGGGCAAAGTATAATAAGAAAACCAAATACTATCAATTAAAAGATGGCACTGAGGTTCTTAGAGGTACGCCTGAATTTGACGCGGCTGTAGAGGCAAAGCAATTAGTGCCTGCAGGAGGTGGATTATTTTACGGAGCAAGTGATCCGGCTTTAATAGATATTAAAGAAAGAATTAAAAAAGCTAAAAGTAAAAAAGGAGTTAAATTAAAAGCCCCTAAAGTTAATCCCGATGCAGCAATAAAAGGTTCTAAAGTTTATTTAGAAAACCAAAAAAAGCAGGAAATAAATGATAAGGCTTTTTCTAATTTTTTGTCTTTAATGGATAAAGTTGCCGAAATAGACCCTGCTTTGATGCTTATTATGGTACATGACGGCTATAGGGCTACTAGCGGCATTATTAAAGCTGTAGCTCCTGTGAAGTATGTTTCTAAAAAATTTGAATTTGGAACGCCTGGTAGTAAATATTCAGAAACTCATAAGAAAAATAAAGAAAATAATTACCGAGATGAACATAATCCACCAGCTAGTGTTATAGGCTCTTATATAGCTAAAGCGGCAATGAAGGGGCAGGCTAGAAGTATAAAACCACTTATAGATAAGCAATTTCATAGGGTCGTATTGTCTTTAAAAGCTGATGAAATATTAGATAAAGCTAAATTAGCAGGGGTAATGCCTGAAAGTTTTAGACTTATAGTTTCAAATAGTCTAGGAAGATATTTTAATGAATTTACTTCAAAAATAAACGGAGGAATAAACCCCGATAGTATTATTGATATTGAAACTGGTAAATCAATACGGGAGATATATAACATTGACAGTAGTGGTGTTGCAGCATCTTTAGAATTAACAGAGCAATTTAAAGATAAAACGCCAGATAAATTACAGTCTGCTGTACAAATGCAAGAAGATCTTAACCCTAATCCTGAATTATCTAAGAATGAAGCTGTAGAAGCTTTAAGTGATATGTTGGGTACTATATACGGCGTGGATGTAATCACAACTAAAAAGGCTTTAGAAGAAGCTGGCTATAGTGAGGCAGATGTAAAAAAAGCTTTAAGAAGCTTTGGTTTTGAAGATTCTCAAAATGGTTATGTTTTTATAAACTCAGAAAAAGCAGGGTTAGACACCCCAATGCATGAATTTACCCATGTTTGGGCCAACCTTGTTTTTGCTAAAGATCCCGAGTTATTTAATGCCATATATGATAAGCTAAAGTCTCACCCTAAATATAATGAAGCTATATCCAGGATGAGTAAAGGTGGATATGCAGATATTCCCATTGACTCTTTTGGTTATAAAAATGAAGTTATGGCTTATATACTTGGTGAAGAAGGTAAATCTCTTTATCAAGTATTTGCAGGAGATGCAGAGGCTAAAAGTTTAATTGATAAATTCTTTGATTATATTAGAGAAGCTTTAGGGTTTGATCCTACAGTAAAAAACTTTGCTGATTTAAATGTAGACCAAGTTGTTAAACTTGCTGTTAAAGACATAATGGAAGGTAATCCTTCCGCTAACTTTAATAAATTACAAAACGTTGCTGAGGGCAAAAGCTGGTATGCTAAAGCAGAAGCAGCGCAAAGCCCTAGTGCTAAAGCTAAAGCTGACCCTTTAGTAAGGGCGTTCAATAAATTAAAACTTTCGTATAGAACTAATAAAGATTTAGCACGAGCTATTAATGATGCTTATGCTGAGGTAGAAGGTTTGATGAGTTTTATGGATTTTGTTAAACTTGTGTCTAAAAATACAAAAGAAATAAAAACAGGTAAAACAAATCAACTTCTTATAGCCAAGGCTGAAATAATTAAAGCTGACAAAATAGCTGAAGAAAACGCTAAAAAACAAGCTGAAGATAAAGTAAACGAAGAGCAGGCTTCTAAGCTACAATCTATGTTTAGAAGAATTATTTATCAAGCAAAAGGCGAAGGCGCTAAAGCATCAAGATGGTTTATTCCGCCTAATGCTGAAGATTTCAAAGGTTTGCTATATGCGTTTTTACCTAAAGGACAATTAGGTGTTGATGCTCGAAAGTGGATGGAAGAGCATTTAATTAAGCCTTATTCTAATGGTATTGCTACTCTTGACACTGAAATACTTCACAAGTCTAAAGCCTGGACCGATATGTCTAAAGGTTTTAACTTTGAAGAAAAAATTGGAGGCACACCATATACCTTAGGTGATGCTATTAAAGTTTACAATGCGCTTAAAGAAGGAGTTGATCCTGGTATTACTAAGAAAAAACATTTAGATGCGCTTATACATGCTGTAGAAAGTAATTCTGAAGTATTAAACTTAGCTAATGAAGTTGCAGAGTCGTTTCCAATAAAGCTTGAATCAGGTTGGCAAACAAGAGCATTTGCTAAAGAGATTTATGATTCTATTAATAATGGAGCACGTAAACGGCATCTTGAAACATTTAGCAATAATGTTGACGCTATATTCACAGATGCAACACTTGATTTGATTGCAGATCAATATGGTGAAAAGTATAGACAAGCAATAGTATCTACACTACGTAGAATGAAAAGCGGTAGAAATAGAGTATCTACTGACGCTAATGCGAATGTTTATATGAACTGGTTAAATAGAGCAGTTGGAACAACAATGTTCTTAAATACCCGTTCTGCTATATTACAGTTGCTATCTACATTAAACTTTATAGGTAAACCTGGTAATAATATATTTCAAGCTACTGCAGCATTTGCAAATCAAAAGCAATGGAAAGCAGACTATAATAAACTATGGAATAGCGATTATTTAACTAATAGGCGGGATGGCGCTAAGTTTGATGTGCTAGCAGATGAAATTGCAGAAGGACCACAAGGCTTAAATAAAATACTTAAGTTTGGTTTCTTACCAACAAGATATGCGGATAGTTTTGCTATTGCTCTTGGAGGTGCTGCATACTATAGAAATAGAGTTAATATGCTAATGAAGGAAGGAATGAGTGAAGCTGACGCTGAAGCTCAGGCTATGATTGATTGGAGAAATACAGCTGAAGAATCTCAGCAGTCTTCTGATCCATCTAAAATTTCCGAAATACAAGCATCGGCAATTGGTAAAATAATATATGCTTTTGCTAATACACCGTTTCAGTATGCAAGGATAACAAAAAGAAAACTACAAGATATTGCATCTGGTAGGTCCGCTGCAGCTGGTACACTGAGAACAGATATGCAATCTATACTGTATTACTCTGTTGGTCAAGCTATAATGTTTAATGCACTGCAAAGTGGCTTAGTAGCTTTATTAAATTCAGATGACCCTGAAGATGATGAAATGAAGAAAGAAAAGTACGCGTTATTAATAGAGCGTACTTTAACATCTTTTGCTAAGTCTACAGGTAATCCTGGAGCTGTAGCATCAACGTTATATGCAATGATGAAAGAAGGCTATATGCAACAAACAGGACAGAAAAGGCCTGATGCAAATGCTTTTGCAATTACCGCAACATCAATATCCCCACCGCTTAATTCTAAGATTAGAGATTTAGCAGGTGCTTATAGAGCTTTTAATAAAATAGATGAAGATGATGTATTCACACCGTCTTTAGATAATGAAGCTTTAACTATGGCTGGTGAAGTTGCATCATTTGGTGGCATACCTTTAGATAGAGTAATAAGGAAAGCAAGACATTTAGCGGCAATAAAAAATGAAGAAGCCGAATTATGGCAAAAGATTTGGATGCTTGCTGGATGGAGTAGTTGGGAGCTCGGCGTTAAAGAAAATAAAGATGCCGGGTTTAAAGCTATAGATTTTAAAGATGTAGATTTTAAAGAAGTTGATTTTAAAGAAGTCGAATTCAAAGAACCTGCATTTAAGAAGTTAAAAAAAGGTGTAGCTGGAGAAGCTAATCGAGATGGAACTATAGAGGTAGACCCTAACCTATCTCCTGTTGAACGCGCAAAAACTATTGCTCATGAAGAGCAGCATGTAAAAGACATGAAAAGTGGTGTGCTAGATTATGATGATAATTTTGTATACTACAATAAAAATAAGTATGAGCGCAAAAATGGTAAGATTATTTATAAAGGGAAATCTTATATAGAAGGTGATCCACAATTACCTTGGGAAAAACGTGCATACAATGCAGAGCCTTCCACAAAAGAGGTTAAGCGGAAGAAGCTATATGCTTAAAACAAAAGGGGATGATACCATTACGGCGTCATCCCCTTTGTTATTTAAAATAGTAAACCTATTCCTAATCCTATAGCTGGCCCTAATATTGACCAGCCTTCTAAAAACTTAATTTTTTTAAGTTCTTTTTTAGTAAACACATTGTCTTTTGTGTCCAAAATAACATCAGCTGCTTTTTGCTTATACTCAAGCAATTCAGTTTCTAATTTTTTTACTTTTTCTTTTAAAGTCATAATAAATTAAATTAACCATCGCAGCTTAAACAATCAGGATCCATAGCCGCTGCTGCTATATCTCCCCTTAATACAGATTCGGTACGTGTATAATATAATGTCTTTATGCCACGCTTCCATGCTTCTATATGAACTTGATTTAGCCACCTCGGTGGCGCTTCTGAAGGAAAAGCTAAATTTAAAGAAACAGACTGGTCTATATAATCTTGCCTTATGCCAGCTTGCCTAACTAATTCTAATTGATTTATTTCTTTAAATGTTTTAAATACATTCTTCACTGGTTCTCCTTCCACTTCGTTAAGTCTTCCTCCGTGATCAAAATACCATCCATCAAGTTGTTTAATTCCTTGAACGGATCCACCGTCTGCAAGAATTTTATCCCAAGTTTCTTTATTATCGATTCCAACTTTTCTTAATACTTTTTTAAGTTCTTTGTTCTTCCTAATAAATGTTCCTTTAGCAGATTGTTCTGTAAACACGTTTGCAGCCCACGGCTCAATGCCTGGCGAAACATTTCCCGATAATTTTGAGTTTGATACAGTAGGTGCTATAGCCCTTAGGTGTGTATTACGGAACCCTGTTCCAACACACCACAATGGTTCTCCATAAACCTCCGCTAGTTTTCTTGATGCTCTTTCTGTTTCAATTTTTATTTTTGAAAATATTTCTCGCGTTTTGAACTGCGCTAATAAGCTTTCGAAAGCAATTCCATTTTTTTGCAGCAGGCTGTGCCATCCAAGGACACCAAGTCCAAGAGCCCTGCCTTTCTCCGCACTGCGTACAGAGTTCTCGAATCCCTTCATATTCTTTGCTTTCTGAATAAATTCTTCCAGCACACCGTCCAGGAACCATGTTGCGTCGTAGATTAAATTCGTATTTTTCCATTCATCATATTTATCTAAATTAACCGAAGATAAACAGCAAACAAAGCTGTGCGACTCATCTGTATGAAGGGTAATCTCGCTACAGATATTAGTCATATGCACTTTTAGACTATTTTTTTTGTACGCTTCTGGGTTGCTTTTGTTCGTATTGCCTTTAAAAAGGATATAAGGTTCTCCAGTCGCTTTTCTTTTTTGAAGTAGTTTTGCCCACTTGTTTCGTGCTTCTTTATCTCCAAGTTCAAGTCTTCGCATAAACTTGTCGCCGACCACAGCGCACTGGTGGAGGTTAAGAGATTGCCTGTTGACATCTCCTTTAGGTTCTCTAATTTCCAACCATTCATCAAAGTCGGGATGATCAATATTGATATTAACTGATGCCGCTCCTCTTCTGACAGATCCTTGATTAGTGGCAAGTATTGTTGAATCGTATATCTTGCAAAACGGCACCACTCCATCACTTGTTCCATTTCCTGTAATTTTAGCTCCGGCGGGTCTAATCATATTAATGCCAACGCCAACACCGCCGCCATGCTTAGCTAGTAGCATCATCTCTAAATTCTTCGTGCCTATATCATAAATGCTATCTCCTACATCTATACCGAAACAACTAATAGGTAAACCTCTATCTGTGCCTGTATTAGACAGCACAGGGGAAGCCAAACACAACCAACCATCCCATATGTACTGGAAGAATTTTTCAGCTAGTTCTGGCTTATATAAACGCCTCGCAACTGTTTTAGATACTCGCCAATAAGCATCCCTCGGGGACTCACCCGCTAATAAATAGCCTCCTGTTATTGTTTTTTTATAGACTTCGGTATCACCCCAGGCTGGGTAATCTTCGCCTTTTTTCCAATCGTTATCCCACATTATTTAAAGAATAATACAGCGTAAGCTGCCATTACGTTTATATTGACTAATACTAAATTCCATTGTTTTGCAACCCATACTTGAGGCAGCGAAAATAAACCAGCTAAAAAGTAAACTATAATACCTGGCGTTTCAGGAAGCATATGGGGAGCCGTAATAAAAAATCCAGTCCCCATATATCCTAACCTATTTGCTAATCTTTCGTGAGGCTTTAACTTTCTTTCTTTTACTAAAGCTTTAAGTATTGATCTTTTCATAACTCTCCCAACTTGCTCCATAGCCACGCTTTTTTAGACCGAGGCCTGCAGATTATCATTGTTTCATTTCCAACATAATAGCATAAATTATATGCATCTATAGTATCTTTCCTTATTATCCTAAGCTCACCACCTTCTTGGTATACTTTTCCATAAGCTAAAGGAATAATTTTTTTATTATTAGCGCTAAATCGCGTAAACGTGCTATCAGGATTTATTCTAACAAATTCATGATCTTGATCGACCCAAAGACCATAAATATTATTGCTTTGTGCGTTTATATTGTAGTTTATGAGTAAAACCGAAAATATAATTTTTTTTATTGTCATTTATTAAAATATATATTACCAAATATCTTCAAAATCTTCACCTTCATTAGCCTTTGAATAATCAGTCGGCCTAACAGCAAAAAAATCAGTATGAGTATGCCCCCCGGTAAGATGATAGAACCAGTCAAGATTTTCCGCTGACTTTTTGTCAAACGCAAAGTACTCCCCGAGGTCGAAGTAACCAAGTTCTTGAAGTTTTTCATTGAGACGTTTTCTGATGAATTGTTTAAGGTCGTTAGCTCTAAGGTTTTCAATGTCTCCTTGTTCAAACATTTTATCAATATACTGCTCTTCTGCTGAGAGCATTGCTTTTGCAGCGGTAGTAACATCATCTCTACAGTCTTCTAATAATGTTGGTATCTCTTCACACATATGCCTAAAAAGCTTACAGCCCATTTTACTATGTAAAGATTCATCTCTTACAGACCATTTCATCTGTTGTCCAATACCTTTAAGAAGGTTTCTGAGCTGAAAAGAATAAAGCACAGCAAAAGCAGAGTATAAAGATACCCCTTCAGCAAATGCACTAAAGATGGCTAACGATCTTCCAATTCCTACAGGGTCAGAGCCGTCATAGGCAACAAGGTTTTCAAATCGCTCCGCAGTAGCAGGTTCATGTAAAAATGCTTCAAAGTTTTCAAGACCTAATGTTTCGTTTAAATATGAATAAGCTACAGCGTGTATTGTTTCCTGACTACCAAACATCATAGCCATTTGTTGTATTTCATGCTTAGGAAACCACGCCACAACTTTTTGTGTCCAATAATCAGAAACCGCACATTCTGTTTGCGCAAATCCTAATAATATATTACCAACTAAATTCTTTTCTTCAGGGGTCAACCGCTCATTCCAATCTTTAACATCACCTGACATAGGTATTTCAGTATGCAACCAAAACGCCTGTGCTTGTTTTAACCAGCCTTCCGTGTAATATTCTGGGTACTCAAATGGTTTATACGGTATTCTTTCCTTGAATAGACTCATCCTTTTTTGTTTCTTCTTTTAATTGTTGTAATGCTTTTTCATAATCAGGAAACTTTTTTACAAGTTCCAATGTGCCTATGGCTAGATCTTTCATATTAGTAAGCTCATTAATCATTTTATTTAATACAGCTCCTAATTGTTCAACCTTGTTAGACATTTCAATTAGTTTAGATTCTTTCATTTTCCTTGCCCTCGGTATTTTTTAGCATAGTTTTTGCTTGATTTTAAATTTGATGTTTTTGATTTTGCATGAACCCCCGGCCGTTTTACTTTTGATTTTCGGGTGAAATTGGTAAGGTTCATTTTGTTTTTAGCCATATTAAGTTAAGTTTGGATCGTCTTTATATATTGTTAAACACATTTCAACAAACGGTAAATATATTACGTGTTCAGTATAATCATTATTTTGATAGGTCCTAGCTCCAATTAGTACTCCTGGATATAACCCTATGCTAAGCTCCCAGCTAGGTTCCCAACTTGTCATTTTGTTCTTCTTTTAAATAATATAGTAACATTTTTTTATGAAAATTAATTCTTTCTTTGTGATGTTCTGCTAAGTTAAAATCCGTATCTTCCATGAATCTCTAGTATTTCCTTATATTTAATTGGATTTTGCTTTAATAGCTTTTTAATTTCTTTTTCCACCTTACGTCTTTTATACATTATCTGTGCTTGTTTCTTCTTTTTTCTTTTATCAATTGTATCGTCCGGTCCACTTCCTTCTGATTTTGCGGCTTGTAAAGTGTCTTTCCAATATTGTTTTTCGTTAGCCATAATTTAAATAGTTTCCACCGTAAAGGGAAAGACTCATTGGCCCTTCCCTTGCATTCAATTATATAATCTTTTCCAGTAAAGTCAGGTGTGTACTTAATTCCCAATATCTTTTTGCTCCCTCTGTTAATATACTCTCCTTTTCCGTTGGCTTGTTTTTCGTAAGATACATTTGGAAAATCAAAACCTTCGATAATAGTGTAAGTTTCACCTTCATATAGTTCAAATAACTTTTCTTTTTTTAATGCCATATAGGTATATCTTTCTAATCCTGACGCAAATTTTATACCATCATAAGTTATTTTTTTAGCTTGTACTGGGCCTCTTTTTTTACTTTGTTTTCGTTTCATTTGAATAGTTTGTTGTCCAATACTCTGGCTCTGGATATGAAGAAATTAATTTAGGATCAGTTACTTCTATATCTTTTATATAGCATTCTTCAATTTCTTCGCGTAATGACATACGTGCTTTTTCAATATAATTTACAGCATCCATTAACTCTTCTTGTAGATGGTTAAGCCAAGTGTCTAGACCCTGGTCATCATCATAAAGAGTAACTCCATACTTTTTAAAGCCTACGTCTGATCGAGATTTTATTTTATTTACTACTTGTTGTATAATTTTATCACGCATCTTTTACAAATGTTCCGTTAATCATTTTACCAGTTCTATTAGATATTTCATCATAAGCAAAGCTAATGCAATCTTCAATATTGGTACCGACAAGGTGGGCAAGATTAGTAAGAACAACAACGCTATCACCAATAGCATCAATAATACCTTCTTTATCGTTTTTAAGTATAGCTTGGGATAACTCTCCTGATTCTTCATATAATTTAATTAGTTGTGTTTTAATATCGCCCTTATCATATAAGCCCCTTTCCTTAGCCCATTCTCTAATTAATTCAAATTGATCTTGGTGAGAATATAGTTTTTCTTTAGTAATAGACTCGGCAGTTTGGAACTCACCTGCTTCAGCCATGGCTTTATTATAAATATAACAAGTGCTTGGTCCAAATTGACTTGCATAAGAGTTGGATATTACCCATTCTATTTTATCCGACGCGTCTAATTTAAAAGTGCCAAATGGCGTTTCTATAACAAGGTCCGCTAAAAACGCGGCATTAAGCTCAGATTTTGGTATTTTAAAAGTTGTAGTAGCCGGCGATGTGGTATGCTTTTTCATTCGCTTTTTAAATAAATCTTTATAAGGTTTTATATCTTTTTTATAGCCATAGGCTTTTTGTAATATTTGTTCAGCTTCAGAGGCTGTTTCAATATTTTTTGTTTCAAGCAATATATCGTATTCCCCATCTTTATAACCTTGTTGTTTATTAACGCGTTTTTTAAGATCAGTTGTACAACCTATTTTTTTTCCTGGAATGTGGTAAATATAATATGTCATGTAGCTAATGGTGCTTTAATTGGTGATTGTGGTTTATAGTTGATTAATTCAAAATCTGAATGCTTTGGTATTTCTATAGGTAAAGATAAACCTTTTTTTAATATTATAGAAGGTAATTCTCCATCAATTCTATTTAAATATTCTTCCGCTTGATCTCTGTGATTATTGTATAAATGACAATCCCCTAAGAAGGCTGTGAGTCTGCCTGGCTTATAGCCATTACCTTTAGCTAACATTAATAGCAACAAACCATACATAGCAATATCATAGGGCAAGCCTAGAAATACATCTACTGATCTTTGGTTCCAGCTTAAATCAAGCGTGTCCCTATTAATATAAATTTGAAAGCCATAATGGCATGGAGGTAATGCCATGTCATGTATAGCATTGGGATTCCATAAGCTTGCCATAATGCGCCTTGAGCTTGGGTTCTGTTTGATTTGCTGGAGTATGATCTGAAGCTGATCCACGCCATTAAAGTCCCGAAGCTGCTTGCCGTAAACAGAGCCCAAAGTTCCATCCGATCTACCTGATTTGTTATAATTATCATCCCAATAAGTAACACCGTGTTCGTGCAGGTAAGCAAGATCGCTGCGTCCCTGAAGGATCCATAAAATTTCCGTAAGTGCATGTTTAAAATATATTTTTTTAGCTGTTAACAATGGAAAACCGGAGGACATATCATGCTGTAATATTCTTCCAAAAACAGCGGACGTCCCAGTTCCTGTTCTATCCTCTTTTTGTGCTCCACCGTAGAATATACCTGATAATAATCCTCTATATTCATCTTGTACGTTTATCATAATAGTATTTCTTCATATTATATAATTCCCTCCCAATATTGTCTGCTGTGTATACATTGGGGGATAAATAAGCTTTTTCGCCTTTTTTATAAGGTCCAATACGCACTTCAATACGCCATTCCTCTGGATACATACCTTGTTGCGTGGGCTTTGGCGATATTCTAATGTTATTGCGGATACAGTATCTTGACCACTTTAATTCCTCTGGACTAGGTTCATAACCCATTAAACCTTTATAGTTACTTTTCTTTTTTAATCCACTTCCCATGGCATAGAATCTATTAACTGTTCTTCAATAGGAATATAATCCCCGCTTATATTATCCCATTTAAAATGGGCCTCAGCCTGGTTTTCACCTAAGTTTTGAAACTTTACTTTAAGCACCTTAACTTTGACGGTTTTCCTATTATAATCGCGATGAACAAGTAAGCCGTGATATGACGCATCATACCATTCACCACCGCCTTTAATACTGTACATAGTTGGTTCATCAATTGTACCATCTTCTTTTTTATACATCTTAGTAGGGTGAGCAACAATAATTACAAGCACATCATATTTTTTAGCAAAGGCTTCAACCCGAGTTAGGTATTCCATTGTAGCGTCAGGTATACTCATTGTACTAGCACCTTGCATTTTAACTTTATTGTAAGGGTCTATAACTAAACATTTAATACCTTTGCGCTTTACGAGCTCAGCTCCTTTAGCAAGTACTGCATCTAAATCATATCTTTCATTCTCAATAAAATAAAAGTTGTCATTGACTTTAGAAATAACATTATTCCAGTTTTCTGTACCTATGTCTTCTTTACTAGGCATCCAACCTCCTAACTTTCTTATTAATTTATGTGTATGTAAAAAGGTCGGTTTGTTTTCAGGTGATGCAAATGCAGTTTTCCAACCGTATTTTAAGTAGTAACCCACCACCATTCGATCAACAAAATCAGACTTACCAGAGCTAGGCACTCCTGTAACGGTGATGAATTGCCCTGTATAAGTACTGAATATGCTATCAAAGTTATTAAGCCCGATTTGATAACCAGGTTTAAAACCTTCATAAATAAACTCTTCAAGTTCATCATTTATGTCTTTTAATGTTACAACATTTTCAATAGGTACAGGCTTAGCCTTAGCAATAACATCAGCAAGCATACTGCGCCCATGCTCCATAAGAAATTCATTAGCATCTTTGTGTGCTCCGAACTCAACCGTAAAGCATCTCTCTGCTCCGAGTCTTCTAATAAGTTCTTGCTTAAGCGCCAATCCCGCCTCATCTGCATCAACTGCGAGAATGACTTTTTCTTTTGTTTCGAAATAGTCAATGCAGCTGTCCAGGTAATCAAGGTTAGTGTTGTTAATAGTAGCTCCGTTTGGAACAGATACAACGGATTCAATTCCGCTTTCCACAAAAGAAAGAGTATCCATTTCACCTTCCACAATAACCACATAGTCGTGGCCAATAGTACGGTCAATATTATAAAATACCTTTTCGGCTCCTTTAACGAGTTTAAAATTCTTCCTACCATCTCTATACTTTATATTTATTAGTTCGTTATTAATAAAGTAATTGAATTGTATTGTATTTTCACTCTTGCCAGTTTGAGGCATAAATTCAACACCCTCGGTTATTTTCATTTTAACCAAAGTTTTTTGACTTATACCTCTACCCTCAAACCATTTGATAACATTATTACTAAGATCAGTATTGTTTTTCCATTCAGGTTTGGTATACTCTTTCATTTTATTTGAGCTTCTTTTAAAAGTATGTAACTGAAATACTTCATTACAATTCATACAAGTGCCGAGACCACGATCCCAATCATACATAGCACACTTTGCTTTTTGATTTTTGGGTTGCCTGTTATGCGAGCAGAGAGGGCATACACCCTCTCGCTTGCCAACATCAAGATCGTATTGATTGAAATTATCAATTTCAAAACCGTTAATCTCTGTTGTATTCATCTAATCTTCGATTAAAGTTATATTACCATCTTCGTCATATTCAATATTGTAATAATCCTCGTCGTACATTAGAATGGTAAATCAGGTTCGACTGCCGCTGGTGGGGCTTGCATTTCAATTGATTGTTGCACGCCTTGTTTTTCTGCAGTTGTTACATTTTGGCCATTAGTCCAAACTACTTTAACATTACCTAAATATTCTTTTTGAGATTTAGAATCACGTTCTTCTTTAGTTTGTTCTGTCATAATATAACCAGAATCACCATATTGTCCAGGCTCATCATTAAGCACAATAGTAATTGGGTAATATTTACCTTTTTTACCTTCGTAGATTTTTGATTTATTGATTTTTGTTAAATCAATATTAGCTGAAATAATACTTGCCATTAATATGTAGCTATTTGGTTAAACATTCTTTTAAGCTGATCCTTATTAGCACCTGTAACCCTACGTAGGTTATCTACGGCTTTAACATGATTCTGCTTTGCATAAAAATTGTTTTCACTAGTTGTTACTCCTGTAACATCACAAGTTCTTTTTCTTGTTCTTGGCATAATAATTAAATTTAAATTAAAGTGTTCTTGAAATATAGTATTGACTTATGTCAATATCTTCATTAATAAAAAATTCATTGTAAGCTTGAACTGCTTTAGCAACTTTATTAGCGCCTGATTGCATAAATCTATCTGAGCAATCAAACAATCCAAGTTGATGAGTTTTTTTATCAATTACTAGGAATATTAATTCATATCCAAACATCTTTGAATAAATATAAGCTTGGCTATCATAATTATATTTATAAGCGCTATTTGAAAATGAACTAATTGAATTTGTTGTTTTTAAATCTATCACAAGCTGTTCTGTATGATTTACAATATCAGCTTTACCTTTCCACATCATGCCCTCGAGCTCTGTAATACCTGGCTTCTCATATTCAACTTCACCGTCTTGTATTAATTGTCTGAATAATTCGTTATTCATAACAACCTCTCGCATTAATTCAATTTCATCCGCTTCTTTTTCTAATAAACAAATATCACCATTTGATAATAATTTGTATTCGTTGGTATTACGAGTTGCAGATTTAGATATTTTATACTTATCTAATTTGTTAGGCTCGAGGATGCATGTGTGAAAGTAGCCCCCAATTACAAGGGCCGGAGTTTTTGGTGTTGGCTTCTTGAATTCAAGAGGATTATTTAATAATGCATTTATATCAGAATTACTTAAGTAAGTTTTTCCAAATTCCCCATAATAATTCTCATCATCACGCAGCTTTTCAATAATCTCTTTGTTATCCATTTTGTAGCTCTTTTAATGCGTCAGGAGTAATATCATATTTGTCCTGTAAAGTTTTAAGTAAACCACCATTACTTAAAAACTTTTTTGCTTTTTCAATATTATTAGAATTAATTTTGGGTTTGCGTATAGCATTTGTATCATGCCCGTTTGTAGCATCTGCATCAGCGGTATCATCAATAAGCAGCAAATTACCTAAAGCATACTTTTTACCATAACTTGACGCACTACCAAATTGCTGAGGTGTTGCCATACCTTTTTGGTTTATGTCTACACCCACAATTGCTGAGGTAGATATTGATTTATTTTCATCAATATCAAACATTATTGCGGTAGTTTCAATTATAGGAAACATATCAAATGTACCCTCAAAATGAGTATATTTTTCGTTTATTGTAAAATATACACGGTACTTTTCGTTAATAGGTTTCAATGCTTCTAGTATATCCTCAGCCGATCTGAAGTTATATTTACCAAAAGAATTATACCTAGACTTTTTAGCTTTAAACTCTACTTGAATTTTACTTAATTTTTCTGCTGTTGTCATTTAATTTGTGATATAATTTATTATTTAATTTAATTGTTCTAGTTTGGTATTTTCCGTTTATAAAATAAGAATTGTGATAATCAGACTCTAGTTTGATATTAAAATCATTTAGTTTATCAAAGTATTCAGGATTTGTTTGATAAACATCATCTATTTTATAATAGTCTAGCGCTTCAGATAGATTAGTGGCCTCGCCACGGTCTATAATATCATCTTCAATATCGTATAGTTTAACATTCATAGCTATAATATTTATTACATAAATAGTTAAAAAAGTATATTAATTTTCAATAAAATTTTCAATAATTTTTTCTACGTCTTCGTTTTTAAGTTTGCTCAATGCTTTCGCTTTTGTTTTCTTTATCCATATTGCAGACTTATTAAACCATTCAGCAATATTGCTAATGCTAACAGGCCTATCATAAGCTTCATCAATGCCATAAGACTTCTTTAAAACATCTTTTTCAAACTTAGTTAATAGTTTGTCCATAATATCATTTATAAGCTCATTAAGTTGCTCATTTTGATAATTAGGAACTTCATCGATTACATCTAAATAGTCATGGTTAAAAAAAGAAGAAAAAGTGCGAGTTAAAAAAATATCTATTTGGTAATTATTATCATATTTTCCTTCATAAGCATCACCATGGGGTCTAAGCGTATAGTACGCCTCAGGTATTCTTATTGTATCTCTATCATTAGCAATAGCTCTTTTAATACCGTTTTTTATATTTAATTTTAAATAATTAATTATAATACCATTTCTTTCCTCTTCTGGTGCTTTATTAATCATATCCCAGTCAAGCTTACCCCAAGCCCTATAGAAATGATAATAGCCTTCTTGAAGCAAATCATTTAAATCTAAAACACCTATTCTTGGATAAGATCTTTCAAACGAATTAGCAAGTGATCTTGGCCATTCAATAAACGGTGCTTTTTCTGGGTCTATGTTCTTAAAATTTTTCATTTCATTTAAATGTATTTTGTACGTTGGGTGGCTATACCATTTCATAATTCAAGTAATCGTAAACGTTTGCTGTATTTTAATATCAATTCTGCTTTATGTTTAAGCTTTTTAACTGGCATACGGCCGTCTCTGGAGCCTTCTAACACATCATCTACAATCTCATTACGTAATCTATATATGTGCTCCCATATTGCTTGTTTATGGTCTTTTTTTCTGTATAGTGTTATTTTTATTCCGTTTATTTTTATCTGCATTTCTTTCTTGTTTTATTTTTGAAGCTATACCAAAAGCGTTTGTGTATAGCAAATGTTTATATATCTTATGTCTGCTCATATGTTTATTTTAAAGAGTCTGCCCAGAATTCTGTTTTTTCTATATATGTAATACCATTTTTTGTAAAATACAAATGTTTATGCTTATCAAAACTAGGCGGTATATTACCTAATTGGTAAGGTTTAAATTTTCTAACTTTTCCAGTTGAATCTGTTAATTTAATTAGTTTGTGCATGTTTATTTATTATTAAGATTATTCATAATTTCGAAATGCTTTTGCGCGTGGAAAACGATATGCGCCAGATGGTGTACGCTCAAAATACTCGAATGTTAATTTTTTGTTCATAAAGAAGCCGCGTGCAGCCCATATATCTTTACGCTTTTGAATTGTAAGAGAAGGCCAAGGTACTTCAACTATTCGATTGTTTGAATCAACACCGATGAATTTGCCCAGACCGTTTTTGAATTTGCCTCGGCCTTCAATATAATCAGTGATTGTGATCTCGGTGTCCGACCAGTCTTTAACTTTTTGTAATGTGTAGCTTCGTTTTTGTTCATAAGGTTTGTTTTGTCTAAGCATTGAGCCTTCGTAGCCATTTGCTTTGTTTTGTTTATGGTATTTGTTTAATTCAGTTTCAGAGTAAATAACTTTAGTATCAACTTCATGAGTAAACTTTAGTTTGTATTTGCTTTTAAGACTTGTAATAGCAAGTGTACGATCAATAAATTTTAAATTAGCAAATGAATTTGCAGGCTCAGGATCTATATAATCAGAAAACAAATCATAGCAATGAAATTGCAGATAACTTGCGGCTTCAAATTTATCTTGTTGCGTTGGTTTTTGTTTGCGAACAAGTGAAATTATTTTGTTGAAGTTGTTTTTAAACTTATGGTTGTAAAGCTCACCATCAAGAATAAGATAAGGATTATCATTAAAAAGTGGTTTAAGTTCAGTGAGTATATGTTTACAATTGTGGAATTGCTTACCGTTTCTGCTATAAGCTCCATATTTTGTAATGATG